>Ga0193743_1001394_pt1 | contig 17983 bp, 18 predicted proteins | sample L2c2metaG_FD_143038 | JGI IMG/M metagenome (GOLD analysis project Ga0193743, IMG submission 143038) | Soil microbial communities from a riparian zone of the East river system, Colorado, United States - L2c2 | ecosystem: Environmental > Terrestrial > Soil > Riparian zone | place: USA: East River...
CGCTTCAGGTGGCCACGGCGGCGATTCCTCGGCTCGCGCTGACCCCGATCCTGATCGACGACGCACTGGTCGCCTCGGAGCAGCAGCTCGCCGACGCCTTCACCCAGGCCGGCCAGCTCCCTGGCAAGGTCGACATCTCCGGGTACGTGGACCGCAGGTACAACCCGGTGATCGGCCCGCTGGTCGGCACCCAGAAGTAGCCGGCCCCCGATTCACCGAGCCAGATTCACCGGGTTCCGGCGCTCTGGGGCCCGGTCGAGATGAGCGGCATCAGCACCTCGTCCACAAGCTCCACCACGACCGAGTCGGGGATCGAGCCGTAGACCATGAAGTGCTGGCGCAGCAGGTTGGGCCCCACGCTGGCGATCCGGTAGGTCAGCGCCGTCGGGCGGACCTCGCCGCGGATCGCGCCCTTGCGCAGTACATCGAGCACCTGGGCGAGGCCTGGGTCGATGAACCGGATCCGGACCATCCGGTTCAGTTCCGGGTCCCGGATGGTCTCCGCGATCAGCCCGCGGACCGCGTCGCCAGTGCCGCCGTTGAACACCTCGGCGAGCGAGCGGAGGTAACCGAGCAGGTCGTCCCGGACATTGCCGGTGTCCGGTGCCTCGACGCCGTGCGGCCGTAAGTACTGCATGGCGTCGCCGACGAGTTCGGCGCGGCTCGGCCAGCGGCGGTACAGCGACCCCTTGCTGGCCCGCGCTCGAGTGGCCACCCGCTCCATGCTGAGCTCCGCGTAGCCGTTCTCGGCGAGCTCGGCGACGGTGGCTTCGAAGATCGCCGCCATGAGTGCGTCGCCACGCCGACGGGGACTCTTGCGGTGGTCCGTAGCGGTCGGGTCGGACTCGGCGCACGCCGCAGCGTCCACCTCGTCCTGATCAGCGCTGCTCGCGGTCGGTGCGCCCATCACTCGCCTCCATAGCCCGACCTGGCCCCGCCGTCCGACTGGACTGTGCGGGGCCAGCTTTCTGTGCACTGTACCGGGGTGCGCTCTGGATCACCGGCTAGTTGAGCGCCTGCTTGCGGGGAGTCGTCCACCGCTGAGACACCTACATGAACGGTCGGGCGTGGCGCCGTCAATTCGATCTTTGATGGCTACCGGATCGGTAGTATTCGGCCATGCACGAAGCTCTCCCGGACGATCTGCCGGAGGCCGGCGCGGACGTCCGGAGCCTTCATCAGGATCTGCACTGGTGTCTCGTTCGGCTCGCCCGGGGGCTGGGTGCGATGGAGGTAGAGGCAGTCCGGTTAGGTGGCATCTCGGTGCGGTGTTACGTGGTGCTGCTTGCGCTCGGTGAGCAGGGCGCGGACAGCCAGTTCGCCCTCGCCAGGGCGGCCATGCTGGACAAGAGCACGCTGGTCCGCGCGCTCGACGAGCTGGAGCACGCGGGGTGCGTGGTGCGCAGAAGCGACCCGAGGGACCGGCGAGTCCGCACCATTGTCATCACCGAGCGGGGACGCCAGGTACGGGCCCGAGCGACCGACGCGGTGGCCGCAGTCGAGGAGCGGTTCCTGGCCACCCTGCCGGCCAGGCAGCGCCGCGCCTTCCGGGTGGCGGCGAGCACCCTGGGCACAGGTCCGTCGGCCGGCCCCTTCGACTCCCGCTCCGCCGCCGTCTAAACCCCGCCGCCGTCTGCGCCAGCCGCCGCTGAGCGGCGAGCCCGGCACCCCTCGAGCCCTTCTTGCGAGCGCGCATGCGCAAACCAGTTGCCTGAGTCAGTCAAATAATTGAGTGGGTGCGCAGTCGCTGGCGCTGGCGGACCGGCTGCTGGCGGATGCGACGGGATCGGTGGGCGCGGCCGCAGCCAGTTCGGACTGCGCGGCGCTGGTGACCTTGCTGGCCCATCCCGGCCCCAGCGTGGGTTGGCTGGGCGAGGTGCTCGGCCTCACCAGCTCGGGAGTGACCAGGCTGGTGGAACGGCTGGTCAAAGCCGGTTGGGTGCGGCGCACCGCGGGCCAGGACGCACGCAGCCGTCGGTTGGAGCTCACCGAGGCCGGGACGCGCCTGGCCGAGCGGGTGCTGGCCGGCCGGCACGCCGTGTTGTCCCGCGCGCTCGCCGCGCTCTCGCCGTCCGAGCAGGCCACCCTCGAAGACCTGCTGGGCAAGATGGTGGCCAGCCTTACCGACGAGCTGACCGTGGCGTTCCAGGTGTGCCGGCTGTGTGACCGGTCGGCGTGCCGTGGCAGCGGCGGCGGCTGCCCGCTGCAACACACGGTCGGCCATGACTGAGGCGCGCACGTCGGTCCGGGTGGCCCTGCGCTCCGTGGTGCCCGGCGCGGCCATGATCGCGGTGACCTTCGGGCTGGCTCGGTACGGATATGGCCTGCTGCTGCCGGAGATGCAGGCCGATCTCGGGATCGACCCGCGCGCCGTCGGCCTGATCGCCTCCGGTGCCTACGTGTCCTATCTGGTTGGCAATACCGCGGTGGTCTGGCTGATCGGACGCTTCGGGCCGAGGCCGCCGATCGCGCTGGCCGCGATCAGCGCCGCGGTGGGCATGGTGGCCATCGCCTCGGCCGACGGCCCTGGCACGCTGGCTCTGGGGGTAGTCGTCGCCGGCGCAGCGGGTGGCCTGGCGTTTCCGCCCTACGCCGACGTGGTGGCGCGGGAGGTCCCGGCGGCGCACCGGGCGGTCTCCTGGTCGGCGATCAGTTCGGGGACCGGGTGGGGTGTCGCGATGGCCGGGCCGGTGGCCATCGTCTTCGGCTCGAGCTGGCGGGTGGCCTGGCTGGTGTTCGCCGGGCTGGCCGTGGTCGTCGGGATCATCGCCACGCGCGCCGCTCCGGCTCGCCGGGCCGGTGGCGGCGGCCTCCAGCCACCTCGGCTGAGCTGGTCCTGGCTGGTGTGTCCACGCTCGAGGCCGTTGCTGCTCTCGGCGGTGCTGGTGGGGGCGGGGAGCTCGGTGTGGTGGGCGTTCAGCGTCGACGCACTGCGCGCGGCCGGTCTGGGGGAGACCGAGGCCCGGATCGCCTACGCGGTGTGTGGCGTGGCTGGGATCGCCGCGTCCGCAACGGGGGTGCTCACGAACCGGATCGGCCTGCGCCGCGGTTACCTCGTCGGCTGCGTTGCGCTGGTGGTGGCGATCATGCTGCCGGGGGTGGCCGCTTCGCAGCTCGCCGCCGCGCTTGTTGGGATGGCCCTGTTCGGAGTGGCCTACAACGGTGTCGTCGCGGGTCAGGGCCTGTGGAACGCGACCGTGTTCGGCGAGCGGCCATCGGCCGGGCTCGCGGCGGTGAACACCGCGCTGACCCTCGGCATGATCGGCGGCCCCAGCGTCGCCGGCCTGGTGATCCACAGCTACGGCTACCCGGCGGCGTTCCTCGGCGCCGCGGCGGCGGTCGCCGCTGGTGCCTTCTTCGCCCCGCCCAGACCGGCCGACGAGAGCGGCTCCGCACGGGCTGCAATCGTTTGTAAGCAACCGTGCCATTGCCACCCCTAGGCCGCGCAGACCGCGTCTAAGCCGCACAGGCCCTGCACAGTCTGTGCGGGCTGCACCAGATCTGTGCCGGCGTGGCCCGGATCTCTTGCGACCCCGCCGCCGGGCGCGCTGCTCCGGTGAACTGTTGACGCTCCTTCACCCGTTCGGTAACCTACCGCAATCGATTGCAGTATCGGACTCGCAGCCCTCTTCAATTCAGGAAGCGAGTGCGAGGCACCGATCGGCAAGGGAGCGGAATGGTGCGCCTCGGGGCTCAGTACACCGATCGTCCGGCCGCGGAACCCCCGGAACCCTCGCAACCGGCGGAACCCTCAAAACCCGTGGAAGCCGCCGAATCCGCGCTGATCGAGGCAGTCGAGGTGAGTGCGGGATACGACAACCGCCGCGAGCGAACGCGGCTGATCGCGCTGCGGGATATTTCCCTCACCGTGCGACGAGGTGAGTTCCTGGCGATCGTCGGGCCGTCCGGATGTGGCAAGACCACCTTGATCAACATGATCGCCGGATTCGTCCAACCGCTCTCCGGCACCATCAAGGTGCGGGGCATGGGGGTCGACGGACCGGGCTCGGACCGCGCGATGGTATTCCAGGACTACGCCCTACTGCCGTGGCGGACCGTCGAACGGAACGTGGAATTCGCGGTGGAGAACCGGCGCGGGCGGGTGCCCAAACAGGACCGTGAGCGCCGAATCGCCGAGGCATTGGCGTTGGTGGGGTTGGCGGGTTTTGAGAGGTCTTTTCCGCACGAGCTCTCCGGCGGCATGCGCCAGCGGGTCGGAATAGCCAGGGCCCTGGTCGGTGAGCCGGAAATCCTGCTGATGGATGAACCGTTCGGCGCGGTCGATGCAATGACCCGAGAGGCCATGCAGGCTGAGCTGGAAAAGATCATTGCCAAGACCGGGCAGACGGTGCTGTTCATCACCCACTCGATCGACGAGGCGATCACCCTCGGCGATCGTATTGTGGTGATCTCCAACCGGCCCGGAACGATTCAGGAAATTATCGAGGTCAACCTGCCTCGCCCCCGGTTCGACGAGCGCAATGACGTGAGGCGGTCGGCCAGGTTCGGCGAGATCCGCGCTCACCTCTGGGGCCTGCTCAGCGGCGAGGCGCTGGGCGCGAAGTCGATATCGGGGGGGCCAGCCTGATGACGCAGGTCGTGCCGAATGGATCGAAAGCAACCCGGCCAACCCCGCAGGTCGAGACGATCACCGTCAGCAAGTTCGCGCCGTTCCGGGGCGTCGTGTTCACCGCCGTGAACCTCACGTCGTTCTTCATCCTCTGGGAGCTCATCGCGCGCGCCGGGGTAATCAACCCGCTGTTCTTCCCCAGGTCTTCGGAAGTGTTCTCCGCGCTGTACCGAGGCTTCGCCGACGGCACCATCCTGCCCGAGCTCGCGCACAGCCTCACCAACTTCCTGATCGGTTTGGCGATATCCGCGGTAATCGGCATTCCGGTCGGGCTGCTGATGGGCGCGAGCAGAATCGCGGACCTCGTGCTGAGCCCCTACGTGTGGGCGATGACGTCCTTGCCTCGCGTCGCTCTCATCCCGTTGCTGATCCTCATTCTGGGATTCGGTGACGCGATGCAGCTGACCATCATCGTGCTCTCGGCGGTGTTCCCGATCATGGTCAACTGTATGGCCGGGGTGAAAACGGTGGACCCGTCGTTGCTGCGCGCCGGACGGGTTTTCGGGACCAGCCAGTGGGAGACGTACGTCAAAATCATCCTGCCGTTCACCCTGCCATTTGTGATCTCGGGCGTTAACCAGGGAATTGCTCGAGGTCTGGTCGGGATGTTGATTGGTGAATTGCTGGGTGGCGGCGGCAATGGCCTCGGCTATCTGCTCGACCGCGCCGGCGAGCAGTTCGACGCACCGATGTTGTATGGCGTTCTGCTGCTGCTCGCGGTCATGTCGGTGAGCCTGATCCAGGCGATGCGATGGCTCGAGGAACGCGCGGCACCGTGGCGCGACATCACCCGTACCTGATGGGAGTCGAACCAATGAACAGGTTTCCCAAACTCCTCGCGACGGTGAGCGCGTGCCTGGTGGTGGTGGGTTCGCTGGCCGGTTGCGGGGGCTCGAGCGGGAGCGCGACCACGGCCGCGCCCCTGGACGCCAGCAAGGCCAACCTGCCGAAGAGCGCTGACGACATCAATGGGACCATCGACACGAGCAAGGTGAAGAAGGACCTCGTGGTCGGCGTGGACAACCCGTACTACCTCTTCCACGAGGATATCGAAGTTGCCGCGGCCAACGGCTACTTCAAGGAGTTCGGCATAAACAGCGTCGATATAAAGACTGTCGACGATCCTTTGCCCCCACTCATCGGCGGCTCGCTGGACCTGATGCTCTACGACACGGACACCGCGATCGCGGCGGCCAAGAAGAGCAATGGCGACCTGCGGTTCCTTTCCGTGTACCTCGGCGGTGAGGCGAACATCCTGGGGGTCGCTCCGGGAATCAACACGGCGGAGGATCTCAAGGGCAAGACGATTACCGGCGGTCAGTTCGGCAGTCGTAACGATGCAATTCTGCGCGAACTGCTGCAGGCCAACGGCATCGATCCAGCCAAGGACGTCAAGATCGTCAGCACCGGTGGGCAGTCCGAAACTCGCTTCCAGGCGTTGTTGGCCGGCACCGTACAGGGCGCCAGCATCCAGCTGCGTCATGAGCTGTTGCTGCAGCAGGCGGGCGGCAAGGTGCTGTTCAAGCAGACCCGCGACGTGCCGCAGGTCGGCTGGTCGGCGGACCGGCTGCTGCGGGACAGCCCGGAGACCGCGCCCGCGTTCCTGGCCGCCACCCTGAAGGCGCGCCAGTTCATCACCAACCAAGCCAACAAAGCAACGGTCCTTGCCCTCATGCGAGGAAAGAAATACAACATCCCGCCCGCCTACGAGGACGTGTACACCCAGGAGAATTCCACGACGTACCACGTAGCCGACGGCGGATTCAAACCGGCGGACATGGACAAATTCATCGCCGACCAGATCGGCTTCAAGAACGTTCCACCGGGAACGGACTGGCATCAGTACACCTACCTGGTTCCGCTATGGCGTGCGCAAAAGGCTTTAGGGCTGCCACTCAATCCCGCACTCCAGGGGCTGTGAGGGATGGCGACGAACACCGCGCAGTCGCGCAACCTGCGACTGGTCGCCCAGCACGATCTGGACGGCAAGGGCGACGGGATGCAGGTGATGCGGCACGAGGACGTCGTGTACGTCGGGCACACCGGGACGTCCAGGGCGGGCACCTCGATCCTGGACGTGACGGATCCCCGGCGCCCGAAGCTGATCGACCAGTGGCCGGCACCGGAGCACACGCACACCCACAAGGTGCAGGTCGCGGACGGCCTGCTGCTGGTCAACCACGAGCGCTACCCCTACCGGCCCAGTACGCCACTGGGACCGCACTCGGCTGGACTGGCGGTGTACGGCCTCGCTGATCCGGGGGCGCCCGAGCTGATCGGGTTCTGGGAGTCCACCGGAAAGGGCGTCCACCGGGTCGTGTGGGAAGGCGGGCGGTTTGCCCACCTCTCGGTCACCCCGGACGGGTTCACCGACCGGATCTGGGTGATCCTCGACCTGTCCGACCCACGCCACCCGGTCGAGGCGGGCCGCTGGTGGTGGCCCGGTCAGTGGGCGGCCGGGGGCGAACAGCCGGATTGGCCGGCAGGCGAGCGGCACGCGGCACACCACGCGCTGCTCGACGGTGAGCTCGCCTATCTCGGCTACGACGACGTGAACCTGGTGGTGCTGGATATCGCCGAGCCCTCCGCACCCCGGCCGATCGGGTTCTGCCGGTGGCCGGGCGGCGCCACGCACACCTGCCTCCCGCTGCCCGGCCGGGACCTGCTCGTGGTCACCGATGAGCAGCAGCACGACGGGCCGGACGCGCCGTCCCGGCGCATCCACCTGATCGACATCGTCGACCCGGCCAACCCCCGCTACCTGTTGGCGCTGCCCGAGCCGGAAGGCGATTTCAACCGATTACCACTGCGGTACGGGCCGCACTGCCTGCACGAGAACCGGGCGGGCTCCTTCCAGAGTGACCGGCTGATCTTCGCGACCTACTTCAGCGCCGGGGTGCGGGTCTACGACCTGTGGGACCCCAGTCAGCCGAGGGAGGTCGCGCACTGGATCTCCGAGACGCCAGCCGGCCAGGCCGCACCCCAGGCCAACGACCTGTTCGTGGACCGTGACGGGCTGATCTGGGTGACCGATCGGCTGCGCGGTGGCCTGTTCGTGCTGGAAGCCGAGGGTGAGCTCGCCGCGCTGATGTAGCCCGCGTCCCTCGCACACCGATCGCCGGAGGAGCCGCCATGCCCGACGCCGAAGTGCAAGCCGCCCTTGGCCACTGGGCGCCGCGTTTCATCCAGAACGGGGTGGACTACAACGACTTCGCCCGCACCACCGGCCGGATCGAGGCGTGGCCCCAGTGGCTGCCGGAGTGGAACCGCGCCGCGGATGCCCAGGCCGAGCTCGCCAGGGAGGCGGACGAGGCCGGGCACCGGCACACCGCCGGGCACGCCTGGCGCCGGGCGGCGGTCGACCGGCACTTCGGCAAGTTCGTCTGGATGCTCGACCTCGCCCTGGCCGAGGAGGCCACGCACCGCGCGGTGCGGGAGATGCGCCTGGCCCACAGCCGGCTGGACCCGACCGCCGAGCGGCTGGAGGTGTCCATCGAGGGAGGGACCGAGTACGCCAACCTGCGTCGGCCGGTCGGGGCTGACCAGCCGACGCCCTATGTCGTGCTGATCCCCGGACTCGACTCCACCAAGGAGGAGTTCTTCAACCTGGAGCAGGCCTTCCTGGACCGGGGGATGGCCACGGTCGCGCTGGACGGTCCGGGTCAGGGCGAGACCGGGTTGAGCATCCCGATCCGGCCGGACTACGAGGTGGCGGTGGCCCCGCTGCTGGATCTGCTGGCCGGGCGGCCCTACCTGGACCACGACCGGATCGGCATCTTCGGGGTCAGCCTGGGCGGCTACTACGCGCCTCGGGTGGCCGCGTTCGAACCTCGGGCCCGCGCGGTTGCCGGCATCAGCGGGCCCTTCTGCTTCGGCGACATGTGGGACAGCCTGCCGCCGATGACCCGGCAGACCTTCGTGGTGAAGTCCGGGGCCAGGGACGACGCGGAGGGCAAGAAACTGGCCAGCCAGCTGGATCTTGCCGGAGTGTGCGGGAAGATCGCGATTCCCGCCCTCTATGTCACCGGGCAGCGGGACCGCCTGATCCCGTGGCAGCAGACGGCGCGTCAGGCGGCGGAAACCCCGAATGGCACCTTCCTCAACCATCCGGAGGGGAACCACGGCGTCTCGAATTTGACCTACCAGTTCCGGCCACTGATCGCGGACTGGATGGCCGACCAACTCGGATAGGCCGACGCGGGCCCCTACAGCTTGGGCAGCTCCTGAGCCCAGCCGATCAGCGCCCGCGGTCCTTGTGCCAGGGGTCGTGAGTGGCGATGGTCGCTATAGCGACCATCGCCACTCACGAGGTCAGAGCGCTGTCCAGCACCGCGTAGCACTCGGTTTCCCCGGGGTCGGCCTCGACGTTGTGCCACCGGGTGATCCACTCCGGTGCGTAGTCCGGGATCTCCTTGTGCCAGATGCCGGCGGCTCCCAGGTGCCCCAGCCCCAGACGGTCACATCGCCGCCGCCGTACTCGCCCTTCGGGATCACGCTCGCGAAGTCGAAGCTCGCCCGACTGGTTTGACTCGCTCATGGGGCGCCCCTCGCTGATCACGCTGAGCGACTACCCCACGGCTCCGCGGTAACCCAAATAGAGGCGCATCAAATCTGGCCGAACTGGGTACTTAGCGATGCAAAGTGGCAAGGAGGATCCATGATTCGCATCCCGGACCCAACGACGTCGCCGTGCCGAACCTGCGGCCACCCCACCGTAATCGCCGAGTTCGCCACCGGACCGCACCGCGTGCATTGCGGAACCTACCGAGCCACCTGCCACACAGTCCGCCCCACGACGCTCCGTACCAGCAAGCGGCCCAAACGCCGTCCCCTGCGCATGCCCGACGTGGCCGCCTGACCGCCCCCGCCTGACCGCCCCAGTCCCACTTCGCATAGCGCGCCTACACCTCGCACAGTGTGTGCGGTACGCGACGTGCAGGCTGGGTATGCGAGGTGGGGCGGGTGGCCGGCCGGTGCGGTGTAGACGGCGGTGAGATGCTGGCAGCGCCATGATCGACGGAGGGATCGACGCTGATGCATCTCGACCTGAGCGGGAAGACCGCCCTGGTGACCGGGTCGACACAGGGAATCGGCCTGGCGATCGCCACCGGTCTGGCCCGGGCCGGGGCGCGGGTGGCGGTGAATGGGCGCAGCGACAAGACAGTCGACGCGGCGATTGACGAGCTGCGCGGGCAGGTTGACGGCGCCGAGGTAGTGGCGGCAGCGGCCGACGTCGCCACGCCGGAGGGCGCCGAGCGGGTGGCCGGGCTGCTGCCGGAGGTCGACATCCTGGTCAACAACCTCGGTATCTTCGAGCCGACCCCGGCGCTGGAGATCGACGACGAGCAGTGGCGCCGCTACTTCGAGGTCAACGTGCTCGCCGGGATCCGGCTGACCCGTATCTATCTGCCCGGGATGATGGCCCGCGGCGGAGGGCGGATTCAGTACATCGCGAGCGATTCGGCGGTGGTGACCCCAACTGAGATGATCCACTACGGGATGTCCAAGACGGCGTTGCTGGCGGTATCCCGCGGTTTCGCGAAGGAGGCCGCGGGTTCCGGGGTGACGGTGAACTCGGTCCTGGCCGGGCCCACGCACACCGCCGGGGTGGAGGAGTTCGTCTACCAGCTGGTGGACAAGGACCTGCCGTGGGAGCAGGCTCAGCGCGCCTTCATGCGCGAGTATCGGCCGCAGTCGCTGTTGCAGCGCCTGATCGAGCCGGAGGAGATCGCCAACATGGTGGTCTACCTCGCCTCGCCACTGGCCTCGGCCACCACCGGTGGAGCGGTGCGCGTCGACGGTGGCTACATCGACGCAATCCTTCCCTGAGGGCCCATGCCCCTGTGCCCGGCTCTGACCGGTTCAAGCCTCCGGTTCCCCCGCTTGCGGCGCCCGGTAGGTTTCGGATTTGGCAACGGGCACAGGGAGGACGGACGTGGCCGGAGGTGACGTTCCGCGCCCGGGGAAACCGGTCCGGGGCTCGGCCACCGGCCGCCCGATCATGGCGGCCCTGGACCTGCTCGGGCGTCGCTGGACGCTGCGCCTGCTGTGGGAGTTGCGGGACGGTCCACACGGGCCGCGCGCGGTGCTGGCCCGCTGCGACGGCCTGTCCTCCTCGGTGCTCTACCGCAGGCTCAGGGACCTCGAGGAGGCCGGCCTGGTGACCAGGGAGCCCGAGGGCAGCTACACGCTCACCCAGCTGGGCGCCGAGCTGCGTGAAGCGATCGCCCCACTGGGTTCCTGGTCGGAGCGCTGGGCGAAGCGGTGACGGTCAGCCGCGATTGAGGCGTTGGCGTTGCGGGACCACCACGTAGCGGGGGTCCTTGGTGGACTCGACGCCGGCGTGGAACACCCCGAACCGCTGCAGTGCACTGCCGGCCAGCAGGGCCAGCCCGGAGGCGGCCGCCCCGGCGCGGCTCCGGTGCGCGAGCAGCGCCGTCCCGGCCAGCCCGGCGGCGGTCAGCACCTCGGACGCGCGTCGCAGCCGAGCCGGGTGGCCTTGCTGGTACACCTCCCGGACCAGGCCCATCCGGTGTTCCATCACCCGCGAGGCCACCAGCTCACCGGCCGCCCCGGCGAGCGCGAAAGCTCGCGCCGGACCCGCCTCCTTGAGCGGCGCGCAGAGCATGCCGAAGCCGCCGCCGCTGGCCGCCGCCGACCCGACGAAGACGAACGGCAGCTCGCCGCGGGCCTCGTTCCAGCCCGGCACCGCCGTGTGTGACAGCAGCACCGCCGTGTAGGAGGCGACGCCCGGCGCGGTAGCCGCGCTGAACAGCCCGGCGGGGCGGGACAGTGTCCGCAGCAGCCGGGCCGGCCAGCTGCGCCGCCACCGGGCCGGGATCAGCTCGGTGGCCGCGGCGGCGCCGACCCCGGGTCCGAATGCGGTCAGGATCCAGGTGCCCACGCTCATCGGCGAGGTCGGCTTGGCCACCCGCAGCATGTGGTGGAAGCGCTCCGGGCGGCCCAGGTCGGAGACCAGGAACCACATGCTGGCCAGCAGCGCGGCGAAGGAGCCCAGCCAGCTGGCCCGACGCAGCCGGGGGCGGCCGGTGAGGTCGGCGCCGGCGGCGACCACGGCCGTGCCGGCGGCCAGTCCACCGGAGAACAGGTAGGCGGCGATCTTCCACTCCCAGACCGGCGCCTTGAGCACCGGGCGGCCGTAGTAGGAGCGGAACTCCGGGTCCGGCACCACGGTCGGCTCACCGCCGCCTTCCCGCCGCCGCCCGCCCTGGAACATCTGGGCCCGCCGGCCGCCGCCGTGACCGTTTGCCGACACGGCGGCTGGCTCCCCTCGGTGCTGCCCGGTCACCGGCGCGCTCCGATCGTAGAGGCGACGAACGCGCCCACGCCGGCCAGTGCGAACGCGGCGGCCGCCGCGCCGGCCCGGCGCCACATGGCCGGCGCGTCCCTGGTCGGCACCACCGGGTCCGGCGGCAGCCCGTACACCTCCGGCTCGTCGAGCAGCAGGAAGAACGCGCCGTCCCCACCCACCCCGTCGTTCGGGTCCCGGCCGTAGAGCCGAGCCTCGGCCACGCCGAGCCCGTGCAACTGGGCCAGTCGCGCGTCGGCCCGCTCGCGCAGCTCGTCCAGCTCGCCGAACTGGATGGACTCGGTCGGGCAGGCCTTCGCGCAGGCCGGTTCCATGCCGTCGCCGAGTCGGTCGTAGCAGAGCGTGCACTTCTGTGCGCGCCCGTCGTGCTGCCGCCGGTCGATCACCCCGTACGGGCAGCCGGAGACGCAGTAGCCGCACCCGTTGCAGATGTCCTGCTGCACCACCACGGTGCCGAACTCGGTGCGGAACAGCGCCCCGGTCGGACACACATCCAGGCAGCCGGCATGGGTGCAGTGCTTGCACACGTCCGAGGCCATCAGCCAGCGGAAATCGGTGCGCGTCTCGGCACCGGTGCCGTCGCCGGGCAGGGCGAACGAGGGCATCCCCAGGTCCTCCGGACCGGCCCCGGGCCCGAGCGGGCGCGCCTGCTCCACGAACGCCACGTGCCGCCAGGAGTCCGCACCCAGCATGCCGGTGTTGTCGAATGACATGCCCAGCAGGTCGAGGCCGTCCTCTGGGACCGCGTTCCACTCCTTGCAGGCCACCTCGCAGGCCTTGCAACCGATGCAGACCGAGGTGTCGGTGAAGAAGCCGACCCGGTCCGGGTGCCCGTGGTGGCCGGCGTCGGCGGCGACGTCGTCGAGCGGCCCGGACAGCCGGTTGCGGCTGGTCATGTCGCCTCCTTCGGTGCGTCGGGGGTGTGGGCGCGCGCGGAGTGGCGTACTCCGGCGGCGGTGGCGATCCGTTTGCCGGTCTCCGTGGTGATGCCCGCGTCGGCCCGCAGCCGCTCCAGCATCTCGAGCAGCGCCGGCCCGCGCGGCCGCGGCCCGGGCCGGACGTCGCAGGTGGTGACCTTGCTCTCCTGGATGAACACGTTGGGGTCGAGGACCACGCCGAACAGGTCGTTGACCACGTCCCCGGTGACCAGGCCGCTGTGCCCCCAGTGGTAGGGCAGCCACACTTGGTGCACCACCCGCCCGTCTACCCGCAGCGGGGCCAACCGGTCGGTGACCATCACCCGCGCGTCCACCGCCGCCCGGCTGGTCACCACATGTGCCTGGCCCAGGTGGGTCAGCCCCCGCTGGCGGGCCAGCTCGGGGGAGACCTCCACGAACAGCTCGGGCTGCAGCTCGGACAGGTAGGGCAACTGGCGGCTCATCCCACCGGCGGTGTGGTGCTCGGTGAGCCGGGCCGAGGTGAGCACAAACGGGAACACCTCGGCGTGCGCCTCGGGCGGGGCCGGGTTGGACGGGTTGTCCGGCCGCCCGTACACCTTCCGGGTCGGGTTGCCCTGCTGGCCGTAGAGCGCGTTGCGGGCCGGCGACTCGTGCGGCTCGTAGTGCGTGGGCATCGGGCCGTCGATCAGCCCGTGTGGCGCGTAGAGCCAGCCCTTCCCGTCCGCCTGCATGATGAACGGGTCGTCGCCGCGCAGCCCGTCCGCGCCGCACGCACCCTCCGCTGGCACGTGGCCCGGGGGCGTGGTCTTCGGGAAGTCCGGGATGTCGTCGCCGGTCCACTCGCCCTGCTCGGCGTCCCACCAGATGAGCTTCTTACGCTCGCTCCACGGCTTGCCCTCGAGGTCGGCCGAGGCCCGGTTGTAGAGCACGCGGCGGTTCATCGGCCAGGTCCAGCCCCACTCCTTCTCGTACTGCGCCTGGTCGCCGTGCGGCTTGCGCCGGGCGGCCTGGTTGACCTCGTGGGCGTACACCCCGCTGTAGATCCAACACCCAGACGCCGTGCTGCCGTCGGACTTCAGCTCGGTGTAGTCGGTCACCGCCCGATCCGGGCCCAGCTCCACGCCACTGATCCGGCGCAGCACGTCCTCGGCCGAGGGCTCGGCCCATTCGTCCTCGCCGAGCATCCGGTAGTCCCAGGCCAGCGCGTGCACCGGCGCGTCACGGGGTTCGGTCGAGTCGGCCAGCTTCTGTCGGACCAGCCGGCCCAGGTGGTAGAAGAACCACAGCTCGGAGCGCTGGTCACCCTTGGGTTCGACGGCCTTCTCCCGCCACTGCAGCATGCGCTGGGTCTGGGTGAAGGTGCCCTCCTTCTCCACGTGCGAAGCCGCCGGGAAGAAGAACACCTCGGTCCGGCAGCGCTCCGGCGCGATCTCGCCGGTCTCGATCTCCGGGGCGTCCTTCCAGAAGGTGGCGCTCTCGATCATGGCCAGGTCGCGGACCACGAGCCAGTCCAGGTTGGCCATGCCGAGGCGCTGCAGCCTGCCGTGCGCCGAGCCCACCGCCGGGTTCTGCCCGAGCAGGAAGTAACCGAACACCGAGCCGTCGATCATGTCCATGACCGTCCGATAGGTGCCGTGGTCACCGTTGACCCGGGGCAGCCACTCGAAGCCGAAGTCGTTCTCCGCCGTGGCGGCCTCGCCGAAGTACTCCTTGAGCAGCGACACCAGGTACGCGTCGGCCCCGAACCAGTAGCCCTTCTGGCACTCGGCGCGCAGTTCGTGCATGTAGCCGGCCATGTCCGCATGGGTTGGCGCGGGCATCGGCAGGTAGCCGGGCAGCAGGTTGAACAGCGTGGGGATGTCGGTGGAGCCCTGGATGCTGGCGTGCCCGCGCAACGCGAACACCCCGCCGCCCGGGCGGCCGATGTTGCCCAGCAGCAGCTGCAGGATCGCGCCGGCCCGGATGTACTGCGTCCCGACGCTGTGCTGGGTCCACCCCACGCTGTAGACAAGTGCCGTGGTGTGGTCCCGGTTGGAGTTCGCCGTCCACGCCTCGCAGACCTCGCGGAAGCGCTCCGGCGGCGTCCCGCACGCCCGCTCGACCAGCTCCGGGGTGTAGCGGGCGAAGTGCCGCTTGAGGATCTGGAACACACACCGGGGGTGCTCCAGGCTCGGGTCCCGGATGATGTCGGATACGCCTTCGAGCGCCGCGCCGCCGGAGCCGTGCTGCAGCGGGGCCGAGGACTCCTTGTCCGGCGCCGAGCTGCGGTCCGCGTCCGACTCAGGAGGCTCGGTGTTCTGGTAGCGCCAACTGGACCGGTCGTAGCTGGCGGTCTCCGCGTCGTAACCGCTGAACAGCCCATCCAGGTCCTCGGTGTCCGCGAAGTCCTCCCGGACCAGGAACGAGGCGTTGGTGTAGGCGCGCACGTACTCGCGGAAGTCCAGCTCGTTGTTCAGCACATAGTTGATCACGCCGCCGAGGAAGGCGATGTCGGTGCCGGCACGGATCGGCACATAGGTGTCCGCCAGCGCGCTGGTGCGGGTGAACCGGGGGTCGATGTGGATCACCTTGGCGCCCCTGGCCTTCGCCTCCATCACCCACTGGAAGCCGACCGGATGGGCCTCGGCCATGTTCGAGCCCATGATGATGATGCAGTCGGAGTTGGCCAGGTCCTGCTGGTAGTCGGTGGCGCCGCCGCGCCCGAAGCTGGCCCCCAGACCGGGGACGGTGGCGGAGTGTCAAATACGGGCCTGGTTCTCGATCTGGATCGCGCCCAGCGCGGTGAACAACTTCTTGATCAGGTAGTTCTCTTCGTTGTCCAGGGTGGCGCCGCCCAGGCTGGCCAGGCCCATGGTCCGGTTCAGCGGACCGCCGTGGCGGTCGGTGTCCTGCCAGCCGCGTCGGCGGGCGTCCAGCACCCGGTCGGCGACCATGTCCATCGCGGTGTCCAGGTCCAGCTCGGTCCACTCGGTGGCGTACGGCGCGCGGTATCGGACCTTCTCCTCCCGGTGCGGCCCGGTGACCAGCTGCAGGCTGGCCGACCCCTTCGGGCACAGCCGGCCCCGGGAGATCGGCGAGTCCGGGTCGCCCTCGATCTGGATGACCTGCTCGTCCCGCACGTACACCCGCTGCCCGCAGCCGACCGCGCAGTACGGGCACACCGACTTGGCCACCCGGTCGGCCGCCGCGGTCCTCGGCCGGAGTGCGGCGGAGCGCGGGGATTCCGCAGCCACGCCACGCCCGAGCGGGTCCGGTCCGGTCAGCTGCCGGTACACCGGCCACGACCCCAGCCACCGCTGTAGACCCATACCCGTTCTCCTCATCCCTTGTTCGGGCGATCTACCCATACTCCGCAACCTCACACCTCGATGCTGCCGTTAGCTGAGGGGGGTGCCAGGAGCGCTGGGCGAGTGCGTTTGTCCGATACGTTGTCGACGGTGGTTCGAGGGGAGGCGGCCGCGGATGCTGTCGCGCGAGGACAACGAACTGATCACCCGGACCGGACCCCGGACGCCCTGCGGCGGTCTGCTCCGGGCGTACTGGCAGCCGGTCGCGCTGGTCACCGAGATGCCCGAGGAGCGGCCGGTCAAGGCGGTCCGGCTGCTCGGGGAGGACCTCGTCCTGTTCCGCGCGCCCGACGGTGGCTACGGGCTGATCGGCCGGTTCTGCGCGCACCGGGGCGTCGACCTCTCGTTCGGCCGACTCGAGCAGGGCGGCCTGCGCTGCCTCTATCACGGCTGGCTCTACGACCGGGACGGACAGTGCCTCGAGCAACCAGCCGAGCCCGAGCACAGCCGATTCCACACGAAGATCAAGCACATCGGCTATCCGTGCGCGGTGCGGAACGGAATTGTCTTCGCTTATCTCGGCGGTGGTGATCCGCCGCCTTTCCCGCACTACGACTGCTTCACCGCGCCGGACGAGTACACGTTCGCGTTCAAAGGCCTGTGGGAGTGCAACTGGCTGCAGGGCGTGGAAGGCGGAATCGACCCCAGCCACGTCTCCTTCCTGCACCGGTTCCTGCGGGACGACCCCAGGGACACCTACGGGCAGCAGTTTCGGGAGGAGGTCGAAGGCACCGGCCAGTCGCTGTCCAGCCTGGTCGCGGAGAACTTCCGGCCGGATATCGACGTCGAGCCCACCGAATACGGACTCCGGGTCTTCGCCATCCGCGAACTCGACGAGGTTCGGCGGCACGTCCGGGTCACCAACCTGTTGTTCCCGAATGCCTTTGTGGTCCCGTTCGGCAACAACAAGGTCTTCACCCAGTGGCATGTGCCGATCGACGACTTCAGCCATTACTGGTACATGATCCTCTACGACTTCGAGGAGCACACCGACAAGAAGCAGCTGCTCACCCAGCGGCTGGACGGGTGCACCCTGCCGGACTACCGCCCGCTGCGTAACCGGCACAACAACTGGGGGTTCGACGCCGCCGAACAGGCCTCGCTGACTTACACCGGCATGGGTCTGGACATCAACGTGCACGACCAGTGGGCGGTGGAGAGCATGGGCCCGGTGCAGGATCGGACCGTGGAGCATCTGGGCGTCTCCGACCGGGCGGTCACCGCGAACCGGCGCCTGCTGCTGCGGGCGATCACCGACCACGCCGCCGGCAAGGACACCGTGGGCACCGCGCCCGGCGAGGCCGCCGCCCGCGCGCTGACCGGCCCGGAGGCGGTCGACATGATCGCGGGTGTGGACGAGTGGCCACGGCGCTGGCGGGAGCACGAGGCGGCCCGGCGGGCCCGCTCGCCCTGGGCGGCGGCACCCCGATGAAGCCCGTCGACCTGCTCGGCACCGGGGCGGGCCGCGGCGGGTTCATCGAGCACCACAGGCTGTGGGACGACGCGGAGTACGCCGCCGCGGCGCAGCTGGTCCGGGTGATCGACGAACGCGGCATCGAGCTGGTCCGGGTGGTCTTCCCCAACCAGCACGGGGTGACCGTCGGCAAGACCCTGACCAGGGAGGCGTTCAGCGCCGCGCTGCGGGACGGGGTGACCGCGCCGAGCACCCTGGTCTTCAAGGACACCTCCGGGCGCACCATTTACCCGGTGTTCGACCCCGCGGGCGCGCCCCCGGTGGCCATGGCCGGCGCGTCGGACCTGGTGCTCGTGCCGATTC
>Ga0193743_1001395_pt1 | contig 17979 bp, 18 predicted proteins | sample L2c2metaG_FD_143038 | JGI IMG/M metagenome (GOLD analysis project Ga0193743, IMG submission 143038) | Soil microbial communities from a riparian zone of the East river system, Colorado, United States - L2c2 | ecosystem: Environmental > Terrestrial > Soil > Riparian zone | place: USA: East River...
ACCCTCAACGGTGTTTTTCGATCCGCCGGGCCGGTGCGGGGCTAGGCCCCACACCGGCCCGGCGGATCGAAAAACACCGTTGAGGGTAGGCACGCCGCAACAGGATGCGGACGCCGCAAGCTGTTGCTCCGCCACATCTTCCGAAGTGCGTTCCCTGGTTTCTATGACCTGTGAGGGCGAACCGGCCTGGCGAGAGTGCACCTGCGGGTCCGGTTCGGGGTCGCCGACGAAGTGCGAACGTTAAGTGTCGGCCTGATCGGGCCAGGTTGGATCTACGACGGGAGGTAGCGCGTGACCCATCCGTCGGGTATTCCGGTGTTCGAACGGTTCTTCCGCTCGGTCGCAAGTATCAAGATCGACAAGAACGACGTACGTCGCTTCCGGGAGTTCGTCGACGAGCAGATCGATGATATTGCCATCGCCGGACGCAACTCGGCCAAGTGGAACGGGCGTGACGTGATTGTGGCGCAGGACCTTCCGGTCACCAAGGGCGTCCAGGAACGAATGCGCGAGTTCGACAAGCTCGAGGCGGCCGAGGAGATCCGCGAGTTGCTGCGCCAGGTGGTGCGGCAACCACCTGGGGACGTTACGTTCGCCGAGGATACCGAGGAGCTGCTGCCAGAGCTGTTCGGCGGGTTGAGTATCGCGCTGGCCCGGTCGTTTCGGGTAATGGACCCGACGGTGTCCAACCCGTCGACTGACCACTGGAATCGGGCGTTCACGCTGTTCCGGCTGGTGTTCTGATGCCGACCGTCGCCACTTATCGTGACTGACCCCGGCGAGTGAAATCGCGGGCCTGAAATCGTCTCGCCAGCGCGAGGCGCCCGGCCGCTTCGATGGGGCAGTCTTTGACAACAACCGCTGATGAATTAGAAGAGGAGCTGACATGACTCTGTCCGTGAAAGGTTCTGCTGGTCAGGCGCAGTGGCGCCCGTTTCGCGAGTTCGAGAATCTCTATGCGGAGATGGATCGGCTGGCGCAGTCGGTGTTTGGTGGCTTCACCGGTGATGGTGCCTGGTTGCCGGCGGCCGACATCGTCGAGACCGACAGCGCGTATGTCATCGAGGTCGAGCTTCCTGGTGTGCGGCGCGAGGACGTCGATGTCAATCTGAACGGCAACGAATTGGTGGTAACCGGTGAGGTGAAGGAGCGCAAGCGCGAGGGTTTGTTCCGCCGCCGGACCCGGCGGGTCGGTGAGTTCGAGTTGCGCGTAACGCTGCCGGGCTACCTTCGGGAAGGCGACATCGAGGCGTCCTTGGCGTATGGCGTGTTGAAGGTCTATGTACCGAAGGCCGAGAGCACCAAGTCAAGCAAGGTCACTGTCAGTGAATCTGGCGACGGCTCACCCTAGAGGTCCGTTGCAGCGGGTTTCCGGTCAGCCATCAGGGTTCAGGAATCGCCACGCCCGCGTCGCGGCGTGCAGGTTGAACCGGGTATCGACCTTGCGGAGGTCGTGGCCGGTGAGCTGAGCGATGCGCGCCAGCCGGTAGCGCAGCGTGCTGCGATGGATGTGCAGTGCAGCCGCGGATTCGTCATAATTTCCACCGCACTCCAGGTAATCGCTCAGGGTCATCACCAGTTCGGAGTTCTTGCTGTCGTCGTAATCCAGGAGTGTGCCCAGCCATTCGCGCACGAAACTTTCAACCTCGCCGTCGCCATGGGCGGCGTCGATGAGGCGATAGAAACCGAGTTCGTCGAACGCCGCGGCGCCTTCCGGACTGACTGAGCGCAGCCGGATGTTCATCGCGCGACGCGCTTCGATGAAGGATTGCGGAAAATCGTCGGGCACCGCGCATCGAGAGCCGATACCGATCACGCTGGTGGTCCTGCCAAGGATTTCACTGATCGCGTGGTACAACGCCCGCGGGTCCGGGCGGCCGTCGGTGAGCAGAACAACCAGACCTGCATGACGCCCGAGCAGATAGTTCAGATCCAACGCGGTCGCGGCCCGCCCGGCGGCAACTGGCAGCGTGCTCTCGGTGCGACCGGTACTTTGCATCACCACCACATGGTGGGGCCGTCGTAGGTCATGGCCCAGGGCGTCGGCACGAGCGTAGGCCCCGTCCCGGTCGGTGCCGGCCAACAGATCGTCGACAAGATCGCGGCGCAGATTGAGTTCGATCTCAGCGACGGTTCGCTGGTGGGAAAGCTCCAGCGCCAAAACGATGCTGCCATAGCGCAGGGCAAACAGGTCGTCCTCGGTCACCGTGTCGTCCGGGTCGTTCAACGTGAGGACACCGAGGATCTCGGCCCGGGGCTGGACAAGTGTGAGTACTCGCCCTCCGATTCGTGCCTGACCGGTTTGTGCGGCCAGCTCGTGGAGCAGGAGTTCGCGCTCGTCCGTCGGCTGTTTGGGGTAGGGGTGGGGTTGTCCGGAACCGGCCCAGCAGCGCAGGTTGCCGAACCGATCCTCGATACCCACCGAATGCCCCGTCAGGTCATTCAGTGCATCCGCGATACCTTGCTCGCCCATTCCCGCGGCCACCGCCGCGCTCAATACTTCGTGCACGTTCGTCTGCCGCTGTAGCCGCGTCACCGTGGTGCCGAGTTCACGGTTCGCTACCTTCAGATCGGCGTTCGATTTTGTCAGCTTCGCCGTATCACCGGAGTCGCGGTCATGCAGTGCGGCATGTGCCAGGGCGGCGCCGGTCTGCTGGGCCAGGATGGTCAGCAACTGGATCTGATTGTCCGACGGCGCACTGGCGGCGCTGACCACCAAACACCCATTGACGGTGCTTCGGTGACTCAGCGGGAACGCCCACCCCCACCGGCCGTCTCTTGCGTCGACGTGGCCATCCCAGCCGGACTCGCGGTGCCGTTGGATGTCGGGGTGTGCTGGCTGGGATGGTGGAAAGCGAAGGAATCCGCCGTTCACCGACCGGTAACTGGCCTCGACCTGGCAGGGTGCGAGTCCGCCGACGGCGGCGGCCGCTTCGCGGAAGATCTCGCCGGCGTCGGAGTCATCGAAAGTGACACGCGACAGCGCGACCAAACCCCCTGACGAAGCCTGTTCGGCCTGGCGGGTGCCCTGTGCCGGGCTGTGCGATTCATCGTTCATGTTGGAGTGGCCAGGCTCGGCTCCTCCTCTCGAGCCACCCGTGGCCGGAGTGTCCGCTGAGGCGTCACTGGGAAGGCATACCCGAAGTCGGCGTTCCGAAGCGCCTTTCCGGGTCCGAAAGTGCCCACCCGGCGTCCGCTAATCAGGCCCTACTCCGCTGTGGTGCTGACAGGACGAATCAGAGTCCAGATTTTCGGCTCACCGGGAGCACGCGACAGCCGCTACGGGTTGCCAGACTCCTTGTTTGGGAGCGAATTACGACGCGCATTACAGCGCGAGCGCTGCTTTCCGCTGTTGTTGTCGGCGCTTCCGTGTAACGACCTTCGCAACGTAGGAGAAGTCATGGTTTCAATGCGTATGGCCTACAGGCATAGGGGGAGTGATGGCTGAGCGTTCGACGGTTGCGACATCGGCGGTGCGGCCCAATGAGCCCGCCCGCCAGGTGATCGCCACCTTCGACAACTACGCCGACGCCGAACGCGCGGTCGACTACCTGTCCGACCAACGTTTCGAGGTAAACCGGGTGGCCATCGTGGGCCGGGAACTGGAGTACGTGGAACAGATCCTCGGCCGGATGAACTACGGCACCGCCGCGCTGCGCGGTGCTGGCTCCGGCGCCCTGGTCGGCGCGCTGATCGGGTGGATCTTCGGGCTGTTCAACTGGATCGAACCATTGATCTCCGCCCTGGTGCTGGCTGGCTACGGCCTGGTCTTCGGCGCCATCGTGGGCGCCTTGTTCGGGCTGCTCGTGCATGCGCTGCAGCGCGGCCAACGCGATTTCCACTCCGTTAGTGGGCTGCGACCCAAGTATTACGACGTCGTCGCGGACTTGGAGGTTGCCGATCGTGCGCTGCAACTCCTCGCCAGCGGCAACCGAAAGGAATAGACGATGGCAACAGCGGTAGGCATCGATCTCGGAACGACGAACTCGGTGATCGCCGCCTGGCAGGGCGGGGAGCCGATTGTGATTCCCAACGCCGAGGGCGCGCGAACCACGCCCTCGGTGGTGGCCTTCACAGAGAACGGCGAGCGTCTGGTTGGGCAACTGGCCAGGCGGCAGTCGATCATGAACCCGAAGGGCACCATCTACTCGGCGAAACGATTCATCGGTCGCCGCTTCGATGAAATATCGGAGGAAGCCAAGGCGGTCAGCTTCGACGTCGTCGATGGCGAGGGTGGCGCCGCGCGCTTCGACGTGCGCGGCAAGCAGTACTCGCCCGAAGAGATCAGCGCGCAGGTGCTGCGCAAACTCGTCGACGACGCCGGCAAGTTCCTCGGCGAACGGGTCAAGGAAGCGGTGATCACCGTTCCGGCGTACTTCAACGACGCCCAACGCAACGCCACCAAGGATGCCGGCCGGATCGCCGGGCTGGATGTGCTACGCATCATCAACGAGCCCACGGCCGCGGCACTGGCCTACGGGCTGGACAAAAAGGGCCACGAGACCGTGCTGGTCTTCGACCTCGGCGGCGGCACGTTCGATGTCAGCCTTCTCGACGTCGGTGACGGGGTGGTCGAGGTTCGCTCCACCGCAGGTGATTCCCATCTGGGTGGCGACGACTTCGACCGCCGGCTCGTGGACTATCTGGCCGACGAGTTCCAGCGCGAGAACAACATCGATCTGCGCAAAGATCCGCAGGCGCTGCAGCGGCTGTTCGAGGCGGCCGAGAAGGCGAAGGTGGAACTGTCGTCGGTGACACAGACGCAGGTCAACCTGCCGTTTGTCACTGCCGACGCCAACGGCCCCAAGCACCTCACCATGACCATCAATCGGTCGAAGTTCGAGGAACTCACGCACGATCTGGTGGAGCGCTGCATGGGCCCGGTCAAGCAGGCGATGGACGACGCCAAAGTGACGGCCAACGACATCGACGAGGTCATCCTGGTCGGCGGGTCGACCCGCATCCCCGCCGTCCAGGCGCTGGTCCGCCGGCTCACCGGCGGCAAGGACCCGAACATGACCGTCAACCCGGACGAGGTGGTCGCAATGGGCGCCGCCATCCAGGCGGGCGTGCTCAAGGGCGAGGTCTCCGACGTCTTGCTGCTCGATGTCACCCCACTCTCGCTGGGTGTGGAGACCGCCGGCGGCGTGATGACCAAGATCATCGAGCGCAACACCACCATCCCGGCCCGGCGCAGCGAGGTGTTCACCACCGCCGCAGACAACCAGCCGGCCGTGGATATCGTTGTGCTGCAAGGCGAACGCGAGATGGCCAAGGATAATCGCGTACTCGGCAGGTTCAAGCTGGAGAACATCCGACCGGCCCCGCGCGGTGAGCCACAGATCGAGGTCACCTTCGACATCGATGCCAACGGGATCCTGCATGTCACCGCGCGCGACAAGGACACGGGCGCCGAGCAGAGCATCACCATCAGCGAACAGTCGAACCTCGATCAGAGCGAGGTCGAGCGGATGCTCTCCGAGGCCGAGGCGCACCGCCGCGAGGACGAACAGCTGCGCAAGCAGGTCGATGCACGCAATGAACTCGATTCGGCGGCTTACCAAGTCGAGCGCCGCCTCGCCGAGCTAGGCGACTCCGCGGCGCCACATGACCGGGCCCGCGCCGAGATGCTGGTCGCCGACGCGCGGCAAGCCGTCAAGGACGAGGCCCCGCTGGAGCGGGTGCAATCGCTGACATCCGAACTGCAGCAGGTGCTCTACGGGCTGCAACCGGCCCCAGCCGGCGGCGGCAACGGGCAGCAGCAGCCGTCCGGTAACGGCCAGGGCTCGCGAGTTGGCGACGACGACGTGGTCGACGCCGAGTTCGACCGGGGCTGAGCCGCATGGTCAGTTCGACAGAACATTCGAAGACCGAACAGGACCGCGACGCGGTTGGCGACAGCCCGCCTGAAGCGGTTGCCTCCCAAACCGATTCGGACGCCGAGCTGGCCAAGCTCGAGGATCGTTGGCGACGCGCGGTCGCGGATCTGGACAACCTGCGAAAGAGATATGCCCGCGAACTGGACCGCGAACGAACAACGGAACGGTCCAGGGTGGCCGGCGCCTGGCTGCCCGTCGTGGACAACTTGGAGCGGGCGATCGCCCACACGGGTGACCAGTCCGACGCGGTCGTCGAGGGCCTGCGGAGCATTCTCGAACAAGCGCTACAGGTTCTCGAGCAGCTCGGCTATCCGCGCGATGGGGAGGCAGGGGTGCCATTCGACCCGGAGCGTCACGAGGTGGTCGGTGTCGTCGAGCAGGGCGACAGCGCACCCGGGACGGTGGTCGAGGTGCTGCGACCGGGCTACGGGCAAGGCTCGAGCCAGCTGCGGCCGGCGGCCGTGGTGGTCAGCCGACGCGAGGAGTGAGATCGGGTGGCCCGCGACTACTACGAAGTCCTCGGGGTGTCGCGGGATGCGACCGCCGACCAGATCCAGCGGGCGTTCCGCACGCTGGCCCGTAAGCATCACCCGGATGTCAACAAGGATCCAGCGGCCGAAGATCGGTTCAAAGAGGTCAACGAGGCCTATCACGTGCTGTCGGACCCAGAAACCCGCAAGCGCTACGACCGATTCGGCGAAGACTTCCGGCAGGTTCCCGAGGACTGGGAGGAGCGGGTCGGCGCGGGGGCTGGCGGCTTCCAGGCCGGTGGCTTCGGCGGCGCAGGGCCATCCGGCGCGCGGGTGCGCTACGGTCAGGGATTCGGCGGCGCCGGCGGCATCAACATCGAAGACCTTTTCGGCGACATGTTCGGTGGTGGAGGCGGATTCGGGCCGATTCCGGGCGCCGACCAGGAAGCGGTGCTGGAGCTGACCGTCGAGGAGGCCTACCGGGGCGGCAAACGGCAGATCTCACTGGATGGCCGCAACTACGGGGTGAACGTTCCCGCCGGTGTCATCGACGGTCAGCCGATACGGCTGGCGGGGGAGGGCGGCCGAGGTAGCGGCGATGGACCGGCCGGAGATCTGTATCTGCGGGTGCGCATCAAGCCGCATCCCCGATTCCGGCTCGACGGACGCGATGTCACCGTCGATCTGCCGGTGTCGCCATGGGAGGCGGTGCTGGGAGCCACCGTCGCGGTCCGGACTCCCGGCGGCGAAGCGAAAGTTAAGGTGCCCCAAGGGTCGTCGACCGGTCGGCGGTTGCGGCTGCGTGGCGAAGGGATGCCCAACCCGCGCGGTGCCGCCGGCGACCTCTACGCAGAAATCAAGGTGATGGTGCCACCGAAACCTACTGCGCGGGAACGTGAGCTGTTCGAGCAACTGGCGGCGGTGTCCACGTTCGACCCGAGGAGGGGACGATGACCGCACCACGCTATGTCCTGGCGCGGCGGCCCGGATTGCAACTCGACGTGTTCGCGACGCGCTGCGGGTTGCATCCCGAGATGGTGCGCCGACTGGTCGCGCTCGGCCTGGTTCGCTGTCACGTTGATGCTCGTGGCGAGCCTTGGTTCGAGCCGTCCGCCCTGGCAGTCGTGGCCCGCATCCAGCGGTTGCGGGCGGGCCTGGGACTGAACTACGCGGCGATCGGGCTGGTGCTCGACCTGCTGGACCGCATCGAAGAGCTGGAATCCGCTTCTCGCCGAAGGAGGACATCACTGTGGACATCAACAAGCTGACGCAGAAGTCGCAGGAGGCGTTGCAGGATGCGCAGAGCATCGCGACCCGGATGGGTCATATCGAGGTCGACGGCGAACATCTGTTGATGGCGCTGATCGACCAGCCCGAGGGTCTCGTACCTCGGCTGCTGGATCAGGCGGGTCCCGACACCGCGGCCCTGCGCGCGGACCTGGAAAGCGAGCTGAATCGGCGGCCGAAGGTGAGCGGCCCGGGCGCCGCGCCGGGTCAGGTATCTGTCACCCGGCGGCTGGCGACGCTGCTGGAGGCCGCTGAGCGGGAGGCCAAGCGGCTCAAGGACGAATACGTGTCGGTGGAGCACCTCGTGATCGCCCTCGCCGAAGAAGGTTCGTCCACCGCCGCCGGGCGGATACTCGCCAATCACGGTGTCACACGAGATTCGTTCCTGAGCGCGCTGACCAAGGTGCGTGGCAACCAGCGGGTCACTTCCGCGACGCCCGAGGGTTCCTACGAGGCGCTGGAGAAGTACGGTCGAGATCTGGTCGCCGAAGCGCAGTCGGGCAAGCTCGACCCGGTGATCGGTCGAGACGCCGAGATCCGAAGGGTGATCCAAATCCTGAGCCGCAAGACCAAGAACAACCCGGTTCTGATCGGCGACCCGGGCGTGGGCAAGACGGCGATCGTCGAGGGGTTGGCCCAACGGATCGTGCGCGGCGATGTCCCGGAAGGCTTGCGGGACAAGACGATCTTCTCCCTCGACATGGGTTCGCTGGTGGCCGGTGCGAAATACCGCGGCGAGTTCGAGGAGCGGCTGCAGGCAGTCCTTTCGGAGGTGAAGGCCGGCGAGGGCCGAATCCTGCTGTTCGTCGACGAGTTGCACACCGTCGTCGGCGCGGGCGCGACGGAGGGGTCACTGGATGCCGGGAACATGCTCAAGCCGATGCTGGCCCGCGGCGAGTTGCACATGATCGGCGCCACCACCCTCGACGAATACCGTAAGCACATTGAAAAGGACGCCGCCTTGGAGCGCCGGTTCCAGACCGTGCTGGTCGACGAACCTGACGTCGAGGACACCATTTCGATCCTGCGCGGCCTCAGGGAACGCCTCGAGGTGTTCCACGGCGTGAAGATCCAGGATGCCGCCCTGGTGGCCGCCGCCACGTTGTCGCATCGCTACATCACCGACCGCTTCCTGCCCGATAAGGCGATCGATCTGGTGGACGAGGCTTGCGCGCGGCTGCGCACCGAAATCGACTCCTTGCCAGCCGAATTGGACGAGATCACCCGTCGCGTGACGCGACTAGAGATCGAAGAAGTATCGCTATCCAAGGAATCCGATCCCGCGAGCAAGGCGCGCCTGGAAGAGTTGCGCAGGGAACTGGCCGACCTGCGCGCTGAGGCCGACGCCATGCACGCGCAATGGGACGCCGAACGGCAGGCGATCAAGCGGGTGCAGGAACTTCGCGAGCAACTCGAGCAGGTGCGGCAGGACGCGGAGGAGGCCGAGCGCAATTACGACCTCAACCGGGCCGCGGAACTGCGCTACGGCCAGATGCGTGAACTGGAACGCAAACTGCAGGCCGCCGAGGAGCAGTTGAGAGCCAAGCAGGGCCTAAGGCCGTTGCTCCGCGAGGTCGTCACCGAGGACGAGATCGGCGAGATCGTGTCGGTATGGACGGGCATCCCGGTGTCGCGGCTGCAGGAGGGCGAACGCGAGAAGCTGCTGCGGCTCGACGAAATCCTGCATGAGCGGGTGATCGGCCAGGAAGAAGCGGTCCAGCTGGTCGCCGATGCGGTGATCCGGGCCCGCTCCGGAATCCGGGATCCTCGCCGCCCGATCGGCTCGTTCATCTTCCTCGGACCCACCGGGGTCGGTAAGACCGAACTCGGGAAAACATTGGCCGCCGCACTGTTCGACAGCGAAGAGAACATGGTTCGGCTCGACATGAGCGAGTACCAGGAGCGGCACACGGTGAGCCGACTGGTCGGAGCGCCACCGGGATACATCGGCTACGACGAGGGCGGCCAGCTCACCGAAGCGGTGCGCCGCAAGCCCTACTCGGTGGTGCTGTTCGACGAGATCGAAAAGGCACACAGTGATGTGTTCAACACGCTGCTGCAGGTGCTCGACGACGGCCGGCTCACCGACGCGCAGGGACGTCAGGTCGACTTCCGCAACACCGTGGTCATCATGACCTCCAACATCGGATCGCACTACCTGCTCGACGGTGTCACCGCGGACAGCGAGATCAAACCGGACGCGCGCGACCGGGTGATGGCCGAGTTACGCGGGCACTTCCGGCCCGAGTTCCTCAACCGGGTCGACGACATCGTGTTGTTCACCCCGCTGTCGATGCCGCAGATCGAGCGGATCGTCGAGCTGCAGCTGAATGAGCTACGGGACCGGTTGGCGGAACGGCAGATCGAGCTCGACATCACCCCCGACGCCCGCCGGAAGATCGCCGAACACGGCTACGATCCCGTGTACGGGGCGCGTCCGCTGCGCCGCTACATCGCCCACGAGGTGGAGACCAAGATCGGCCGGGCATTGCTGCGCGGCGACATCGCCGGCGGTGGAAAGATCCGCGTCACCGTCGAGAACGGCGAACTCGCCGTGGGCTATTCGGAACCGGCCCTTGCGGCCTGACGAAGGAAGCGCCATGGAAACCGACATCGTGAAATGCCCAAACTGCGGAAAGCGCAACCGGGTACCCGCAGCGGCCGCGGGAAAGCCGCGGTGCGCCAACTGTCACCACTGGTTGCCGTGGATCGCTGCGGCGGGTGACCGGGACTTCGCCGACGTCGCCGAAAAGTCGTCCGTGCCAGTGCTCGTCGACCTGTGGGCGACGTGGTGCGGGCCGTGCCGGATGGTGAGCCCGGCGCTGGAACAGCTCGCCACCGAACGGGCCGGCCAACTCAAACTGGTCAAGGTCGACGTGGACAAGGCACCGGCGATCTCGCAGCGGTTCACGGTGCAGGCAGTACCGACACTGCTGGTCCTCGACCACGGGGAGGTACTGGCGCGGCAGGCGGGTGCGGCTCCCGTTGCGGCGCTGCGGAATTGGCTTGATCAGGCGTTATCGGCCGGAAGCGCGAAGGAGGCACGGTCATGACATCTGTGGGTATCGACCCACACGTAGCGGCGATTCGCCGGGTGGTTCCACGCACGAACGGCTGTGAGGACTGTCTCACGCTTGGCACACCGTGGGTGCACCTGCGGTTGTGCCTGACGTGCGGACACGTCGGCTGCTGCGATTCTTCGCCCATGCGGCATGCCCGGGCGCATGCTCACTCGATCGGGCACCCGATCGTGCAGTCCTTGGAGCGCGGCGAGAACTGGCGCTGGTGCTATGTCCACGAGAACTATGTCTGAGGTCGCCGCCGCCGACCAGCGCACATCGACTCCGCTGACGGAAACCCCCGACATATACGGCGCGTATCCGCGACTGGCTGACGAGCAGATTGCCACGCTCGAGGTGGGCGGCGCCCGACGAGCAGTCGACGCCGGAGAGACGCTGGTCCGCGAGGGTGAGCGTTCCGACAACTTTTTCGTCATTTTGTCCGGCAAGGTCGCCGTCAGCACCGCGGACGACGCGGGCAATCGGCGCGTGATCCGGGTGCACGGCCGCGGGCGGTTCCTCGGGGAGCTGGGCGACCTCGAAGGCCAAGCAGCGTTCTACACCGCCGAAGTGGTGGAACCCGGCGAAGTGCTCGTGGTCCCGACAGAGCGGGTGCGGGCCCTGGTCGCCCACGATCCGGTGCTCAGTGACCTCATCCTGCGCGCGTACTTGTCGCGCCGCTCGCTGCTCATTCAGGAGGGATCTGGATTCCGGATCATCGGCTCCTGCTATTCGCCCGACACCGCTCGGTTGCGGGAGTTCGCCGCGCGAAACCGATTGCCGCACCGCTGGCTTGACCTGGAGCGCGACAAGCAGGCCGAACGGTTGCTGCAGCGGTTCGGGGTGGGCGCCCGCGACACGCCGGTGGTGATCTGGGGCGGTGAGGTGCTGCGCAACCCGACCAACACGGAGCTGGCCCGCCGGGTGGGACTGCCGGTACCCGACACGGTGCCCGACGAATCCGACGTCGTCGTGGTGGGCGCCGGTCCCGCGGGGCTGGGTGCTGCGGTGTATGCCGCGTCGGACGGCCTGACCACCGCGGCCATGGAGCGGATCGCCACCGGCGGGCAGGCCGGGACGTCATCGAGGATCGAGAACTATCTCGGGTTCCCCGGCGGAATCTCCGGCGCCGACCTGGCCGAACGGGCCGTTCTGCAGGCCGGCAAGTTCGGAGCGCGGATCTTGATGTCCGCCGAGATCACCCGGCTGGAATCCGGCGACGGCCAGCACCGGGTAATGCTCGCGGACGGTGGGTCGGTGGTGGCCAGGGCCGTCGTGCTGGCCACGGGAGCCAGCTATCGCAGGCTCGACGTCCCGGGAATCGAATCGTTCGAGGGCAACGGCGTGTACTACGCCGCCACCTTTCAAGAGGCGTTGATGTGCGGCACGGGGCCCGTAGTCATCGTCGGGGGTGGTAACTCCGCGGGCCAGGCGGCGATCTTCCTCGCCGCGCGGGTTTCCCGGGTATACCTGGTGATCCACGGCGACGACCTGAACAAGAGCATGTCCCGGTATCTCGTCGACCAGATCCACCAGCACCCCGGCGTGACCGTCCGGTCGTGTACCGAGATCCGTGAGGTGCACGGCAACGGTGCACTCACGGCGGTGGTGACCGAGGACAAACGAACAGGCGAGCGGCACTCGATCCAGACCCGAGCCCTGTTCCTCTTCATCGGCGCGGATCCCAACACCTCATGGCTCGCCGGCGCCATCGAACTCGACGACCGCGGCTTCGTGCCGACCGGTCCGGCAGCGCTGTATTCGGACGCCGACGGTGCCCGGCGCAGTACCCAGCGCCAGCCGATGATGCTGGAGACCAGCCAACCCGGTGTGTTCGCGGCGGGAGACGTGCGTAGCGGCTCGGTCAAACGGGTGGCCTCCGCGGTCGGCGAGGGATCGATGGCGATCCGCCAAATCCACGAGTACTTCGGGACGTAGTCGGCAGCGCGGACCGCCCCGACCGTCGCCTGCCCGGCATTCGGCAATACTGAACCGGTGAGCCTGACTCAGACCGGTCTGTCTTGGAGTGCCCTGGCCACCGCCGTATTGGTGGGAGCACAGTGGCAACGTGCCGGCGACGGAGATCTCGAGGATGCGCAGGCCGCGATCGACCGGCTGGCTGCCGTCCCGACCCACCCCAGATTCGTGCTGCACGAGATAGCACTTCTACGGCTGCCCGCGCTGCTGGCTCCAGCCCACGGCGATGAAGCCTCCTCTCGAGACCATCGGGACCGCTACCGAGCCATGGCGATATCGCTTCGATTTGAAGGGCAGATCGAGCGGGCCGAGGCGATGACAAGACCGCGGCCGAGTGGCGTGTGCGGCGTGCGCGGCGTGCGGCACTAAGACCAGCGAGATGGTGAAGTGCGAGGATGCTCACGCCGAGCAGCTGGCGCTCCACTTTGGTGGCGATCGCCAGGCGGCTACGGGCCTCCTGGACCGCAGCGAAAGTGGCCGCGACCACGCCGTCCGCACCAACGGCGACTTCTTCCTCGGCCCATGCTTGTAATCATAGGAGCGCGCCCGCCTGTCGCTGTGCGACAAATTCGTGCGCGCTTACCACCCCACTACGGGTGGTTAGCTACGGCAACTTCAGATTTGTCACAGACCGTCGGAAGTCGCCGCAGGTAACCAGAAAGACCTCTATCTGCGTGTTCATTGCGCGACGACTGCAATCACCGCAGGGCAGGGAGGTTGCCACGATACGATTCAAAACCCGTCCAGCGTGAGTTCGAATCTCACCGAGGGACCACAATAACCACAGTTCACAGGCTATTGCTTGAGCCCAGATCGGCGGACTCAAGAGGTTCGGCACCCCCGCCACAGCCGGGCCGTCGCGAGGGTCACCGCGACAGCGGTGCCCAGCGTGAGCAGTTGCAGCACGTTGTGCTGGGCGTCGACGACTACGTCGTGGTTGTCGATCCGCGGCAGCAGCTTGGTCGTCTTTTCGTAACCGTGGACGCGGTACCAGGCGGCGGATGTACCGAACAGATAGGGCGGGTACCAGGTAGCGATTTGCAGTGCCAGCAACACCCAGCAGTAGCCGGCCATGAAGACGGCCGGCCACCGCCACCTGGCCAGCAGCGCCGCCGCGGTGACCGTATAGGGGATCACCATCGACAGCGTGCTGCCAAGCTGGGGCCCCGCCTCGGTGAGGTTGTTCCACGGGTACAGCGGCACGTAGTTGTCGATCACAAAGTAGGCCGACGTGAGGGCCAGTAATGTCACCGCCGCAGCGGTGGCGCTGTCAACGCGGCGCATCGGCCATCACCCGCCCAGGCATCAACGCCATCATTGCCCATTTCCCGCCCCCAGGTGCTACGGCTGTTGATCGAGGCAGCGGGGCTGGACCTGCATGCCGTCGCGATGACCGACCACCATGGCCTGTATGGCGTCATGTGGTTTGCCGTAGACCCACGGAGGCCGACGACGACTGCGGGCGGGGCACATCGAGTGCGCTAGAGGCCTGTCGGGTATGTCTCGGGCACCTCACCGGCGATCCAGTCACTGGTGGGCTCGAGCGGTTCCAAGGCACGCGTGTTCCCAATGTGGATCATGGCGTCGAACTGCTCGGCTGGCCGGACATGGAAGTAATGGCTCTGCCGTTCGGCCTCGGGTCGATGGATCACCGATCGCGCGTCCCAACCGCACGTCGTCCAGCGGCTCGGCCGATACACCGTCGCCGCGGTCTTGGCGCATCGCCACGAAGAACGTCTCCTTGTCCGTTTCGTGGAACAGTTCCTCGACGCTGTTGGGCAGGCCCGGCCTGACGGTTTTGCGCTCGGCGATCCCGCCTCATTCGCTGGCCGCGTTCACGGTTCCGGTATAGGTGCTGAACCGATCAGGCGCGACGCGTCGCCGCCGCCTGAGATGGACTGTGCGCGTGCCCTGCCCATGAATCACATGATGCCTGCGGCCAGCCCCAGCAATACTCCTGTCGCCACCCGCTGCCCGGGTGGACGCCCCGGAAAGAATGAGCGGCCGCACCCCACACCAGCCGCCGGGCATCCCATCCATCATCATGTCGCCGGACCCTCGTCCGTGGACCCAGATGAGGCTGGGCGCCCGCACGCCACTCCCCACTCTCTGCCCGACCCCGGGGGAGGGCACGACATGAGTTGAAGCGCAACGACTTTCCACCTCGTCTACCCGACCACGTCAGCATGCGGTGGGATCCGCGCCGGCGTCAAGGTCGTTCGTCCTCGCTGCGCTGCGGGCGCTGCACCTTGACCCAGGACCACGGACCACGGCAGCCAGGCACGGGTGACGACGAGGCCGACAACAGAAATGACAACGGATCCCACCTTTACCGGGGGTCCCCAACACAGATAAGGAGCACGCCAGGGTGGCCCGTGAGTGGCGCCGAGCCAGGCTGCGGGCCAACCCTGGCGAGCAATGACGCCGCGCGGCCCACGCTAGGGGTTGCCACTACTGGTGGCGTTGCGCGCGCAGGTCACGACCGGACACAGCGTCGGGCGCGGTCACTCACCATTGATGTGGTGGGCGGTGCGGGCGTCAATTGCTTGCTCGTGTTTTCGTTCAGGGGCATCACCTCCGTTGCTCGACAACGCTTTTCGAGCGAGAAGACCCGCTGGGCGCTTCTGCCGGTGACGGGTCAGGCGTTGATCGCCGTCTTCTCCTCGCTGCTGGCGATCTTGATGCGTCGCGGCTTGGCCTTCTCGGCGACCGGGATGGCCAACCGCAGCACCCCGTCGTGGTAGCTGGCCTGGATCTGGTCGGCGTCGAGGGTGTCGCCGAGAAACAGTTGGCGGCTGAACACTCCCCGGGGCCGCTCGGCGGACACCATTTCGCGGTCGGGATCTAGGCCGGGACGTTCGGCGTGCACGGTGAGCACATTGCGTTCCACATCCAGACCGAGCGAATCACCCTGGATGCCCGGCAGGTCCAACTCGACGATGAATTGATCACCCTCGCGCCAGGCGTCCATCGGCATCACCGCCGGCCGGGCCGCGGTGCCCAACACCTGCTGGGTCCAGCGGTCGAGATCACGGAACGGGTCGGTACGCATCAACATCATCTCCACCTCCTGTGTTTGAGTTACCAGATCTGTGTGACCTGATATAGATTTCTATATACCACTTGCGATAGTTTGATGCAAGGAAAAGTTGGCAAGCGAACGGAGAAGTCGGTGACCCGCGACGCGACGCCCCGATCCGCCCGCGGCGTATACGGCATCTCGGTGACCTCCGAGTTGTCCGGGCTTGATCCGCAATCCCTGCGGCTCTATGAGCGGCGGGGACTGCTCACCCCCACCCGTACCGACGGCGGCACCCGCCGCTACAGCGAGGACGACCTAACCCGCCTGGCCAGGATCACCGACCTCATCGCGCAGGGCGTCAACCTCGCCGGTATCGCCCACATCCTCGAACTGGAACACCGCAACACCCAGCTCGAATCCGACAACGCCCGGCTCATGTCAGGCCACACCCCACCCAACCGGGCCGCGGCCGGCCGCACGAATACGAACACGAACGGGGAGCAATCATGACCAACGCCGAGGATGTCCCGATCACCGAGGACAAGCCCGAAGCCGATGTGGCAGAACAGCAGATCCCCGTCGCCTCACCGTCGATGAGGCAGGGCTGGATCCCACTCATATCGCCAACCGCAGCGATGCAGAGGCCAACCTCGCCGACCTGATCGACCAAGCCATCAGCGTCCCCCTCTCCGACGATGACCACCCGGTGCAGTATTGATCCCGACCCAGGGCGAGACCCGCCACCAAACCCAAACGGCCGCCCAAGCCTGGGCGCGTCATACCAGCCGGTCACGGCAACCTGGTAGCGCACACGCATACAGATAGCTGGCACACCGCTTCCACCATCGACGATCGGCCCCTAACCCGTTCCGGGAGCGCCCGCCGCGTCCCAGCGCCGACGCCTGATGAACCGCCGCCTCGAAAGACGCCTCGATCTGGCGAAATAGGTGAAATAGGCGAAAAGCGTGTGCTTGTCCAGCATTTCACGTACTACACATGTATCCGATACCGGGCGGCCAGAACGGGACGACGTGCTCGTCGCCGCGGTGGACGGTGGCAGCGCTGGCAGACGTCCGTCTCGCCGTTGCGGGGAGGCTATGCCGTCTTATGGGTTCCCTGCCGTTGGCCGGCCGGGTACACGCTGCTGCGGTCGCGGACAGGCGAGCAGCCGCCAGGTTCGACGCTCATGCTGACAGGACGAATCGGTGTGGAGATTTCTGGCTTGGTGGGTGCACGCGGCGGTCGCATCGGGTTGCCAGACTCGTTGTCGGAGGCGTGTTACGGCGTGCTGGCCGCGGTGATTCTCACTCCGAGATAGGAAGGACTTGGTTTGGGACGAGATTCGAAGCAACCACTTGGATGTTGGGTGACCTCATGACAACCGAAGCGCCCCCGCTGGCGGGGCTTGAGGCTCGCCGTCGGTTGCTGGCGCGGCTGAGGTCCACGGGCACGCTGGCCTACAAGCTGGCGACCACCACCGATCACAAGGTGATCGGGATCATGTACCTGGTCGCCTCTGCCACGCGCGGCATGACTGCCGTGGACGCTTCGTCTTGTGGCCGCCTTGCGCAGGTTCCGGACGGGGTTCACTCATCAGCGCGTCCCCTTCTGCGCATGAATCGCTGGGGAACATGGTCCTGGCCGTGCCATCAGCACCCGGGGGAGCGCTCTTGCTCGCAGGTGGCACGCGATGACTGACCGGGAAGGAGGCGCCGCACGCGACAGACCCGGCACCGTCGTCGGGATGTTGGTCAACCGCTTTGAGGAAGCGATCTATGGCATCGCCTTCCTGCTGCTCGCGGCGGCGGCCGTACTGGTCGTGATGGGCACATTCGGGGCAGTCATCCAAGCCGTGACCCGGCAAGTGAGCACGCTCGAGGGTGGTGTGCTCGTGCTGGAGCGCACTCTCCTAATCCTCATCATCGCCGAACTGGCCTACACCCTGCGTACCGATTTCTTGCACCACGAGATCGCAGCTGAGCCTTTCCTGTTCATCGGGTTGATCGCCACTGTCCGGCGGATGCTGATCGTGACCGCGGAGTTTGAGCAGCCGCAGTCGGACCAGGAGCTCAACCGTCTCCTGCTCGAGCTCGGTGTGCTGGCGTTGCTCGTGCTCGCCATCGCCGCAGCGATCTTTCTGATCCGCTACGGCGTCTGGAAATTCGTCCCGCGTTCCGACGCGAGCTGACTGTCGAGCGCAGTGAGAGTCGGTGGCGGTTGACATTCCCGGAGGACCTGCCGGCGAGCTGGGCCGGCCCGCAGACGCGCTGGCCGCCTACCAGCAG
>Ga0193743_1001396_pt1 | contig 17971 bp, 14 predicted proteins | sample L2c2metaG_FD_143038 | JGI IMG/M metagenome (GOLD analysis project Ga0193743, IMG submission 143038) | Soil microbial communities from a riparian zone of the East river system, Colorado, United States - L2c2 | ecosystem: Environmental > Terrestrial > Soil > Riparian zone | place: USA: East River...
GCCAAGGGGTACCGCTGATCCCGGTTACGCGCGTGTACAGGGATTCGAGCCTGAACGTAGTGTCCGCCGACGTTTCCCCGGCCAATTCGGTCTTCAGGGCGGCAATCAGGTTTAGCGCCTCCTCGTTCAACGCGGGCCGGGTCAGCCGCAGGTCCCGGTTGGCCGCCAAATCCGCCGCTTCTTCCGTTTGGAAAAGACATTCGGCGCGCGTCCAAGGCGCCAAATCAGAGACCTGATCCGGTACATACCCCATCGCGGCAAGACGTCTGAGCGCGGGATAAATCCAGCTATCCAGAGCAACATAAGGCGAGCCGTTAGCCGGCCCGGAATGGCGGGCCCCGCGGGCCGGAGTTACTGGCCCGTCCCCCGCCGCGGGCGCAGCGGAAATGGGCGTAGCTCCCGTACGATCGGAAATACGATCATCGTGATGCCTGCCATAGACAAATCGCCCTATTAGATAGCCTGCCGCCGCGCCGATTAAAACGTCGGATGGAAAATGCCTTTCGGCCGTCACTCGCGACAAACTCACCAGCGATGCCAGGCCATAGGCGCCCCACTGCATCACTGGTCCCGGGTACTCGCGGGCAAAAACCGTAGCGGCGGCCCACGCCAAAGCGGAGTTTTGGGATGGGAATGACGAGTTTACGCCCGACGCGTGACCAAAGAGGCCCCGGCCCGAAGCAGTATCGGGACGCTGCCGGTTGCTCACGAGCTTTAGCGCCTCAACGGCAAGGAACGAATCGGCAAGGGCTTCGGCCGCGAGAACGCCCGTTTCGCGAGCGTGCTCGTCCCGCATAATTGTGCCGAACCCATACGACGCAACGGTAGCCAGGCCAAAAGTGGCCAAGCCGGCATCCGACAGCTGCGTGCTGCGGCGCCGATTTCGGGCGTCGGAGTGGATCAGAGTCATGACGTGGCGATCCGTACCGATCAACACTCCCGCCGTAGCGGCCAGTGGTAGTAGCCATCGAAGATCGGATTTCCTGAACCGCGACGGACTGGTCCAAATAGCTTTTTGATCGTGCCAGATATTTCTTGGAAGCGCGGACGCGGACGGCTTTCCGCTGGTTTGTGATCTCGGGTATGCAAAGTAGTCATGGGCATCGGACAGCAGAGTCTTCGTAGCGGCTTCATTGGCGTTGGTGACGGCTCCGGAAGGACTGTTTGCCTCTACGTTTTCCTGCTTAGGCGGTTCCGCGGAACAAACGCAGGAGACTACCAAGAACGCGAGCAGATGCCTGAGGTGCGGCGGAAGTCGCATCGCGTGTCTGGCATGCATATCCGTTTACAAGGCCTGCACGGCGCAAGTTTCCAGTTGGACGGACACGCTTCTCTGAAGAAGGTGAAGAGAGATGATCAATTGATCTTGATTCTTGATTTTTCGAACGTAGCCCTCCAAGTTTTCGAAGGCGCCCGCGCAAACCCGTACCCTCATTCCCTCCTGCACGTACGGGCAGGGCGATGCCAGCCCGCTTTCGACTACGCGTTTCAAAGCTTGAATGTCGCTCTCCGGCACTGGCGCCAACTGCCGGCCAAACTGAACAACTTGAACACAGCTGGGTGCATCCAATACGACTGCCTTCTGGCTTGCGGAAAAACGGCAGAATACGTATCCGGAAAAGAGCGGCAGAGGTGTCACTTTTACCCGGTCGGTCCACCGCTTTCGAGATTCGTACAGAGGAAGGAATTCATCAAATCCTCTGCATCTTAGGCTCCGTGACGCAATGATTTCCTGTTGAGCTCGCACCCGAATCGCGTACCAAAACTCCTTTTCCATCGTTTTCTTCCCTAGACTCACTTTTGAGCAGGCTTCGCCCCTATTACCCACGTTTCAGATCTCTAACCCCTTTAGAAGCGCACTCACTACTCTCAAAAGAGGCGGGGTTAACGACTATCTAGTGGACCGGCAAGCAAAGTATTCTCCCGTCAAGACCCGGCTTACTCTTCAACTGCTTATTCCATCGGCACATGTGCGCGGATGGCTTAGGTTTACCAGCTGATTTATGCTTGGGCCTAAAACGAAAACTTTGAAAGTATTGGCCTAATCTATCGGAATATATGAGCCTACCGATATATATGTGAAGACTCTGCGGGGCAAAGATTTCTGAGTGAACCTGCAAGTGTCGATTAGCAAGATCAGAAATAAGATGTCAGTAAACGAAAACAGTTTAAGGCCACTTAACTTGTCAAGTACAATACATCGGCGGATGGTGATGCGGTTTCCGTGGCCGCCCTATTGGTTAACGCAGTTTGTCATCTTTGCGGCGTCCGGCTGCCTGGCCTTCGCACTGCGATTCGATTTCGCAATCGGTCCAGACCTCCAGCAAGCCATGTTGTTGGCTTTGGCGGTTTGGCTCGCGGTTAAGCCATGTGTATTTTGGTTTACCCACCTCAACCGCGGCCGGTGGTGCTTTGTATCTTTTGGCGACGTGCTGAGTCTTACGGCGGGCAACCTGCTCGCTTCCCTGTTATCTGCCGGAATCCTGCTCGGCTTGGCGACAAGCAGCTTTCCGCGTTCCGTGGTGTTGCTGGATTTCCTGATTTGTCTTCATGCGACCGCAGGCGTACGCGTCATAGCGCGTGGCTTCCGCGACTATGTCCGGCATCGCGAATCCAGCGGAGCAAAAAGAATTGTTATTTATGGAGCTGGACACGCCGGCGACATGCTACTGAGAGAAATCCGGTCTAATTCTCGCTTGCAATATCATGTTTGCGGATTTATCGATGACGATCCGCAAAAGCACAAGCTGCTGATCCAGAGTGTGCGCGTTCTTGGATCTGGAGATAAACTAAAAACCCTTAAACCATCGCATTCAATTGCAGAGGTACTGATCGCTATACCTTCCGTGGATCGATTGGGGATGCTGCAGATCCTACAGCACTGTCAGGATGCTGGACTGCACTGTAAAACCATCCCCTGCATGGCGGACATAATCGAAGGAATCGCTCTGACACCGCAGATTCGCGCTGTGGCTGTCGAAGATCTGCTTGGCCGGACTCAGGTGCGGCTAAACGATTCCGCGATCCGGGCCAAATTGCAGGACTCGGTCGTAGTGGTTACTGGCGCAGCCGGCTCGATCGGTTCTGAAATTTGCCGCCAGGTTGCCCGCTTCCAACCGCGAGTTCTGATCGGATTTGATGCGGCGGAAACGCCCTTGTTCCATCTTGATCGAGAATTTCGGAACGAATACCCTAACGTAGTTTTCCATTCCGTAATCGGAACAATCAGCGATGTGGGTCATCTCGACCATCTCTTTAGGAAGTATAAGCCCTCCATTGTTTATCATGCTGCAGCCTACAAGCACGTCCCGATAATGGAGTTTGCCGTCAACACTGCTGTGGAAAATAACGTTTTGGGTACTGCGAATGTGGCGGAGATAGCCCAGAAATATGGAGTGACCGACTTTGTAATGATCTCTTCCGACAAAGCCGTCAGGCCGACGAATGTTATGGGTCTTACCAAACGTGCCGCCGAGCTGGTAATTGGCTCCCTCCAAAATGGTGGAACAAAGTTCGTTTCGGTTCGTTTTGGGAATGTCTTGGGATCAAATGGCAGCGTCATTCCGATTTTTAAACAGCAAATCGCGATGCGCCGTCCGGTGACAGTCACTCATCCGGATATGACCCGCTTCTTTATGACCATACCGGAAGCGGCTCAACTGGTGCTGCAGGCTTCCACCATGAGCAAGGGGGGCGAAATCTTTGTACTTGACATGGGACCTCCGGTTAAAATTGTGGACCTTGCCCGGAACCTCATTCTCCTCTCCGGATTGCGGCCGGATCAGGATATACCCATAGAATTCACGGGGCTGCGGCCAGGCGAAAAACTGTTCGAGGAACTTCACCTATTGCATGAGAACATTCTGCCTACTTATCACGATAAAATCAAAATCTTTTCCGGACCAATCGTAAGCTTTGGTGCAATGGCGCGGTCGCTGGCGAAGCTTCGCCACTGCTGTTCCCTGAGAGACGAACGCGGGTTGATTTTGGAACTCAACAAGCTCGTTCCCGAATACACGCCGAGCCATCACGTGTTACAGCAGGTGCCGGCGGTCATGAGCGCTGATCTTGCTGCTCTCCACGAAGCGGTAGGTTTTTCAAACGGCGCCCCGGCGATCGCGCCCGAACACGCAATCTCAACGTAACTGAGCAAGTTGAAGAACTTGGCCCCGGCGACGGCGGCCGCGGCGAGGATGCTCACCCAGTAGTCCCAGGGCGGTCCCGCGGATAGGTGATTGCCGCGATAACTTTGACGTTCTTGAGACCAAGCTTCATGGGGAGTACAGCGCCGTGTTCCACGGAGAGCCGCAAGCCGTGAAGAGAAGTATTTCTTTCTTACCTGATGCAAGGCCATTCAGCCAAGCTGCCATAAAATGGAAATGTTCATCCAGTGGGTCCAACACCTAGGACGTAAGGACGCCTGGCGTTTATTTCTGCGCCGTCACGGACAGGTTTCTGAGCATGACCATGCGTGTGAACAGCGTACCCCCGGAATCTTTTTTCGCCTGTAAGACTATCGTGTCACCGGCAGAAACGGACTTATCGACGGCACGGATCTCCGTTACCGGAACGTCAGGTGGAACGGTAATAATCTGTTTGCCACCATTGAATTCAACAACCAGCTTTTCGCCGTTACTCTTGACAACACCATTCGTCATGCGAGAGCCCGAGGCCGCTTTCGAAACCGCGACTTCGCCATTTGTCATTCGACTGCCGCTCGCAGCCCCTGCCGCGGGCGCCATTATGTAGCTGCCTTCACCAAGACCACGCAGGGCTTCCGGGAATATGTGAACTTCGGTTGCCCGCTGAGATCCATCGGGTTCCGTCACCGACGACACTCCGATGAAAGAGTAACTCTTTACATCCGATAGGGAAGCAGAATGCGAAGCGTAAACGTTCAATGGCTCAAAGGTCTTGACGGTGACAGGACCGGACGGCGTCGACAGCTGGAGTGCATTTCGGCCGACGCTCAGAACCTTGCCTCGAATGATATCGCCAGGCGGGGGTGTATCTACCCCGGCGAGAGCTGCTGCGGGGAGGCAAGATAGACTAACAATTAATCCTAGGTTTGCTAATAAAGACTTGTAACTCATTATTCCTCCTGATTGCGTTGTGCTTATTTATTAGCCATGAGGCGCCTCTGACAGAGCAACGAACTGTCGTTATGCGTTTATCCAAAGAGGCAATATCACACAGGCATGGCTAACTTCGCTCCACGCGCTAAGTTGATCGACAAGCAGCTTTGTGCATGCGGCTTGTCTCAATTCTATTAGCGTGCGGCCAGTGAGGAATCTACATTCTGTAAAAGCATTGTAAACAGAGTTTTTGGCTGGTGGCGGCCCCCGCCAATCATTCTGGAGCGACAAATCGGGAGTCGATGACGCCGGAGCACGCCGGTTCGGCGCATCGGAAAGCGGGACGGGCACCTGGAGACCACTGGGTTCACTTTAAGGGCGCGGATGAACCCCCCCAAAAAAAAGACGAGAATAAGCCGGATGGAGCGGTGGTACTAAAATAGAAATGCCAACTGCCGCTCCTGCCAATCGCAATAAGTACCTGCCTGGCCGGCCAAATTAAACATCGCCGCGGAAATGCACTTATCTACTTGATCCCGGTCCCAGTGCAGCATTGCGCCGCAACTTTCGGAAGGCACACCGGCAAGGATGCGCAATACATAGCAGAACCGTGACCTTCGCGGCATACGCAACAAATTTTGTAGTTCGAATGGAAGTATGGCGGAAGCTTCCTCTATTTCTTCCGCTGCAGGGTCCGCGAGAGCGCCATTCCCCGAAATGATTCCTTCAATCGTTCTCAGCAGCAATTTTTCGGAAGGAAGGTCATCGACGTCCAGAGCGCTGATACCATCCAAAACGGCTTCTTCCGCTCGCTTGATGCTTTTCGTCAGGAGGGTGGCGGTGGAATGCCTTGTGTTGAGAGCGTTGCACGATTCAGTCTCTAATAGAATTGCCATATTTTCTTGGGACGGGTCCCTATTAGCCCGGTCGGTCCTGCCATATTGCACAACTGGAACGAGCGCTGAGCATTTACCGTGCTCCCACTCACAACAAATCTCTGCCTCTTCCAGGCGTGTAGTTGTTATTCTCTAGTGTTTGTGAATCTAGCCCATAGTGCGCCGGTTCCCTGCAATAGCGCTATCACGTAATAGGATGGTTTTTCCATACCACGAAAGTGCATTCATGGCGCTACCCGATCGTGGCACGCAACTGGATCCCGCTAATGCTTTGACAAACTCGAGCTGGGCGGGATGATGATTTCGCGGCGCCCAAACAAGCGCGAATCGAGCGAAAACGCTCCGGGACCGACAAAGATAATGGCGGTATTAATCACAAGGACCAGGATCACCGGCGGTTTAGTGTCGAACACGCTAAAGCCGGGCGAAGGAAGCTGCGTCAGCAAGATACACGCCGTACCCACCCCCAGAAGTCCACTCGCGATGGGAGTGAGAAATCCCGCGGCAAGCGAAACACTAAGGATAACCCCGGACAAGCCGACGATCGACCAAACGAATCCGTGATCGCCACCGGAAAATAGATAACCAGCGCCTTGGATGGCGGCCATCGCTGCAACCGCTACGCGCAGCAGCAATAGTCCGAGCCCAGGCCATCCACCTGGAAAGGTGGTAAACAACCTCTGCAGCCGGATCTCCTTAGCGATCTTCCTCTTCTACGCAATACACTAAGGAACAGGATAGCGGCGCAGAAGTGACGCGAAATCTCCCCAATTGGGTATTTTTCAATACCTCTTTTGGGGGTGATCCAGCCTTCCGGACGAAAACTAACCGCCGAGTTGAATGAACCCGCGGCGAACTCCTATGGCTACGGCTTGCGTGCGGTCGCTGGCCCCCAATTTGGCCATGATGTGCTTAATGTGCGCTTTGACCGTCTCCTCCGAGATGAACAGCCGTTCCGCGATGGCTTTGTTTCTGTTTCCGCCGGCAACATGCCGTAGAACTTCGATCTCACGTTCGGTTAGAGCTTCGTCGCCGAGATGTTCCGCAAGGTGAGCTGCTATCTCCGCCGGAACTCGCTTCATGCCCGCATGGACCTGGCGGATCACCGCGACCAGATCCTTGGGCGGCATGCTCTTGAGCATATAGCCGTGAGCTCCCGCCGCAAGAGCGCGCTGTATGTCGATATCCCCATCGAACGTTGTCAACATGATGATTCGAGCCTGCGGGAACTCTGCCCGGATGGTGTTCACGGCATCGATGCCGCTTACGTCGGGAAGACGAAGATCCATGAGAGTAACATCTGGCTTGTGCTCCCGGAACCGCTGAATACCTTCGCGGCCGCTAGCGGCCTCTGCCACCATGCACATGTCGGCTTGAGAGTTAATAACAGCCGAAATCCCTTCGCGAAGTAAGGGATGATCGTCAACGGTAAGCACACGGATGCGGGATTGATCGCTCATTGAATTTGCGTTCTTCTTCGGTTCTGTGAATAGAATCTACTGGCCCATTTCCAGAGGTGATGGGGCGGCTTACTCTCAAAAGCGATGTGATTAGGAACGAACAGCTGGATCTCGGTACCGCCCCACGCCCGGGTCAAGACCGTCAGGCGGCCACCGATTCTCTCCGCGCGTTCGCGCATGCCAATAAGGCCCCAATGTCCCTCAAGTCCGCTCTGAAGCACTTCGGACGTGATTCCGCAGCCATCATCGCGCACCAGGACGCGGAAGCACTTGGTCCCATATTCGAGCTGAGCCTCGATCTTTTTGGCCCTGGAATGCCGGAAGGCATTCACTAAAGCCTCCCGGCCAATCCGGTAAACTTCGTCTTGCAGAACGGGATGGAGCGGCCGGCGTTGACCTTCCACAATAACCCGGAAGTCAATATGTCCATCCATCGCGAGTTCCTCCGGTATCCGGCTGAATGCTTGGTCCAGACCGTAGGCATAAGCCTGCGAGCGCAGCCCCCGAACGGTCTTCCGGCCCTCTTCGGTTACCTCACTCATCAATTTGAGAACACGGCTCAAGGGCCGTTTCAGAGGGGACTCCGAAGACAAATCGTCCACCGTCACGTGGAGAAGCATCGAGGCGCTCAAAAACCCCTGCAGCAAAGTGTCATGCAGTTCCTGCGCGATGCGTGTGCGTTCCGCAAGCCGCTCTTCGAAACGAAGATTGAGCTGCCGGGTGACCCGGTGCAGCCCGTACCGATACACCCCCGCGATGGAAGAAGCGGCTGCCAATACCGCTAGAATGCGGAACCACCAAGTCTGCCAGAACGCTGGCGCAATCTGGAAAGTAACTGCGGCTTCAGGGCTGTTCCAAATCCCGTCAGGGTTACTTGCAAGCACGCGGAAGCGATAGGAGCCAGGACTTAGATTGGTGTAGGCGGCCTCGCGCGTGGCCACCGGTTCGCTCCAGTCGCGATCGAATCCGTCCAGCCGGTAGCGGAACCGGACGCGCTCCGGAGCCGATAGACTCAGACCGGCAAAACCCAACGTGACCCTCTTCCGCTCAGCCGGAATGTGAACGGGAGCGTTCAGGTTGAGCGCTTTACTGTCCGCCGAAATGGCTAGGATCTGGGCGGCGACCGGCGCGGTACTCCGGTTCAGCCGGAAAGGGTCGACGACGGAAATAGTGCGCCGCGTGGAGAACCAGACACGCCCGCGTCCATCGGCAATCACGGCCTTGAAATCTCCATCCGCGCGCAAACCGTCTGCCGCTCCGTACTCCCGCACCTCCCTCTCCAAGACCTTGCCGCGCCGCAAAGCATCGCGATTCGCCCGCAAGACGTGATTCCCGGTTGTGATCCAGAGCCAACCAGCTTTGTCTTCGGCAATTCCAAGAACCCGAGCGGTGAGGGATTCGGGCACTCCATTCGGGATTGCCACCCGTCCCGAACTGAAATAGGCAAGCCCTCTGTCGGTTCCGATCCAGAGAACGCCAGCTGAATCTTCGAAGAGACAGTTGATAGCTCCCGGAGGCAGCCCGTCGGCTGACGTAAAGGTTCGCCACTGGCCGTTCGACAGTTTCGTTAGTCCATTCGGACCCGCGAACCACATACTGCGATCGGAATCCTCGGCGATCGCCTTTACGTCATCCGACGCTAAACCATCTGCCGTCGTGTACGTTGTAAACTTGCCGGCGCTGAGTTTGCTGACGCCGCCGCCGAGGGTTCCCGCCCACACCGTTCCATCGCGGCTTCGATGCACCGCCGAGATACTGGTCTGTGCAAGCCCGTGTGCTGCCGTGTAAGTTTCCGCGCTGAGCGAGTGGTTTCGATATCGCAGGCGGGTCAAACCCCCGCGCTGCCTCCCGGCCCACAACTCCCCATCCCCACCGTCCATGGCGTAGACTACGTCCCCGGCTAAGCCGTGTTGTGTAACGCGTTCGACATGCGGTCCCCGCAGCCAAAACAAACCGCCGTCCGAGGGAGCAAACCAAGTGCGGTCCTCGAGATCTACGTAAAGCGGTCCATCCCCCTGCGCGCGCCGCCCTGCCGGTCCCGCATATGTCGTGAACAATGTCTCCCGGAAACGCTCCACGCCTCCCGCGCTTCCAGCCCAGAGATTCCCGTCCCGATCCTCGAACAGCGCGGAGACGCGATCGTCCGGCCGGTTCGTTCGTTTATCCAACGAAAATGCCCCGCTGGCGTTGACGCGAATGAGCGCATCAGTCCCCGCAACCCAGATATTCGAGTCCCGGTCTCTGGTCATAGCCAGAATTTGCATACGCTGCAGGACTGCGGGCACGCCGGATCTCGTCACTGTGGTTCCGGTCCAGCGCACTACGCCGCTGTCGGTGCCAATCCACAATTGGGACCCCCCGGCGGCCAGAAGGGTGTTTACCTTTTGGTCCGGCAAATCCTTTGTCACCATGGTGCGTTTGCCTTGATTTAAGAAAAACAGGCCGGCATCACGAGTACCGAGCCAGACGTTGCCGTCCTCGGTTTCGGCCATTGAGATCACCAGCAGATTCTGCCTGTCCCCGGCGGATGCCAGGGTGGCGAATGTACCATCGCTGTATTTCAGGACTTCGTTTGAGCGCGCGAGAAAAAGCTCCCCGCGCTTGCCGCGAAGCATCGTCGTAACACCGGTCTCCGGAGACCCCGTAGGCGGCAGCGGAGATTCAAACCGTTTATTCCGGTAGCGCAACAAACCGGGGCTTTTCAATCTCACCCACAGGCTGCCCCCGGCATCGGTTGCCAGCCCTAGAACGGGACTTACCGGGAGTTCAGGCGAGTTGCCGTGGTGAAACAGCTCAAAGTTCGATCCATCGAACCGGACCAATCCCTTTTCTGCACCGATCCACAGATAGCCATCGCCTGTTTCGGCGAATGCGTAGACAGCTCCGCCGGGAAATCCCTGTTCAACGCCCCACCGGTCATGTATGTACTGATTAAGTGCTTTAGCGGGATCTAAAGCTTTTGCCTGAAAAAGAAAACATGTCACCGCGCTTCCAATAAAGAAGCTTAGGAATGCCCGCCGGCTGTTACAGCGGCCGTTCACGGAAGATACTCGAACTTCTCTATAACGACTTCATCTCCGGCATTGAGTGGAACCTTGCCGTGCCCGAACGCATAGAGGCTCACGCGAATAGATTCGATCCCTGGCGATGGAATACCCATTGTGAACTCCCTCGATGAGATGGGCTGCACCCGGCCGCTCTTCGGCTCTCGAGCTACGGTTCGGAACAACGCTCGCCCGCTCTCCCAATGCAGGGAATGCCGGTGGACTCCCGAGGGCGTTTCAAAGCGGGCGACATTGGCAGCCTCATAGTATGGCTGAACTACATACTGCGCATTCTTGCTGGCCGGATCTCCCCACCGGCTGATCTCAATGTTCATTTCATGATAATTCTGATCGTGTCCGGAGTAATCATAAGTAAACATGTCTAATACAGTCGAGGGCTGCATGCGGGATGTATCCCGCACCACGAAAGAGTAGGTGCCATACCCTAAGCTCCGGGTCAGCGCGATTTCGGCACAGCTCCATTTACTGGCTGACTTGTAGGTTCGAAGATGCAGGGCGCCCTCCTCGTCTATCCAGGCATTTTTTGCGTCATATAGATTATTGCCGCCCCGGGAACTCGGAACAGTCCGGACTCTCCACTCGTACCCGCTAAAATTCAGGTAGGTCGAAGGCGACGATTTCGCGCCTTTGGTAGCCGCGATTGCGGCGATGGGGCCGCCTGGCGCCGGCAATTCATCCATGGACAAAGGAGGAACAAATCCGGGTTGCACCAGGACCGCGGCATAATCCGTTCCGAGGTGAGTGGCGTTGGTCCATTTCGAATTCGCTCCAACCGGCGTGAGCGGGCGGTCCGCAAGCGGCTGCACCCACCATTTCCCGTTTTTTGCATAAAGCACAATCTGCTGGCCGGTTACCCCGCCCTGGACGCGCCCTTCGATGATCTCCGTTTTTTCGCGGCCGCTGGCGTCCGCCTGGGGAATCCGGGTGAACTCGATCGACGGCCGGACGGCTGCATTCCGTAAATTACAGGCGCTCAGCAACGTCCCTGACACACCGAGAAGGACATCCCTCCTTCTAAATGCAGTCAGTTTGTTCATACAGCTTGCCCCGGCGAGCGTACCGCCCTCTCCTCCGCTGCTACCAGTCTCTGCAGTATGCGATGCGTCACCTGGAAGTCCTTCACGTCAGATCCAGGCGCAAGGACCCTTTACTAATACTGGCATAAAAGTGTAATCTATGGTACGTCATTGGAGACATGTAAAGTTTGTGTAAGCGATCACACGAAAGTGGTACACATTAATTCCAATGTTTAGGGATTCGCTTCACATGGACAGAGTGTACATTTAAGGGCATGAAACGTGCGGCGAAAACCCCACTTCCCTGCCGGAAATCGGCCGCCTTTCCATGAAACGGGCTGTTGTTCCGCTTCCTCGCGGGGGGCGTTGGTGGACCGCGAATTCTCTAAATTCTATCCTCCAATTCCGGGCAGCCGCGGAGGAGCGCAAGTCACAGCCGTCAAACGCAATGCCAAAAACTCGCCGAAAGGAAGCCGCTAGCGAATCGACGCCCGGCGTGGATGGCAAGGTGGTACCGATCGGGCCTGCCGATTCGGCGCCCCGAAATACCGAGTCCCGGGCACCAAAGGATAGCAGCGAGGAGCCAGCCTCCACGCAGTCTGTTTCCGATAGCTCGCGAGATTCCATCAACGCACTTCAGGAAGAATTCACCAGGCAGAAATCCATTGCCGCTAGTAAGAGGCTCTCCGTGTCCCTCATCCACGACTTGCGCAGCCCTATATCGGCGATCTATGCCGCCGCCGAAATGCTCATAATAAGCGATCCTACCTCCGCCCACGCCAAGCGTCTAGCCTCCACGATTCACCGCGCGTCGCGCCGTGTGGAAGAGCTCTTTCAGGAATTGATGAGCACCTCTCTCGGCGGGTTGGAGGCTTCCCAAAATTGCAAACTGATCGACGTGATTGGTGGAGCGGTCAAGCAGATTAGGGAAGCGGCAGACTCGCAAGGAGTTCACATCGAGATAGTCGCACCGGACTCTATCCAACTGTCCCTCGAAAGGAGGCGTATGGAACGTGTCTTCCTCAACATAATGAATAACGCGCTCGAGTCCATGCCGGAGGGAGGATGCCTCCGCGTCCTAGCGGCATTGCGCAGCGACGACGTCGTTATCGAGATCGACGACACGGGAAGCGGCGTTCCCGACCATCTCCGCTCCAGTTTATTCCAGCCGTTCGTGAGCTGGGGAAAACAGAATGGAGTCGGCCTGGGACTAACCCTTTCCCGCCAGACGGTTGTCGAACGCGGGGGCGATCTGTGGCTGGGTGAGAAGGCCGGTTCGGGCGCTCTCTTTTGCCTGCGGCTGCCTTTGCAAGCAACTTGTTCGCCGGTTATTTCGCCGGTGGGTGGCCCTGAACAAGTGCTTCAGGAGTTCGAGGCCGCCCGGCCTGAGAGCAAAAATCGCCATTGCCTGGCGTGAAAGTTACATTTTCGTGAAAGGGCGAATCACCTGAGTGTGCAAGCGCTCTCGGCGGTAATCAGTCGGGCTCACCTTGCAGAACGTGCGGAATACTCTGGCGAAATGCTGCTGGGTTTGGAAGCCGCAGGCGACCGCGACATCCAGCACACGCGCTTCGGATTTTCGAAGCATTTCCTTCGCTCGTTCCACTCTTGCCTGCAGCACGAATTGATGCGGCGCGACTCCCGTTGACCGCCGAAACATTTGAGAAAAATACGCGGCACTCAGGCCTGCCGCCTGCGCCAGCTGACGCAAGTTGAGATCTTGCTCCAAATGTTCCTGGACAAAGGCAGCCACCCGCCGGAACTGAACTGGGGCTAGCCCTCCGCGAAACTGCCGCAGCGGCTTGCGTACATTCCCACGCGCTTGCATAATGGCCGCCGCCAGCGCCTGCGCGATCGCGTCCAGGTACAGTCTCCCGGAAAGGAACCCTCCTGCCCGCTCTACCTGAATCGCCGTCATCAATGCGCCTACCCGTTCATCGTCGAAACGGGGAGTCGGCAGCAGTTCCGGTTCGCCGCCGCCTACCTCTTCCGCGACGGCCCGCAAAGCCTGGTCCGGCACTGCCAACATAAGCATTTCAATCGGACCCTGGCAGCGCACCCATTCTTGCATGTCCCTGCGGCAGAGAATCATGCCGCCGCGGCTGTATTCATAGCGTGAAAGCTCTCCGGGACGGGTGCCGACCTCGATCACCCCCGGCATCAAGACTTTAACAAGAAACTGTTCTCTCAGGGTTTGCGGCGCCGGATCCGAAGATCCGCCGGTGAATATCTCTATTCGCAGTTGATCCTTCGTCACGACTTTTTGGATGCAGCCACGATCCGGTAAGAATCCAAGTATTTAGACACAAAGCGTAGTTTTAGGCACGCGGAAGGCAATCAATGGAACTGTAGTGGATAAGGAAGGACAACAATCGGATGTACAAAACTTCGGAAATGAAAATCGAGTTGACTCACAGCGCGGATAAGCAGACCTTTGATGTCTTTGGCGTGCTGATTCAGTTTCTGGCGACGCCCGGACAACTCAGCGATCAGATCAGCGTGATGCGGGGCGCCATTCCTCCCGGGGTGATGATCCCGCTCCACAGCCACGCGGATCCGGAAATCTTCTACGTGCTTGAGGGTTCGCTCGAAGTCTTCCGATCGGACGGGTCGTCCGCGGAATGGCTTACGGCGAAGGCGGACGACGTTGTTTCGATACCCGGCAACGTCAAACACGCGCTGCGTAATACCTCATCTGCTCCAATGATCTCCGTGACGATAACTAAGGTCGAACTGTTTGAGTTCTTTCGCGAGCTGGCAAAGCCGTTCGATCCAAACCAGCGGCCTGGACCTCCGACGCCTGAAGAAATGCGGAACCTGTTCGCCCTGGCTGCGAAATACGGCTACTGGATGGCTACGCCCGAGGAAAATGCCGCCATCGGTATCTCCCTGTAACCCCGCAATCCGCGGAGCTTGGCATACTGGCATTTGCACCTTCTCGCGGACTTCGCCCAACTCGCCGAAAAGTGTGTCGCCCGCTGCGGCCTGATTGCCGGGTTCAGTGAAACCGGTGACTCCCTCACCAGAACGTTTCTTTCGAATCCCATGCGTGACTGTCATCGCGCTATTTCCGCGTGGATGGAAGAGCTGGGCATGCGGGTCAGCTTGGATGCGATCGGGAATTTGCACGGTCTATATGGCAGCGGGACTCAGCCGCGGCGGCTGCTCATGGGTTCGCATCTGGATACAGTTCCGTGTGCCGGAGCCTACGACGGTGTGCTCGGCGTATGCGTGGCGCTCGCCGTTGTCGAAGCGCTCAGAAATGTGAGCCTGCCATTCGACGTGGAGGTGCTCGGATTCTCCGAAGAAGAGGGCGTTCGTTTCCGGGTTCCTTTTCTCGGAAGCCTCGCAACAGTTGGATGTTTCGATCCAGCGCTTTTGGATTTGCAGGACTCGAGCGGGCATACCGTTCGTGAAGCGATCCAGCAGTTTGGTCTCGATCCCGCCCGGATTCCCGATGCAATGATGGATACTCGTGCGATTGCCTATCTGGAGTTTCACATTGAACAGGGGCCTGTTTTGGACACAGCGGGAGAATCGATTGCCGCGGTTCGAGCCATTGCCGGCCAGAGCCGCCTCGAGGTAGTTTTTGTGGGCCGCGCAAATCATGCCGGAACAACGCCTATGGAACTTCGCCGGGATGCACTGAGCGGGGCAGCAGAGTGGATCATGCAAGTCGAGGAGCACGCGCAAGCAGTGAACGGACTGGTTGCGACGGTCGGAAAGATGCAAGTCTCGCCTGGGGGCGGGAACATAATACCGGGCGAAGTTCGCGCCAGTCTGGACGTGCGGCACTCATGCGATGAGACCAGAACGTCCGCTGTCCGGGATATGTGCCGTGTTGCCGCGCAAATCGCATTTCGCCGCGGCCTGGAACTCAGTTTTAAAGAACAGCTAAATCAGCCTGCAGTTCCCATGAATCAGCATTTGGTTGATTTGATCGAGAAGGCGATACTTCGAACAGGAGAGGTTCCCAGGAGAATGGTGAGCGGTGCCGGGCACGACGCAATGATCCTGGCGAAGAAGGCGCCTGCGGCAATGATATTCATTCGCAGTATCGGCGGTATCAGCCATCATCCCGACGAGTCTGTGCACGTGGAAGATGTCGAGAAGGCGATTCGCGCGGGATCGTTGGTATTGACAGACCTCGCTGTCGAGGGAGTGCAGCCGGCATGAAACATCCAGGTCACACTCGCAGCGCGTTCAAGCAGGATCACCTGCTGCAAACACCCGACACTTTCGTTCGAATGCAGCTACCCGGGATGTTGCGGGCCACTGCAGTTATTCACTGCGGCGCTGCTCTGGGAGCGAAATTTACGCAGTACACGGCAGAGGTGGAGGACGGCGGAATACTAGGTGCGCCGGGCGGACAGCGTTTTGTCTATGGGATCGAAGGTACGGCGGTAATCGAAATCGGCAGCACGCAATATGATGTCGGGCCTGGTTCTTTCGCCTACCTCCCGGCGAATCGCGAGCATCGCGTTACCGCGAAGACACAAGCGCGGCTCGCCGTCATCGAGAAGCAATACATAGCTGTGGCCGGCGTCGCAAGTCCGGAGCCGCTGGTTGGCAGCGAAGCATCGACGCCTTCTCAAGCCCTGATGGGAGATGAAGCGCTCCAGGTACGCTCGCTGCTCCCAAGCGAAATGGCTTTCGATTTCGCCGTGAACACCATGACCTACCTACCCGGTGCATCCTTGAGCATGGTTGAGATTCATGTCATGGAGCACGGGCTGCTCATGCTGCAAGGAGAAGGCATTTATCGCCTCGGTGAATCCTGGTATCCCGTGCAGGCAGGCGATTTTATCTGGATGCGTGCCTTCTGCCCGCAATGGTTCGGGGCGCTTGGCAAAACTCCAACGAAGTATCTTATCTACAAAGATTGGAACCGCCCGGCGCAGGAATGAGCGGGATGCGGATTGAAATTAATATAGATCGCCTCGGCGCAGAGTTCGCGGAGCTTGCGTCGTTCTCGGATGCCGCGCCGCCGGCTGTCACCAGAATCGTTTTCAGTGATGTGGACCTGCAAGCACGTGCCTGGCTGAAAGAGCGCTGCCGGTCCGCGGGTCTCCACATCCGCGAAGACGCCGTGGGGAACACATTCGCAAGTTGGAAAAGTGATTCTGCGGATGCTCCCGTTGGCACAGGCTCCCACATCGACGCCATCCCGAATTCGGGGCGCTACGACGGCACAGTGGGCGTACTCGGCGCACTCGAAGCAATCCGTGCCTTAAAGCAAAGCGGCTTTGTACCAAAGCGTACGATCGAGCTCGTCCTGTTCACTTCCGAAGAACCAACCCGGTTCGGCATAGGCTGCCTCGGAAGCCGCTTGTTATCGGGCGCGCTGGACCACCAAAAGGCAAGCAGGCTCAGTGATCAACAAGGTGAGTCTCTCGATCAAGTAAGGCATACAGCGGGCTTTGAGGGCCCCCTGTCCAGCGTTCCACTGTCTACCGGCCACTACGCCGGCTTCATCGAACTGCACATTGAACAGGGGCCGCTGCTTGAACAGGCAAATGTGCAGGCCGGGCTGGTAACCAACATCGCCGCACCGGCCAGTATGCGCATCGAACTTGAGGGCGAAGGCGGCCACGCCGGGGCTGTTCTCATGCCGGATCGGCGCGATGCGCTGGCAGGAGCGGCGGAACTCATACTGGCGGTGGAAAGTCTCGCTTTGGATACGGGCGCTATTGACACGGTAGCGACTGCCGGGATTTGCGATGTCTTTCCAGGCGCGGTGAACAGTATTCCGAGCCGTGTGTCTCTGGGGCTCGATATTCGGGACACCGATCTCAGCCGCCGCGATGCGGTGGTCGAACGCATAACCGAAGCCGCTAAGGCGATTTCAAGTAAAAGGTCGCTGCGCTTCAAAATCGAAATCTTGAACGCGGATGCCCCCGCGCAGTGCGACCCGGGAATTTTGAACGTCCTCCGGAGATCTTGTAAGGACGAGAATGTGACTTGTATGGACATGGTCAGCCGCGCCTATCACGATTCGCTATTCATGTCCCGCATCACGCCAACGGCCATGCTGTTCATCCCTTGCCGCGCCGGAGTCAGTCATCGGCCCGATGAGTTTGCTTCTTTACCGGACATCGCCAACGGCGTCCGTGTCCTGGCGCGCGCGCTGGCGCAGCTTGCTTCCTAAGGGAGGGGCGTCCGATATGGGAGAAAACATGAAGCAGGCAATTCGGTCCAACTGCATTGTTACTCCTGAAGGTGTCCGGCCGGGAGTAATCCTCATCGACGGTCAAAAAATCGCCGCCGTTGAGCCGCACGGCTACTCGGCAGACGCGGATGTCCGCATCGACGTGGGGAATCTATTTGTGCTGCCCGGCCTCATCGATGCTCATGTGCATATTAACGAGCCGGGCCGGACGGAATGGGAGGGCTTCGAAACCGCAACCGGAGCAGGCGCCGCCGGAGGCTATACCTGCCTGGTCGACATGCCGCTGAACT
>Ga0193743_1001397_pt1 | contig 17970 bp, 17 predicted proteins | sample L2c2metaG_FD_143038 | JGI IMG/M metagenome (GOLD analysis project Ga0193743, IMG submission 143038) | Soil microbial communities from a riparian zone of the East river system, Colorado, United States - L2c2 | ecosystem: Environmental > Terrestrial > Soil > Riparian zone | place: USA: East River...
TTGCCGACCGCTGCAAATACGTGACCGATATTTGCGTGCGAGGCATGCCGCCCCTGAAGGAAGTCGGCCCCGGCCACTATGTGAGGTGCGTACTGTGAGCGGGACCGAGCTGCTTTCCGTGCGCGACCTGCGCAAGCATTTTGCGATCAAGGGCGGAATCCTCTCGCGCACCGTCGACAAGGTGCATGCCGTCGACGGCGTGAGCTTCGACATCGGCGCCGGCGAGACGCTTGGCCTGGTGGGCGAATCGGGCTGCGGCAAGTCGACGACCGGCCGCTGCATCCTGCGGCTGATCGAGCCCAGCTCGGGCGAGGTCTGGTTCAAGGGCGCCGATGTTCGGCAGATGAACGGCACGGCGCTGCGCGCGCTCCGGCGCGACATGCAGATCATCTTCCAGGACCCCTATGCCTCGCTGAACCCCAGGCTCACCGTGGGCGCCATCGTCGGGGAGGCGCTCATCATCCACGATCTGGCGAAGTCACAGCGTGCGCTCGAGGACCGGGTTGTCCAGCTGCTCGAGACGGTGGGCCTGCAGGCCGACCATATGCGCCGCTTCCCGCACGAATTCTCCGGCGGTCAGCGCCAGCGGATCGGCATCGCCCGCGCGCTCGCCGTCGAGCCCAAGCTGATCGTCTGCGATGAGCCCGTCTCGGCGCTCGACGTATCGATCCAGGCGCAGGTGATCAACCTTCTGGAGGACCTGCAGGAGCAGTTCGGCCTCACCTACCTCTTCATCGCCCATGATCTGAGCGTGGTCGAGCATATCTCGACCCGCATTGCGGTAATGTATCTCGGCCGCGTGGTCGAGATCGCGCCGGCGCGCGATCTCTACGACACTCCGCTGCATCCCTATAGCGAGGCGCTGCTTTCGGCCGTGCCGATCCCCGATCCCACGGTGAAGCGCAAGCGCATCATGCTGCAGGGCGACGTGCCCAACCCAATCCGTCCGCCGTCGGGCTGCCATTTTCACACCAGATGCCCGATCGCCCGACCCGACTGCGCCCAGCGCGTGCCCGAGCTGCGCGAAAGTCGCCCGGGGCACTGGGTGTCGTGCCACTACAGGGGGTAGCGCCTAACTCTTCGGCGTGAACACGTCGAGGTCGTGGATGCCGATCACGGTCTCGATCTCGGCGACCTTCTTGGCGATCTTCTCGAAACCGTCGGCGCCGAACGCCTGCCGTTCGCGCTTCTCCATCTCGTCGGCGATGCCTTCGTATTCGTCGCTCGTGACGAGCTGGCGCAAGGTGGGGAACAGGTCCGTCTCCTCGCGCGCGGCATGCGGGCGATACATGGCGATGAAGGCCTGGATGTCGCGACCCATCGCCTCGCGCGGCTCGCGATTGCCGGCCTGCGGCGCCGCCGCCAGGATGCGCTCGGTGAGCTTGCGTCCGGCCGCGTGCTGGATGACCAGCACGTTGATCAGCTCGACCATGCGGCCGGCCGTCTTGAAGCGCGGGAAGATGAGCTCTTCCTCGGACTTCTCGTGATAATCGTGGATGAAATCGCGCACGATGCCGGCGGAATGTTCGAAAACGGCGGGGTCGATGTCTTCGCCCTGGCCGGCCCGGCGCATGCCGGCTTCGTAGACGAGCAGGATGCGATCGAGAATGGCATGCTCGCGCATCAAATCTTCTGGTGGCGAGATAGCCTCCTCGGCACCCGTCTTCTTGGTATCGCGGGCGAGGGCCGGCAAAGCCAACCCGCTGGCCGCCGCGACGCCCGAAAGGGCGCCAACATGCAAAAGCGCGCGTCGCGATGTTGCCTTGTTCATGACGCCACTCCTTTCCCGAAGTCGAAACAGGGAAACGAGCGGGGACCGCGGGGGTTCCCGGTCGGCGGCAGCGTCAGCGACCGACCTTCCACCCCACTTCCTTGGCGAAACTGTCGAAGAAATCGAGGTCGTAGGCGCGTTCCGGGGTCTCGCGCACCCGCTGGTCGATGCGTTCGGCGTCGGCGCCGACCAGGATGCGCCAGCGGTCGGCCTTGACGCCGTCGAGGATGATCTTGGCGGCCTGGGCCGCGCTGGTCGGCGCGTCCTCGAGGAAGCGCCGGGCGCGCTCCTCGGCCAGCTTGGCGATGTCGCCGTCCGACAGGTTCGTCACGTCGACGCCCATTGACGCGACCCGTGCGCGCATCTGGGCGATTTCCTTGGCGTTCATCGTGTCCGAGTCATTGCCGCTCTGGACCTTGCGCGAGTTTTTAACGATCGAGGTGCCGATATGGCCCGGCATGACGACGGAGCACTTGATGTGCGGGGCGTTGATGCGGAGGTCGGTCTGCAGCGCCTCGCTAAAACCCTTCACCGCGAACTTGGCGGCGCTGTAGGCGGTATGCGGGATGGTGGGACCGACGGAGGCCCAGAAGCCGTTGACGCTGCTGGTGTTTATGATGTGACCACGGTCGGCCTTGAGCAGCATCGGCAGGAAGGCGCGCGTGCCGTAATAGACGCCGAACCAGCAGACGTTGAAGGTCCGTTCCCATTCGTCGCGGCCATGCACGATCATGCTGCCGCCGCCGCCGATGCCGGCATTGTTGAACAGCAGGTGGATCTTGTCGGTGTCCTGCTGCCGGGCGACCTCGTCGGCAAAGCGCTTGACCTGGTCTTCATCCGAGACGTCGGCCACGTACGTGGTGATGCGCAGACCCTGCGGCAGGCGATCGACCTCGCACAGCCGCTTGGTCTCCGCCATTGTCGCCGCCGACACGTCGCACATCGCGACATTGCAACCTTCGGCCACAAGCTGGCGCGCGAGTTCGCGGCCCATGCCCGTGCCGCCGCCGGTGATGACGGCAATCCTGCCTGCAAGATCCTTCATGTGCTTCCTCCCGATGCTGTCGTCCTGAGCGAAGCGAAGGACCTCATCGCCGCTTGCCACGGGCATGAGATCCTTCGCTTCGCTCAGGATGACAGAGATGAAATAGCTGCTCCTTAGCCTTATACTTGCACGCAATGTTGCTCGAAACTCTCCTGCCGCTCGGCAAGGTCGATCCCGGCCTGCGTGCGCCCGAAATCCCCCTTGACCTCGCCAGCATCGGCGGCGATGCCCGTCTGCTGGAAGACATCGGCTATGACGGCATGGTCGTCGAGGAGACCAAGGACGATCCCTTCATCATCATGGCGCTGGCCGCGCAGGCCACGGCCAAGCTGAAACTGGCGACGTCGGTCGCCATCGCCTTCCCGCGCAGCCCGACCGTGACCGCCATGAGCGCCTGGACGCTGCAGAAGCTGTCGCATGGACGTTTCACGCTGGGGCTTGGAACGCAGGTCAAGGCGCATATTGAGCGCCGCTACGGCATGGACTGGTCGCCCGCGGGGCCGTGGATCCGCGAATATGTCGGCGCGGTCCGCGCCATCTGGGACTGCTGGCAGAACGGCACGCCGCTCGACGTGCAGGGCCCGCACTACAAGATCAATCTCACGGTGCCGTTGTTCAATCCTGGTCCGATCGAGCATCCGCGCATCCCGATCCAACTCGCCGGGGTCAATTCCTTCATGAGCCAGGTCGTGGGCGAGGTCGCCGACGGCCTGCGCGCCCATCCTGTCTGCACGCCGTCCTACATAGAGAAGGTGATGCTGCCCGCGGTTCGCACGGGAGCGGCCAAGACCGGCCGGTCGCTGGCCGACTTCCAGGTTTGCATGAAGCCGCTGGTTGCCGCCGCCGCCAACGAGGAAGAACTTTCAGCCAAGATTCGCGATGTCCGGGCGCGCGTCTCCTTCTACGCCTCGACGCCGCAGTATCGCGCCGCTTTCGACCATCACGGGCTGGGCGATCTCGCCGATCGGCTAAAACTCCTGTCGCGTGCCCAGCGCTGGGAGGAGATGCCCCAGCACATCACCGACGACATCCTCGAGACCTTCGTGACCATCGGCACCTACGACACGATCGCCCGTAAGCTCAGCGATCGCTATGGCGGGGTGGTCACGCACTGCGAATTCTCGATTCCGGTGAAGGGCGCTGCCGACAAGGAACGGCTGCGTGACCTTGCCAAGACCATTCAGGCCGAAAGTCCGGAAAAGGCACGACGTGCCATTGCCGGTTAAGGCGTATCGATGATCGCGGCTTGGTCGGCCGCGTCGAGCGACTGGGTCGAACCGGCCCGGATCAGTTCGGCAAAGCCTTCGTTGGGCACCATCACGGTGAGGCAATAGAGCCTGTCCGGCCCGGTATTCTCGACCACGTGTTCCATGCGCGGCGGCAGCACCAGCGTATCGCCTTTCTCGACATCGTAGGTCTTGCCGTCGCAGTAGGCGCGGCCGCGGCCGCTCAGGACGTAGAACATCTCGTGGGCATCCTGGTGCGCGTTGGGCGGGGTCTTGCCGCCGACCTCGAAGATTTCCACCACGGAGATGAACGGGGTGTTGTCGACCAGGGGATCGACCATCATCACGAACTTGTTCGTGTCGGAGGGGGAGATGCGCGAGACCCGACAGTCGCGGGCGCGGCGGTGCAGAGGCTGGTCCATGATGACTCCCGGTCGGCTGGCTAGGGTGGCGATCAGAGGGATGGGCAGCAACCAACATGCCAGTTGGCCGGGCAAAAGTCCGTGGCATGGATCATGCTGCAGTGGCCCTCAATAAGAAGTGGCCCTCGATAGGAGAGGAAGCGTGACGGAAGATATCAAGCCAGTCGTGCTCGGACCAAGCGAACGCAACGCCTGGCGGGTGAGCGGCGGGCAGGCCGACCTGGTGCGCCAGCCGGCCCCGGCAATGCCCGCCCGGCTGCAGGCCGAGCCCAAGGACTGCGTCATCGACCTCGCCCGCACGGCGATGGTCGTGGTCGACATGCAGAACGATTTTTGTCACCCCGACGGGTGGCTGGCCTCGATCGGCGTCGACGTCACGCCGGCCCGCGCCCCGATCGCGCCCCTTGCCCGCCTGCTGCCGGCCCTGCGATCGGCCAAGGTTCCGATCGTCTGGGTCAATTGGGGCAATCGTCCGGACCGCCTCAATCTCAGCCCGGCCTTGCTGCATGTGTACAATCCAACGGGCACCGGTGTCGGCTTGGGCGATCGCGTGCCGCGCACAGGAGCTGCGGTGCTAGAAAAGGACAGCTGGTCGGCCGGCATCGTCGACGAGCTCGCGCCCGCGCCCGCCGACATCCGGGTCGACAAGTCCCGTATGTCCGGCTTCTGGGATACGCCGCTCGACAGCATCCTGCGCAATCTTGGCGTGACGACCTTGCTGTTCGGCGGCGTCAATGCCGATCAATGCGTGCTGCACACCTTGGCCGACGCCAATTTCCTGGGCTACGACACGTTGATGGTGGGCGATTGCACGGCCACCACGTCGCCGGCCTTCTGCTGGGAAGCGACGGTCTACAATGTGAAGCAGATCTTCGGCTTCGTCGTGCAGTCGCCGACCATCCTAGAGGCCCTGGCGCCGGCAAGATGACCTGCGAGGTCGCGCCGCCCAAAACCGTCTCCATGCTGACGCGCGACGGCGTGCGGCTGGACGCCGACGTCTACCGGCCGGTCGGAAGCGGGCCGTTTCCGGTGTTGCTGATGCGCCAGCCCTACGGCCGCAAGATCGCTTCGACGGTCGTCTATGCCCATCCTCACTGGTACGCCCAGCACGGCTACCTCGTCGCCATCCAGGATGTGCGCGGGTCGGGGACCTCCGAAGGGACGTTCAAGCTGTTCGAGAGCGAGCGTAACGACGGCGCCGATGCGCTCGCCTGGGCCGCCGCGCTCGAGGGCAGCAACGGCAGGGTCGGCATGTATGGCTTCTCCTATCAGGCGGCCACCCAGCTTTTGGCGCTGGCCGGCGCTCTCGATACGGGAGGACCCAAGCCTGCCGCGCTCTGTCCAGCGATGATGGGCTGGGACGTGTTCTCCGACTGGGCCTACGAGGGCGGCGCCTTCTGCCTGCAGGGCGGGATGTCGTGGGCGCTGCAGATGGGCGCCGAACGCGCCCGCCTGGCAGGCGACGTCGCGGCCTTCACTGCGCTCCGGGCCGCCGCCCGGAACCTGCCGCTCAACGAGGAACGCACGGCCTGGCCCGCCGTGCTTCAGCGCCACAGCGCCTACACGCACTACGCGGACTGGATCGGCAATCCGGCGCCCGGCGGCTATTGGGGTCGCATTTCGCCGGCGGCGGCGCTCGCCGGCCGTACCGGCGACGTGCCCATGCTGCATGTCGGCGGCTGGTACGACCCGATGCTCGACGGCACGCTCGGCGCCTTTCGCGCAATGACGGCGTCGCGCGAGCCGCAACGGTTGATCGTCGGGCCCTGGGGTCATATTCCCTGGGGGCGCCGGGCCGGTATCCTGGACTTCGGGGCCGAGGCGTCGAGCCCGATCGATACCGAGCAATTGCGCTGGTTCGATCATTTCCTGAAGGACATGGACAACGGTATCGAACGCGAGCCGCCGGTACGGCTGTTCGATACAGGCGCGAGGTCGTGGCGTGATTTCCCGGCATGGCCCGAACCTTCCTCGCAGGCCTGGCACCTGACCAGCAGCGGGCTGGCCACCGCGCGGACCGAGGATGGGCACTTGAGCCGCGACCAGCCGGCGCGACCCAGCGTCGACGTCGTGGTTCATGATCCGTGGCGGCCGGTGCCGTCGCTGGGCGGCCACGACGGCCAGCCGCCGGGGCCGCAGGATCGCAGCGCCCTCGACGGGCGCACCGATGTCGCCTGTTTCACATCGGCACCGCTGGCCGCTGCCCTGTTTCTGGCAGGCTGTGTCCGGGCCGAGATCCATGTCGATGCCGACGCGCTGAGCCACGACCTTTGCGCGGTGCTGTCGCAAGTGACGCCGGACGGCCGCGCCGTCACCCTGACGCAAGGCTATCTGCGCGTAGCCGATGCCGACGCGCCCGGCCCGAGGATCGTCGCCATGCGGGCACTTTGCGCCACCGTGCCGGCCGGCGCGGGGTTGCGCCTGTCCTTGCAGCCCTCGTCGTTTCCTGCCTTCGTCGTGAACCCCGGCACGGGCGCCGGCGATGCCGACGCCCGGCCCTTCGACTTCCGCATCATCACGCTGGCGTTGCACGGCGGCGGGGCGCGGGCTTCGCGACTGATGCTGCCTGTGAAGGAGCCGTGATGCGCGTGATGGTCGTCTATGCCCACCCGGTCGAGACGAGCTTCAACGCCGCGATCTACGGCGTCGTCAGCGAGACGCTGCGAAAGCGCGGCCACGACGTCGATGCCTGCGATCTCTACGTCGAGAACTTTCCGGCCATCATGAGCCGCGAGGACCGGCTGCTTTATCACGCGATCCCGGCGAACCGTGCCCTGGCCGCGCCGTGGATCGAGCGGCTGGAGGCGGCGGACGCGCTGGTGCTGGTCTTCCCGACCTGGGTCTTCGCGCCGCCCGCCATCCTGAAGGGCTTTTGCGAAAAGGTCTTCCTACCGGGCGTGGCCTTCGACCTGGTCGACGGCAAGGTGCGCGGCGCGCTGCGGCATCTCAAGCGGGTGGGCGGCGTGTCGACCTATGGCGGCACGCGCTGGCGCGCCTTCCTGGCCGGCGATCCGCCGCGCAAGCTCTTCACGCGCATGCTGCGCGCCTATGTAGGCCCTGGCGTGCCGATCTCGTTCATGGGCTGCTACGACATGAACCGCAACGACGAGGCGCGCCTGAAAGCTTTTCTCGAGCGCGTGCGCGCGGCGTATTCGGCTTGGTAGATGCTGGGGGGCGCGCCACTCCAGTGGCGCGGCGCGACATGGTCTTCTGGGACCGCGGGCCTCCGGCCCGCCTCATGATCATGAGCGGGCGGGACGCCCGCGGTCCGAATGAGCATGAAGTCTACTCGGCGGCCTGCCGGCTCACGTAGTGGCGGGTCTGCTCGGTCTCGCCGTGCGCCGCCAGAAGCTCGAGCAGCATGCGGCGCATGAGGAGGCCGGGTTGGTCGGACGGCATGTGGCGCTCGACGCCCGAATTCATATCGAGCGGCACATCGAAGTCGGTGCCCTCCAGCACCTCGCGGTCTTCTTCGGTCACGCGCCGGTCGAAGGCGATGATGTCGGCCGCCGTGGCCTGCGCTTCGGTGTCGTTGCGGAAGCAGAATTGCACCACCTGGCACGATCCGTCGGCGATCGGCGTCGCCGCGGTGACGATGATGTGGTCGAGGCCGTTCGGGTAGCGGATGCGCAGGCGACGCAGGAAGGGCATGTACCAGTGCGCCGTGATGTGGCGGACAGTGAAGGCGCTGTCGTCGCGCAGGTTCTTCTTCTGCAGCTCGGTGTTGAAGACGGGTACGTCGGAACGGGCGACGAAGCCGTAGTCGAAGCGCTCGATGGTGGGCTGCGGTGGGTTGGGATCATTGATGTCGCCGAACGTCCGGCGATGGACGAAGTGGATGTGGGCGTTGTCGAAGCTGTTTTCCATCAACCGGAAGCCCGCGCAGTTCCAGGGTTCGTAGAACTGGTCGATGCGCCGATAGGCGGGGTCGCTCTCCTCGGTCCAGTCGGGAATCGGCGCCAGCGGTTCGTCGAGCGCCACCCAGACATGGCCATAGCGTTCGGTGCAGTCGAAGGTCTCGACGGCAGTGCCTTTCAATCCGCCGGAGTCCGGCCGTTGCGGCACGCGCACACAGGTGCCGCTGCCGTCATAGGCCCAGCCGTGATAGGGGCAGACAAGGGCGTTGCCGTCGACCCAGCCCCTGCTGAGCTGGGCCGAGCGATGCGGACAACGGTCCGCCATGGCCGCGTAGCGGCCGCGGCCGTCCTTCCACAGGACGATCCTCTCGTCGAGCAAGGTGAAGGGTTGCGGCCCCTGGTCGACCAAGGCCGCCGGCATCACCGGATACCAGAAGCGGCGCAAGACGGGCTGGCGGGTGGCAAGCATCGATGGTTTCCCTCTACTCGGCGGCCGACGCCAGCGGCAGCGAGACCGGCCCGTCCCGCCGCACCTCCGCCTCGCCGTGCTCGGCCAGCAGCTTCGCCAGCATGCGACGCATTTCCAAGCCAGGCCGGTCTGTCGGCATGTGCAGTTCGCCATTCATCGACAACGGCACGTCGTCGTCGCAGGCGGCCAGGATGCTCGTGTCCTCGTGCGTGACCTGGCGGTCGAACTTGATCAGATTCTCGGCCGGAGCATCGGCTTCGCTGTCGCTGCGCAGCAGGAACTGGATGACCTGCGAGCGCCGGTCGTCGATCGGCGCCGTCAGGGTCATGATGATGTGCACCAGGCCGTTGGGATAGGTCACCTTCATCTTGCGCGAGAAGGGCATCCACCAGGTCTTCTCGTACTGCCGGATGGTGCGGTCCGAGGCGATGCCGAGATTGGCCTTCTGGATCTCGGGGTTCTTCACCGGCACGTCGGCGTACATGACGAAGCCCGCCGGATGCGGCTCCAATCGCGGCTGCACCGGTTCGGGCTCGTCGACGATGCCGAAGCTCGCCTTGTGCACGAAAGCGAAATGGGCGTTGTCGAAACTGTTCTCCATGATGCGCAGCCCCGGTGCCTGCCAGGGCTCGTAGAACTCGAAGACGCGGCGATAGGCCGGGTCGTCGTACTCCGGCAGGTCGGGGATGTCGCGCAACGGCTCCTCGAGTGCCACCCACACCACGCCGTGGCGTTCGCTGCAGCGGAACGCCTCGACGGCGATGCCCTTGCCGGGATCGCCGCCCGGCCGCTGCGGGATGCGCACGCAGCGCCCGTCGCCGGCATAGGTCCAGCCATGATAGGGGCAGACGATGTTGCCGCCATCGAGCCAGCCTTGGCTGAGCTTGGCGGTGCGATGGCAGCAGCGATCGATCAGCGCCGAGGCCTTGCCCGCGCCATCGCGGAACAGGACCAGCTTCGTGCCGAGCAGGGTGAAGGGCGCCGGTGCGTCGGTCAGCCGATCCGCCGGAATGACCGGGTACCAAAAGCGGCGCAGGACCTTTTGCTGGGTGACGAGCATGCTGTCTCCTGGCGTCTAACCGCGCGCGCAGCGTGCCATTCCGGCAGGGGTTTCTGCCAGCACTGATGAGAAATTGATCTTGCCCATGAATTAGGCAGGCCGCTCGACCACCGGGCAGGCGGGCGGGCTGAAGGCTCTCATCTTTCCCGGATTCAGCAGGCCGAGCGGGTCGGTCTGCCGCTTGAAGGCGAGTTGCGCCTCGTCGATGGTTTTCATGCCGCCATCCTCGAGGATGAAGGTGTGAGGATCGGCCACTGGGCAACCCGTCGCCTCCAGCCAGGCAATGATCTCGTAGAGTCGTTGCTCGTTCGTGAAGCGCACGAGCTGGAGACCGAAGGCCGCGACATGGCCGCCGACGCGGGTGAACTCCAGATGCATCGGCGTTTCGTCGCCGAAGGTCGCGACGGCGCGGGCGATCTTGTCGAGATAGTCTGGCCCGTCGAACAGGCACTGCAGGTAGGTGATCGTGCGGTCGGCCTTCAGCGCCCACAGCGTCGTGTGGTTCCAGGTGAATTCGTAGAGTGGCGGAATCTCGCCGCCATCGCCGCCGGCCGCTCGCTCGAACACGATCCGACCACCACTGTCGTAGGCCAGCATGGCGAACGCCTCGCGCGAGGGATCGGCGATCAGGCAAAGCGCAATGGCTTGGCCGGCCGGGAGATGGGACAGCAGCGGTTTGAAATACTGCGCCGCGCCCCAGTCGAAGACGGAGACCAGCTTCTTGGTGATGCCGTCGGCCTCGCCCAGCGTGTTGCCGAAGGAAGCGGCGCGACCGACATCGTCGAACGCCACGATCGCCTCGTGCCACGGCCAAGTGCGCGCCAGCGGGATTTCCAGCTCGGTGATGATGCCGTTGGTGCCATAGGCGTGGATGGCCTGCATGACTTCCTCACCGCGCAATTCCAGGACCCGCGGCTTTTCCTCCATGGTGATCACGCGCAGCCCCAGGACATTGCCGCGGCTGCGCAGGCCGCCGAACTGGATCGACCCCACGCCGCCCGAGCCGCCGGCGATGAAGCCGCCGATGGTCGCCGTGCGCCTGGTCGAGGGATGGAAGCGCAGCTCCCAGCCCTGCGGCAGGCTGTGGGCTTCGAGATCGCCGAGCTTGAGGCCGGCTTGCGCGCGCGCGACCCCATCCTCCAGCGACAGGAATCGGTCGAGGCGGCCGAGATCGAGCACGACGCCGCCTTCGAGTGGCATCGCCTGGCCGTAATTGCCGGTGCCGGCGCCGCGCGGCGTCACCGGAATGCGTCGGCCGTGGCAGTAGGCGAGGGTGCGCACGACCTCGTCCTCGTTGGTGGGCGAGACTAAAAGATCGCCGCGCACGCCCTTCAGCCGCTCGTTCAGCACCGGGGAATACCAGAAGAAATCGCGGCTCTTCTGGCGCACCAGCGCGCGGTCGGTGATGCACTCGATCGGTGCCAGATCGGCCGCGACGCTCGGCCAGTCGACCGCCTTCATGCCGCCGTCCATCGGCTCATCTTCCCGGGATTGAGCAGGCCCCGTGGATCGGCCTCGCGCTTGAAGGCGAGCTGCAGGTCGGCCGACAGCACGCGCGCGCCTTTGTCCTCCAGGATGTAGCTGTGCGGGTTGGACAGCCGGATGCCGAGCGTCTCCATCCCGCGCACAATTTCCCACAGCCGCGCCTCGTCGCTGTAGCGCACGACCTGCAGCGAGGAGCAATTGGTGCGGCCCTGGCGGCGCTGGAACTCGGCGTGCGCCATGACCTCCTCGCCGAACATCTCGTGCGAGGCGATCAGGGCTTCGACGTTGGCGCCCAGCGGAAAGATCGTCTGCAGGTAGGTGACGGTCTTGTCGATCTTGAGCGCCTGCAAGGTCGTGTGGTTCCAGGTGTACTCGTAGAGCGGCGTGATGGCGCGATCTTCGACGTAGCGCCGTTCGAGCGTGACCGCGCCCCCGCGCTCGCGGACAAGGTCGCGCACCGTCGTGGCGTTGCCGGCCGTCACCATGATCATGACGATGTGGCGGCCGTCGGGCAGCGTTCCTTCCTCCAGGCCGCGGAAGTAGCGTGGCAGGGGCCAGGCCATGAGGCTGTCGAGCTTGAGGAAGATGCCGTCCGACTCGCCCAGCGCCTGGGCGAATTGTGCCGCTGTGGCAAAGTCGTCGAACGCCGCCACCATCTCGACCCAGGGATAGGCGGGCGCGAGCGCAAGCTCGACCTCGACGACGATTGAGGTGGTCCCATAGGCGTGCAACGCCTTGCCGATATCGACGCCGCGCAGCTCGATCAGCCGCGGCACGGGCTCGCAGGTGACGACCTTCAGTGCGAGCACCGAGCCCGCATCGCGCAGCTGCCCGTAGCGAATCGAGCCCACGCCGGCAGCGCCACCGCAGACATAGCCGCCGACGGTCGCCTGGCGCCGGGTCGAGGGGAACATGCGCAGTTCCCAGCCCTGCTTCTGGCACAGCACATCGGCGTCGCCCAGGCGCACGCCGGCCTCGAAGCGGCCGCGGCCGCGCTCGATCCAGAGCGTGCGATCGAGCCGCGCCATGTCGAGCAGCACGCCGCCCTGCAGCGGCACCATCTGGCCGTAATTCCCGGTGGCGCCGCCGCGTACCACCAGCGGCACGCCGAAGCGGGCGCAGGCGGCGGCCACGCGCACGACCTCGTCGACCGTCCGCGGCACCACGATGAGGTCGGCCGCCTTGCCGTCGAGCTCAGCCTTCAGGATCGGCGAATACCAGTAGAAGTCGCGGCTGCGCAGGCGAAGCTGCACGGGATGGTCGATCAGCTCCAGCCCGTCGAGCGCGGCGCGAAAGGCGGGAGGGGCGGCCGGGATCACGCCGGCGCGCCCAAAAGCCCGTCGAGCTCGCGGTAGTCGGGCAGGGAGGTGTCGATGGCGCGCCCGCAGCGCAGCACGACGCGGTCGGCCTGGCTGCGCGACAGCATCTCCGACATGAAGCGGGCCGACAGCAGCACCAGGTCAGCCGGCGCGCCCACCTTCAGGCGGCCGTGATCCGCCAGCCCCATCACGTCGGCCGGCACTGATGTGAACGACGTCGGCCATTCGCCGAACGGATGGTCGAGATGGGCGATGCGCGTAGCCTGGGTCATGACCTCGAGCATGTCGTGATCGCCGAAGGCGTAGAACGGATCGCGGCAATTGTCCGAGGCGATCGACACGGGGATGCCTTCGCCGCGCAGCTCGTGCAGCAAGGTGATGCCGCGCCAGCGCGGCGTGCGCCCGACGGTACGGCCCTGCAAGTACATGTTGCACATCGGCAGGCTGACGATGGCGATGCCGGCCTGGGCGACCGCGCGCAATGTATCGGCCACAAATTCGTCAGGCTGCATGGCGAGCGAACAGCAATGGCCGCATTGCAGCCGGCCCTTGAAGCCCAGCCGCTCCGCCATGTGCGCGATCTCGATCAGGGCCTTGGCGCCGAGATCGCCGCTTTCGTCGACATGCAGGTCCATGTCGAGGCCGCGATCCATGGCCAACCGGAAGATGCTTTCCAGCAGCTCGAGGAATCCCGGGGGCAGCGCCTCGTGTGCGCCGCCGATCAGGCGAGTGCTGCAGCCCAGGACGCCGCCGGCGTCGGCCACGATATCGGCGAGGCGCGCGCCCTGCGGCTCGGCAAAGGCGTCCATCGACATGAGGCAGCTCGCCTGCAGCTCGATGCGACCGGACCAGGCGTCGCGCAATGCCTTGAGCACAGGCCAGGAGATCCCGGCCTGGGGCGCCAGCGAATCGATGTGCGTGCGCACGGCGACCGTGCCCTGCGCCCAGGCGCAGGCCAGGCCGAACTCCATGCGCCGGCGCACGTCCTCGGCCGACCAGCGCACCGCGCGATCGCCCAAGGTGGTGCCGACGGCGCCCAAAAAGCTGCCGTCCGGATTGGGCGAGCGCGGCCAGATATGGCCCTTGTCGAGATGGGTGTGGATGTCGACGAAGCCCGGCCACACCAGGCCGCCCCTGAGGTCGACCGCGCCGGCCGGCGCCGTGCCGAGCGGCGCGATGGCGGCAATGCGGCCATCCCTGATCTCGATATCGCCCCTGACCAGGCCCTCGAAATCGGGTTTGCCCAACAGGCTCCCCTCGATTAGGCAGGCTTGGGCGCGTGCATCGGCCAGCCAATAGTGCGGTCGGTCGGGAATGGCGGCGAAGCCCATGCGCTTCATGTCAGTTCTCCCGGCGTATGGCGCTCTCGTGCCAGCGCCGCAGCAACAGGTGGGAAATCAAGCTCAGCACCAGGAAGATAACAATGCCGGCACCCGACACCATCGCGAGTGCCGCGAACATGCGCGGGATCTTCAGCTGGTATCCCGCTTCGAGAATACGGAACGCCAGGCCCGAGGCAGTGCCGCCGGAGCCGGCGACGAACTCGGCGACCACCGCGCCGATCAGCGCCAAGCCGCCGGAGATGCGCAGGCCGCCCAGGAAATAGGGCAGCGCCGCCGGCAGGCGCAGGTAGCGCAGCGTCTGCCAGCGGCTGGCGCCGTAGAGCTGGAAGAGATTGATCAGATTGTGGTCGGCCGAATTCAGCCCGAGGATGGTGTTCGACAGGATCGGGAAGAAGGCGACGATCCAGGCGCAGATCAGCAGCGAGAGCAGCGTGTCGTTGACCCAGATGATGATCAGCGGCGCGATCGCCACGATCGGTGTCACCTGCAGGATGATGGCGTAGGGAAACAGCGAGAATTCCAGCCATTTCGACTGGGTGAAGAGGATCGACAGCAATCCGCCCAACAGCACCGCGGCCAACAGCGCCAGGCCCGTGATCTGGAGTGTGATCCAGAGCGAGCCCGACAGGGTGCCCCAATCCGTAATCAGCGTACGGAAGATCCGCCACGGGCCGGGCAGGATGTAGTAAGGCACCTCGGCCTTCCACACGATGAACTCCCAAAGGCCCAGCACGACGAGGCCGATCACCACCGGCGCCAGGATCTTCTGCCAGGTAGTGACGTTAAGATAAAGCCAGCGCCGCTCCTCGACGATCGGGGGAAGCGCGTTGGCGTCGGTGCCGTCCCGTGTGCTCTCCCTGGTGCCATCCTGCATGAGGGCAGTCATGAGGCGATCGCTTCCAGGAGCTTGGCCGAGACGACTCGGCACGATGCCGCGTACTCCGGTGAAGTGCGAAAGGAGGCATCGCGGGGAAACGGTGCGTCGGTCGCGACGTCGGCGATGACGCGGCCCGGACGGGCGGCCATCACCACGATGCGCTGGGAGAGGTAAACCGATTCGAAGACCGAGTGCGTGACGAACAGGACGGTGAAACGTTGCCGAGCCCACAGCGCCAACAGGTCGTCGTTGAGTTTTTGCCGGGTGATTTCGTCGAGCGCGGCGAACGGCTCGTCCATCAGCAGGATCTTGGGTTCGGTGACGAGCGCCCGCGCGATCGACACGCGCATCTTCATGCCGCCCGACAGTTCGCGGGGATAGGCGTGCAGGAACGAGCCCAGCCCGACCGCGGCCAGCGCCGCGTCGGCTCGCGCCGCCGCTTGCCGTGCCGGCACGCGTTTCAGGATGAGCGGCAGCATGACGTTGCGCTCAGCCGTCGCCCACGGCATCAACGTGGCTTCCTGGAAGACGAAACTGACATCGCGCATCGGCCGGCCGTGCGAATCGTGGTCGGTCGTCGGCCATTCGATGCGCCCCGCACTGGGATCGCCGAGGCCGGCGATCATGCGCAGCAGGGTGGACTTGCCGCAGCCCGAAGGGCCGAGCAGGCTGGCAAATTCGCCGGCGCAGAGATCGAGATCGACGCCGGTGACCGCCAGCGTGCCGTTGGAAAAGCGCTTGGCGACGCCGCGGACTTGCAGCACCGTCCGGCCGCGCGATGCCTCGACCGCAGGCTCGACGGCGCGCCGGAGCGCCATGGCCGTCACGCCTTGCCCACGCCCTTGTTGACGAACTCGAGCGTATAGGCCTTCTTCGCATCGACACCCTTCGGCAGCACGCCGACATCGGCCATCGAATTGCAGAAGCGTGCCCAGCGGGCATCGGTCATCGCGCCGATGCCCAGCGTGAGCGCGTCGCCGGACAGCGCGAGGCCCTTTTCGTTCATGACCTTGATCGCATAGTCGATCTTGTCGTCGGTCATGTCGGGGTTGTCTTTCTTGATCAGCGCATTGGCCGCCTCGATGGCGGGCCCGCCCTTGAGATACTGCGACCAGCCTTCGAGGCTGGCGGTGACGAAGCGCTGCACCACGTCCTTCTTCTCGGCGGCGAACTTCTTCGAGGTCGTGATCGTGGTGTTGTAATTGTCGAAGCCGGCATCGGCGATCAGCATCGGCACCGGATCGGCGCCGGCCTGGCGCATGGCGTACGGTTCCGACGAGATGAAGCCCTGCTGCACCAGGTTCTTGTCGGCGAGGAAGGGGGCGAGGTTGAAGGTGTAAGGCTTCATCTGCTCGTCGGTGTAGCCGTACTTGGCCTTGAGGAAGGGCCAGTAGCTGACACGCCCGCCCGCGCCGACCAGGATGGTCTTGCCCTTGAGCTTGTCGAAACTGTCGTTGCCCACGCCGGCGTGGGCGATCAGCACCTGCGGATCCTTCTGGAAGATGGCGGCGATGCAGAAGAACGGCAGGTCCTCCTTGGCGTAGTTCAGCGCCTCCAGCCCGCTCGACATCACCATGTCGACACGCCCGCCCATCAGCAGCTGCGACAGGCTGATCTGCGGTCCGCCCATGCGCAGGTCGCAGTCGATGCCGACCTTCTTGTAGAGGCCGGCGGCGACCGCCTGGTAGAAACCGCCATGCTCGGCTTGGGCGCGCCAGCTCGTCTGATAGCTCACCTTGTCCAGGGTCTGGGCATTGGCCGGGCGCCCCGGCAGCTCGACAAGCACCGAACTTCCAGCGGCGCCGATCAACCCCAGCGCGGCGCGCCGGGACAGGCGATATCGCGTCATCGTCATCGTGTTTCCTCACCGTTGGTGAAGGCGAAAACGCAATTGCTGTGCCAGCTTCTTGAGGCAGCCTATGCCTACTTCTTGTGCAGGGGTCCGGCGCGCAGGGCAGAAAGCGGATAGCGATGGACTTCGTCGAGCAGTTTCACGAAACGAGCGGCGGCGTGTTCGACCAGGAGTTTGCCCCGCTCGGCGTCGGCGTCGGAGGCATCGCCGCAGGCCCCGGGCAGGCTGAGATCCTGCGTTTCCCAGCCGAAGCCGATGCTGCCCTCGGGGGTCAGGATCTCGTAGTCGCCCTCCATGTCGAGCGAGCGCGGGCGGAAATTGGCGAGCTTGTCGCGGCGCACCAGGTCGGGATGGAGATACATCATGATCGAGGTCTCGACCGAGCCGCCATGGATGCCGTGCTTGAGTTCCGTCGCGGGAAACAGACCGGCCGGCCGGCCGAGCGCGTAGGTGCTGGCCGTGACGACGAACATGGCGTGGCGCACGCGCAGGTCGCGCGCCACGATATCGGCGATCTGCGGCTGGCCGCCATGGCTGTTGAACAGCACGAGCTTGCGCACGCCGGCGCGCGCCACGCTCTCGCCGATTTCGGTCCATAGACGGATCAGCGTCTCGGCCGAGAGCGTGAGCGTGCCGGGATAGGAGATGTGCTCGTTCGACTTGCCGATCGGCATGGCCGGCAGCACCGTCACCGGCAGGTCAGGCGGCACCAGCTCCATCGCGCGCGCCAGAATCCCGCGATTGATAGCCGTGTCGACCTCGACCGGCAGGTGCGGACCGTGCTGCTCGATCGCCGCCACCGGCAGGATGGCGATGGCGCTCGCCATGTCCGACTGCTGGAAGTCCTCGGTGGTCATTTCGACCCATTGGCGTCGCAGTCGGGCTGACATGGAAACGCTCCTCCGTGTTTTCGCAGTCCTCTACTGCAAGCCCCTTGCCACGCCACCCGTCCGCGAACCCCGTTGGCGCAGTGATTGCATCGACAATTGACGGTGCGGTCTTCTGGATCGTGCCGTGGCCACGCCGGTACGCCCCGACATGGCTCTGCGGGGAGAGTGCTAGTGCAGGCGAAGTCGTCGACCGTCCCGGCCGAGCCTTATCCGTTCGAACTGCGGCCGGCCGAGTGCGGCCTGCTGATCATCGACATGCAGCGCGACTTCCTCGAGCCCGGCGGCTTTGGCGAGATGCTGGGCAACGACGTCTCGCAGCTGCGCCGCACGATCGAGCCCAACCGCCGGCTGATG
>Ga0193743_1001398_pt1 | contig 17965 bp, 17 predicted proteins | sample L2c2metaG_FD_143038 | JGI IMG/M metagenome (GOLD analysis project Ga0193743, IMG submission 143038) | Soil microbial communities from a riparian zone of the East river system, Colorado, United States - L2c2 | ecosystem: Environmental > Terrestrial > Soil > Riparian zone | place: USA: East River...
CGGAGTGGAAATAATAAAATGATGAAAAATAATAAAATGATGAAAAAGATGGAGAATGGTGAAACAGTGATAGGAATGTTACGTCACGTGATCATCGGACTCCGGTATCGGAGCCGCGAGTGTACTCCGTCTTGGGCTGGCGACGATGAGGAGGAATATACAAAGGTGACGGAGAAATATCGGAGGAAACATCGGAGGACGTGGAGCGTCCCCTAACAATCGGACTCCGGTGTCAGAGCTGTGAGTACACTCCGTCTTGGGCTAGCGACGATGAGGAGGAATATACAGAGGTGACAGAGAAATATCAGAGGGAACATCAGATGAAGTGGAGCATCCCCTAACAGAAGTATTCCGACAGAGCTCCAATATAAGTCCAATGAGGGTGGCCAGTGGTAATGGTGGCAATGGTGAGTTGGCCATCATCGGAGACTCCGTCAGAGCTGTCCTTTTATTGTTCTTTGGAAAGAATGTGACTGAGCACGGACCATGACACGCTGAACCTTTGCCTTGTATTTCCAATATCAACAATTACATTCACCTTTAATAATAAATCCATATGTGGTGCAGCTGTGGCCTGTGAGTTTGTATCTTATATAGTCACCTAGTACCTCCATATTCTTCTCATGGTATAATACGTCTCAAAATTGCTCCCTCAATAAATATGATCAACATTGATTTCTTCCTGGATCCAGTTCAGTAAATGACCACAATGATATCTGAAAAGGTTGATAGGTTCCATATCTATGTCAAGCCAAAGTCATGCTGGCACTTTGCCTTGAGGATACACATTGCTGCACAAACCCAAAAGCTCTAACTTGTACCTGCATAACATGCCACAGAAAGAGGACCGTGAATGTGTACACTCAGCAAGTATGGGGCTCCCTCCATACCCGACATCCACCTCAAACTCAAGCTTTCATCAGCATTCCCTTGAAATGTCAATACAACCTGGAAGCCCAGGTCGTGTTGACATCGGACCTAAACATCAGGGCAAGATCAACCTGGAGACACACTGGTATTAGCCGGATGTGTATGTTGTGAGAATATTGGATCAATATTTGTCCCAGATGGGCAAAGGTTCTGATTACGTTTCAACTTCCAGGTCCCAAACACATTTTCACAATTTGGTGGTGTAGTGATGTGCCAGCCTTGGCCTGGCTTGAGGCAGCTCAGGCTTGGCAAAATCATAGACCAGGCCAAAAGCCAAAGGTAGGGCTTTAGAGTATAAATAGTACATCACCTATTCCAACTCTAATAGCTTTACTACATGATTTTGATATATATGTTAACCTTAGATCACTAATACTATTCAAGTACTACCAAAATACAGTGACTAGGAAATCAAATTTTTGATGGATTTTAGACTCAGACGGACACTTCTGGGAATCTGCCGAATTATATGTAGGCATAATTTGTACAAAAGCCGCGGCTTTGGCTTTTAAAAATCACGGGCCGGGCCTGGCCTGGCTTCTGGCCTCAGGCCGGAGCCGGCACATCACTTATTTCTGCAATCAGCAGTAATATAATTATTACAATTTACAAAGATTGTAACATGACAAAAACCTCACCAAGATTACTCTGGGGCAACTGCCCTTGCGGTTGCCCTCGGTGTATAGGTGCGTATTTCGGATCTCGGCTTTGCTATTTTAAAGCGTGCTCAAGAATCAGATTGCAAACGGTCAATAGATGGTTATGCAAAGCGCTGGACTTGCATGCATAAAATTATTTCGATGACCTATATCCTGAAGAAGCGAGTCTAATAACTGCGAATTAGTGTCAATTACAACGTAAACTATGTAGGTTGAGTCTGATTCAAAACTATATGGTAACTAAGCGTACTCTTCCGAAATCCTCTGTTCAAATAACACGAGGTCTTCCGCGATTTGTTCAATCACATTACTCCTCACCGACATTTTTCGCCATTCCTTAACCCGCTTGGTCCAAAATACACGATCCGCCTTCCCTTCCTCTGCGGCGTACCAACATGCAGCCAGTCCTGCATATATTGCGCCGATAGTATCAGCGTCGTCCCCGAGATTGATAGCCATGAGTGCTCCCTCGTCGAATGTTCTCGTGGCAAAGAAACAGTAGAGAGCAGCGACGAGGCTGTGTACAACGAAGCCGGTGGAGGGTACTAGGTCTTCTGCTGGAATATTGTACGGAAATTTGGTGTCCTTTGGGCATCCAACGAGTCCTTGGGTCTCAGGAATAAGGCGCAGAAGTGGATGGTATTTGAAGTAGTATTGTTCGAGATCGATTCTCGATTCTGGCCGGGGGGGCGCTCCGAAGGGCAAGGTTAGAGCTTGGCGAAGCTTTGTGCTGGTGTAGGGAAAGGAGGATATAAACTCCAGGAGCGATAATTTAGAAAAGGAATTTTCGGCCTCCCTCGGTTCAGTTGTCGCCTCCATGATGTGTGTGATGGCGCAGGCCCACATTTCGCAGGATTCTACACACATGACACTGGGATGAGTTGTTTGACTACTCCGCCTGGCGTACATTTTTGCTTGAGATTCATCGCGCCAATATACCAGGCCGATGGGTAGAACGCGCATCAGACTCCCGTTGCCAGAGCAGTGTTCTCCGCCCAAATCACAACGAATTCGATGAAGCGCCTCTTCGGGACTGTACCGGCTGAATAGCTCCAATGCACATTTGATGGTGGCACCGATGTCGAAACATTTATCAACGGCAGAGAGGAAGCCATCTTTGTACCAACGCTTGTACTGTACTAGCTGATGAACCTCGTCGAAACCGCCGGTCACTTTGGATTTGGGAGTCTCTTCATACGTGGAAAGTGAATGGGCCAAGCAAAGCATCATGGATGTGTCGTCAGTCCAGACGCCAGGTGGGAGGCTAAAATTTCCATTGGGCAACATGGTGGTAACAAATGGGAAGGATGCCCGCTTCTGAAACTCCTGTGGGGCGCCAAGAGCATCGATCCAAGCGGTGGCAGCAACGGAAAGGCGGATTTTTGTCGCAACTGAAGCAGATGTAGGCAACTGTGTTTGGAGATAATTTGGTTCCGATATCGGCGAGGTTGGAACTCCCGTACCTGGACGCCCCGTCTTCTTGCTTTTCGGTGTCCAGAAGGGCATGGGCATGGACAGAGGCCGATTGAATTGCGGGACAAGAGGAATTAGTGCAAGAAAATTTGTAGATGGTCCCCAGCTATGTATATAATATCCTGGATAGCCAAAATGTCAGTAACTGAATTGAGATAAGTAATATATTCGTACAGCATCGTTACATAATGACCAAATCGATGTAATTCGACGGTTGCCACGATCTCTCCAATTGAGTGAAAAGAAATGTCGATCTTGGTCTTTCTGAGTCACACATGTACATAAAGCTCTCTATTTGAAACTCCGTAAACATGATTTGTATATCACCATTATCACCACCGACCCATGTGTGGTGGCAGATGCCGTTATAAAATCTTATTTTGCAGCCTATTCAAAATCGGCCGGATCCCATCACTTACTGAGTACTATGTGGGGATGTAGTAAATATCATACCAATGTTGAAACTACTTGGTGAGCGTAGTCAGCTGTAGTCAGATACACTATTACTGATTTTGGAACAGACTACTAACTCCGGGGCGTTTGTATAACAATCACGTAATTTTTTCCGCCTGCGTTGCTAAGTACAAAGAATTTAAATGCGTCCCTCTCTTCTGCAAGAATCTTTATTTTGGAATTTCGGCACGCGACCCCGATCTTTCAAGTAATTTTGACCCAAAATACTGTTCTTACTATCCCACCCTGTCAATAATATGTCGAACCTTGAAGGAGAATGCCACAAAGCCGAGATAAGCTTCACACAATCCAAATCTGTGGTTGACGGCTGGGCTCAGTTTTGTCTTTCGATCGAAGAAGGTAGATGGGTCCTTGAATCCATTTGTGTAAGCGTTATGAAGCGTAGTGACACAGTGACACTCTACATAATATAATACATAATTCCCCAGTTTGACTCAAAGAGGAACGTTTGACCGGTCGATTCGAACCTCTGAGAGAAACCCAGGGATTTCTCTTAGTCGGCTCGAAGTCCACCTCCATCAGCTGAAAAAGGTTGTTTGTGCAAGTATGTGGAAACCCAATGTCGGAGATAAGACCAGAAGTGCCGAGAAGCAGCCGACAATCGGAGGACTGACGGAAAATTCCCACCCCCGCCTATGTATAACAACTGCTTTAAGATACTGCGTCATCACAGGGCATAACGTTATGCCTTTTTCGACACAGAGTCTATTGCTCCACCTATCAGTTTGCATAGTATCTTACCTTCACCATCCAACATTGGGGTTGCGAGGGATTTTGCGAGATAAGGGTAATGACACAGGTTTATATGGGCATGGTGCTGAAGAATGCACGATGTGGAGGAAACTGAACATTAACCTAGGTTCGCTTCAAGCCACCTTCTCCGGACCGGGCGTTTGGCTACGCAAACAGCCTGCTTTTTTGTAAGAGATTTACTTTCTGTGAAGGCGCCGCAAGCGGCCGGAGCACGTGGGCTTGCTCCGAACCTGGCATCAACCGTGAACAGACACCGCCGCGCCTTACCAAAAGCGGTTGTTTGTACATAGCGAGGCGGAGGTGGGAATTTTTCAGAGGTATGCTGGAAGATGTTCCGTTAATCCCTCGCCGTAACCTAATAGCATTACTATTTTTTTGCGAATTTGGGCCCAAAAATTTCCGTCCACTTTCTTGCGGATTTGAGGATCGATGGCCACCTATCAACCCCATGCTGCCTGTAAATTTTATCCTACCTTGAAGTATATTTCTTATATCAATCTAATAATTAGTAGTGCATACATCACACTAAGCCTGGAGCTTCGGGAGTGAGTGAGCCACTGCCGAGGGAGGTCAGACTCCAAATATTTTGATCATGGGCTATTCAGCAACTCCCCGTGGTATCTCGGGTTTCTATCCAACCTCTTTAGAAACCCTGGGGTTCTACGGCAAAGGAGGGTTTCTGGATAGTCTAATCCCGTTTGGCCTGGCCATTCACGGGCACGCATCTTTAAGTTTAACTGAACCAAAGAACCTTAGGAACGGCCAGTTAAGCTCTAAGCCCCTAACTTCATGAGGCAAGATCGTCAGTTGGGTTGACAGACGCCTCCCCTGCTTTGAACTGCGGTAATAGAGCGCACTCAGCTCTGAGTATCATCGCGCCAAGAATTGAGGAACAATGCCTTCGCCGGAATGTTTCTTCTACGTTCTGAAATCCGTCGACAGGCAAGGCCCTCAAATACCTGTCAGGTATTTGAGGTAAAATTTAAGAACTGATAAAATTGGCCTGATCACTGCTGATCAGCAGGTTGATTTATTGGCAAATCCACACTGCCACACAGTAGAAACAGGTCTGTATGTTGGTCTAACAAAGAACAAACCCGAGCAAGATGGTTTCCATATTGTAAAACAATTGTAACAATAATGGGTGGGAGACAAAATAGATGTCTCGCTAGGGCAGCAAGGCAGGGAAGGCAGAGAAGAGAGACCGATGACGGCAGATATAGGTAATGCATAACGAAGCATGACTGCATGGTTGAATGATCCGTAGCAAAAAACAATGGTGACCAACAAAAAGGGCGGAAAATCGAGTTAAGCGTGTCAGCGTGAAGGTGCTTGAAATCAACTTATCTGAGACTGGTAATAGAGATCCACACGGCACCTGAGGAAAGAAAAAAAGGCCTAATCAGTTCGATGCCTCTGAAGACTCGTGGGTAGATTGATATCAGTATAACTAGGATTATGATATAACACATTGCGCAACACCTTGCTTACAAAGTGGCGTTCATGCAAAGAAAAAGATTCTCATCTCATGAAAAGAAAAGATATGCAACTGACCTATTGCTTCTACCAAAACTAGAAGCTAATGCTTATGAACGCGCAACCGGCATCTGAGAACAAGTTCGTGGCAATCTAGCAAGGCTTCCATTCACAAGCCAATTGGTGTATATGAATGATATCGAAGCAGAAACGCAAGTCGTGAGAGTTTCAAGCTTGCAGTTGAAAATTGTGTCAACACATGAAGTTAAAAAGCCATACGTGTACATTATCATATTGTTGATTGTTTGGTATGGCCTTGCCACGTGACGTAGACCGGACAATAGGTAAATCGATCCGCCATTTGTTATATCGGTCTGTTTCAAGAGACTAGACAAGATGGCACCGAGTCGGGAAAATCCTGGCTATAGCACATTAGATAGTTACTGATGATAGATGTACTCGCAGATAGTCGCATCCATGATACACTTGGACCCACTGAGTAGTATCCGATAATGCAAAATGCAGCTATCTAGACTGAGTTGTGAGTTGTGATAAAGAAAATGACCAAAGGCAAGGAACCCGCCCGAACAGCCGTTATTATGCTACGCAATTGATCGAGGTGTTACCTGTCAAAAACAGCGAGCGAAAATAGAAATATACCTGTCCATTCAAGAACCGATGTGACATTGATGCGACATGATACATCCTTTTGATGTGAGTCCTTGGACAACGTAAGTTCGCATGATGTGTTGTGGTTGTTTTTAGTGTCCGAGAGCTCTGACAAAGTCCGACTTGACATCAACTGTGTATCGGTGGTTCACGAAGTCTGCCTGCGGGAGACTATGGGCTACATAGCGGTGAAATTTTATGTACTCTACGGCAGACCGTGTTCCTACATGAACAGAAATGCATTAATATTTCCAGATGCTCGAAGGAATCACGGTTGAGTACTTTGAGTGCTTACTGCTTGAGGATGGGCAAAATCTAGAGCAAAATGGTATTTATGAATGCGACTAGACTATCATGATCACCGTCGCAGCAGTCACAGTACAACTTGAATATACACGACTCAATGCGTTGAGCGTTGAAAGATAAGACATGGTAGGGCTAGTTTATGGATATTTGTAAGATGGCTGTAGATGCCGCAACCAACCGTTACACCAAAAGGTCGAATAACAGGAAGATTACTCTTTCTGCTATCGGCATCTATATATGGTAGTGTAACAACCTTACAATATTGTACAACACTCATGATGTGGATGAACTATTGAGCTGGGCTGGTGAAGAATTGAATATTGTTAAAATGGTAGAGTCGAAAGAACCTTATTCAAAAATTAAAATGCCTCCTAACTATTTTACAGGCTCATAAGTACATTGAAATATTGAGCGAAGCTTGTGATGCCATCGCAATGGATTGCAAGCATTGAGAAAACTGCAAGGTCAAATCAGATGTCCGCCGATTTGCTGATGCTGAAATGTTAACAAGCATGTTTTTGTTTTTCGGAACAAAGGGGCGTTTATATTTATATTGGTAGCATTTATACAAGTAGCGTCGCTTTATCATGAGGTGTTTAGCTTTCAGATGTACTTCATAAGCGGGGTCTATAAATCGAACAAGCCGAATTTTCGGAACCCGATAACTTTACTTCTTGGGAGGCACGACTTTGCTGCCAGCCTTGGTGGCGGTCTTGGGCTCGGGTGTCGCTTTACTAGCAGTGGTAGCAACTGGGATCTTCTTGACGGCAGAGGTCTTGGCCTACATAGGGGAAAGATGGTGCTAGTGAGCATGATGCAGACAACGTGCGGAGCTATCACTACGCGCCTGAGTGCCAGAGACCTTGGAAGAAGCAGATGGATTCTTTGCTGGCATTTTGAATGCTGGATGCAATGCCGACGCGACAGGTAAGCCAACAACTTGTGCGATGTTGGATGGGCCTACGTACCTTTCTTGATATTATTCGACTGGAGAGGTAGTGATAAGAACGCGAGTTTGAGACTTCGAGTTGGAGGCTGGCGATTCTATGTCGTCCTATGTGTGCTTTTATACCATTGAGTCGCTACCGCAACAGCGCCAAACGGGAACATCCAATCGATAAACAACGTAAAAACTGCGGCGATTTCGCCATAAGTTATGGCGACAGCATGAGAGATGGACGATAACGGTATGTAGGAGGTATGAATAGGTAAACGTGCATTCTAAATGAGAGGAAAAGCTGCTATTGGTCGGACTCCTGTTATCGATGAAGTTAAGGGGGGGATTCTCAAGGAACCAGCCGTAATCTGGTAATAAAACCATGACCATAAGATCCGAAATAAGACGCTCTATCTCAGAAATAGGTTGATTGAAATGCCGGAAGAGAGTCATGAAAGACGTTTGGAAATGAGATACTGCCAACATGACCACAGCCCCTGCGAAACTAGTAGACCTTATTGAATGCAATGTGCAGAGATTGAGGCGATCTTCCGCTTCTAGCGTAGCGTTATCGCTCATCGTGCCCATCTCAAGATCTTTCAGCAGTAGGAAACTTCAGGCATGCGGCCGTTGTGCGTGGTCGGGCTTAGAGGGTAAAGGAGTCGGGAGTCGGGAGTCGGGAACTTTTCAGCCGATTGGATTTGATTGTATTTGCTTATATCTGAAGTTTATAAATCTTTAACGAGCGCTTAAGCTTGCCTGTCAACTTGCCCCACTATTGAAGCCACTTCGAAATGCTTTGACTCTCCGTGTCTTACATCAAAGGATTCACACGACGATGTTTGTATTCTGGTTTACCCTGGACTGGTTGAGCCACGGAAAACAATGGGCATGCCGATCGCTTTGTTCATCGCAACACGTCGTGCACGAGATCATGGCCACTGACACACTTTTGAGCCAGCAAAATTCCCCTAAAGGCAACGCTACATCACTTGCCCTTGGTCGCTTCACATATCCGCTTGTCTTCCACAGTCTTCCACTGACCCGGTCGATTTGCAGTGGCACTCTCATATCCGTGGCGGCTTTGTATCCGATTGTTAGCTTTCCATTCGAACTGTTGGGAGTCACTATGGAGGTTAGTTCAGTTTGGATGTCAGCAGTTTCGTCCTCAAACTGGCTAATGCGGTTTATTAGGCCAAGACTGCTCTAAAACTTTGGAACGACGGAGCAGAAGGCTGCCTAAATCTGCAACTCTACTGTTGTGATGTCGATAGCCTTCTTCAAGAAAGCCGAGAGACTTCTCTATTGCATTCATTTGAACCGGACTCACCAAGTTATGAAGAGTTGTGTAGTGACGTTTTACAGGAAGGCCGGATGACCTATCCAGTCCTTGATCTGGACTCATCCAACGAGGAAGAATTGTTTGAAGACACTGTATTAGAAGGCCGAGTGACCCCTCCATTGCGTTTATTTGATCATTTGGACTCACCTACCTATGAAGAGTTATTCGAACAAAATTGGCAGTTATTTGAAGGGCTCGATGAAGAACTTGAAAGTTCTTACACAGACAAAGATGTCCCTGAAGATTTGGGCTTGTTGAATTCTCCCAGAGGTAACCGATTATGCATCCCCGGATGCTGCAGTCTCATCGAACTTTCCAGCAATATGTCCTACAATGCCGGAACCAACCTGCCTAACCAGGGTTATACAAGCGATGGTGATGTATCCTCCTTCCAAAAAGAAAAGGAGGAAGAAAAGTAAGTTGGGACGCCTAAAAAGGAGTCGGCCCCTTAGAAAGACGGCAATCATGGTGAGTGATGATGGCAATGACGATGAGGTTGAGCCGGAGGTGGAGGATCTTCCGGATAGGACAGTTAGCCGCAAGGGTTTTCAGGAGCCCTGCCACCCAGAACAACTCGTAGCCGAGTCCTCGTCCTCTGTGCATCGTAAAATACGAAAGCAGAGTACGCCATGGAATTTTCGCTTGGGAACGCCTAGTAGTCCCCGAGTTCTTCTCGCGGCCTCGATTACTGCGTCGGACGTAGTCCCATCTTTTGCTGAACATCTTGGTCAGTACAACGATCCCCTTGTTCATTCTTCCATCTTAATTTAGAGACATTTATAGCACGCTGTGCGGTAGACTGGGATTACCCTAGAGTGCTTTTTCCAATGGGAAGTTATAGACCCGAACCTGTTTCTCAGAAGATGACGACGACACCTCAAGCTGGAGAAACGCTTGAACAGTCAGGTACAGGTCCAGGTCCAGGCATGTAAAGCACCACAGTTAACTGTTACAGACTCATTATTCACTACACCAGCCCAGCCCCTGACGCCGCTTGCCTCTGAACAGAAGTCTACACCTATATTTGGTGCTTCCAATGGGGTTTCACGGAAAAAGCGACATGCAAGTGCCAATCTTTCAGCCGACTCCGAAAGGCTCCACGGGCCCCGAATGTCTGCCAGCCGAAATTTATGGCCTGAAAATGTTGAACCTCCTGCTCAGCATCAGAACAAGCGGAGGCGACTGGTTACATAAAATTTCCTTGTTGATCGTTAAATCCCGTCGATAGTCAATAGAGCGCTTTGAGTCAGCGCAAATGGTGTGAAACCAGAAGCAATTCGAGAAGCGCATATCTACAGTCGCATATCTGTAGTCGCATATCTATAGTTTATGTATTTACTTCACTGTGACATTCCCTTGGTTGCAGGTTAAAGGTTGGAGTTCGAGTTGTGAATCAGTAATCAGCACGTGACAAACGCGTCTCCATGTGACGTGACGGGCGCGTTGTGGCTTTTTTTCCCGTCACGGTTGAATTAACGTCACAGCGTCTCTTGGTTCTTGTTTCTGACGGGATGTCGTTCTCTGTCCCGACGTCGCCCACCATGTCCCGCTCAACAAAAGCGCAGCCAGTCACTCCTCAGCGTTTGCCCCGACAGCATCCCCGTTCTCAGACATTGTACAGGTCACCGCTTACACCCTCAACAAGTCCTTATACACCCCTTAGTCTGCGTTCAATAGACTCAATAGGCTCGTCAACTCTGACGACACCAGATAATATTGCAATTAACGTGAAAAAACGTCTCAATTTCTCCTCTGTCTCACCCGAGGGGGGACGTAACTTAACCTCGTCTAAAGATAAGAGTCTTGCGGACATCGCAGACAACTGGAGGTCTCGCGCAAACGAGAATGGAATCAAAGTTTCGTTCTCAAATGATGGTTCTAACTATCGGGCGGACAATTGTGAGTTCATATACTTGCTTCACGTGCCATTTATCGACTAACAATGCGCATATAGCTAGTGATATGTCCATCTCTGATGTCGCCAATGACTCTAGCGTTCTCTCGACCGAAGAAGGTATAAAAATTTTGTCAAAATTTGGCGCATATATGCTGATGTTAGTCTAGCCTTTTTTTCACCTCCAGTTCTCTCGAATCATCGACGACTCCATAGTGCTCCAATCACTGGGAGGCAGAGAGCTCAGTCCAATGTCTCCCTACCCACATCGCGGATGCAACCCTTTTCACCTATAACTACACGCTCCCCCGGTCGTCTGCCGCAGACGACATCCCCTCTACAACCTCGCCGCAACCATTCGTCCCTCAATCACTCCGCAAACTTGATGTCCACTCCACCTCCCAATCGCGCTTTGGCCAGGCAGCTAAAGCTTAAAGGAAGTTTGACCGATCCCGCGCAACCAAGAAGGCGCGAAGCCTTTGGAGCTGTACGTTTGTCTCCTTCTCTGTTTGCAGAAGCTCATGCATTTTGCCCATTACTCAGGTTTCTATCTCGTCACAAAATATTGGGCATCGAAACCCAAACATGAGCTTAACATTAGAACCCGATACCTCTCTTGACTTATTTGACATTGACGAAAATGATTTTGAATATGAACAAGACTACCAAGGCCCGCAACTCGAAGATTCCTTTTCTCGCAGTCTCCACGCTCACAATGCAACCACATTCGGATATCCAACCTTCACACCTCATCCTCAGCATGGACATCAATCGGTTTACTCGAGCTCAGTGACTTTTGCTGATCCTTTCCAACCCATGGGGGTCGCCCATGGTCTCTCGAGCAGACATGTTCTAGGCAGTATCGCGGAAAGCGTCGAACAACATTTCCATGCAACCCGCCAGCAACCGATCCATGACCAGGACCGTCATCAGCACCCTCATGGTTTCTATTCGCAGACCACTCAACCTCAATATAGCCAGGGCATGCCTCAAGCGTATCCCACTCCGTCATTCGTGCCCCTCCCTCAAGCATCTATGTTACCATTTTACGCCGCTCCAACGCAACCCAACTTGGCTCAGGAACGAGCGTTCGTTCCAAGTATCCAACGGCTTACCCCTGTCATGCTTTCGGAGCACTCCACGCCTCCTTCTGACTGTTCCGTCTGTCTTGCGCCACGCCCTTCTAGCCTCGCCATCTTGCAGCCTTGTAAACATCCTCTCTGTTCTGGGTGCTTAACAAGTGCATTGAACATCGTCGGCGAAAAAGATATGCAATGCGCTGTCTGCAAACAGAGTGTCGCCGACTTCAAATTGGTAATTGGATCCTCCAAAGGTGACATAGGGGGCGCTTCTCGTGCGGATCCTAACAAAGGAGAGCAGACAAGGATCGAAGAAATCAAACCGTCTCATAACGGGGAAACTGGATCCGATATGGCGGGCAAATCCTTCATGGACCCACTTTTTTCGGCTTCTCCGAGTAGTTCGACTGCTTGTGATCATGAGAACTCTAGTGTTAGCGGAGGAGATTTGGACAGCGCATTTGAGTTTGGCCTTGATTTTGGTGAACTCCGCGCTTCTACCCCTAAAATGGAGCATCAGATGCAGGACACCTGTGCATCGACGATGAGTTGTCAACGAGAGATAGCTAATGGAGAAAGTTACGTCGTTTTGAGAATTGATAATGTTCCTTGGGTAAGACCTCATTCTCTTCATTGTTTTCCCCAAAGTCAGGCACCGATTTGTTGATTTTTGTGGTTGTTCTATAGGATATTACTCCAACTCAAATCATTAGATGGCTTCAACAACCAGTGGAGAGGGTTCATGTACTCTTGGACGGGAAAGGCAAGACGCTCAGTCATGCCTACGTTGAAGTTAAAGACCCTGCCATCGCTGGCGCGGTCCTTAGAGGCGAGGCCCAACCTGCAGGCGCCTCTGGTAAAAAAGAGAGGGGCAGCGTGCTCGGTCGAGGAAGACGAGCTCGTGGTGTCACAATAACTAGGAGCGGACAACAAGAATTGATGACTGATGTTCGTCATCTCTTTTTTTCCGTATGAATAGGAACTTACAACCTTTTTCTCAACAGTTGTTCCCTCATTGGCGTGGAAGTTTTGTCGGTTCCAGACCTTCGCTTGCCGGACTTGAAGGCGATAGAATCATTGGCGCTTTGGAGGGAGGTCTTTTGACTGAAAATGAAATTTCTGGGCTATCGCATCTCATTCGGGAACCTGATGTCCGTCATTCTTCCAATCGTTCTACGTGATTCATTTTAGGCTGACGATTAGTTTTGTTGACTTACTAAGTCACATTTTTTGAAAGTGCCATCACTGCCTTTTCATTCTCTCATCAGCTTGTTGGCCAAGTTCCCTGTTGATGTGGATAGTCGTGTGTTTTGGTCGACAGGAGTAAGGGATATGTTGTTTGGTATGAGACTTTTTCGTGTTCTTGTTACCGGACATTGAGTTTGATTTCATCCTAACTGTTGGTTTCAGATGCTGCATATAGTGAGTAACGACTTTGCCATTTTCGCCGGTCTGTTTGGCTAATGCGATGTCCTCTTTGCTCAGCCGCCCTTCAGAACCTCCTGCCCCGGGTGGAGAAGGCAGAGGAGCAGTCCGCCGCCTCCGGACATCAGGAAGAGGAATTCACGATGGACCTAGTCATCAGTCTCGTACAAAGCGCCTTAGATTGCAGAGGTAATTATTTCCAGATCTTTACTCAAATACCGCCGTTCTGACTGCTCGACAGCCTTTACAGCGCATCAAATCCGGAGGCTCGTCGAGTTCTCGGAAGCACATTCATTACAATTGCCAGATGATGACTTGTCTCTCTTGTTGGAATTCTCCGACTTTGCTTCACGTAGCGGATCTAGTGGACCGAGGACACCTGCTAGTTCTCGAGAATACGACAACGCTGCGTTCTATTACAACGCCAACCAACGGATGCTGAGCAACTCGCAAGATAGGAATCATGTTGATGGTTCTCTGCAAGATCTTGCCAAGGAGTTCGGTGTTGATGCTCATGTTGTGCAAGCATTGGCGCAGCGGCTGGCCGGGATGTGTTAAAAATTTCCTCTTCTAATTCCCTAGGCCTTTCTCCGTTCATTAACGAATCGTTACGCACTTCAAAAATCTTTTTTCCTCTTCCTGATTACTTTCATTATCATCATCCTTGCATTGCATAAATTCCGTTCCTTTTTTCACAAGAACTGCTCTCTTTTTTCTCACGCCGTACTTTCTCTTTTCTTATTCCAGTCTGTCGCTGTCGTCGTCCAAGCCTCCCCCCCGCATGCCACGCTATTCACGCTCGCTTTCTTGTTCTGCTGTCGCCTTTCACAAACGTTTTCTGATCGTCCGCTATGCATTCTTGTTTTCGAAAATTTCCTCTTCTCATTGAATCGGCATGCTGGCCTGTTTTCAAAGATCACCGAAACTGCAACACCCACTCCTCCATAATATCTCCATTCATGGAATCAACAACCATTCTTTTTGTTATCTTGGTGTTACTTTCTTCCTTTACGCACTAGCTGTGTTCATTCTGTCGTTGTCCTTTTTTACTTTATGTTATTCATTTGGCTTTCTTTGTAATATCACCCACAACACCTTGCCTCCGTCCTGTTTACCAGTTTGATGTCGACTCTTCCATGCCGCCCTTGTTTTTTTTTTGCCCTTCTTTATGCCTTCCGCCATGGTTTACTCCTTACACTATCATTGGAAGCAATAAATTACTTTGTACATTGTATTATTTGAAGAGCTTCGTGTGAGCCTTGTGCTTTAGCCCTGACCTGACTGGCACTTTACGCGTATTTCGTTAGCTCGCACTCTCTAACACGCGAGTACAGCAGGGCAAGAGCGATCGATAAACAAATTATTTATTTTTATTTTGCGGCGTCGAAGTTGCTTGCCTCGACTGAATAAAAAAAGGCTGGAAAGATACCTAGATCTCCTTGTTTTGAGAGGGCTTGTAAGTTATTTCAGGGTCTACTTTGTTTAGTATCCGTTTCCGCTTGATTGTCGGTTTGCAGGTTTGTCAAAATTTTACCGGCTCAAGGCTATGCATTGCGCCGTCAATATAGGTTCCCTGGTCGATCCTCTCGTCAATCCGACGGTCGACCACATAGTACTTACATACATTAATACATTTATTAGAACTATGTATCTAAGTACTTGGGCTTTGAAAAACCGAAGATTCAGCTATGTCCAAGCTATGTCCACTGAGCTATTTCAAGGCATGGTTACCTTGATCGATATATGAGGCCTAGTTTCGGCTTTCTTTTAACCTTTGTATTATTTTTGTAATTATTTACGTAATTTTACAAACGCACGTGGATTACTTAGCCTTTCCGGATCCCCACAAGCCTTAGCACCTGAGATGGCCTCCCGTCCTTGGTTTTCTCATCAACGGCCCCACGCTTGATATCTAACCGGATCCACCCTCCAACCGTAGGATTTATCATTTCTGGATACATAGGCATTCAGACCCGTTCATCATCAACAACGAAAATCAGGAGAAATTCAGCCACCCAGTTGCCACCACAGACATTTTGTTTTGAGCAGGCATGTCGTCCAAGCCACTCCCGAGATCGAACACATACGCTCCTGGAACACAGCTGGTAAGCGACAAGGTCAGCATTTTCACCAAATTCACTGTGACCGAGGCTGAAGAGTATGTTAGACGAGCTATGGCTTAATCCTAACGCCTCCTTCACCAACGCATGCCCCACCAGACTTGATGTCTCCATCGAACTCAACCTCTAATTCGTCAAGCTCTCCGCCAGAACCAGCCACTCCACCCCGCGCACGACCTCGTTACCCTGACCTTGGCCGCGTGCCACTACATCGAAGAGGCAACTCAAAGACTTATGAACGTTTAGAAGACCTCCTCAAAGAAGCAGGATACAAAGAGACACGCGTATTTACCCCAGAGACAGAGCACTCTGAGTCGGGTGATGGGCCCCATGGTGCTAGAGGAAACCAGGAAAACCGTTTAAGCGTAAGAGATGGTATGGATGCTGTCGTAGGTTTCTTCGCGGGGCTTTTGCCCGGCGCGATGACAAGCAAGACATCCTTGGAGCCACCCGAACCTGGGAGTAGCGGTCCTGCGCAGTTAACGACCTCACCACAAGGTTACTCCCCTCCGGTTTCCCCTCTCACTAATCGTGCCGTGCAGGGGCAAGTTGTTAGGGAAGGGTATGATCTTACTGAGCCGCCTACCCCTACCACCATGACTTCGTCCACCGAAAGTCTAGGAGAGTTTACCCCAAGGTTGAATCGCCACCTCGATCCCAGAATTAATGACAATTTTGCTAGTACTGTTAATCCACATGCCCCCCGAACATATCACTCACAGCGTCCACCTCTACCCCACCGTACCTCAAGTCAGTTCTCTCACGCCTCTCAGCAGATGCAGAAACAATCATCTCGAAGCTCTCTGCATCATCAAGCCATACAGTACCATTCTAACATTGTCTCACCACGCCCATTGCGGGCAGGCGCTCATGTGCGACATATGATTTCTGCTTCTTCCATGGCGCCTAGACCTAATTCGACGCCTGCACATATGAGTAGGCCTGCCGTCTCTGTCAACGACAGTGATATTAGCAGTACCCATAGTTTTCGGGGTGAAGATTCCGATCAACCTCCTCTCCCTCCATCTTGGCTTGGAACTGTTGCTCGTGCGGTTCTTTTTGGTGGCGATGGAGCTTACATCGGTGGTCCATCGAATTTTATCTCGCATGAGTCGCCGAGAAATTCTTCGTCTCCCCGATCTGCTAAGGCCCAAGTTTTGCGAACCACCCGTAGCTCTTTGTCCCAGGTGTCGTCTCGAAGATTCAAACATCACCGACAGTCAACGAGTAGAAGAAGTGGATTGTCAGATCAGACAAATACCCCGACAGCGGGTAGTAGAAGCGCTTTTCTTGTACCTCCTCCTTTGTTTTCTCAGATTGAACGAGGCAGGTCAGGAAGGAGTGAAGGAGAAGTTTCAAGGACGAGGGTCGTGTGTAGAAGCGCACCTGGGAGTCGAAATGGATCTGTTACGCGTAGTGGTGGTATTGATGATGACAAAGAAAGATGGAGGAAGAGAGATATGAGCTCCAGGAAGAAAGGAGAGAAGGGCCATTTACCAAGTCTTGCCAGGACACAAGTTGAAGGCGACATTTGGGGGGATCGAAGGAGGAGTGAAGCTCGTACACGAGGCAATAACGGTGGTCCAAATAATGGCAACCGATATCTGAGCGGCTGGGGTGCTGATGCAGATTCAGAAGTTGAATCAAGCGCAAGCTCAGAAGAAGAGGAAGATGGGGAGTTGGATCTAGCTCGTATCCTTGTTCCACCGAAGCGACAGAACTCGATAGTGAGCTTAAGGAAGCACCTTACTTCTGAAGCTGGGTCTGGACTGAGTGCCCATGCGTCTTTTTATGCAGCTAGAGCCAGATCCACTGGTAGACGTGCAGGACGGGGACCGAATGTCACTGCCGGGGGTAATGGCGGCGATGGGAGTGGAGGCAAACCAAGTCGGGTACCTAGCATCTTGAAGCGCCGACAGACAGAGGAAGATTGGGATGGAGGAAGCCAAGAAGAATGGGGTGGTGGTTGGGTGAGAAGGGGTGCTGGAAATCGAGAGTCAGAAGATGATGATGTAGATTCTTTCCTTGGATTTTTTGGGGAAGGCAGGACGAGTTTGGTGGGGACTTCTAAGAACGACACTGGCAGGAATCGATTGGGGTTTAATGGAGCTTGGGGGCTGATGGGAGGCAACGGCTCCTAGCAGCATAGATCCAAACAAAAAAGCCCGGAGATTTGCCTATCTATGTTCGCCCGTCGTCCATTGGCGCGACTCAACTTTCCTATACAACAACAACATCATTGAAGAAATATGTAACTTTTATCTCGACAACTCACAACATATCAACTATTGCAAACCTAATTCAACGACGCTCCTTACGAAAAGAAAATCAATGACTACATATTTTTTTGTTTATTCATGCTCCTTATCCTATTCATATATTATAAAAGACCTTCATGATTCTTATTGCTTCTGATTTCTCCACCCTT
>Ga0193743_1001399_pt1 | contig 17964 bp, 14 predicted proteins | sample L2c2metaG_FD_143038 | JGI IMG/M metagenome (GOLD analysis project Ga0193743, IMG submission 143038) | Soil microbial communities from a riparian zone of the East river system, Colorado, United States - L2c2 | ecosystem: Environmental > Terrestrial > Soil > Riparian zone | place: USA: East River...
TGATGCGGGATGGTGCTTCGGAGCCACAACTCGATCAGGTGGCGAAGATCGAGTACGGTTCGATGCCGGAGATGATCGAGCGATTCAGCGGCCAGCGTGTTGTCAGTGTCACTGCGAATCTGCATGGTGTGACGCTTGGGGAAGCGCAAGGCAAAATCCAGCGAGCCCTGAAGAATATTGGCCCTCCGCCTAAAGGTTCGGCCGTGATCGTTCGTGGTGAGATTCCAGCATTGCAGGAGACCATCAGTGGCTTGCGAATCGGCCTCCTTCTCGCCATCGCAGCGATCTTCTTGTTGCTCATGGCGAACTTCCAATCTCTCCGGCTGCCGCTCGCCGTACTGAGTATGGTGCCTGGGGTTCTCACCGGTGTTGTACTGATGCTCCTGCTGACCGGGACCACACTCAACATTCAGTCCTTTATGGGAGCTGTGATGGCCGTGGGCATCTCGGTTGCGAACTCGATCCTGTTGATCACGTTCGCGGAACAGGCGCGCCGAACGGATGGCGTAGAAGCCGCTGTACGTCATGGGGCCTTAGGCAGACTAAGAGCCATCCTGATGACAGCCACCGCTATGATCTGCGGCATGATTCCGATGGCGATCGGTTTTGGCGAAGGTGGTGCGCAGGCCGCACCTCTGGGCCGAGCTGTGGTTGGCGGTCTCTTTGTCGCTACCGGCACCACGCTGCTGGTGCTACCTGCGATCTACGCCATGCTGCAACGTAATGCAACGGTCACTTCGAACTCACTCAACCCTGATGATCCTGAGAGCCGCTACTATGTCCAAGCTTAAAATCGCATTTCTTATTGGAACGTCAGCTTGCTTGAGCTTGCATGCGCAGGCTCCATCCAAGGTCGAGTTCGCCACGGTGGAAGCCAAGGCGACCTCGAAGACAGTGCCTCTCCCAGGCGAACTTGCGCCCTTCCAGCAAACCGACATCGAAGCCCGCGTACCGGGATACATCGAAAAGGTTCTTGTCGACCGCGGAAGCAAAGTCCGAAAGGGGCAACTGCTGGTGGTACTTTCTGCTCCCGAAATGGCTGCGCAAACGGCTGCTGCGGAGTCGGCACTCCATCAAGCCGAGGCAGAACAGAGTCAGGCGGAGGCGCAAGCAGCTGCTGTGGAGAGCACGTATGTGCGCCTCAAAGAGGCGGCCCAGACACCTGGCGCTATTGCGGGCAATGAACTCGTGCAGGCGGAGAAGCAGTGGAATGCGGCACAGTCGATGGTCACGAGCAGAAAAGCGGCTACAAAATCTGCGGCGGAACGGCTTCGCGCTACCAAGGAGATCCAGGCGTATCTTCGTGTAACTGCCCCCTTCGATGGAACCATCACGGACCGGTTTGTGCATCCCGGCATGTTGGTACAAAGTAGTGGACAGACCCCATTACTCAAGCTTCAGCAGATCGACCATCTCCGACTGACCATTCCAGTACCGGAGAGTTACGTCGGCCATGTTGTCGCTGGAACGCCGCTCACCTTTCGCGTGGCCTCGCAGCCCGGCAAGACGTTTTCGGCAAAGATCGCGCGCATCTCCAACGCCCTCGATGCGAAGAACCGAGCCATGATGGTCGAGTTGGATGCTTACAATCGCGACGGATCGCTAGCTCCGGGTATGTTTCCAACCGTAGAGTGGGCGGTGAACTCCGGCGAACCGATTCTGCTCGTGCCTGCAACCAGTGTGGTTACGACAACAGAGCGCACATTCGTCATTACCGACAACAACGGTCGAGCTCACTGGGTGGATGTACGAAAAGGGCCTGCCTTCGGTGAGCAGATCGCAGTCCGCGGGCAAGTGCAGGCCGGCATGAAAGTGATGAAACGCGCTACCGATGAAATGCGGGAAGGAAATTCACTGCGCTAGTAATAGGCACGAAGGCACGATATGACGAGAGTCCAAACAATCAAAGAAGGGTCTTGGCTGCTCTTGATCTTCTACTTGCCTGGCAAGAAGGCAAGTGAGCGAGTAGGCGTCTGGAGGAAACTTCAAGCCACAGGTTCTCTCCCTCTCCGGAATTCAGGCTATCTTTTGCCGAACACGCCTGCGAATCAGGAGCGATTTGCCTGGTTGGCGACGAGCATTCGGTCTGTGGAAGGAGAGGTCTCGGTGCTGCAGGTGGATGCGATCGACGATCCATCTGCCGAAGAACTCAGGCAGAGCTTTCGGGATGAGCGGAAGAAAGACTATGAATCCCTCCTTCGCGATATCAAAGAGGCTGGCAAAAAGGGACAGGTCTCTGCCAGTCAGCTTGCCCGCTTGAAACGTCGCCTTGAGGAGATTCGGGAGATTGACTTCTTCGAGTCCTCATTACGGGGCGATGCGGAAAAGGCGATTGAGTCGCTTGAACGCCCCCAGACAACACGCCTTGCTGCAGGCAGGCTCTCGGTCGCCGATTTCCGGTCGAAGACCTGGATCACACGGCCGCGCCCGGGGATTGATCGTGTCTCCTCGGCCTGGCTCATCAAGCGGTTTATCGATCCAAAGGCTCGCTTCCTATTCGGCAGCGACCCAGCTGTACACCCGAAGGCTATCCCGTTCGACATGTTTCACACCCATGGATTTGGTCACGAAGGAGATCTGTGCACTTTTGAAGTTCTATGCGCGCGTTTTGGTATTCGCGATAAAGCCGTCTTGCAGATCGGGCAAGCGATCCATGACGCGGATTTCGAAGAGCCGAAGTTCGGCAGGCAGGAAGGACTTGCCATCAACCGGATTCTCAAAGGATGGGCCAAGCAGGGCATCTCGGACGAAGACCTGCTCCGCCGCGGAGCAGATCTGGTCGAAGGTCTGTATCACTCGACGTGAGTAAGAGCGCCGTCCAGACGAGGGAAGGTATCGCTGAAGTTGCGCAAGCAAGAATTGCGCGTGTCAAAACATCAACCGAAAAGCTGAATTTCCAGATTCTCCGCCGCACGATGGCAACACAGGCTCAGAATATGGGATCGGTCAAAGACATTCAGGCGCACCTACGCCACGCACGCCCCGACACAACGGCGAACGAGTACATGCAGGCGCTCCCTGCAAGCGTTCAACAGATGGTCGGTTAGGTGTACCTGATGTTGACGAAAGGAGAGGACGAAAAGCAGGTTCGAGAGGAGGAAGAAAAACAGTCGTTTTCAGATTTGCCACAAAATGCCACAAACTTTTGGGAGCCGAGCCCTGTAAGTCATTGATTTTATGGTGGGCGCAGCAGGATTCGAACCTACGACTTCCACCGTGTGAAGGTGTGCTGAAGGTGGACGGCTGAACATTCTAAAGGGGTTAATAGCCGGTATAGTCGGTAAAAACCGGCATTCCGGGCTCTGTTTGGCATCAAATTGGCATCAACTTTCTAACCAGTGGGCGTGGGCTGACCGTGGGGGTTCAGCCCATTTTCTTTGCCTTATCAACTTGAAAGATCCGTGCGGCTATAACCGCTTCCGTCTTCCAGACCAATGATTCTATCGGAGCCATGTTAGCGATGAGGACTGCTGCCAAGTTTCTGATTTATATGGCTCCTGAGGTAGGACTCGAACCTACAACCCTTCGGTTAGCAGGCCGGTCGTACAGTATGGAGTACGTTTGTTTTCTGTAGGATAACTCGGGGCCTAAGACTCCCGCATGAGCCTTCAATGATGGCAGAACGTGGCGGCACTCTTGGAGGTCGGGTCCCCTAGAAGAATCAGGTCGGGACGCAACGGAGTGCAATCGCCGAGGCGCAAGAGCACGCGAACCTGAACACCGAGGAGTTGCTGAGCGTCTCCCACATTCCCGACCGCCTCGCCGGCTACGTATTTAGATGTCTGAATCGACAGAGACCCAAACTACTGAGGCTAACTGCCTAGAGCGCGTCGGGGCTGAAGCTGAGCGCCGGGTGTCGGATTAGGGAGCGGCTTCGAGACCGATGTTCCAACGACGTTGGAAGAGATCGTGTTGTCAAACTCTTCTCTCAACAGTAGCGAAGGCCTCAGACCATCTTTCTCTTCACGCCGTGTCGGCCGGTAGCGTTGCGTGCTCGGACTGCCCCGACAGTAGACAGGCATGCCGTTCACGGAGTCCATGTGCCAACAGGTACCGTTTCGAGGATTCAGTTAGCTGACCAGTAGCGATTGAAGCCGATGTAATCGGAGGGCATGGCAGAGAGAATCTTTCGACGCATCTCCAGAAGATCGACGGTGCCGAGCGTCTTGTAGATGACGCTACCATCCACATCGAGGACAACCGCGTATGGAACGGCTGACTGCCATTCCGGATCGAATGCAGCTTGCAATTTTTCCGTATCGTCTGATGCAAACAGAAGGTTGCGGCTTGTGGCATGTTTCTTCTGCAGAAGACGCAGGACACCAGGCTCCTCATCCGGCATGTTGGCAGAGACGGTGACAAGATCAAAGTCGCGGCTGTTGTACATGCGATAGGTGTCCTGAAGGTCGGCGAACTCGGCAACGCAAGAGCCGCACCACGTCGCCCAGAAGCTGATAAGCGTCACATGATGACTGGGGTTGGCACGAAGCGTCTTCAGTCCCGCGGCGTCCACCTTTTCTACATGGACGGGCTGCCCTTCGATCTTGCTCCCGGCCTCTTCGCGCTGTGACGATTTCTCGGACCACTTCGTTGAGCAGCCGAATACGCCGGTGTGCTTAACTGCGACCTCTCGACCGGCGAGCAAGTCTTCGATGGCATTGCGAGCGTCGTTGCTCTTTACCTGTTCCGTGCGATAGCTGTTGTCGATCCGCCCTTCATAGCGAAGGTGCCGCTGCTTATCGAAGATGAAGATGTGTGGAGTGGCCTGCGGACCATAGGCCCGGGTCACTTCCTGTGCGTCGCCAGCGTAGAGATAAGGATACTGAAGATGCTTGTATTGCACACGGATCTTCATGTCATCGAGCGTGTCGCTCACATCTGAGGAGTCCAGCTCGTCGATCCGGATGGCCTTCGGATCGTTGCCCTGTATGGCGACGACCGCCACACCGCGTTTGTCGTAGTCTTCGTACAATTGCTCGATGCGGCGCTCATACATCTGCGCGATGGGACAGTGATTGCAGGAGAAGACCACAGCCAGCACGGGTTTATCCGCGTAGTCAGAGAGCTTATGGGGCTTGCCGTCCACGCCAGGTAGTTCAAAGTTGGGAGCAGGCGAGCCAATAGACAGAATGGGGTGAGTCTGTTGTCCGAACAGCGCGATAGGCGCAAGCAGGAAGAAGAGAAAAATGAGCTTTCTGGGCATGCGTCTCTCCTCTCGCGAGAGTGCTAGAAGTTTACCCGTATGTGAATCCGAGTGATAGGACGAAATGCCTACAGGGCCCGGTTTGATGGGTATGGAGCCTATTTGACCTGGGCTTCGATGCGAGTGAGATCCGGTCCCACCAGTCCCATGGCCCATTGGATAGCCTCAGCGTACATCTGCTGCAGTCTTGGGTCGTTCCAATTTTCTTCGGGGTGCCCAAGAGTGGAGTAATAAACGCGTCCCTTGCCGTACATCTTAGCCCACGTAACGGCGAAGTCGTGATCCGCTCGATGCACCTTCGGATTGGAGAGGTCCAGCTTGCCCCTATCGAGACTCATGAGAACGTGCACCTTATCGCGAGAAAACAGCTTCATCTGATAGATCTCGTCGCGGAGCACAAACGACTTCCCCCATTGACTCATCCCTGGGAATTTTGGATCTTCGACGAGGATGGGAGCGTCAAAGGTGCCCCAGGGATGCTCATCAAAGGTGCCCCCTACCATCTCGACGAACTCTGGCCATCGCGTAAAGGTAATCGCTGCGCTGTGCACGCCGATGAAGCCTTTTCCGTCGTCATGAACGAAGGAGAGGAGGTCGGCCTTCTGCTGCGGATCCATTTCAAGATCGCCGCCGGTAAAGAAGAGGACCGCATCGAAGTTCGTCAGGTTCCTGGCGTTGTATTCGAGTTTCTTTTTGGTCAAGGGTTCGGTATCGGTGCGGATGGTCGTGTCCCATAGACCCTTCTGCTTGCCGAGTTGTTCGATCACGCTTATCGCGTGAGAGATGGAGGCATGGCGATAGCCTTTCTCTTCTCCGATGACGAGAAGCTGCTTCTTCGGACTCGATTGCGACTGAGCGAGGCCGTATGCAGTGGCCGCGTAGAGAAGGATCAGGACACAACGAAAAAGTTTCATAGGGTTGGAATGCTGATTAGGTAAAAATGGAGCACTCTGGCAAGTTCTGTCAAGGATCGGCGACCTGCGATGCACGCAATCATGGTGGAGGTCAGGCCAATTTTTCTGAGACAAGGTGCGAGGAAACGAAAGATGGGCTTGATTAATCTTCCTGCTGCTATGACACTCTAAGCACTCACTTGTGCAACCGTTTACTCGTTATACGTCTTATGCCGCAGCATGCGTGGGCTTCGGACTGGCACCAGTGTAAGAATCGAAGAGGACATCTCGAATGTCTGTCAGAGTCTTTCTGCGGCTGAATGTTGCCCTTTTGTCTCTTGTGGTATCCGCCTTCGCTCAAACGAAGGTCGGCCATCCACTCGATAGCCTCACGACGGATGAGTACTGGACCGTGCACGATGTCCTGCATGCGAGTGAGCGCTGGAGCGACAAGACGCTGGTCGCCAGCCTTCTGCTCCATGAGCCGGATAAGAAAGTTGTTCTGGCGTGGAAGCCCGGAGATGCGATACGCCGTGAGGCTGATGTCATTCTGGAGTCAGAGGGTAAGACCATAGAGGTCCGCGTAGACATTCCGGGTCACAAGCTGGAGTCGTGGAAGGAGGTCGCGGGTGTTCAGGCACCGATTACCCTGAGCGAGCTGGATACGATGAACGATGTCGTAAAGAAGGATCCGCGGGTCATTGCGGCGCTGAAGACGCGCGGCATTGTTAATCTCGCGAGTGTCCACTGCGACATGATTCCGTTGACGTTTACTATCTTTCCAGAACAGGCGAATCATCGTGTCGGTTACGGAAACTGCACAGACGGCCATGGTGCCTATCATTCGTGGGGCCGCGCGGTTGAAGGTCTTTATGTCGTAGTGGATATAACGGAAGAGAAGATTCTCAATGTGATCGATCATGGACCGTTGCCGATGCCAAAGGGCGACATGAACTTTGAACAAGCTGAGGCCCTACCGCGTGAAGGTACGAAGCCTCTGGTCGTGACACAACCTCTCGGTCCGAGCTACGTCATCGACAACGGAGAGGTCCTTTGGCAGAACTGGCGGTTTCGTTTCCGGCTCGATGCGCGTGTGGGGCCGGTCATTAACCTCGTCCGCTACCAGGATGGCGATCGCCTCAGATCGGTGATGTACGAGGGCGCCTTGTCCGAGATGTATGTTCCGTATATGGATCCCGACCTGGGATGGAGCTCGAGGGCTTTTTTGGATGCAGGCGAGTTTCTGCTCGGAGGCCTGATCAAACCAGTTAGTCCGGGGGACTGTCCGGCTCATGCGGAGTACTTCTCAGGCATTGTCCCTTCTGACAAAGGAACTCCGGTGCTGAAGAAGCAGTTGGCCTGCATGTTCGAGCACAACACCGATGGTCCCGCCTGGAGACACTTTGAAGACGGTCTTACCAGCGTCAAGCCCAGTCGTGAGCTGGTGCTGCGAACTTCCGCGGTTGCCGGCAACTACGACTATCTTCTGGACTGGATCTTTCAGCAGGATGGCACGATCCGAGTCGCGGTGGGTGCAACCGGCATCGTGGAGACCAAGGCGGTGAAGGAGACGACGGCCTCGCACGCAGCGCACGAGGGTGCGCTGGAGAACGGGACCATGGTTGCGCCGAACCTGGTAGCCGTCAATCATGACCACTACTTCTCTTACCGGCTCGATCTCGATGTTGATGGGACGGAAAACAGCTTTATGGTCGACCGCCTGGTGCCGGAGGCGATCTCCGGGCAGGGGCGGAAGAGCATATGGGCTGCTCAATCTTCAACCGCAAAGTACGAGAAGGATAGCCTCCTCGACATCGATCTTCGAAAACCCGGCATGTGGCACTTCGTTAATCCCACGCGGCGAGGACCGACAGGTTACCCTTCTGGCTATGAGATTATGCCCGGGCCGACTGCGGTTTCATTTGTCTCATCGAGCGATCCCGCACAACAGAGAGGGGCATTCTCTGAGCATCAGATGTGGGTGACACCGTACAACCCCGATGAGCTCTATGCTGCCGGAGTCTATGTCACGCGCAACAAGGAGATCAATGGGTTACCGGCATGGACCCAGGCGAATCGTTCGATCGAGAATAAGGACATCGTCGGATGGTATACGCTCGGGTTCCACCACGTTGTGCGGCTTGAGGATTGGCCGATCATGCCGGTTCTCTGGCACGACTTCCTCATCCGTCCCGCCAATTTCTTCGACAAGAATCCGGTGCTTACATTACCGAACCAACCTTAATCTGCTTCACTTTTACTTTCAGGAATCAAGAGAACATCGAATGGAAGAGGAAAAAAAGAGCGCACCTCGCTGGATATCCGGCATCGAACCACCCAAAGAGCTTTTGTCGGCGACAGGAACTGAAATCCTTGAGCTTGAGTGCAGGGAGCAGCATCTACGCCTTTTAGAGTTACTTGAAGCCTACAGCTCCGATGCGACCATTCGCACAGAGCTGAAGAAGCTCGCAGAGCTAGCCGCAAGGCCGGGCCCTATCTTTTTCATAGGTATGGGCGCATCGTTTTGCTCTTCGATCAGCGGATCCATCCTGCTGCAGTCTCATGGCAGGATGTCTTTCACATTAGATGCTGGGGAATGGCTGCACTATGGGCTCCCCATCTGGGGAGATGCTGCACTCTCCGTGCTGCTGACAACGTCAGGAGAGAGCGCAGAGCTGGTTGAGCTCTTCAAGCAAGCCGACGGCAGGCAACTCGGGCTCATCTGCAATAACCCTGCAAGCACATCCTGGCAGTCAGCGGAACATCGGCTGCCCATCCTGGCCGGTCCTGAATACGGCAATGCCACGAAGACGTATACAAATGCCACAGCGGCCTCGATCATCCTTGCGTCCGAGATGCTCCATATCGGTTGGGAGAACGAGGCAAAGCATGCAGCTGAGGTCTTCGCGACGAGCCTTGATCCGATCTTTGCCATGCGGGGAGAACTCGACGCCTTCTGCCGCGATGCAAAGAACATAGAAATCATCGGACGTGGTGCCGCTTATGGTGGAGCGATCATGAGCGCACTTTGCATACGCGAGATGAGTGGCAGTCGGGCCGCGCCGCACACAGGCGCGGGATTCAAGCATGGCCCTAACCTTGATGTGGATGGAACGCATATCGCGATCATCTTTGCCCTGGGTCGAGCTGCTTCCCTTGGAGTCAAACTGGCGCAGGAGTGCAACCGGCGTGGTGGCAAAGTTGTGCTCATCTCATCGGACGATCACACACCGAGTAACGCTCTGTTTCCAGTCAAGCTCCCTGCCGTAGCGGAGCCCTGGGAGGGAATCACCTCTCTTCTGGTACCGCAGGCACTCACTCTGGCCATGGTGGAGCGGATGGGCTGCCGTCTGCCTCCACGCTTCCAGTACGGTGTAATGGAGCAGTAATCCGCAGGACTGTTGCACCTTCAATCTAGAGGGGGAGCATTGCCAGATTCGATTAGCGCTTCGAATATACAGGTTAACCGTGGTTTTCTCTGGAGAGTCTCTTTCATCTCCGGACTGGGCGGGATTCTCTACGGATATGACATGGGAATCATCGCCGCGGCCCTCATCTTCATCCGAGGCTCGTTCTCTCTCTCTACCAGGATGCAGGAGCTTGTCGTCAGCATCGTTCTTATTGGAGCGATGCTGGGAGCCATCATCGGAGGCAGCGTCGCGGATCGCATCGGCAGACGCGCAACACTGCTGTGGGGTGGGATCCTGTTTGTGGTGGGCTCGATCCTTGCTCAGCTCTCGCCCAACATCATGACGCTGGTGGTTGCTCGCGCCCTGCTCGGCTTAGCCATTGGTTTTACCTCTGTGACGGCTCCGGTTTACATCTCGGAGCTGTCTCCACCTCAGACCCGTGGACGTCTGATCAGCCTCTATCAGTTTGCGCTGACACTGGGCATCGCTTTGGCAAATCTTGTTGGCTACTGGCTGGCTGCAGGACAGGCATGGCGAACCATGTTTGGCCTGGGTGCATTGCCGGCCATACTTTTTCTCCTTCTTGTGCTCACACTGCCCGAAAGTCCGCGATGGCTCTTTTCCGTGGGCCGTATGGAGCAAGCCCAGTTTGTCCTGCGTAGCTACACCAACGAGGCGGGCGGCCGATTGCTGTTGGGAGATATCCAGACAGCCCTTCAGGCGAAGGTCGATAAGCGCTGGAGTTCACTCTGGAGTCCGGCAGCTCGCGGCTCGCTCCTAGTCGCAGTTGGCTTTACGGTTCTGCAGCAGGTTACGGGAATCAATACGATCATCTACTACGGTCCCCAGATATTCGGTCTCGCGGGTATTACTGCGGACAAAAGTGCGATCTTTGCCACGCTAATCGTGGCAATCACGAATATGGTGTTTACTGTCGTCGCTATGCTGCTGGTCGATCGCCTGGGTAGAAAGCCGCTGCTGTATGTCGGAGTGGGAGGGATGACCGTCTCCTTGTTTATACTCGCCTATGCCTTTCACCATCAGGAACTCTTTCAGGCTTCGCTGGGAGCTGTAGCGACAGCCTGTCTCGTGTTTTATATCGCCTGTTTCGCGTTCAGCATGGGACCGATTGCATGGATTCTCGTCTCTGAGGTATTTCCTCTGCAGGTGCGGGCTCGCGGCGTAGCAGCAGCAACACTTGGATCAGGAGCTTCGAACTTTGTCGTCACTGCAACCTTTCTGTCGCTGATCAAATCAGCCGGCAATGCAGCTACATTCGCAACCTATGGTTTTTTCTGCATCGTTACTCTGCTCTTCGTCAGGTTTATCGTCCCGGAGACGAAGGGCCGCGAACTTGAAAGCATCAGTACAAAGGCTGCTGATGCGATCTGACATGAGATCAAGCTGGTTGATGATAACTGTATGAGAGATGACGCAATGAGATCGGACTCGGGTGGTTATGTTGTTGGCATCGACATCGGAGGGACAAACCTTCGCCTGGCAGTCGCAGACGATAGCGGCGCTATCCTCGCCCGCTGGTCGGCACTGACGGCGGGTCATCGCGGCGCAGAGGCCATTGTCGATTTGGTCTGCAGCGGCATCGATCATGTGCTCGAACAGGCGAGACTGCCCAAGAGTGCGTTAAAGGCCGTCGGAGCTGGTGTTCCCGGCGTTACGAATGTCGATGCGGGACTCGTGATTGCGACGTCGTATCTACTCGGATGGAGAGATGTCCCTCTGCGGGAGTTGCTTGAAGCAAGGTTAGGTGTACCGGCTGTGGTGGATAACGATGTCAATGTGGCAGCATTCGGTGAAGGCCGTATGGGGGCCGCCAGGGACACTAGAGACTTTGTCTTTCTTGCGATAGGCACAGGAATCGGCGCGGGTATTATTCTCGACGGCAGGCCCTTTCGCGGTATGAACTGGGCAGCTGGAGAGGTCGGCTACATGCTCGTTCCCGGCGCATCGGAGGAACCGGTGGAACGCGGCAAACCGGGACCCGTCGAGAGCCTGATCGGAGGAGAAGGCATCAGGCAGCAATGGCAGCTTGAGTGGCAGGAGGGCAAGACCTCGCTGCTGCGCGAGGCCAGTGCGACTGAAATCTTTGATGGTGCTGTCCAAGGTGATGCTCTCGCCCAAAAGACGCTGGATCGATGTGCCCGCACGCTTGCTCATACGATCTATAACCTGTCCGTCGTCCTCAACTGTCCTCTCGTGGTGCTTGGCGGCAGCGTCGCGATGCACGAGGGACTCTGCATCGCGACTCGCCAGTTTCTGGACAGATGGGGTGGGCGTTTCCGCGTAGAGATCAGACGTAGTGAGCTTGGGACAGATGCGCAGCTTACGGGAGCGATATGTCTCGCGCTCGACGCGGCCAAATCACATCTGCCACGGGGAGCGATCAGTCGCCCCGAATGACTCTGCTTTATTGTCCGGCTGCCCAGAAGATTGCGTTGTGAAACAGCTGGACGAAGTTGGGATCGTCAAACAATCCCGCATGATGGCCCATGAAGATGTAAACGTTTCTGGCCTTGTAATGCTCGTTTGTCCAAACGATAGGGTGGTCGCCCCCCATCTTGATCATGCTGTTCGGCTCGTAGGAAGATTCATCAACGGTCGCGAGAACATGCACCTGGGGGCGGGGTGAATGGTTCCATGTGTACCACTCTTCCTTCTGAATCACGAAAGAGGACGGCAATCCTTTCGTTACCGGATGAAAGCCGGGCTCAAGTCTTACAGTCGCCTTCGCAAAGTTAGGAAGATAGCTGGTAAAGCGAATGCCACCGAGGAAGTTTGAAAACCACGGCGACATGGGATAGCCATCGAACTCGCCAAGCAGTGCAGCATGGTGAAAGCCGATCCATCCACCCTTGCCGCTGGTAATGTAATCCTCAAAGGCCTTTTGCGCAGTGGGCGTCCAACGATAGGGTGGGTAATTCAGCTGAATGAACAGCCGGTACTTCGCGAGAAATGCTTCATCGATTGGATCCGTGGAAGAGATGTAGTCCACGGCAAAGTTGTTCTCTGCAGAGAGCTTCGAAAGATATTGCCTGGCTGCATCAACAAACCCCTGATGATCACCCTGTACCGTCTCAGCGAGCGCAACGACGCGAAACCTGACGGAAGGCGCCCCACTTTGAGCGAAGGTGAACGAGGAGCAAAACAGAAGGAGGAGCAGAGCAGTCTTGATGACGAAGTATGACCTACGCATGGAAACACTCTATATCGGATAGAAGCAATACTGTCCACGCTCGCGACCGATGTGTACTCATATTGACCGGCTGGAACACCTTGGTTACGATGTGGGGCTAAGCATCACCGACACAAGCGCCGTCTGATTCGCTTTCAGAATCCTTTTGAACGGAGACACATCCTGAAGCTGATACGCCTTCTCGCCGCAATTTTTCTGTTTGCCCAGGTGTGCGTGGCAGAACTGCCTGATTGTTACAAGCGGGTCGATCGAGTGATCTGGCTTGTTCAGGATATCGATAAGATCAGACCTGCCTGGGCCGCAATCGGGTTGTCCGATGTAAAGGAGTATTCCAATGTCGAGTTCACCGGTCAGTATCACGGCAAGCCGACCACCATCAATGCCTGGGAGATTACCGGCCGCCTCGGTAACTTGAATATCGAGATGATTCAACCCGCCGAGGGGCAGCTGAACGCGTTCAACGATTTCCTCTCTAAACATGGAGATGGAATCTTTGCTGTCGTCCACCAAGTCTCCACGGAACAAGAGATGAAAGACGAAATACAGCGAATGCAAGGGCTGAGCGTAGGCGTTCTTCAGCAACTAGTCGGTAAAAGAAATAACGTACCGGCCACCTCCACGTACTTCGACACAGAGCCGCAGGGCAAGTTTGTTTTGGGATTGATCCAGACCTCTGAAAACTCTACCCAGGATGCAAGAGATGGGAACATTTCGGTTTCCCATATCTCTCCGGTGATTCGTGAATCAGCGTCTGTCTCAGAATTCTGGCAGAGACTGGGGTTCCCGGAATTGAACATGGAGCACGCAACGCCGCGAGAAGATTCGCGCTATCAAGGCAAGCCGCTCTGGTTGACGTTCGACGTAGGCTATCAGCACTACACGCAGTTCAACTACGAATGGATTGTTCCTCCCATGGCGCCGGCGAATATCTACGCGGATTTCCTGAAAGTGCATCAGGAAGGCATTCAGCACATCGGCCTTCCCGTGAAAGACTTGAACCAAGCCATCAGCATTTATGAAAAACTTGGCTATCACGTGAAGCAATCAGGTGCATGGGGGGACGTAGGTAAAAAAAACTCCGGACAATACGCCTACATGGACACCGACACCAAAGGTGGGGTTTCTGTAGAACTTCTTCATGCCTATTGAACGAAGACCAATCTCCACGCGACGTATTTCATTCTCAAATCAGATGGAATAATTGTTTAGTATCATTGGTAGTGCTGGTCGGAATCCCGGACGTGAAGTGAGACAATTTGACCCAAAAAAAGAAGTCTCCGTCGGACGCTACCCCGGATCAATCGCAATCACGTCGGAATCGTGGAAAGTCAGTCCGCCGCAGCCTCGTCGAGGCGAGCAGGATGAGGCTACTTCTTACAAGCCGACTTCTCAGAACTCATGCAGATGATCTCCAGTCGGTTAACTACACGCTACCTCGCAGGAACATGTCAGTGTGTTCTACGAACAACGCTGGATAATGAAACAGAGTCCATGAGCTGCCTTTGGGGACGGTTTCCCGTGCCGATTTCGTGCGCATGTAGTAAGCTTTCTACATGAATCGCTCCGCCCAGAACCTCGTATGTTGTGGCACTTGTATGGTGCACGCACACATGTGTCTTCTGGCTGAGCGAGATTCCTGAAAACTGATCGTTTTCTTAGGAATCGAGCCGATTATGACCCACCGCCAGAGGATCTGGCCGGTGGGTTTTGTTTATTGCAGCAAAAGGAGAGGTCAACGTGAGTGTTCCGGAAATTCAGGCTGAAGAATTGAAGCATCGCCTTGATGTTGGAGACAAGCTTTTCCTATTGGATGTTCGCGACGAATATGAATTCGAGATCTCCAACATCGGCGGACATCTGATCCCTCTGCCCGAACTGTCAAAACGCCTGGCCGAATTAAGTGCAAACGAAGAGATCGTAGCCGTTTGCAAGCACGGCCCCCGCGGCGTAAAGGCAGTCGAATACCTGCAGAAACAAGGATTCCAGAAGGTCTCAAACCTGCGAGGCGGAATTCACGCCTGGTCAGACCAAGTGGACCGTAAAGTTCGCAAATACTAGGTAGAACACACGACGGCTTGAGAGCTATTTACTTTTCATGCAGCGGCCACTTCCCTTCCGCTACAATCTGGACGCATTAGACATCTTGTACAAGGAGTAGCACGTGGCTGACACGACGAACCGCTCTTCTCTCGGAGAACAGGCAGCATATCAACTAGCCAATGTAACCAAGACCGCACCTATCTATGGTGCCGTGACACCGAGATGGCTGGTTCGGCTGCTGGATTGGAAGCCGCTCGAAGCTGGAATCTTTCGCCGGAACCGTGTCGTAGAAGATAAGCCGATCGATGTGCTTTGCGGGCATGTCGACGACTCCGAGATTCCAGAGACCTACGCTGACTACGAAGAGACGCCCCGGGAGTACCGGCTGAGCAGTATCAACGCGTTGGTCAACGTACAGACCCGGATCAGTGATCTCTTCAGCAATCCCTATGACCAGGTTCGCGAACAACTTCGCGTCACGATCGAAGGCGTAAAGGAACGCCAAGAGAATGAGCTTCTAAACAACGCCGACTACGGTCTACTTAACAATATTGCCGACTCTCAGAAGATTTCAACGCGAAAGGGCTCTCCGACACCGGACGACCTGGACGAGCTTCTAACGAAGGTGTGGAAGGAGCCCTCCTTCTTCTTGGCTCATCCGCGCGCTATTGCAGCCTTCGGCCGCGAGTGCACCCGTCGAGGCGTGCCTCCTCCCACGGTAAATCTCTTCGGTAATCCCTTCCTTACCTGGAGGGGTATCCCAATCATTTCAACCGACAAGATCCGCATTACCGGCAAGGTGCCCAAGACACAGATCCTGCTCATCCGTTCCGGCGAGCGGAAGCAGGGCGTGATCGGACTATTTCAGCCCGGACTTCCAGGCGAACAAAGCCCAGGGCTCTCTGTGCGCTTTACCGGAATAGACAAGCGCGGCCTTGCCTCCTACCTCATCTCCCTTTATTGCGCCGCCTCCGTACTCACGGACGACGCCATCGCAGCCCTGGAGAACGTCGAGGTAGGAAACTACCATGAGTACAAGTGATCCGACCCTGCTGGTACTGAATGCTGTACACCCTCGCGAGAGAGCTGAGGAGATGTCCAGCCACAGCACACTGCCGGCTGGAATGCCAGACACGGAGTTCATTGCGCGTATAGCGAATGAACACTTCGCGGCGCTGCCTGAGTCTACAGATATTCCTGTTCGGTCGATACCAGTAGACGGGGGAGAGCTCTCTCCTCCGGCCTCATTTCCAGCTACAGTTCCTGCGATCCAGCCGGAGATTCAGTTACCGACCGACAAGCACTTTCCAACTCTGCCGGGCAGTATCGGTCCCGCACAGGTATCTCCTGTTTCGGCACCCTATCAAGCCGCACCGCCAGGAGTGCCCGGCGCGTTGGCCACGGGACTGGAAGAACTACCGAATCAGTCCGTCCAGTTTTCCTTTTTGCAGGAAGCTCGTCCTCCAGTCAGCGGGCAGTTACCCACGACAACTGTTCCCCATTCCCCGCCTATTGCCAGCAACGCCGCCGTTCCACAGTCCGCTCTGCAATCGGGTGATAGCGCATTCGGGATCGACCTGCTGGACACTCACCAGCTCGCGACTACGCCACAACGTCCGTCGCCCGCAGCCGACGGCATTCCTTTCTACTCTGTGACGGAACAAGCGTCACCGCCAGTTTTCTCTTTTCTCGAGGAACTGCGCCCACTCTTCTCCGATTCGTTAGTGAGTCCTGGCTCTGTGCCGCCCATACCAAGCCGCGAACTACACAACATCGCTTCATTCGATCTGGGCCTTGTTGACGACTTCGGGCACTCGCCGGACATTGCAGGGATCGCCGATCACGGTTCTCTCGCGTTTTTTGAGGTTGCGCGCCCTTTGGAGCAGGAAGGAGCCGTCGAACACTTTGAACCGCTCGGTATCGACGAGGATGTACCGCGCAATCTGGATCTCACCGCATATCCCTTCGACGCTGAAACCATCAAGCGAGACTTCCCGATTCTGCGTGAACGTGTGAACGCGCGATCATTAGTATGGCTCGATAATGCTGCCACCACCCAGAAGCCGCAAAGCGTCATCGATCGCCTGAAGTACTTTTACGAGCACGAAAACTCAAACGTACACCGCGCCGCGCATGAGCTTGCTGCCCGCGCTACAGATGCCTATGAGTCCGCACGCGATAAGGTTCGTCGCTTCCTCAATGCCTCTTCCGCAAACGAAATCATCTTCGTGCGAGGCGCCACAGAAGGCATCAATCTCATCGCGCAGAGCTGGGGGAGGCGCAACATCCGCAAAGACGACGAGATCGTCATCACCTGGCTGGAGCACCACGCGAACATCGTCCCATGGCAAATGCTCTGCTCCGAGACGGGAGCCAAGCTACGTGTAGCCCCCGTTGATGGCAGCGGCCAGGTGCTTCTGGGCGAATACGAGAAGCTGCTAGGCCCGAGGACACGGCTCGTCTCCATCACCCAGGTGTCGAACGCTCTTGGCGTCATCACGCCCGCAGCCCAGATGATCGAGATCGCTCATCGTTACGGAGCTACAGTACTGCTTGACGGTGCTCAGTCGGTTTCGCACATGCTAACCGATGTTCAGTCATTGAATTGCGACTTCTTTGTCTTCTCGGGTCATAAGGTTTTTGGACCGACCGGCATTGGCGCCGTTTATGGGAAGCCCGAGATCCTGGAGCAGATGCCCGCCTGGCAGGGTGGGGGCAACATGATCCAGGATGTCACCTTTGAGAAGACTACTTTCCATGGGCCGCCGCAGCGCTTTGAGGCTGGCACCGGCAATATTGCTGATGCTGTCGGTTTAGGCGCGGCCATTGACTATCTCGACCGCGTTGGCATGAACAACATCGCGCGTCATGAGCATGAGCTACTCATCCACACCACCACGGAGTTGCAACGCGTCCCGGGCTTGCACATCATCGGAACCGCTAGAGAGAAAGCAGGAGTAATCTCATTTGTCCTTGACGGATTCCGTACGGAAGAAGTGGGAGCACACCTGAACCGTAACGGCATCGCAGTACGCTCCGGTCACCACTGCGCTCAACCGATCCTTCGGCGCTTCGGCTATGAGAGCACCGTTCGTGCCTCCTTCGCGCTTTACAACACCCATGAAGATATTGATCGGCTGGTCCGAGCCGTGTGGGACCTTCGTCTGGACCGCACATCGATCAGCTAGCGAAACGAAAACTTCTCGC
>Ga0193743_1001400_pt1 | contig 17963 bp, 18 predicted proteins | sample L2c2metaG_FD_143038 | JGI IMG/M metagenome (GOLD analysis project Ga0193743, IMG submission 143038) | Soil microbial communities from a riparian zone of the East river system, Colorado, United States - L2c2 | ecosystem: Environmental > Terrestrial > Soil > Riparian zone | place: USA: East River...
GCGCGGATGTCGTGGCCAGCTCGCGACGTGCCGAGCAGGTGGATGAGGCGGCGAAGGCGATTGAGTCGAAGGGGCGGAGGTCACTGCGGCTTACGTCGGATGTAGGCGATCGAGCTACGCTGGAGGCTCTGTTGGCCGGGACGGTGAAGGAGTTCGGCAAGGTCGATATCCTGATCAACAGCGCTGGCAAGATCAAGCGCGAGCCGACGCTGACGGTGTCGGAGGAGACGTGGGATGACATCATGGACACGAACGTGACGGGGACGCTGCGCGCCTGCCAGATCTTCGGCAAGCACATGCTGGACCGTGGCTATGGGCGGATCATCAATATCGCCTCGCTGAATACGTTCGTCTCTCTGAAAGAGGTTACGGCCTATGCGGCGAGCAAGGCGGCTGTGGGCGCGCTGACGAAGTCGCTGGCGGTGGAGTGGGGTTCGCGTGGCGTGACGGTGAATGGGATCGCTCCGGGAGTCTTTCGGACGGCGCTGAACCAGAAGCTGCTGGACGAGAGCGAGCGCGGTAAGGAGCTGCTGATGCGGACTCCGATGGCACGGTTTGGCAAGACGGAGGAGCTGGTGGGGGCCGCTATCTACCTGGCCAGTGATGCTTCGGCGTTCGTTACCGGGGAGATCCTGGTGGTGGATGGCGGGTTCTTGGCTAGCGGCGTGAATCAGTAGGCAGAGTTTCGTGATGCGAGAGAGGGGGTACGGCTTTTAGCCTTGCCCCTTTTTCTCGTTAGCCGAGCCATTTGGGGTTGGCGGCCGTTCCGTCGAACTGATTGCTGGTTTTGAATAGCTCGAATCGGCCTTCGCCGGCGGCTTCGCGGGTGCGGTCGAGCAGGCTCGCTACCTGCGTTTGGGTGAGGGGCTTGAAGGTCTTCGCCGCTTGAAGGGCTTGATCGAGGATTGTAGGAGAATCGATTCCAGTGATGACGACGGCGACGGGTTGCGTAAGGGAGTAGTGGAGGGCCTCGATAGGCTCGACGGTCTTGCTCTCGAGGATGTGATGATCGCCGAAGGTCTTCATGGCGAGGACTGCGGTGCCCTGCTGCTGGGCGACGGGCATGACCTCTTTTGCGAAGGAGCGGAAGTGAGCGTCCATGACGTTGATCGGCATCTGGACGGTGTCGAAGTGGAAGTTGTGCTTGCGGGCGGTCTCGAACATGCGGAGGTGGATGGCGGGATCTTTGTGACCGGTGAAGCCGATGTAGCGGATCTTGCCGGCCTGCCTTGCGGCGATGGCTGCTTCGAGAGCACCGCCAGGGGCGAAGATGCGGTCGGGGTCTTCAAACCGGATGATCTCGTGGAACTGAACGAGGTCGATCATGTCGGTCTGGAGGCGGCCGAGGGACTGCTCCAGCTGCTTGTTGAATGAGTCTCGGGTACGGCCATCCATCTTGGTCATCAGGAAGACCTTGCTGCGGTAGCCGTCGTGCAGGGCCTGGCCCATGCGGACTTCGCTGATGCCGTCGTTGTAGTCCCAGCAGTTGTCCATGAAGGTGATGCCATGGTCGATGGCCTGACGGATGAGGTGGATGCTCTCGTTGGCGTCGGACTGTTTGCCGAGGTGGTAGCCGCCGAGACCGATGGCGGAGACGCGTTCACCAGTCTTGCCCAGCTCGCGGTAGAGCATGTCGGGGGATTCGGGGCGCGTGGATTTGGCGGGCGAGGCCGACTGGGCGAAGCCGACGCCGGTAGCTGCGGTGACTCCGGCGACGGCTGCTGTCTTGATGAAGTCTCTGCGTTCCATAGATTCTCTCCTGGCGGATGCTATTCAGATCAGATGCGTGATGAGGAAGTTGGAGATGGACAGGCTACGAAGGGTGAGAGGCGCGGGCGATGAGGGTGGCGGTGTAGGCTGCGCCGAAGCCATTGTCGATGTTGACGACGGTGACGTTGGGAGAGCAGGAGTTGAGCATGCCGAGGAGGGCGGCTGCTCCAGCGAAGGAGGCTCCGTAGCCGACGGAGGTGGGGACGGCGATGACTGGGACACCGACGAGGCCTCCGACGACCGAGGGGAGAGCGCCTTCCATGCCGGCGCAGACGATGACGGCGTCTACGCTGATCAGCTGGTCACGGACGGCGAGGAGGCGGTGGAGGCCTGCGACTCCGATGTCGTAGAGCCGGGTGACGCGCGTATTGAAGAGTTCGGCAGTGACAGCGGCCTCTTCGGCGATGGGGAGGTCGCTGGTGCCAGCGCAGAGGACGGCTATGTGGCCTTTCAACTCGGGAGAAGCGGTTTGGCGCAGGGTCAGGGTGCGGGCCTGGGGGTTGTATTCGGTTGCGGGAAGAGTCGTGCGGACTGCGGCCGCTGTGGCCTCGTCGGCTCGAGTGGCGAGGACGTCGGCGCCGGTGGCGGCCATGCGAGTGAAGATCTCGGCGGTCTGTGCGGGAGATTTGCCGGCGGCGTAGATGACCTCGGGTAGGCCGGTTCGCAGGGCGCGGTGATGGTCGATGCGGGCGTGGCCGAGATCTTCGAAGGGGAGATTGGCGAGGCGCTCCGATGCTGCGGCTGGAGAGAGCGTGCCGCGCTGGACTTCGGCGAGGAGATCGAGGAGGGAGGACTTATTCATGAGGCCTTGCTTGTTTGATATGCGGCGATGGCGGCCTGGATGACCGCTTTGACGGGGACGCTATGTTTTGCGGCGGCTGTGCGGCAGTCTTCGAACTCCGGGGCGGCGTTGAATACTTCGCCGTTGCGGGAGCCTATCTTGATGCGGATGTCCCCGTAGGGCGTGGCCAGGGTGGTGTGGGTGCGGTCGAGACAGGAGCGGCGCTCCTGGTGGATGCGGACGCCAAGGGTGCTGGTCTCGCGGAGGAGGAGACACTCAAGCGCGGGGGCGTGGGCGCCGTCGGCGAGGATGGTGATGAGGGTGCCGAGGCGACCCTTCTTCATCTGGACAGGGGCACACATGACGTCGAGAGCTCCCTGCTGGAGGGCGGCCTCGGTGACGTGGGCGAGGATCTGTGGGCTGAGATCGTCGAGTGCGGTTTCGAGGATGGTTACGGTGTCGGTGTCTTTAGGCGCTTCGTCGGAGTCGCCGATGTTGAGGCGGAGAACGTTGGGAAAGTCCTTTGGGTTGCGGGTCCCAGCCCCATATCCGATCTGGTTGACACGCATGGCGGGTTGGAGGCCGAAGGTTGGGGCGAGGGCACGGATGAGGGCTGCTCCTGTGGGTGTGACCAACTCTTTTTCGATGTTGGCGGAGTAGGTGGGGAGACCGCGGAGAAGATCTGCTGTGGCTGGAGCGGGGACAGGGAAGCGGCCGTGGGCGCAGTCAACCATGCCTCCACCTACGTTGAGGGGTGAGCAGAACCATTGGATGGGATGGCCGGTTTCGGCCTGGGCCTGGGTGTTGAGGGCGTGGATGCCGGCGCTCGCGGCTACGATGTCGACGATGGCGTCGACCGCGCCTACCTCGTGGAAGTGAATTTTTTCTATGTCTACGTTGTGGATCTTGGCTTCGCTGGCACCCAGGAGTTCGAAGGTATGGATGGCTAGCTGTTTGACCGGGGTGGGGAGGCCGGTGGACTGGATGAGGGTGCGGATGACGGAGAGGGAGCGACCGTGAGTATGTGGGTGATCGTGGCTGTGATCTGGCTCATGGCTGTGACCATGCTTATAGTCGTGCTCGTGCTTGTGATCGTGATGATGCTTGTCGTCGTGCGCGTGGGTATGGCTGTGAGAGTGGGCCTCCTTGCCGTGGCTATGGGCGGCTTCGGCGAGCTTGCCCTCTTCGAGGACATGGACCTTGGTCGAGTGAATGCCGCTGCGGTCTGCTTTTTCGATCTTGAGGGTTGCGCCGAGGTTGAGGGCGTCGGTGGCGTCGTGGAGGACCTGGGGGGCGAGACCGCCGTCGATGAGGGCTCCGAGGAACATGTCGCCACTGATGCCGGCGAAGCAGTCTAGGTAGACGATACGCATGGGGGATATTGTTTCATGGGTTGGTTCGTTGGCGCTTGTCGTCGCTGCTATGCGGTGCTCTCCTCCGTCGCATCAGCAGCGGAGAGAGAGAGACGATTCAAATTGACAATTAGCCCTTCTTAGGAAAAGCCTTGCCTAAAGCGGCCAATTGATCGAGGAACGGCTGCGTGATCGTTCCATCGAGCTCGACCGGCACGTCCCACGTGACCGACCCGCCGACATCTCTGACCTTCTTCGTGTATGCGATGACTTGATCCGTGGTGAAGCGCGGCGCGCCCATACCCCACGTCTCGCCAAGAAAACTGAGCATGTGAATCTGTGTGCCGTCTGTGCGGCCGTCGACAACGCGGCGCATGGTCATCAGATCCGGTTTGTCGATCTCTCCAGCGGTGTAATCGTCGCTTGGTGTCATGGACATAAGGCGGTAGATCACACTGGGATTGAACGCGATGCTGGAATCGGGATTGCCGGCGCGCGCGGCAGCGGCGAAGCTCCCAAAGTTAGGAGCATCGGCGGAGCGGTACATCGAGTTGGGGTAGTAGCAGCCGTCGAACCACCAGCCCACTACCTTGTTTCCCCAGCGCCGGGACCATTCCGCGATCACCTGCTCCCATTTCAGTTGAAAGTTCTTGTTGCGGTACGGGCCGTTCAACCATTCGAGTGCGGCGACAGCGGCTTTATCCTTGCCCGGTGCTCCGGAGGGAAGATAAGCCATCAGCTTGATGTCGCGCTTGTGCAGAGGCTCGTAGAGATCCGCGATGAGGTCCCGATGGGAACACTTGCTGGGTTGAATGCCAGTGATCTTGTCGTACACGGGATTCGGGGAGAGATAGTAGCCGGAGTTCTGGCCGAGGCTGAGCTGATAGTGTCCAGCGCCGACGGATTCGAGACGCCTGGCCATGCCCTCGACATCGAAAGCGTCCACGAGTTTGTTCCAGACATCCACGGTCATCTCGAGATTGTGGGTACGGGCCTGCCAATCGGAGAGATAGTGGGTCATGACTCCCCAGCAGTAGCGCGGGTCCTGCATCCAACTGGCACGGTTGTCGATGTAGGGTTGCTGCGATGGTGGCGCCGGAGTCTGCGCACCTTCGACTGACGGGAACGCGCGGAGAGGAAGGGCGCTTACGGCCATTGCGGAGGCGGTGCCGATCATCAGGTCGCGGCGCGATACTTTCTTAGGATTCATGGGATTGCGCTCTCCTGTGTCGATATGGCCTCCGCGATATTGCTGTATCAAGGAGGCAGCAAGTGTAGCGCAATCTGACAGCAGAGAAAAAACTACTTTGGCAGGTGAAACCTGGCGGGAGTGATGGCGGTGGCGGGAAGGACGTCGTTCATGCTGCCGGAACGGTAGCCTTGCGTGTCCAGGGTGATGTAGAGGAAGCCGAGGGGGCGGAGGGCGGCGGTGATGCGGTCGAGGGTGGCCAGGGGATTCTGTGGGTCGTCCGTAAGGATGCGGGGGAGTTCGTCACGGGAGATCTCGATGCGGGCGAGGTCGCCGTGGTGGCGGACGCGGACCTGATAGAAGCCGAGGGCGTGGAGGGCCTCTTCAGCTTGCTCGACCTGGGAGAGGTTTTCGCGGGTGACGGGGCGGCCGTACTCGATGCGGGAGGAGAGGCAGGCTGAGGCGGGCTTGTCCCAGAGGGTGAGACCAGCGTCGCGGGCGAGAATGCGAATCTCGGATTTGGTGAGCTCTGCGATGACGAGGGGGGCTACGGCGTGGTGCTGGGCGGCGGCCTGCTGGCCGGGGCGGAAGTCACCGCGGTCGTCGAGGTTCATGCCGTAGGCGATGTGATGGAAGCCTCGTTCGGCGCGGGTCTGCTCCATTTGCGTGAAGAGCTCGTCCTTGCAGTGGAAGCAGCGCTGGGAGTCGTTGCGCTGGTAGTCGGGGTTTTCCAGCTCGTCGGTGCGGAGGATGTGTGTGGGGATGTTGTGTTCGGCGGCGAAGGCGAGGGCGGCGGCGAGTTCGGCTCGGGGAAGGGAGGGGGAGTCGGCTATGACGGCGAGCATGTTATCGCCGAGGGCCTGATGGGCGGCGTAGGCGAGATAGGCGGAGTCGGTGCCACCGGAGTAGGCGACGAGGAGAGAGCCGAGGTCGCGGAGGGTGGTTTGGAGGAGGGCGGATTTGGCGGCGAGATCCATGGCTGCTGCTTCTATATTAGGACTTCCGGCAATAGCGTGAAAGCGGCGCCGGATTCTATGGGGCGTCGTCCCTGCCGTGGCTTGAGATAGGCACGTATACTTCGTCCGAGTTGAGTCAGTTTGCCTAATGAGCTGGTTATTACGCCACGTTCGTCAATAGTAAGAAGGAGCCTTATGTTTTCGCTGCGATTTACCCCTTTCACGTTATTTTCTGTGTCGCGCTGTTGGCTGTACGGGTTTGCTGTCGCTGTGAGCTTTTTGATGGTGGCTGGGACGAGCAAGGCGACGGGTCAGATGAACATGGCCGGGCATGACATGGGAATGCCGATGAAGGAGGTTCCTCCGCCGGAGAAGCTGCCAGTGCCGGCGAAGATGACGGGAATCGGCAACAGCCATCTTGCGATCAAGGCGACTCCTGAGGCGCAGATGTGGTTCGATCAGGGGCTGAACCTGCTGCATGACTTCTGGGACTACGAGTCGGCGCGGGCGTTTGAACAGGGGATTCGGGTGGATTCGCACTGCGCGATGTGCTATTGGGGGCTGTATCAGGCACTGATGTTTCGGAGCGGGGCAGAGACGGCGTACTCGGAGCAGGCGTTGGCAGGTGCGGTGAAGCTGAAGGATGAAGCCGGGAAGACGGATCAGCTTTATATCGAGGCGGCGGTGGCGAAGGATGAAGTGGTGAAAGCTGGACCTCAAGAGGAGCGAGCAGACGACAAGAAGGAGATTGAGGTCTGGCGACGCCTGGTGAAGGAGTACCCGAACGATCTGCAGGGGAAGCTGTTTCTGGCCGGCAGTGTTCGCGATGGGCATGACGACGCAGGGGAGCCGAAGAAGGGGACGAAGGAGTCGATTGCGCTGCTGCAAGAGGTGCTGAAGGTAGCTCCGAACGACTCCGCGGCGAATCACTACTGGATTCATGCAGTAGAGGCGGGTGCGCATCCGGAGCAGGCGCTGGGGAGTGCGACGGTACTAGCGAGTCTGGCTCGGGCTTCAGGACATATGGTGCATATGCCGGGGCATATTTTTTTCAGGGTGGGCGATTATGCGCAGGCGGAGCATTGGTTTGCCGCTTCAACGGCAGTGGATGAGAGATACATGCGGGATCAGCATGTGAAGGTGGATGACGACTGGAACTACATTCACAATCTGATGTATGGCGTGGCGAACCTGATGGAGGAGGGCAAGCTGCGGGAGGCGACGGTGTTGTCGGCGAAGCTCTCCGGTGGTCGCGGGGAGCTGGGGGAGACGCTTTATACGGGGTCGCCGCGGGATGGAATTGCGCGGCTGGATGAGCAACTGCCGGTGGCGTTGCGGGTGGGGGATTGGGCGGGTGTTCAGAAGATGCTGGAGGGAAGCAAGCCGGAGGCGCGGCTGGAGAATTTGAATCTGCTGGCAGGCCAGTTGAAGGGGTTTGCGAAGGGGATGCTGGCGGTGCAGGCGGGTGATGTTGCCGGGGCACAGGCGGCTTCGTTGCGGCTGGATGCGGAGCTATGGCGGATGTCGCAGAGGATAAAGGATGCTCCGAAGAAGAAAAAGGAGACGGTAACGACCCCGGTGAAGGTTGCGGTGATGCCGGATGCGATGCCGGGTCCTCTGTTGTCGAATCTTTCGATTATGTCGCTGGAGTTGCGGGCGGCGATTCTTGTAGAGCAGAAGAAGTTGCCGGAGGCGAAGGCGTTGTTTGCAGAGGCGGCACAGGAGGAGAAGGGGTTGGGCTATCGTGAACCGCCTGGTTATATCCGTCCGGTGGGCGAGGCGGAGGGGTTGGTGTTGCTGCGGGCTGTGGACTATGCCGGTGCGCATAAGGCTTATGAGGCGGCGCTGGTGGAGAGACCTAAGTCGGGCTTTCCGCTGTATGGGATGGCTCGCAGCAGCGAAGGGGCGGGTGATGCGACGAAGGCGAGAGCAGAGTATGTGCTATTCGCCGAGGCGTGGAAGAATAGCGATCTCGATACGCCGGAGATGGCGCATGCACGGGAGTACATCGCGGGACAGAAGATTCTGGCCCGCGTGGATAAGTAGGGGCTTAAGGGTGTCGCTAGCTGGCGTTGATCTGTTGCCAGATGTCGGGGTCTACGGGGATGCCGAGACGGAGGTTTTCTTCGCGGAGGTGGAGGGTCTGTTCGCCGGGGTAGCGAACGGGTTTGCTGGGGTCCACCGGGGTGGCTTCGTGTAGGTAGGCCAGGATTCCTTCGGCGGTCTGGGTAAGGTCTTGAGGGCTAGCGATGTGGGTGGGATCGATAGTGAGGAAGATCTGGGATTGGCCGACCTCGCGGAGGGGATCGCGGGGGAATTGATGGGTGGCGAGGCCGCCGGAGAGCATGGCTCCAAGCATGTCGAGGACGAGGGAGAGGCCGGAGCCCTTCCAGTAGCCGATGGGGAGGGCTCGCTGGGAGGCTTCGATGGCGCCGGCGTCTCGGGTGAGGTTACCGACGGTGTCGAAGCCTCCGTCTACGGAGAGGGGCTCGCCGCGCTTGCTGTAGGAGGCAAGGGTTCCGTAGGAGAACTGGCTCATGGCGATATCGAGGACGACGTGAGCGCCCGGATTGTTTTCTGAACTGCGGGGGATGGCGATGATGAAGGGCGTATTTCCCAGGGTGGGAGTGGTGGCTCCCCAGGCGGGAAGGTTGGGGAGGGTGTTGCTCCAGCACATGGCGAAGAGGCCAGCTTCGGCGGCGAGCCAGCCATAGGTGCCACCACGCATCCAATGGCTGGTGTTGGCGAGGGCGACGCAGCCGATGCCGTGCTGTCTGGCGAGGGCGATGGCTCGCTGCATGGAGGCGTAGGCGTTGAGGTTGCCGACGCCGCGGTGGCCGTCCCAGCGCTCGATGGCTCCGAAGGCTGCGGTGCAGGTGGGTCCGGCGCTGACGTCGATGCTGCCGTTGCGGACCTGGGCCGTGAAGCGGGGAAATCGACTGAGACCGTGGGTGTAGATGCCGTCGCGATCAGCTTCGGCGGTGAGGCGGGCGCTGAGGGTGGCGCGGTCTTCGGAGAGGCCGAGGTGGAGCATGGCTTTCTTCAGAGCTTCGTAGAGGTCGCTGTAGGGGACTCGGAGCATAGGCATATTTTAGCGAGGGGTTAGATCCAGCCGCCGTCGATGACGTGAGACTGGTTGGTGATGGCGGAGCTGTCGTCGGAGGCGAGGAAGAGGAGGAGACGGGCTACCTCTTCGGGGAGGATGTGACGCTTGAGGCACTGGACGGTGAAGATGTGCTGCTCGTAGTCGGCGGACATGTAGAGACGGCGCTGCTTTTCGGTGAGGATGGCTCCGGGGAGGACGGCGTTGACGCGGATGTTGGAGGGGCCGAGTTCATGCGCGAGAGAGCGAGTCATGGCGACGATGGCGGCCTTGGCCATGTTGTAGACGGCGAGGTTGGCGGAGGGGATGAGCCAGGCGATGGAGCTCATGTTGATGATGGAGCCTGAGCCTGCAGACTTCATTCCGGGGGCGACGGCCTGCGCGGCGAAGAACTGGTGCCGGAGATTCACGGCCATGCGCTGGTCCCAGTACTCGGGGGTGACTTCGGCGAAGGTGTGGCGGTCATCGCTGGCTGCGTTGTTGATGAGGATCTGCGGGGGGCCGAGGGTAGTGGAGATATTCCCGATGGCTGACTGGAGGGCGGTGATGTCGGTGAGATCGCAGTGGACGTACAGTGGGGCGTGGGGAACGCGCGGTGTGAGGTCGTCGACGAGGGCGAGTGCAGGCTCGTCGGTGAGGTCGAGAAAGGCAACACGGGCGCCCTGGAGGGCGAAGAGCTCTACGGAGGCGGCTCCGATGCCTTGCGCGCCTCCGCTGATGATGACCACTTTTCCGGCGAGGCTAGGGTAGCTGGCGAAGACAGAGGGCGGGTTCATAGGGATAGAGATTTTAGTGGAGCAATGGCGGGAGTTTGTCGCCGGCCCCGAGGAGGAAGATGGCTCCGATGATGAAGCTGTAGGCGGCGGTGAGAGAGGTGATGAGGGTCTGGAGGCCGGGGCGATGGGTGCTGGTGACGAAGATTCCGGCGGCGGCGGCGGTCATGAGGGTGTTCATGATGAGGAGGCCGGCGATGAAGCTGAGGAGTCCGAAGAAGCCGCGGCTGGTTCCGCCGAGGTTTGCGGCGAGGAGGAAGAGGAGGAGCTGCGAGGGGGTTTCAGCGCCGAGACCATGGATGATGCCTACGGTGAAGACGGAGCTGCGGTCGTAGCGAAAGGCGAAGGGGTCGGGTTTGGGAGCGTCAGGGTTGCGGAGGCGGTGGAGACGCCAAGTGAGGTGGCGGGCTCCTGTGATGAGCAGGGCGATGCGGCTTTGGGGGATGACGTGATGATGGGGAGTGCCGGGTTTGCGGCGGAGGAAGCTGACGAGGACGTAGACGGCGAGGAGGATGAGGGTCGCTCCGACGAGGCGCTCGCCGATGGCGTCCATGTGTGGAGGAAGGCCGAGGTGGAGGAAGATGACGGCGGAGCCGAGGATGGCGACGGTTAGGGCGTGGCCGAGGGCGTAGAGGAGGCCGAGTCGCATGGCGTCGCGCCAGTCGCGCTGGATGCTGGTGATGTCGGTGATGGCGGCGAGGTGGTCGTAGTCGAAGCCGTGGCGGAGGCCAAGGAGGGCGCAAGAGACGAGGGCGAGTTCGAGCGCGGGGGACATCCTGTCTAGGGTACAGGGCGCAGGGCGCATTCGGCGACGTAGAATGACGGTTAAGTTTGTCTGTTTTTCTGGAGGATGGATGGATCTGCAGAAGGTGATGCGGGAGGCGGTAGCTCCGCGACCCAAGGCGGCGCGACCGATTGTGATGATAGGGTCGGGTGGGATTGTGCATGATGCTCATCTGCCGGCCTATAAGAAGGCTGGATTTCCGGTGGTGGCGCTGGTGGATGTGAGCCGCGAGAAGGCGGAGGGGCTGGCGAAGGCCTTTGAAATTCCGTTTGCCACTACATCGATCGCGGAGGCGGTCAAGTACGCTCCGGCGGATGCGGTGTTCGATGTGGCTGTGCCGGCAAAGGCAATTCCGAGCATTCTGCCGCAGCTTCCAGATGGGGCGGCGGTGCTGATCCAGAAGCCGATGGGGGACACGCTGGCTGAGGCTGTGGAGATTTTGAATATCTGCCGGAGGAAAGGGCTGACGGCGGCGGTGAACTTTCAGCTGCGGTGGGCTCCGAATATGCTGGTTGCGCGTGCTTTGCAAGGGACAGGGGCGCTGGGTGAGTTGCACGACATGGAGGTGTCTGTGAGCGTGCATACGCCGTGGGAGCTTTGGAGCTTTCTGAGTACGGCTCCGCGGCTGGAGATTCTGTATCACTCGATCCACTATGTGGACCTGGTGCGGTCCTGGTTCGGAAATCCGCTGGGAGTCTATGCGAAGACGGTGAAGAGTCCGCGGACAGCCGAGCTGGCGGCAACGAGGAGCGTGATCACATTTGATTATGGGGACGATAAACGGGTGTTCATCGCGACGAATCATAGCCATGACTTCAACCCGAAGGTGCAGCGGAGCCTGGTGCAGTGGGAGGGCATGAAGGGAGCGATGCGAGCGCAGATGGGGGTGAACCTGAACTATCCACAGGGAAGGCCGGACAATATCGAGTACATCGTGCACGGGGACTCTGGATGGAACGATGTGCCGGTGAGTGGGAACTGGTTTCCGGATGCCTTTATGGGATCGATGGGCTCGTTGCAGGCTTATGTGCAGGGTGAGGCGAAGACGCTGCCTACGAGTGTGGAAGATGCTATCGATACGATGCGGACGGTCGAGGCGGCTTATCTTTCGAGTGAGCAGGGCGGGGTGGAGCTACCGAGGATTTAACAGCAGGTGCCGGTAGCAGTTTTGCAATGGTCCACGTCGCCGTCTTGTATCGGCGCTGACGTGGACCAGCGCTGACGTGGACCATCTGCGTTCTACGTTCTGGGCGGGGGTGTTATTTGCCGGCTTTGAAACGGTCTACAGCCTCTTTGGAGTGTTCGAAGGCTTTGATGGAGTATTCGTGGGCCTGCTTTGAAAGCTCGTGGGCTGTGAGATGGTCTTCTTTGTCGTGCGAGGCGGCAGCTGCCTGATGGGCGTGCGCGGCCTTGTTGTGGAACTCGGCGGCTCGGTCGTGTGGGCTTTGCGGCATGGTGTTTCTCCTTGTTGCGACTGAAGGGGTTTTTTAGCGGGCCATCCAGCCTCCGTCTACGGTGAGGATTGTTCCTGTAACGTAGTCGCTTGCGGCGGAGCTTAGGAAGAGCGCGGCACCGGCGAGGTCCTGGGGCTTACCCCAGCGAGCGGCCGGAATGCGTTCGAGGATCTGCCGATTACGAACCCCGTCGGCCTGGAGGGCTTCGGTGTTGGTCGTCGCGAAGTAGCCGGGAGCGATGGCATTGACCTGGATTCCCCTGGGAGCCCATTCGTTGGCGAGAGCCTTGGTGAGTTGGGCTATTCCGCCCTTGGAGGCAGCGTAGGAGGGGACGCGGATGCCTCCCTGGAAGCTGAGGAGAGAGGCTATGTTGACGATCTTCCCATAGCCTCGAGGGATCATATTGCGAGCAGCAAGTTGGGAGAGTTGGAAGGGGCTGGTGAGATTGACCTGGAGGACTTGTTCCCAGTCTTCGAGGGCTACCTCTTCGGCGGCGGCGCGGTGGATGGTGCCGGCGTTGTTGACGAGAATATCGACGCGGCCGAGGTAGGCGACGACTTGGTTGAAGAGATGCTCGGCGCCACTGGTGCTGGAGAGGTCGGCCTGGTATGCGTTGGCGGTTCCTCCTGCAGCTTTAATCGCGGCTGCGGTGTCGTCCGCGGGACGGCGGTTGCCGTGACAGGCTACGGTGGCTCCAGCCTGCGAGAGGGCGATGGCGATAGCCGCTCCGAGACCGCTGGCAGAGCCGGTGATGAGGGCTACTTTATTGTCGAGGCGGAAGAGATCGATGACGTTGGTCTGTGCATTTTGCATACAAGGTCAATGTACTTGGCCGGATGTGGAGGGGCAACTGCCGGATGTGGTTGACGGTGGGTGTGGGGTTTCGTATGGTGGGTGAGATTGTTTTACGGAGGATTTATGCGGCGGATGATTGCTTTGGTAGGAGTGGTGGCGGTGGTGGGTGCGATGTCGCAGGCGGTTATCGCGCAGACGACCCCAGCGGCGGATGTTAACTTGCGAACGACGGCCGAGATGACGGCGCAGGCGAATACGATGCTGGCTGAGGCGAAGAAGAGTCCGACGGGCCTTGTGGCGGTGACGCTGGAGAAGTATCCGGGACATTACACGATGCTGACGGTGCGTTCGAAGGATGGCGGCGCAGAGGTGCATGCGAACTATAGCGACTTCTTCGTGGCAGAGGACGGAGAGGCGACGGTGATGACGGGCGGGACGGTTGTGGATGGGAAGGAGCTCTCGGCCGGAGAGACGCGCGGAACGAAGTTGGAGGGCGGAACGCCGCACGTGTTGCACAAGGGAGATATTCTCCATATCTTGCCGAATGTGCCGCACCAAACGATGGTGGCCAACGGAAAGACATTTACGTATTACGTGATTAAGGTGGCTGCATCGAAAGAGTAGGCGATTGCTATTCGAGAAAAATGCCAGGGCTTGTGGCCCTGGCATTTTTTACTTTGGATAATGGCTTGCGTAGGACGAAAGCCCTATGTTCTGTTGACAGAAACATTAGAGAATGGATGACAACATCCTCCCAATGCTGGGCATGGCTCCAGAGGCAAGATTGAAGGTCAGGTCGAGATTAGGTTCGTGGGTCTTTGTGTGTCTGGCGGACGAACTCTTATACTGGATTGCGATTCAAGGAGATAAGCAATGAGGCTGTATCAGATGGCGGATGCGATTCGGTATGGGCTGATGAATACCGAAGAGCTGCGGGAGACGTTTCTTCTGGAGGAGATGTTTACTCCTGGAGAGATTGAGTTTGCATATGTGGATCTGGACCGCACTGTCATCGGCGGAGCTGTGCCGACGCATCAGACGTTGAAGCTGGAGTCGGAGCCGGAGCTGCGAGCAGACTATTTTCTGGAGCGGCGCGAGCTTGGGATTCTTAATGTGGGTGGGCTTGGGTCGGTCGTCGTCGATGGGAAGACGTTCGAGCTGGAGAAGCTGGACTGCCTGTATGTGGGACGTGGGAGCAAGGATGTTATCTTCAGCAGCGCCGACGCAGAGAAGCCGGCTTACTTCTACCTGCTGAGTTATCCGGCTCATGCGGAGTGTCCGACCGCTATGGTGAAGTTCGCGGATATGAAGGGGCTGGAGCTAGGCAGTGTCGAGACCTGCAACAAGCGGACGATCTACAAGGCGATCTATCGGCAAGGCATCAAGAGCTGCCAACTGGTAATGGGCTTTACCTTCCTGGCGTCGGGTAGCAATTGGAATACGATGCCTCCGCATACCCATATGCGGCGCAGTGAGGTGTATTTCTACTTCGACGTAGACCCGGCGCACCGGGTGCTGCATTTGATGGGACCGCCGGATGCGACGAGTCATCTGGTGGTAGCCGATAAGGAAGTTGTGGTTTCGCCGGGATGGTCGATTCATGCCGGCGTGGGAACGAAGAACTACGGATTCTGCTGGGGTATGGGCGGAGAAAACCAGGCGTACGACGACATGGATGGTGTTGCCATCGCGGAGCTGAGATAGATGACAGCAGGTGATGTGAAGAAGAGCCTTGTGATTCGGAAGAAGGAAGAGTGCAAGTGGGATCTGGTGAGTCTGGGCGAGGTAATGCTGAGGCTGGATCCGGGCGATGTGCGGGTGGCTACGACGCGCCAGTTCAACGTGTGGGAGGGTGGAGGCGAGTACAACGTGGCTCGCGGATTGCGTCGCTGTTTTGGCCTGAAGACTGCAATTGTGACGGCGCTGGCGGATAATCCTGTGGGCCGGCTGCTTGAAGACTTGATGCTGCAGGGCGGAGTGGATCAGTCGCATGTGGTGTGGACGAAGTATGACGGCGTGGGCCGGACGACGCGCAACGGGTTGAACTTTACGGAGCGTGGCTTTGGAGTGCGAGCTGCGTTGGGGTGCTCGGATCGTGGTAATACTGCGGTGAGCCAGTTGAAGCCGGGACAGATCGATTGGGACGAGATCTTCGGGAAGGAAGGATCGCGGTGGTTTCACACGGGCGGAATCTTCTGCGCGCTGAGTGAGTCGACGCCTGAGGTTGCGAAGGAGGCGATGGTCGCTGCGCGCAAGCATGGCGTGATGATCAGCTATGACCTGAACTATCGCGATTCACTTTGGAAATCGATTGGTGGTAAGGCTCGAGCGACGGAGGTGAATCGCGAGCTGGCGTCGTAGGATGATTGAGAAGGCGGTGGCAACATTCCCGAACTTCAGGGCGGTTGCGACGACGCTGCGCCATGCGAAGACAGCGAGCTTCAACGATTGGGGAGCGGTTTGTTATTACGAGGGCGCCTTCCATGAGGCTCGGCCGATGCCCGATCTGGAGATCTTCGATCGCGTGGGTGGCGGCGACTCGTTCGCGTCGGGACTGATCTATGGCTTCCTGAACGACAAGGGCGCGGACTGGGCGGTGAACTGTGGTTGTGCGCACGGCGCGCTGGCGATGACCACCCCCGGTGATACGACGATGGCCACGTTTGACGAGGTGCAGCGCATAATGAAGGGCGGCGGCGCTCGGGTGCAGCGGTAAGGCAGGCAATAGGAATTAGGAGAGATGATGAAGAAGATTGAAGTATTGAAGTCGTTGAAGGACATTGGGCTGGTTCCGGTGTTGCGTGCCGAGTCAGTGGACAAGGCCTTGGCGTTGGCTGAGGCGATCGCCGCGGGCGGCGTGACGGTGCTTGAGATCACGATGACGGTGCCGGGAGCGATCCAGGTGATGCGGAAGCTCGCCGAGCAGCGGCCGGATATTCTGATCGGTGCTGGTACAGTGCTGGATGCTGAGACGGCGCGGATGTGCATCCTGGAGGGTGCACAGTTTGTGGTGAGCCCAGCGTTGAATCTGCAAACGATTGAGATGTGCCATCGCTACTCGATTGCAGTGCTGCCCGGAGCGCTTACGCCGACTGAGATCGTGACGGCTTGGCAGGCGGGCGCGGACGTTGTGAAGGTGTTTCCGGCGAGCGCGATGGGTGGAGCGAAGTACCTCACAGCGCTAAAGGGGCCGTTGCCGCAGGTGGAGATGATTCCTACAGGCGGAGTTTCGCTGGCGACCGCGGCGGAGTTTCTGACTGCTGGAGCATTTGCATTGGGTGTGGGTTCGGATCTGGTGAATGCGAAGGCGATGGCTGAGGGGAAGCCGGAGTTGGTGACGGAGAGCGCGAAGAAGTATCTCGCGATCGTGAAAGAGTTCCAGTCCAAGAGCTAAAGAACTCGCTGGATTTTGACGAAGGGCATGGCTTTGCCATGCCCTTTTGATTAATTTCGTACGTATTAACCTAAGGGCGCGCGCGAGTGACCCAGAGCAAAGGCTGGCGGATGGGGAAGGTACGCTGAAGTTCTGGAAGAGTGGGGTCGGGTGGAAGGGTCTTCCAGAGATCGGCATACTCGGGCCGGGTGTAGGCGCGGGCTGCAAAGAGCAGGCTAGGGGTGCGAAGGGGTAGAGCGGTGAAGTGGGTGGCATCGGCCTTGTACGGCCATGCTCCGCGGTTAAGGATGAAGGGGAGATGATGGGCGATTGCTACGCGCATCCCAGGGCCGTCCTGTAACTCGTAGTTCCATACGCTATCAAAGCGGGTAGAGAGCAGGTCGCAGATGGCGGCGAGCATGTCGAGGTTGAACAGAGAGAGTCGGTAGGGAAAGGGCGTGGTGAGCTCATGGGGGAAGCTGCCGTCGGCGAGGATCTGAGCGCGGATGGTGGTGGATTTGAACTGGTGGCGGAGGTCGGTAAGGGGGCGATCATCCTTTGTATTTAGACTGGCGAAGGCGGCTGCCTGCAGGAGCCATGAGCTGCCATGGTGGTTCTTCTGGTCACGGGCCAGGCCGGCGAGGCGGGATGTAGTGAGCCATTCGAAGTAGTCGGCGAACCATCTCTGGATGGCGGTGAGTTCGGAGGGGGATATGGCTTCGGAGTTAGTCAGGAAGGGGATGGATTGGGCAACTTCGGCCAGGTGGACTGCTTCGACGAGACCTTCGGGCCGGCCCGCCTTTGCAGGAAGAATGACCTGGGCGTAGAGGAGGCTCGGGGTCATGCTCGTCGTGGGATCGACGAACCATGCTCGAAGATGAACGGCTGCTTGCTTGGCGTAGCGTTCTTCGTGGGTAAGGACGAGGGCGGCAGTGAGGGCAGGAACGTACAGGCTCAAGTTGAGGAGAGCATCTCGGTGAGCGGTAAAAGCGGCGGGATTGGGCGGACCTGAGCGGAGGGTGTAGGGGGCTTCGGGCGTAGTCGGGTCGGGCCAGTATCCCTCGGCCTCGGAGTAGAAGTCGTGAGGAGTGCCAGGGCTCCGGGGCGACGGGATCGAGGTGATTGGAACAGCGGGTTGGGTGAGGTAGAGCTCGGCTGCGTGGAGGATTCGATCGTGATCGATGGCAGCGACGTCGGGGCGTGCGCTTGTTTTGGATAGCGAAGACGGAGACTGGGCGAGTATGCGTGAGGTGAAGAGAAGCGTAGCGGCTTGTGTACAGAAGACTCTGCGGGTTGTGGACATGGTGAGCGGATGCCTTCGGCGGAAGAGTATCACGGTGGCGTCGTAGAGTGCATGAAGGTGGGGAGGGTGGCTGACGAAAGGTTGACCGGACGATAGGATGGATTGGAATGCGATTCTCTAAAAATGTAATTTTGCTGCTGGCAGGTATGTCATTAGGCTGTTTGACGATATTTGCGGCTGGGCAAACGGTGCAGATCTGCGTGCGCGATCAGCGGGGTGATGCCATTACCGGTGCGCAGGTGCAGTTAAGATCCGCTCCGGTACAGGCGGCGACCAGCGATGTCGGTGGATGTGTGGAGATGGTTGTGGAGGCTGGAGCCCAGACGAAGG
>Ga0193743_1001401_pt1 | contig 17960 bp, 23 predicted proteins | sample L2c2metaG_FD_143038 | JGI IMG/M metagenome (GOLD analysis project Ga0193743, IMG submission 143038) | Soil microbial communities from a riparian zone of the East river system, Colorado, United States - L2c2 | ecosystem: Environmental > Terrestrial > Soil > Riparian zone | place: USA: East River...
GGCAGGGGCGACACGTCGGGCTCCGCGTACAGGTGCGGGCCGGAACGCACCCGCAGATCCACGACACCCGCCTGTGTCAGCGCCTCGCCCTGTACCCGGGTGATCGCGTACAACGGCATGTCCTCGACGCCCGGTGGCCCGTCGTCGTAGGACGGCCAGGCCGTGGAACCCTCCGTACCGGGGATGCGGTACAGGCGCACCGGGCCGGGCTCGGTGGTGTAGGACGACGTATTCAGGCGCACCGTGATCAGGTCGGTACGCCCCGCTACCGCGTTGCTGGACGCGGGGATCACGAGTGACTGCGTGGTGCCCGCCGGGATGGCGTGCCCGAACCCGCCGACCACCGCTTTCGACTCGATGGACGCCGAACCGACCTCGACCGAATCGGACGCGGGCGGCAACGTGAGGTCGTACGCGGTGCCGTTCGTGTCGCCCACGATCGCGGGCTCGCCGCCGAAGATGGCGCGCCAGACGGCATCGGTGAAGTTGAACCCGGTCAGTGGCCCGGCCTCCTGCACATCCGCCATGTCAGCGGCTCCTCTCGATCAGGGCGATACGGCGCAGCGCCTTGTTCAGGCGTGCGGCCGTCTTCGTGGATGCGCTCTGCGCGCCGGGGGTGCCGACGACGAGGGCGAGCGCTTCGGGTGCGTCGCGGGTGACCGTGGTGGTGGCCTCGCGGATGGTGTTGTCAGAGACGGCGGCGGGCAGCCCGGGCAGCTCGACACCGACGGCCGAACCCACGTCGTAGTCGGTGCGGTACTCGATGCCCGACCCCGGGGCCACGGTGAATTCGACGCTGGTCGGCGTGGCGCCCTCGGTGAGGCGGTCCGTGAGGGCGTCGGTGATCTCGTCCACGTCATCGGTCTGCCGCTGGTCGATGAGCACCTCGTACCGGCGGGACCACAGGGCGATAGCTGAGGTGTCGTTCAGGCGGGTTGCTTCCCGCGAGGTGAGTTCACCGGCAGAGAACGCGATGGCGTCCGTGGTCTGGGGGTCTTCCATCGAGTAGCCCCAGGAGGTGACGAACCCCGACGCGCGGGCAGTGTCCGGCGAACCAAAGATCACGTCCGCTGACACGTCCTGGACGTCGTCAATGACCATGAGCAGGCGGGGCGTGCCGGTGGATTCGTCGTGCACGATCCGCACCCGCAGCCCGCCGCCCTCAGCGAGTTCGGACACGACGTCACCGAGCACATCCATGCGCAACTTGCGGGTCGCGGTGCCGCCACGCCCCAGAGATGCGGGCAGCGCAAGCGACGTCAAGCGGCGGTAGGTGACGGGTGCGGCCGGCCCGAGGTTCGCCGACGTGTAGGCCAGGATCAGCGCTTCGCGGGAGGCGGTGCGCACGTCGTGCGACACGCCGAAGGTGCTCGGGGTCGAGGTGATGGAGTGCGCCGGGTCGGGGTAGCACAGCCGGGACCACAGCTCGCGGGTATCCGCGATGAACCCGAGCGTGATCGTGTCCTGCGGCCGGCCCTGGTCGTCATACTGTGCGGTCCGTGCGAACGTGCGCACCTGCCCGGAGGTGACCTGCGCGCCGTCCCGCTCCAGCAGGCACCCCATGCCGGGGGTGAACACCGACAGCTCATCGGCCGGGCCGGTCAGGGTCCACGTGTCGGGCGGGCCGTACCGCTCCACGAGCGACAGCTCAGACCACCGCGAGAGCGGGTCCAGGGTGCGCCCCAGATCCGCGTCACGCGGGTGGATGTCCCAGGCCACTACCACAGGCCCCGGTGCAGGCCGCGCCAGGTGAGCCGTAGCAGGGTGTCCGCGCTCGCGCCGGGCGCGTCCACGTCCACGAGCGTCACCCCGAGGGGGAACGGCACGAACCGTGACCCGCGTGCGAGCATGCCCGCCGCCAGGGCACCATCGAGCCGGATCGTCTTGTGCCGTGGGTCGGTGACGATGCGCAGCGTGGACCCGTCCGCGATCCCGTCCGGCACGTCGATGCGCAGCCCGTTGCCGGCCGTGATCAGGACGGAGTCTGCCGGGCCGGTCAGCTCGAACACGGGGAAGACCGGCACCGCCGAAAACATCTCGAACGGGGTATCGGCGTCGGCCACCGACGAGGGCGAGAGCTGCCGCGTACCCCACGGGTAGTCCGTGCCCGCCGCCGCGAGGAACGGCATCAGGGTGGTACCGAGCCGGAAGGTCTTGGTCTGGTCGAACCGGTCTTCGGCGTACGGCTGTGGCGCTACCGCGTCGATCACGACCACGTCAGTGCCGTGCCGCTCGGTGTCCTCACCTTCCAGGCCCGAGCGGTACGCAAGAGAGAGCTGCCGTGTGCCCGACCCCGAGGCGCAGCACAGCCGGAAGTTGCCGTCCTCGGTCATGGTGTTGGTGGGGTCGGTCAGGTCCCGCAACCGTTGGAGCGTGTCCCACAGATCCGCTTGCCGGTCCGCGATGAACGCGAGCGGCAGCGCAACGGGGCGGTCACGTTCGATGACGTCCACCACGCGCGAGCCCGCCACACCGGGGGTGCCCTGCGTAGCGAGGTCGGTCGGCGCGACGCCGAGCCCGAGCATGCCGCGTTGCCCGATCAGCTCGTGCGGCAGGTCGTCCAACGGGACCGGCATCACCTGCGCCCCGTCCCACGACTCCAGCCACAGGCGGCGTGACTCGTAGTCGGCATCCGGCGGCGGCTGCGCTGCGCCCACCGAGGCCAGAACGAAGAACGTCATGCCGTGACGCCCACGTTGTGCAGGTCGGCCACGTTCAGGGCGTGCACGACGTCCCGCACGGTCGGTGTGCGCTGCCCGTAGAAGTGCAGATCCACCGGCCGACGGTTCAGGCCGCCGCGCAGCGCGGCGGACTCGTCGGGCGTGAGCACCGCCTCCGGCTTGCCCGTGGTGTTCACACCGAGACCACCGGACGGCAGCCACCCGCCGGAGTCGAACGACTTCGGGATGACGCCACCGGCACGCATCGCCCAGTGCACGTGGTCCCAGTGGTCCCCACGGGTGGGCTCACCGAACAGGGTCTGTCGGCCCATGTAGAGCTGGCGTGCACCGGCCGGGGAGTAGATCAGCTCGGACGAGTTCGGGAACGACTTGGCCAGCCAGTTGAAAATTGCCATGGACGGGGTGACGTCGATGGCGCGCCCCTGCCCGTGGAACGAGGGCGTGCCCACGGCGGTGATGGCACCGGGCCGGTACGCGCTGTTCAGGGTCGCCCCGGGGAACGCGCCGGACAGGACGCGCCACATGTTCTGCCAGCCCATCGCGGGGCCGCCAGCGCCCCGCCCGCCGCCCTGCCCGGCCAGGCCGGACACGAGCGCCTTCGCCTTGTCGATCAGGGCTGTGACGGCCATGCGCGGCAGTTGCCCGGCGATCTCACCGAGGCTCCCGCCGCCGATGTTCTCCAGCACGGAACGCATGGGCGTGGCGATCATGTCGCCCAGTGCCTTGACCGGGTTGGCGATCACCGATGCGACCTTCGACGAGAGGCCCTTCACCGTGTCCCAGGCGTCACCGGCCCACCCCCACACGCCACCGCCCGCGAACGCCTGGCCGGTCCGCGCGGCGGCGTTCAGGCGTGCCACACCGGCCGCTCCGCCGACAGCTCGCGTGAACTCCGGGCGCATGATGGCCTCGCCGCCGGACAGCGACAGGCGCCCGCCCGTGGGTGAGTAGAACCGGTGCACGTCGCGGCCCGGGGTGTAGCCCGGCAGCACGCCACCCGTGGCGTACCGGATCGGGTCCACGTCGGGCAGCTTGAGGTCGAGACCGACGGAATCGGCGATCTTGTCCCACGTCTTCTTGATGCCCTTGGTGTAAACCTCGGTGATCACGAAGTTGATCGGCTTTGCGGCGGCCTTCTTGATGCCGTCCCACGCCGTCTTGATGATTGCCTTGGTGGCGTCGAATACCTTGCCGATCGCGTTCAGACCCTTTGTCAGCGGAACGAATGTCTTATCTCGGATCCAGTTCCATGCCGCCGATGCGGCGGTCTGGATCCCGGCCCATACCGGGTCGATCACGTTTTCCTTGACCCAGGTAAAGGCGGCACCCAGGAGTCGGAACCCGGCACCGATAGGTGCGAAAACCATGGTCTTGAGCCATTCCCACGCCGCCGATGCGGCGGTCTTCATGCCCTCCCACATGGGCAGGATGTCGTTCCGCCAGCCGAGTAGAAGGCCGTGCGCCAGGAACCGGAACGCGTCACCGATCGGACGGAAAACCTTGTCGCGCAGCCACTTCCATACCGCAGTGGCCACGGTCTGAATCGCGGCGAATACTGGCGCGCCCGTGTGCGCCCACACGAACTTGATCCCCTGCCACAGCAGGGCGAACACCGTCGCCCAGGTCACGAAAATGACGCGGATCACGGTCCACGCGACTTGGATAGCGGCCTTAATGCCGTTCCACACGGGGCGAATGATGTTCTCGTAAAGCCAGCGCATGCCGTCCGCGATGGCGGTCCACGCCTTGCGGAGAAAGGGGAGGGCGGTACCGGTGAACCACTCGACCACCGCAGACACGGCGGTCTTGATCGCGCCCCAGGCATTCTTGACGATGGCCTGCCCCAGCTTCGTCTGTGTGAAAAAATAGATGAGCCCGGCGATAAGCGCGATAACGGACGCAATGATCAGCACATAGGGGTTAGCGAGTACCGCGGCGTTTTGCTGCCATTGCGCAATCGTGGCGGCGCGGTTCGCGGCGGTCAGCGACATCATGAAACCAACGACGGCTTGCACGGCCGTACCGACCTTCATCGCGACGAAGAATGCGCCGACCGCGACAGCCAGCGACACGAATGCATCCTTGTTCCGGACGACGAACCCGACCACTACGCCGAGCATCTCGCCGAGCCGCTTCACGGCGGGAACAACGGTCGTCGCCATGAATGCGCCGATGGACGACAGCACGCCCATAAACCCGGATCCGGACGCCTCTGCCGTCTCGAAGCCCTTCCACATCGCCGCGAGGCCCTCGGTGGCGAATACCTGCGCGGTGCGCTTCGCGGTCTCCAGCTTCGTGGCCAGGTTGTCGTTCAGGGTGGCGCTCATTTTGTCTGCGGCACCTTGAAGGCCGCCGAGACCCTTTGCGCCCTCACCGAGCGAGCCCAGGAACTTCGGGATTTCGGTGGTACCGAGGTCTTCCAGCGGCGTGCCGAACAACGCAATAGCAGCCGCCGACTGCGCCGCCGGATCCTTGATCCCCTGCAATCCGGAGATGATCCGACCGAATGCGTCCCGTGCCCGATCGCCGCCCGCAAGCAATTCGTTCGTGGTCTCGTTCGAGTTCAGGTTCAGGGTCTTGTAAGCGTCCGTCGTCGTCTTCGACATATCGGTGCCACGGATCGTAAATTCCTTGATGGCATCGCCCATCTTGTCGATGCCGTACTGACCGTTCTCGGTGGCCGACACGAGCAGGCCCATAGCCTGTGACCCGGTAAACCCGAGGGCGGCAAAGCTGTCGCTGTATTCCTGTGTGGCGTCGGTGACCTCACCGCGCAGCGATGACGGCACCTTCTGCAATGACGCGGTGATCAGGTCCATGGCGGCATCGGCGTCCGATGCAAGCCCGGTCTTCATCAGGATGCCGACGTTGCGCGCGGCCTCCGATGCGTCCAGGTCGAACGCGCTGGCCATGTCCAGCACGCTCGCCGTGACCGACTCCAGCAGCTTCGGGGAGGCGGTTGTCATGCCCTCGATGGACGACATGACGCCCTCGACGGCGCCGCTCACATCGGCCATGGATTCGCCGTAGGCGCCCGCGAACAGCTTGCCCGCCACGGATCCGGCCTTCGCCGATTGCTTGCCGGACAGGCCCAGGGATGCGGCGACCTTGTCGCCGAGCTTCTCGCGCTCCAGCGTGTCGCCGATGGACTTTGCGATCAGGGCGCCGACGCCGAGCGCGGCGAACCCGGCCAGCAGCGAGGTGCCGAACCGCTTGCCGCCCTGCGCGCCGCCCTTGTCCGCCTCGTCCCCGAACCGGTCCCCGAACCCCTTGCCGCCATCGCCGCCGGCCTGCGTCGAAGCCTTGACGTACCGGCCGTTCGCGTCCCGTAGCTTGCCGTCCGCGCCACGGGTCACGCCCTCGGCGAACTCCTCGCCGTACTCGCGCCCCGCCTTCTCGCCCACACCCCTTGTCTGGGCGGCGAGCTTGCGTGGATCAATGGTCGGTAGGAGGGACACATAGGCGGCAGCGAGTTCGGCCATACGTCACACCCCCTCGGATTGATCTGCGGGTTAGCTCGCCTGCCCGGTGCGGCGCATGTACGCCTGCGCGCGTGCGGAGAGGCGCTGTTCATCGGCGCGTTGTTCATGGACCGACGGGGGCGCTTTGATGGGCTCGGGCTTGTTGCGGCCCTTGGTGCCGTCGTCGGTTTTCTGCCACGCCAGGACGCGTAGCCGGAACTCGACTTGCGCGAGCATGTGCACCTCGACGGACCACGCGATATCGCCACCCGTGGCGCGCCACAAAGCGCAGCCCGGCGGGAGGTTCGCGGTGAGGTCCGCGAGATCCATGAGGGCCATATCGGGGTGGCGTAGATCCACGCCGTACTCAGCGCGTAGGGATGCCCTCAGCGCGCCCTCAAATTCGTGGGCGCTACTGAGGATCAGGAGTTTGGGGCGATGGCCTCGAAAACGTCCTCGACGTACTGCACACCTTCGGACGCGGAAACGCGCCCCGTGTCGGGATTGCGCAGGCCATCCATGGCGGCGCGGAAACCGTCTTCGCCGAGCAGGCGGCGCAGCATCTGCGGGAAGAACGACGGGTCTTTGGTGTCGTCCATGCGGCGCATATCGCCGAGTAGCTCGAAGTCATTCAGCGCATCGTCATCCACGGTGACGGTAAACCCGCGATGCGTGATTTCCTTGCCGTCCTCGACCTGCTTCACGACCGGCTTGGCGGGCTTGTCCGCCTTCGGCTTATGGTCCTGCGGTTCGGGCCGGTCATGCGTTTGTGTGGGCAGGTTCGCCTCCGTCACGGAGGCCGGCCGAGTGACAGCCTTACGGGTCGAGGTCTTGCGCGTGGTCGTGGTCGTCATCGCGCGTACCCCTTTCTGCTAGCGCGGATAGAGCGCGGATCAGAAAGGCACCGCCCCGGTCGTCCGCGCAGAGCAACCGGGACGGTGGCTATCAGGAAACGGCGGCGGCCGGGTCGTTCGTGATGATCGTGTACGAACCGATGATCTCGACGTTGAACGTAAAACCCGTGATGTCCGAGTTCGTGTACGTGAATTCGGAACGCTCGCCGATCTCCCCGCGAGGGATCACGTAGCGGTAGTGGATGGCCGTGTTGTCCTTGTCGTACAGGTCCAGGACAAAGGCGCGTGCCTCGACGTTGCGCCCGGGGCTAGCCACCATTGTGGTCAGGCTCGCGGCCGTCGCCGCCGACGTCAGGTTGTGCTGGAGTCCCAGGGTGAGCGCCGTGGTTTCCAGGCACTGGAACTCGAACGAGAGATCGGACTCCGTGATGGTGGTGCGAACCACCTTGCCACCCTGGTGCCCGCGCAGCTTCTCGACCGAGTCCTCAGGGGAGAAAGGAATGCCGTCGGTGTGCAGCCACCCGGCGTCAACCAGCTCCGCATCAGGCGCCGCGAGGGTCGTCGGCAGCGTCGCGTCGAGTGGGCCAATGAGTACCTTGTCATCGTCGCTACCGAAAATGCGTGCGTTAGCCGCATCGAGAGCCATATCAGTTCACCTTTCAGGGGGTCACGCGGTCGGCAGTGCTCGACCGCGAATGGTCAGCTCGGCTGTGAAATAGGCGGCGGGGCGCCGTGACTCCTCGGTGACCGAGTACGGCCGTGTGGGCTCGGTGCGCCGCACGACGGGGGACCGCCACCCGCGCACCAGCGCGGCGGCGAGTAAGGCGAGGTCGGAGGTCTCCGCCTCGGTAGCTGCCCAGACCCGGACGCCGATACGGGCGGTGGCCCGCACGTCCTGCGTGGTGGGTCCGCCGTCGTCCCGCACGACGATCAGGCGCTTGGACGCCGGCCAGGGGTCGGACGTGGTTTCGGTCGGGACCCGGTTGCGCACCATGACGCTGTCCGCGTACGCCTCGGGGCGCGCCAGTAGCGCCGATGCCATGTGACCGATGAACTCGGCCTCGACGTCGGCGTGCAGGATGGCGACCACTACCCGCCCTCGCTCCCCAGAGCGCGCACGAGGTTGCCGGTCTTGGACTCGATCACCAGCGCATAGGCCACACGTGCCACCACACGCACCACAGCGCGGTCTGTGGTGGCGTCCTCCACGCCGATGGACTTCCAGTAGTCGCCCGTGTTCACGGGCGCTGTGGAGCGCGCACGGGCGGCAATCGGATTGGCGCGCTCGCGCAGCAACGCCCGGACCTGGGCGGAGTGCAGGAGCTGGTCTATGCCGCGGCTGTTCAGCTTCACCTTGACGCGTGTTGCCATGGCTCAGCCCTCCACTCGTTCGAGCTCGACCACGAGGCCGCCGAAGGTGGAGCCCCACGGGTCACGCCAGCTCGGGGGGACGCCCAGCACCATGTACTCCTCTGCGCGCACCACCACCCGGTCGGTGGCAACAAGGTCCGGCCACGCGTCGGGAAAGAACAGCTTGGGCGTGGTGATCGTCTGTTCCCGGCCGACCTCTACCGGCTCACGAGAACCGCCCGGATCGAAAGCCGCACGGTCATCGAGAACGACATCCACGAGGCTGAACACCGGATTGCCGTAACGGTCCGTGCCGGTGTATTGCTCACGTCGTCGGGTCACGGGCTCGCCGATGAACTCCACGCCTATTCCCCGTCGATCACGTCGAACAGGGGATACCCCGCGATGTCCACGCCACAGGAGCAATACAGCGCCCCGAAGTGGTAGAAGCACCACGGGGCGTGGAGCCCGGCGTAACCGGACGTCGGCGCGGTATCGATCGAGAACGCCTTACCCTGCTCACCCGTGGCGCAGATGCCCTGTAGCTGTTCCAGTTCGGACGGCCAGAACATGGCCCGGCGTGCCGCTGGCGCAAGAGTGGTCTGCATTCCGAACGGGCCGATCGTGCGCTGTTCGGCCTGCGTCGTCCCGGCCCCGGCCTCCTGCCAGCGCAGGATTGCGCCGCGCAGGATGGCTTTCACCGCCGACACCTTCGCTTCCCGCAGCGCGGCCTCCGCGGGCGTTTCGCCCTCGGGTGCCGTGGTGATGTCCACGAGGCAGGGCGCGGCGAGGATGGCCATAGCCTCCGCATCCGCGATCATCTCTGCGGCCTTGGCCGGATCGATGACCGTGAAAGGCGTCAGGTCGGCGAGTGTGATGAACATTCCTCACCGCCCCCTTGTGTCATTCCTGCGTGGTCTGCGGGGTCGCCCGACGGGTACGTGTCTTCTTCTCGTCGGTATCGGCGGGAGTGAATCCACGGGCCACGCTGAACCCCTGTGCGATCAGGCGTTGCGCCTTCGCATCGGACACCACGACGGTGGCGCCATTCGGCGCGGTCAGGCGGGTTACCGTGCTGGTCATCAGACGGCGTCCACGATCTTGGCGAAAGCGTTCAGGTCCGCGATGCCCCAGCCGTAAACAACCTCCGCGCGGAATGCCACGTTGTTGTTGCGCTTGAGGTCGCCCTGCCCGTCCGGGTCGCCGTACTCGATGAGCTGGAGACCGATGTTGCGCTGAATGCCCCACCGGATCGCGGAAAAGTCACCGACAAAGCCCTTCACGTCGGTGTCTGCGGCGGCGATACCCACGGCGCCGACGGTGCGGGAGACCGAGGAGCGGTGTCCGTCCAGCTCGCCAACCTCCGTCGAAAGGCGGAAGTTCGGGTAGAGCTTCTGCTCCGAGGTCGCGTTGCGCAGACCCGAGAATGCCGAAGCCCACGCCGGGTCCAGGGCAACATCAGACGGCACGTAACCGTCGGCCAGGACCAGAACATCGGCGGCGTCAAGGTAGGTGTAAGGCGCGGCGGCCGCGATCTCGACAGAGTTCGTGGTGGCGGACAGCTTCTGCGTCATCGCCGCCACGGCGGCGCCACCGGTCGGGTTGATGGCGTGGAACACGCCAAAGTCCAGCGCACGAGAAAGTGCGGGCTGAATGAGGTTGAGGATCTGCTGAACGACGCCGAGCTGCGCGTCTTCGTCGGCCCACATGACCTCTTCGGTCCACCGCACCGTCTTGTGGAACTTGAACGGCGCGGTCGTCACGGTGGTGGGCGTGAATGTCGAGGCGCCCTTGTTGGCGCCCTCACCGACGTACTCGGCCTCGCCAATGTCGAACGTCATCGAGGTGCCGTTCCCGAACTTCATCGGAATGGAATTGCTCAGCACTGCGACGGTAGAACCGCCCTGCACCTTGCCGAGCCACGGGTCAAGGATCTGATCGGGGAGGTTGAGATCTCCGGTATCGAGGATTGCCATGCGTCAGCCCTCCTTTTATGGGCTTTACCCCGACTTGAAAAGCGAGCGCGTGAATTCGCGCAACGACTCGTCATTGCCGGGTTGATTGGTCGTGCGCCCCTGCAACGGGGCGCGATTGCCGTTCTTCTTCCGGTCCTCGGTGCGCACACCGAGGCGCTGAATTTGAGCGAGGAGTGTTTCCGGGTCCGATGCGGTGAGTAGGACTTTGTCTTCCGCGCTCACCACGCCCAGATCAACCAGAGAGTCACGGAGCTGTTCGGCGACCTTTGCGGGTACCGATGCCACCTCGGCCTCTGCCTGGGCGATACGGTCGGCCGCCTTTTGCGCCTCCGTCTTCCCGGCCTCTTCGATCTCCGCGAGCCGCTTTGCGGCGGCGGAGTTCTCCTTGGCGCGGGCCTCGTTCTTCTTTGACAGGGCCTTCCACTTATCGACCTCGGCGGACAGATCGACCGGTGCACCCTCCGTTGCGGGGGGATCGGCCGGTGGCGGCGTGGGGGCGCCAGCATCCTCGGACATGGGTTCTCCGTTTCGGAAAGGAATCGGCATCCCGTTTCGGGGGCCGTACCCCGCACGCGGCGGGGGAATCTAGGTGTATTGCTCGACCGCGCGACGAATGAGCGCGTTGTGTTGCGCTTTCTCCTCCGGCGTCATTGCCGTGGTGCGCTTCGATGCCTCGTACTGCGCCACATCGACCTCTGGGGCGTTCGGGTCCCAGCTCGGGACGGACGCGCAATTGCAGTCACCGTGCGCGGCGAAATGCGCGGAGCGCTCCGTGTAGACGGCGCCCGGTCGGCCGGCCAGCATCTGGCAGAACTTGCAGGCACCGCTGCGGGTTACCCGGCTCCACCCGCGTGCGCGAGGGTCGCGGTCCGTGGCGGTGACGATGGTTTGCCGCCCGGCGGCCAGCACGTATTTGCTCGCGCTGCCGGTCAGGGTGACCAGCGCGCCGCGCGGGTCGGCGGTGAACAGGGCACCGGCCGCACGGCGCACCATGGGATCCACGGCGTCCGTGTACGGCGATTCCTGCGGCTCGGCGCGGTACCGCCCCGGGACGCTTTCCACGGCGCGCATCTCGTCGTACCAGTCCGCCGCAACGTCGGCCGCCGTCTGCCCGTACTGGGCGACGAGCGTCGGCACGAACGTGAGCAGCGCATCCCGGGCGGCCTCGGGGCGGTTGAGGTTCAGCGAGTTGAAGTAGCCCGTAAGTACGCGATTGACCACGGTTCTGATGCCCGTTTGCGCGGTGCGCAGCTCGGCGGCCTGGACGGCGGAAACCACCGTCTACCGTTCCTCGAACTCGTCCGCCGCCGACTCGGGCTGGCGCAGCGAGACCGGGGTTGCCCCGGTGAACGTGATGCCCGCAAGGCCCAGGCGGGCGGCTGCGTCTTCCGGGGAAACCCCGGCACGCACCGCGACGCCCAGGGCGTCGAACTTCGCCTTGAGCACGTCCGCCTCTTCGGTCGCCGCGGGCTGTGCGGGCTCGCCGGGCTCGTCCTCGTCCGCCTCGGGGGGTGCCACGCTCGCCAGTGCGGTCATGGTGTCGGCCACCCGTGCCCGACGGCGCTCGGCTATCACGCGGTCGATCTGTTGCTGGTCCAGGCCGAGCAGTTCCAGACCGACCTCTGTGTCAGCAAGCCCCGGCATGGCGGCAATCTGTTTCGATCCCGCGTCGGCCATCGCGGCGCGTGACTGGTAGCGCGGATCACGCCACCGGGTGTCGATGGTGAGCCATTCCGGCGGCACCTCGGATAGCCCGTTCTGCATCGCCAGGGCAATGCGTGTCACGTACCGCAGCGCCGGGGACCATTCATCGGTGGCGCCCTCCGCCTCCGCGATGAGTTCGTACTGCGCGGAGTCGTACGCCTCGGCCGACGTCGGGTTAGCCACGTCCGTGATAGCCACCGACGAATCAGGCAGTGACGTCTCACGCGCGAATAGCTTGCTATACGTATTCAGTGCCGCGAGGTGCGGTTCAGGGGATGCGGCGTCGAACTTCTTCACGTCCGCGCGGGAGAGTTGCGGCGCGTCCGAGTTCATCAGGTCCATGTCGTCGGGAATGCCCTTGATGCGCCCGAGCATGATTTCCCATTGCGCCTTTAGGGACCCGTCCGCGTTGGTGAAGACCGATTCATCCGCGCCCAGCATCCAGAATTCCGGGAACGAATAAACGTCCATGTGCCCCTCTAGGCGCACCAGTTCGCGCGCGGCGGCGTCCTGAATACCGCGCACCGGGCGAGAGATCCGGGACCGCCCGAAAGGGCGCTTCAACCGGGGGCGGTACGGCAAGGGCGCGGCAGGGACCGGGAATGGGTGCTCTGACACGTCGGAATTCCACGCGCCGTCCTCATACCAGCCCGTGACCGTGCGCCCGTCCAGGTAGAGCGTGAGTGCCTTCGGTGCGCCCTTGTCGTCCCGGTCGTTCACCCACACCATTGCGTCGAGTAGGCGTGTGCGGGTATTCCATTCGCCCGTGGCGTCGGCGGCGTCCGCGAAATGCACCAGGGCTTGCGGCTCGCCCTCCTCGCCACGGGAGGCCACCACGAAACTCGTGGCGTGAATCAGCGACGACGTGACGCCCTGGTCGGTCTCCGAGGCCAGCCGGTTGCCGTCCCACAGCTCCCGGTACCCGAGGGAATCCAGGTCGCCGTCTGCCCACACCAGGCCATCCAGGTTGCAGCGTCGTGCCAGGGCATCGACCGCCTTGGACGTCCACCCCAGGACCAGGCCCAGCCGGTAGTACTGCGGCGGCACCACACCGCCATGCGCGCGGCGCATGTTGCGCGACGCGTCATAGTACGAATCCACCAGGCGGTTGAACCGCTCGTACCCCGCGAGCTGGTACAGGAGGCGGGCCAGGGTGTCGTTCTCGTCGTCGGACAGGTCGGGCAGGGTGATGCGCCGAGCAACGCTCACAGCATGACCGCCCTTCGTCCTGTGCTGGTGCGCCGTCCGCCACTGGTGCGGCCTTGGCCTGTCGGTCTCCTGGTCGTGGTCGCTCCGTACGCCGCCAGCGCCACGGACTCCACCGGGGTCACGTCCCCGCCCGGGGTGGTCGGGGTGAAGCCCCAGCCGCCCGCGGTGGCGGCGCCGATCTGGCGCCGCCCGCCGAGCGCCACGGCGAGCGTGAGACCCGGCTGCCCGAGGTGGGTGAGCGTGCCCTCGTTCACGTGCCGCAGCAGCGTCGCGTTGGCCGCAACCGCCTGGTCCGTGGTCAGGACCCGGACCCGGGAGGAGGGCACGCCGCGCCCGCGCAGCATGTTCACGAGGTCGCCCGTACCCGCCTTGCCGTCCAGCACGATCAGGGACGCGGCCCGCCAGCGCTGCACCAGCCACTCCACCAGGGGGGTCATGCCCTGTGCCATGGGCGTGGGCGGGAACGCCTCGACGTGCACGCCCCCGTCGTGGCACAGGGCCACCCCCACGCCGTACCGGGACCCGTCGGCGGAGAACTTCACGCCCAGGCCCAGGTTCCCCACCTCGGGTGCCGCCGGCCGGGGGATCGCAAGCGGGTCCCAGGCGCCGGCCGGGATGACCGAGGGCACCAAGCCCACGTCATCCCAGATCCCGAACACCTCGCGCTCGAAATCACCCGGGCCGGTCAGCAGCTTGCGCAACCGGTCGATCGCCTTCGGCCCGGTGCGCAGCGGATAGGACGGGTTCGCCTTGCGGCGTTGCGCCTCGTCGTCCCACCTCGCACCCGGGTCCGCGCCGAACTCGATCCACAGCGAACCCGGCGCGTCACCGCGCAGCGCGTCCCGGCGCATCGTGGTGAAGAACTGCGCGTCATCGGTCGGCTTAGGCGGCGTGCCCATCGCGATGACCTGCGGGTTGGCCGCCTGGTTCATCGTCGGCGACAGGTCCGCCATAGCCCTTTCGGACAGGATCTGCGCCTCATCGAGCACCAGGCGGCGCACCTTCGCCACACCACGCACCGCGCCCGACTCACGCGCCTTGAACATGATGCGAGAGCCGTTGCGGAACCAGATGCACTCATTGCCCGCGCCGGTCGTGATCGTGGCAGGGTCCACGTGCGGCCACATCTGCGGCATCTCCGCCATGGCCTTGAGCGCCCAGAACGCCTCACGGGTCACCGTGAAGTGGTGCGCCGTCCACACGGCCAGGGTGCCCGGGTTAATGATGCAGTCGGCGAACAGGATGCCGCCCACGTCGTAGGTCTTGCCCGCCTGCCGACAGATCGACATGCCCACGACGTCGGCCGCGTACAGGCCCGCTGAGTCCTTCGCGAGGATCGCCGCGTTAGCGTCCGCCTGCCACGGGTCGAACTCGATGCCGACCGCCCGGCACACCTCCCGCACCGACGGCCAACCGGTCGAGACGATCCCCTCCGGCAGGATCAGGTGGCGCGCGTCAGGCAGCAGGCCAGGCCGCGTCAGGGGTGACTGCGGCGGTGCCGATGCCGTCATCTGTCCGCTTCGCGTCCAGGGAAGCAATCTCTTCGGCAAGCGAGATCAGGCGCAGCGACAGGGACGCGAGATCCCGAGCCGGAACGCCCGTATCGATCTCCGCCGCGATCTTGTCCCGCAGCGCGACGAGCAGCGCACGGCGTCCGGTCTTTGCCGCCGCCGTCATCGAGGATCGCACCACCACGCGTCACCCCCATTCAGGTATAGGCATTGCATCGTGTTCGCATGTGGAAAGCGATTGTGTGTATATGCCCGCTATGCCCGGAGGTACGGGGGGAAAGCCGGAGGGGCGGGGGACTCCCCCACCCCTTTACCTTCCTTTACCAAATGCGGCTCATCGGGAAATCCTGGGCATCGGCAAATCCCGTGCGAACTCGTGAACCGTCGCCTTTGCGCTCATTGCACTCACGGCACAGAACGCGCAGGTTCTCCACGGCATCGGTCCCACCGAAGCGGCTGGAGAGAATGTGGTCGGTCTCGGCCGACTCCGGTAGACGCGGCTCGTCATAGTTCAGCTCGCGCCCACAGGGATGCCATGTGCCTTGCGCATCCTCATACCCCGGGCAGTGCGTCATCCCATCAGCAAGTGCTTGCGTTAGCACACGCTTTCGGTTGCGCAGATAGGTGGCCGTGCCGGTGCGAGATGTGGCCATCGAACCCCCTGACCGTGGTACTTCACCCGCCGTTTTCGATGCGCGAACCGTGGCTGGTGAGGCACCGTGGTGAGCACCCAACTCAGAGGAGCCTCAAAATGGCGAACACAGCAGCCCTGATGACCACAATCACGGTCGCGGGCAGCGCGGGCATTGTCCTGGGCGCGTGGCTCATGGACCGACACCACGGGATCCGCGAGGCCGACGAGAACCGGCGCGTGGTCGAATCCGAGAGGATGTGGGACGAGCGCCGCGCCGCCGAGTCGAGGGCCGTGGCTCTTCGGTGAATGGGTGCGACCTACCACCCGTCGCACGAATCCCCATCCTGAACCAGAACCTATATCACTACCCCGACATTTGCGCAGTGGACATCGCATCTCCCGTGGCGTCGATGTCGCCGAGGTGGTAATGCATTCGTCGCCCCCACCACACGCGCCGCCATTGGTTCCGATGGGCCAGGACGCGCACATAGGGCACGGAGATGGGGCGGCCCACCAGGGCGGTGAGGTACACGGCCGTTTCGGCGGCGTCGAGGTGCTGGATTGCCATTTCCCGTTCTCAGCCTTCCGCGTCGTGCGCCGGTACCCGCATGCCTGCCCCGTGAGCGTGCGCACCTGCCCCGTGGGCGGCCTCGCGGCCGAGAGCGGGGGGATTGCCTGCCGGTGCGCTCACGGGGCGTGTGGTGCCTCCTGAGAGCACGTGCATCAGGTCGTCGGCGGTGGCGTCCATCCGGGCACGGCGGCGCACCGTGCGGAGCCACACCGATGGCGGGGTGCGGTGGTCGCCGTCGGCGGAGCACACCATGTCGCCCAGGCTGCCGGACGGTAGCGGGCGAATGGTCCAGTGCCCGAGACATGCCACGTGCCGCCCCTCGTCGTCTACGACGCGTTCGGGGCACTGGTAGGCGGGTAGCTGGACGGTGCGGATCCCATCGGGGTAGGCGGTGCGGGTGACCTCGCGGCGCATCAGCGCGGCACGCTCGGGCACGCCGCGAGAGACGGTGGGGTCAGGGTGTTCGGTGAAGTGCCCGACGCGGCCGGCCACGGCGGTCAGCACCATGGGCGTGTCCCGGTCGCGCGGCATGGTGAACCCGGTGGACTCCACGGCGAGCAGGTTCGCCAGTTCCCACGCGTACCCGGTCACTTGCGCCATGACCTCGGACACGCGCTCATTGATGACCAGGCCGACCGAGCGGGTGGCCGCACGGGGCTGCCCGTCGTTCACGGGCTGGTCTCGTCCGAGCCGGTCGAGGAGGTCCGTCCAGGCGTCGGCGAGCCATTCGAGGTCATCCCGTAGGGCGATGGCGGCGTGCGGGTCGCCGACGAACCGGTGCCGGGTCATGTGGTCGCTCCGATCGGGTCGTACACGACGGGCACGAGCGTGGTGGCGACCCACCAATGCCGGAGCAGCACACCGGGCGCCGATTCGAGGGCTTCGACGCGTACGGGGTTGATCTCGCGCCGCACCTCGACCCACGGGCGGGCGGTGTCGGTGACCTTGACCCGGTATCGGTGGGCGGTGCGGTCGCAGCGCAGAATCATGCTGGTCAGCCCGAGCCCGTACGCGTCGGGGTGGTCCAGGTCGGTCATCCACACGAACCCGTCGAGGCCGGGTCTTAGGGCACCGTTCCACCCGAGCTGTCGGCGGTGGTGGTCACACGTGTAGTGCCACAGCTTCATGGCAGTGCCTCCGTTTCGGGCGGCCAGCTGGCGCCGTCCATGGCGGTGAGATTGGCTTTGGGGATCACGTCAACGGGATGCCCCAATTTCCGAGCACCCATGGCGGCCAACACGAGGGCGTCGGCCTCGTCGTTGCCGGTGACGTCCACCTCGGGGTAGCGGCGCACGACGGCGACCAGGACGGCGTCTTTGCCCGCGTTGCCCTTGCCGGTGGCGTACCGGGCGCGGGAGGTGGGCGGCACGATCGCGAGGGGCAGCCCGGCGCCCATGATGCGGTGCACGACGAGCCACCACAGCCCGGCCCGGTCGTGCTGGTGCGGGGTGGTGGAGCCGTAGGACGGGCCTTCCAGCACCACGAGGTCAGCACCGCCCGCCCAGCTCCACACGCCCGCAGTGATGGCCATGAGCCGGTGATGCCGGTGTTCCATGGTGCCGTCACCGGGCCGGGTTACGTACCGGTCCACGTGCGCAGTGCCGTCCACGATTGCGGCGAGCCCGGTGGACGTCAGGGAGAGGTCGAGGCCGATGACCTTCACGAGGCACCACCGATGTCCAAGACGCCTTGGGCGAGCCGGGTGCGTAGCGACAGGTCGAGGTACTCGGCCGAGACGTCTATGCCGACGTATCGGCGGCCGAGGAGTTCGGCGGCGTGCCCGGTGGTGCCGGACCCGCTGAACGGGTCCAGGACCGCGGCACCGGGCTTGCACCCGGAGAGGATGCACCGCCGGGGCAGCTCGTGCGGGAAGGTCGCGAAATGGGCGCCGGGGAACGGGGTGGTTGCGATCTCCCAGACGTCCCCAGGGTTCTTCCCTTGTTCGTGGCGCCCTTGTGTGCCGGTGCGGTTGGTGTTCTTGACCGACGATGGGTTGACCCACCGTTCCG
>Ga0193743_1001402_pt1 | contig 17952 bp, 16 predicted proteins | sample L2c2metaG_FD_143038 | JGI IMG/M metagenome (GOLD analysis project Ga0193743, IMG submission 143038) | Soil microbial communities from a riparian zone of the East river system, Colorado, United States - L2c2 | ecosystem: Environmental > Terrestrial > Soil > Riparian zone | place: USA: East River...
CCATTCTCCATCTTTTTCATCATTTCATTATTTTTCATCATTTTATTATTTCGACTCCGATTTTTGGTATATAGACACGCATCCCACCTTAGCAGGGCTTTATCCTTTTCTTTTAGGATCCCCTGCTAGGTGCGCTTTCCTGTCGTATTTTACGTTTATATATATGTTTAGGATCCCCTGCTAGATCTCGACTAAGTCGTCTGCAGTTGCCCTAACAGTCACTTCGTTGTTTCACTGGCATCCATCAGCGCTTTATCGACTGCATATGCTGCCCCACTCGGGTCAGAGTACATGACGCTTAACCATTGTACCGAAGTCCATCTTGGTAGCAAGGTCGGAACGCTAGGCAAACAGTTAAGTCCTAAATCCCATAAAAAGTCAATGGTACATCATCTCGGTAAGCTGCCTCTTAAGTTCTCAATGAAAATAATTGCTGATGCATAGAATTTAGACCACTGGGACGGTAAGGCCAATCCAGGCCATGTTCTCAAGCAATACAAGAGTGGAAAACTGAACAATCACGAGGTCAAGGGTCTGATGGCTGTCGGCCAACATGTCCACTCAGATTCCAAGACCGGAAAGGTTGTCATGAAGGAGATGCCAGGAAAATTGTTGGCTCATATAATAGGAGATGTGAAGAACCATGGTGAGCGCAGAAGGAAGTGGAAAAATGGAAGCCCAAAGTCACCGTGGCTGCAGCACATATTGCTAAGACCAAGGGCATTTTACATGGGTAAGTTTCTGCCTTTGTTTTTTTTTTTCCAGTGATGTACTGAAGTCAGTATTGTTGTTGATAGTGACCTTAACATGAACAATGTATACTTTCCATATTCTCTGGTTTAGTAACTGACACCATGCTTCAGGTCCTTGTACATAATCATCTGGTACATGGCAAGCTAATCCACTTTATCGACTGGGAGCATCACCATGAGAAGGGAGCAAAAGTAAGAGCCATCGCCCCCTGTCTCATCTACTGTTACTGACTCTCTAAACCTTCAGCATTTCACCGATGATGCTGCAAAGATTCACAGCACACCTATGGTGCTGTGTGCTTAGTCACCACTACTTTTGTACAACCAAAATTAAAATGTGGCAAATCATTGTATGCCTTATTCCTCTAGCCAATTTAATCTCATTTAGGTAAAGAACAAAGACTCTAAACGGATTGTCAAAATTCTCAACACTGACAGAGATAAATTTTGCTATATCAGATAATTCCGCCACCTTCTATATTTAGTAATTACATGTTACTATATATGGTAACACAAATCAGAGACTATGAATTACGAAGTTGAACCAATCCAAAATAGGGATAGTTTGATTATTATTTTTTGGTGGACCGATTCCACTGCTGTACAAAAGTAGCGGTGACTAAGCGCACGGCACCATACAAGGCTCCATTCAGAGCTCTAATGTTTTGGGGATGATGAGGGTTTTGGGGATGATGACTTCTTGGATTCGGGGGGAGTGGCAGTGGAGTCCCAAACCATGTTCAGGCCCTTCGAAGTTATTACGAGTGTCGTTTAGGTAGTCGTTCTCTTATGTCAGCGATTGTTGTTGAGCAAACCCAGCGAAACAGCCACCTGAGTTGCCTGTGAGCCCCTTGCGCATGAGGCAGTGATAATTCCTCTGCCGCTGTCTCGATCCTGATCCCTCTGTTTTCTAATGCCTCCCACGCCATTCTAAATATATCGCCCGAACTTTGGTGTTTGGGATGGACGTAGGTTTCCATTGAGGAAATCCTTTTATTAGGGGTATTATAAAGCAGTCATTTAGCCGCTTGTTTTGTGTTGCAAGCAATTCACTTTGAAAGTTGAGCGAGTCGATGGTCGACTTCAAGTTGCGATAGATGACCTGTCCGAATTTCCCAACCAATGGGATTCATTTCCGTGCTGAGCCATCCGTGGCAAGTCTCGTGAACGGCGATGGTGCTTCCTCCCCATTCCCTTGAACCGCTCCCCGAAGCTGAAAACACTCACTTTTTGACCAGTGCTGGGTGTGCAACCGAACCATCGACAGCAAAAGCGAAGTTGCCGCCCCGGTACTTCGGCTGGAGAACTTGGGTCTGCGAGGCGTGTACGGGCTAGCATTTTCGTCGTTAGCAGTGAGCAATCGCTTTGGAGCCGCGCCTCCGTTGATACTCATGTGCGATTTAATTTCCTCTTTGGATGATGTCTAACACGTGATACCAAACCGGATCGGGTTTTGTAGTTCCGTACACCTTTCCCTTTGATCCTGGTGTTATGCCACCGGTGGTAGCTTTTGCAGTTGGGGAGTGCTAGTCCGGCCAACGTCCCCCTTGTAACACCTTGTACCGATATTACTGCAATCAGGCTGGCGAGGTGGTTATTCTTTTTAATTACCTGAGTTGCTTATGTAACGTAGTCAGTCTTCGAAATTCGAAATTCGAAATTCCGTAACACCGAAAGGACCACGGCGTCCAAACCGGACTAATAGACTATACCAAAAATAGAGCGGTGTCAGAATCCCTCGCAAAAACAAAAAAAAACAACACACAAGCCAGGAGCAAGCACATGAAATTTCATGTATGTACAAATAGGTGCTCGAACTCGAGAGGCTTATATATGCCACCTCAATCTTATATCCGGATTGGGGTATATACCAAGACAGGATTTCCAAAATTTGGGTCGAGTTTGTCCGGATTGGGTGCCGACCTTTTTCAAAAAATCCATCCAGTATCAGGCCTCACCTACCATTGCTATGGTCCTGTAATCGCCCGCTCATCGCCCCGCACATTAGATGACCGGGGCGATGAGCGGGCAATTACTGCCGAGGTGCTTTATATTCTAAAATATACTTCTGGGTACAATTGAAAATTTATTTATATTTTAAATGTCAAATGTTTTTAAAATGTTATTGGATATGTTAAATAACCTTGTTTTCGGTTCTTTAATCTTAGCTACAGCTAGAAACCCTCAATTAAGAGGACAATAAAAAATAGTGTTGACCTGTTTAATTTTTTAAAAGAAGAAATAAATTTGTTGTTGCTTAAAAGTATCTCGTTTTAATTTTGCGTACCTTTTAGCCCCTTTTACTTACTCAGTAATGTTAACAGGTTCTTAAAAAAATATTTCAAACCTAACGTATCGAGTATTGTATTTAAATTGAATACTGTTTTAAAAAGGAAACTTTCACTCAAAATATCAATTTCTATGTAAGTTTGTGTGACATCTGTACTTTGTTTCATATTTAATATTCCAGCAGCATTTTAAATCTCTGATCACTACCATCTAAACTTGACATTTAAAAAAACTTCTTGGAGAACCCGATGTGTCATATTCGAACCGAATAATGGACACCGAACAGACTCTTAAAGTGCACTCGAAACAAGTTCCACCCTGCTCCCACGAATCATCATGGCAGACATATCCCTCGAAAAGGTCAGCATTTATGTATCCTTTGCCATAGTCGACACTCAGCATTGGCGATCTGCTAGGCTTCCTTTGTTTCTCTCTGGGTGCGTTTTCTCTTTACCGTCCGACTTGTTTCAAGCTTATTTTTGTGAATATGGACGGTCAGGTAGAAACACTGCTCTATGGTCAGTACTTTCTTCTTTTTTTAAATTAGTTCGAAACGGTCCACCTCATATCTCTGGCAACAGGAATTTATCTCGTTCTCTTCTCCATCTGCGTCTATATTCTTCTATATACCTCGCACAGACAAGGATATCCTATTAACAAACCACTCTTAATCACAACAATCGTCATGTTTTCCTTGTCAACGATGTACATCTGTGTCTCGCTTGCGCGCGGCCTCACGGCGTTCATAGGAAACGAACAAATCAAATTTGGGGCGCTACAATACTATGCACAGATTTGGCTTGGGCTCAATATTTTTCAGCAGGTTCTGTATGCAACAAATAAGTAAGATCTCATTTTGTTGAAAAACATCCACTGCATGGTTTGCTTACCTGGAATACAACAGCATCGTGACTGATGGACTTGTGGTATGCATACCCTGAGCCATGCAGTCAACACTTGCTCACGTTCACTGGCTTAGATCTACCGCTGCTACGTCATTTGGGGATTCAACTGGAAAATCATCGTAGTGCCTTTACTCATGCTTACCGCAACAACAAGTGGGTCATCTGTCCGGTGTATACGACCGGCTTGAATGTTACTCATACTCTGGCTAGTCTGTGCATATACCGGTGTTTACAACTTTAGCATCGTTCGACCAGGACAAAACGTCTTCGCGTCAAATATCGCTGAGTGGGGCACGTCATTGTTCAGCCTCTCATTAGCGACCAACATAACGGTGACATCGCTCATTGGTATGTTGATGAATCTTACTATGTTTCATCTCTTTAACCAGGCTTCCTTTTCAGCTGGACGTATCTGGTGGGCTTCTCATCAGTCAAAGACTGCCCTTGGCAGGCGCCAGGTGCAGAAATATAACAACATCATCGCTATCATGTCTGTGTCGTCGAAACTCTGTTTGTTCCGTGATTTATCTATGTTGACAGCTTAGAATCCGGGGCCATCTATTCAGTCTCCCTGATGATCCTACTTGTTCTATATTGTCGAAAAACCAACGCTCAGGTTAGAGAAATCGAGTTCCTGCTTTATGAAAACTTATATCGTCTATCTTCAGTATATTGTCTATAACGCTTTAGCACAGATCATGGTGAGTTGTGTTCGCTTTTCAATCATAACAATTACTTTCCCTCTCTAACCAAAGCAGGGAATTGTCCCAACTCTTATCATCGTCCGTGTAGGATTGGGTGTTAGTACAGAAGACAAGGGCACATCCGCCACGGGGCTTTCATGCAATAAGCATAACTCTCCTATGTGCAACGCCCATTCAACTGCAGTGCCTATCGCCATGCAAGTGAGGAAGGTCGTTGAAGTTGACGAGGAATTTAACGACGACGACGGTAATAGGAAGGACGTCGATCTGTATACTGCAGGGAGCCGGGTGTAGGAAAAAAATTAATGGCCTTCACTGAGTTGAAATTCAAATATTGTACATAGCAACCTCGATTGTATTTGGATACTGAACTTTCTGAATCGTGCTGATACCCATTCCTGGGATCTCAACGAGGATGCCTCGATCTATTTGCAGAAGAGTGAGTTACCTGCACATGTTCGATTTCACTGAAATGGCATGTCAGTTGTCATGATCGTCATGATGGATCGACAGATGAACAAACCTTGTTGTCGGCAAACACCCACCCAGATTCCGTGACAATCGATTGAATATTGCAAAGTTGAAACCCGTTTGAAGTCAGACGGATTGAATCATATAAATATTGTGACGAGATGCCTGTTCAAACTAAATCTGTCAGGTGGTCAGAGTTAAACTTGAGCAGCACTGTCAAACTTCGGTGTACGAGGGGACAGTCGATTAAACTGCTCTCTATATAGATCCTCATACATAACCCATAAAAGGTCAGTGCAAAGGTCAGTGACAACTGGGTGAGCCGACACGCCGAATCATTCAAAAACTAGTTTCTCCTTCCGTTTTATCCCCAAATCCGGGGAGGTGGGCTTCAGCCGTTTTTCATTTCATTTTTTGTTAATTTTTTCTGCCAAGTTGGCGGAAAAAAAAAACGAATAAAAAATACTGTCTAACCGCTGCGGCTGCTGTAAGATATCAGATTTAAAAGATTGTGGTGACGGACAGCGGCGACGCACTTCGCTGTCAAGGTAGCTGTAGAACTCATCTCCAACGCTTCTTTATGGTATTGAATAGTAATCGGCTATAGACTCTACCTGGGGTACAGTAACTTCCCGAGACCTTAGCTCGCCACTCATGTTCTCGAATTATCTATTTTTAGAAGCTTTTGAGTACTTCAGGCCGACAGTTTCGATATGTATTAACGATGGTCAATATAATACTTTATGTAAATGCGAGAAAAATGTATATGTACAGACAGTTGAAAGTGCATGAAAGAGAAAAATGAATCCCAAACCTCACGGGATCCGGATATCGAGTAACTTATGTATGCATATCCGCACAAGAATGGAAGATTGCGATTGCGTCGAATATATGCGGGAGAATGAAAGAGTGCGATTGTGTCGAATATATGCGAGAGAATGAAACGATGGAGTGATTTGAGAAGTGGTGAGATTGCATATGAAAAAGAGAGTGTGTGTGTGTGTGAAGGAGAGAGAATTGAAAATGATAAGAAAATGCAGTGAGAAGTAAAAGAAATAGATAGTACCAACTATATTAATTTTTAAGGTCATGAAAATTCATGGAAACGGTCATCAATATAGATATCAAAAAGTGTGTGGAAGGGGAACAAAAATGAGGGGAAGAAGAAAGCCATACCAACGATGCGATGCGTTGAGGCGACACAAAAAATTCCAACTCTACCCATTAACAAGAAGCGCACGCGACCCAACGCCTTAAAACTCGCCCTGACCCGAAACCAAAATCGCAAACCACCCAAACATAGCCATCAAAAACCTGACCATCCACGCCGGATCCGCACCTACACCTAAACCAGGACGCAGCTGCATGGCTAATGCGATGTCTAATGGGGAACGCTTAATAGGTTGGCGTGGTCGGCGTTGGATTACTGGTGATGTTGTTTCGAGGGCTGTGGAAGTGGAGGAAACTGAAGAGGCGGTAGCGATAGAAGTCGAGAGTAGGGTGCTGGTCAGAGCGGCGATGGTGATGGTCGGCGCGACGATAGTGTTGGTGTCCGAGAAACTTGTAGGTTTAAGCAGCCCAGGGAAGGCGCCAGGTAGGGATTCATCATCCTCATCATCCTTTTCTTCCTCCCCCTTCTCCTCCTTGATTTCAACCTCTTTCTCCTCCCTCTCACCATTCTCAACAACAGTAAGATCACCCAACACTCTCCTCATCCTCGGACTCGCATCCATACTCGTTCCAACACCGGGTATCAAACCAGCGGGAGACGCCGTCGACGTCGATATTAATAACGAGCTAGCTGCCAACCCAAGAGCAGGGGCATCACCCGCTCGGATCGACCAAAGAGGTCTGCCTGTCGTACTGTTGGGCATTTCATTCTCCTTATCAACCCCAGCGGCATGCTCCTTGTCTCCTTTCACTGATGGCGAGGTATTAGGAGGAGTTAAAAGGAGTAAAGGAGCCAGTTTGGGTGAAGTTGATAGGGGTATCGACAAAAGGGAAGGGGAAGCCAACGGTAGTAGCCTTCCTGTAGGCGATGGCGACGGCGGTCCGCTTCTCGTACTCCCTAAACCTAAACCTTTAACGCGTAAAGGAGATGGAGGAGGAGGCGAAGCAGGTGGTGTAGGCATCTGGGCTGCCACTCGTCTAGGACTTTTTTCTTCGTCCTTAAATTGCTGCTGCAACTCTCGGTCAATTTGATTCTCGTCCGCGTCTTCTGAATTCTCTTGGAAATTGTTTGGTTGCTCATTCTCGACCAAAACGAGAGGCACTTCTGTACCAGCAATCGGAGAACGGCCCAAAAATGATTCAGGAAGAGGGAGATAATCCGGGTCTGGATAACTTTCTTCGTCCTGCATCTCTATTGGCACCTCAAACTCGATGGGTAACTCGAGTACCTTGGAACCAGGCAAGGTCTTCACGGTATCATCGTCCTCTCCAACTTCCAAACCGGCTTCCGTCTCGGGTACATCCATCACATCAGCCCCTCTCTCGTCTTCTCGTTCCTCCACCACCTCTCTTTCTTCGCCACGTTCACCCTCTTTCACACCCTCCTCATTAACACCGACAGCTCCATTCCATGGATCATCTTCATGATCCCAATACCACGCAGGCGCTGCCTGAACCGGTATCGTCGCTACTTGAGGAGACGAAGACGAACTTTGATGTTCCTCTCCTCGAATTGTATCAAGAGTTTGCGGACTGTGGTCGTGGTGTATATTATAAGCATAACTGTGGTCATCATGATGGTCATAAAGTTCGTGATTTTCGTGTTCGTTGACGAGTTCCTGACGACCTTGGTCTTCGTCTTCAATGTCCACTACAGTCCCAGTTGTGGATGCAGAACCCACTTCAACTGTCTCTGGGACCTCCTCTTCCAGAGGATGCCGATCCACTCTCCGTCCTCGTTGAGGTGACTCCTCCACAACATTAGACGAAATAGAATTTTGTACTTCGACGGGAGTTGTAGTATCTGCAATGGTTATGGGTTTCAAAGAATCCAAACTGCGTCTACCTTCCGGGGGAGACCTAACAGTGGGGTGTTCGTCCAACGGTTCGACGTCAACAGTCGGCTTACTAACCGCCAGATCTAAATCCACACTAGTCCTATAGACACGTATGAATTCGGGCTGTTCTTGCTGCGGCACGTTGTCGTCCTGCACGTCTAGATCAACTAAGACGTGTTCTTCCTCCGGTGCCGAATGGAAATCGATGAGTTTGCCCTCGGACAGAGACAGGGGCAGAGGCAAAGCTATTATGGGCACAGGCTCTAATATGGATTTTGATGTGGGTTTGGCCATAGTCACGGGGGTGGATTCGAAATGAATCTTGGGAAGTGGAATGGGAAGTGGAGGTGCGAACCACTTCCAGGCATCATCCTCCTTCTGTTTGAGACCCAGGCCATCCTCAACATCACCCAAGTCCACGAGCTGAACGACTTTCCTCCCAGGTGCCAAATCCAAGGCGACATCCTCTGCATCATCAAACAAAGATGGACGACGATGAGAAGGTAAGACGCCAATATCGGAAGAGGCAGGTGAAATCCTCCTTGATGTCAGACCAACCTCCTCGTTTTCCTTTCTCAAAGCATCAAGCTCGTCTGAAGACCCTGAGGACGAGAAGTCAATGAGAAGATGTTCTCTGCTTGTACCCCTATTCATTTCCTGCATTTCCATATCCAAGATCTGAACGTTTCTCAAGCCTGAAGCACCTCCACTTAGCCGTCTAACGGGGACACCTCCGAGACTCCTGCTCCGTCTGGGGAGGTTTGTAGGAGATGTGGTGGCAAGTAAGGCATGGGGAGACGGAGGGCGGGGAAAAGAGGTATGATGTAGACTGTGAACCTGTTTATTTATGTGCTGGTAGGGAGAAGCAGGAGGAGATGGAGTGCGAGGGATAGACGCAGATGAGATATCCACAAGAGGCGGAGGGGTACCGGGAACCGCCGTAGGAGGAGGTGGTAACCCAGTAATGGGCAGCAAGTCGACACTTATGTGCTTAGAAGGCTTTGCTTTCTTTTTGGTCTGTGGCCTGAACCACAAGAACGACTTACGCCAATCCCATGAAGTGGTCTTGCCTGAAGACGAGACATGATTTGGGAGATCATTTGAAGAAGACCCTCGAGAACGGTAAAGACGTATAGCGGCATAAGAAACGAGAACAGAGAGCACAGAGTACCCGATAATGGGCAGCAGAATTGGAAGAACCATGGGCGTGGTCACAGCACAACCACTCCGGGCCTAAGTACGTACCAAATGCCTCACCGAAGACACGAGGTGGCTTATTTTTAATCACGCGTATACATATTATATAAACGAGCCAAACATGTACAAGTTAAAGTTTACTTCACAATTCTAACCAGTAGCTCTCTCCCGCAGGATCCTTCGCAAAATTTTACCACTTGGACTCTTTGGCAACACATCAATAAAATAAATACCACCCGTCAGCCATTTATACTGAGATTTGACATCGGCAACATGCTGAATTGAAAAAGTTCTTTTTTTTTTAACATCCACAATTAGAAGAAGACGTGAACGACACCTTAAATATAGTCGCCCGGACTTGAGCAGCCAGTTTGGGGTCAGTCTTGACGCTCTCTGCGAGGGGTGATCGCAATACGACGAAAGCACGCGGTATCTCCCCAGCGTAGTCATCTGCTACACCGATCACGCCTGCATCAGCAATGCCAGGGTGCCCAAGAAGATGACCTTCAAGTTCGGCAGGTGCCACTTGATTTCCTTTCACCTTTATCAATTCCTGTGAGATTGGACATAGACAGAGAAATTGGGTGAGTTAAAAAAATTGAGGATGAGTGATGTTAAAAACCTTGATGCGATCAACAACAAACAAGTCTCCGTTCTCGTGGAACATGACTTCATCTCCAGTTCGAATCCACCTTAAGAGTAAAAATAATAAGTTTGTCGTCCAAAAAAGAATTATGAGAAAAAGGACATACCCATCGACGAAGGTTTCTCGCATCCTACAGTCATTTCCTATCGTCAGCGCACTCCATTTCTACAAAACCAAATACTCACGCAGCTTCATTCTGATAATATCCCAGCGCTACTTGTGGGCCTCTGACGAAGAGTTCACCCGATTCCCCGATTTGGGCCAATTCTCCGTTGGGTTTGACCACTTTGACCGTGGTTCCTGATATCAGTTGTCCGCCACTACCCAAAGTCCCTACTTTCTGGGTGGCCACTTTGGACAATATAAGATAGGTAAAACAGGTTGTCGGACTGATGGATGATCAATGAGAAACGTACCATGCTCACGGCGGCACATGTTTCTGTCATCCCTGATGAATACAGTCAATAATTCGAAGATGAAAGTCAGAACAAAGGTATTCACCGTAGCCTTGTCCGAGCTCAATATTGGGTAATCTCTCAAGTAGCTGTTCGGTGAGTTCTGCTGTAAGTGGAGCGGCGCCTACTATGCACCAACGGATACTTGTCAGGTCGGCCGCAGCGGCCAAAGGATGCTGGTACATTCCCCATATCAGAAGCGGTTAACTTGGCAGACACCAACAAAAATTCACCTTGGATAGAAGGACAGCTTGTGGAGGAACTAATCTAAATATAGCAATGATATAAATGGAAGAAATTAACTGATTTCGAACTGGGTGCGTACAGCAGATGGGTGATTCGATATCTTTTAATATTATCAAAAAACTGTGCAAAGTCAAACTTGACCGTGACGATGATTGTTACCTAAACCAAGATTCAGAAAAACAAGCAAAAGGATAGGGATATGAGACGTGCTTTAGCATAAATCATGAGGTGGAGCTGTGTACGGTAGAAAGCGCGAGCCATAAACATATGAAAAGTACGCGTATGATTTACTTACGTTGACCAAAAGGCCGTACATGCCTGCGGAAATTCAAAGGAGTGAGTAGTCGTCTGACTAACATATAGTTTTAACTAACGATAAAGTGGGACAACTGTGAAGTTGTAAATGGATGAGATACCAATCCAATATTGTATTATTTAGCCTTACCATTGCAACATATATCACCAGCTCTGAATCGTCGTTTCTCTATCGATTCATCACTGATCTTGCTAACTGTGGCACATTGCAAGACGTTGCAAAGCACATTATAATGCGAAATCGCCACGGCCTGACAACAAAGTGAACAAATCTGTAGAGAAGTATACCATGGACTGCACCTTTGGCTGACCAGTAGTCCCAGACGAAAAACACAGGAAGGCTATTTTCTTTTTAGCGCTGTTCCCGAAACCCAGGCGGTACTCCCGGAGCATCGGAATCCCTTGACCCTCCTTGATCAACGCGTCAACAGAAATCTGGGGTACAGGCGTCGACGACAGGTTGCCATCTATAACGATGATATGATCATTAGGGATCGCAAGGGAGGTTGCAGCCTGTAATACAACTGAAACAATATCGACATGGGCAACTATGAGCGTCGGTTTCGCGACAGTGAGTTGATAAACTTCATTTAGAGTGCCAGGTTAGATTACATTGAATAATTTTGACATGATCCTCGCCTCTCACCCAGTTCGTCTTTAGTAAGTGTGGAACTTGTGGTACTATTTTTGATGCTGGTCAGTGAGAGCGTCTTTGAAAAAATAAAAAGAACAAGAGAAACATACGCTACGATCGCGCCCAGCCTGTGGGCAGCCCATATACATACTGGGTAATCTATTCAAAGCCTCACGATTAGAGTGATGATTTACGAAAGGAGTTTGCGTACTAACCAATATGGTTCGGAGAAATAAGAGTGACTAAGAGAAGAAAGGGTTTTAGCTAAAACCAGGTTTCAGAGCGCTCACCCACCAATATCATCATTTCCTGGCGAGTAAGAGCAAGAACGCTTATCGAAAGGCAAAAGACTCACCTAAAACCTTTCGGCGTTGTAAAGCCTTTGCAAGGGCGTCAGTGCGGTGAGTGCAGCTAGATGAACTTGGCGCATCAGATAGACGAGAGTTGGTAGGAAGCCTATTATCACCTCGTCCAAATATATTTTACGACCTGTTTTGTCATCTATCATACAGGCAATGTTGGGGGCGCTTGGGGTCACAGTGGGATGGTCGATCTCCCCATCAAGAAAGACTTGGGGAAGTGTGAGGTCATTCACAGGTGTAACAAAAGGATCAGCTTTCGAGTGTATGAAAGCCATTGAAGACTATAGCAGCTAGTCTGGGGCGGGAAATATGTCAACAGTCGCACTTATATATGTAAATACGCACCGGAGGAAGTATCGCATACGAGGTAATCGTGTTATTACGTAACGTAGCCAGTCTATACTTATTATTTCCATCCTCCCATGATACTGCCGGTTCTTTTTCTGAAATAGCGAGGGGAGGAATTGAACGGCAGACGTTAGGGCTCCTTTTTCGAAGGAAAGCGAGGGGGCTTGTGAAAGTGATCGTGAAGCCACTGAGCGTCGAATGGTCAGCATACTTGTTTATATTCTGAAGACCAGAGTAAGTAATGTTTGAAATTTGAAATTTGAGCGCTTGAGCGGTCACCTTTCCGGTTGATAGCACGGTTAACAAGACTAGTATCTGTGTCAACTCCTAACGGATCCTAAAGCCCGTGCCGTCATTGAAAACCTCCAACGCGACGTATTGTTTGTTGAGTATACCTACCTACATAAATTTAACAACAAATACATACGGAAAGGGGTCGAATGGAATTGAATGCATTTTCGCTGACTACGTTACCGACTCTTGTGGACGTAAAGTTTGACTTCACGTGGTGCAACCATCTGTCAAACCTTCTTCGACGTCAACCACAGGGGAATGTCAATTCTCACTGAGAGATGTTGAACCTTATTCGAAATCGCCAGGTTGGATCCTCAGTTTATACCCCACTTTCCACCTCAGATCCAGAAGGCCCAGCCATGGATGTAGCTGCGCAGTCGCCAGAGGGAATCTCTGCAGATATCGACCAAGATGACCGCAAGACCTCTTCCAATGCTTCCCAAGCGCCGATGGATAATCAACTTAAACTGTCCTGGTTCTCTCAAGTACGATCAAGGTGGGAATTCAGACCTCCCCCTGACTCGCCCACTGCTAACTCAGGCCACGTTAGCTATTATGGGGCGCTTATCCTCAACATAACTGCTTTCTTGCTTCCAGCCATCTACAGTACCCTCTCGAAGATGTGGATTGCCAACATAGACGCGTCATTAGTTTCTACGACAGACGCTTATACATGCAAGTCACCAACTTATCATGAAAAAAAATCCGTTGAAATTCTCAACTGAGATGCGCCACACAGATTTCTCGGTGGTGGTTGAAGTTTTGAACGAAGGGTTACCCCGAGCAGCATGGTATACATTGTCACTTATCGGAAAACATCTTCCTTTCTCTGATACTTGGAGATTCAGGTCAACGATAGGAAAGGGCGACACAACACGGGATACACGCGAGAAACACCTGGATCGGCTCAACCTCATTCTGACACTTATCTCCTTCCAATCTATCCTTGGGTTCTTACTTTCCATCATCTTCCTTTTTGCCGCTCCAGGATTTGTAGGTGCCTTCGTTCCAGGGCCTGTTCGTGAAACTTCAGTCAAATATATTCGTATCCTAGCCTTTGATGCTCTGGCGAGTACCCTCAACGTAGCTGTTAGCTTTGGTACAAGGGCTATGGATAAGCCCGAGTAAAGTCTTCTGCTCAGTCAAAGTTTCTTAGTTTTGACTTGCCTTTTTTTCGATAAAGTGTGCCTCTCTTGATGTCCTCTGTGCAAACATTGATTCAAATCTTGCTCGAACTTGTTCTAATATCCACAGTACATACCAAGAGGGTCAATCCCACAATACATATTCAAGCAACCATTAAGTTGGTTTGTGAGTACGTCCTGTCTTCTTGATTAGTAAAACACTTATCCCAACTGTCCCGTAGTCTTTCTGGAGCCGTGGCCGGTTTGATCTATTTTCTCTACCTGGTTCGAAAATCTACAACGCATTTTCGTTCATTGAAGTGGTTCTCACTACCTGCACTGAAAACCCTGTGTCTACCGGGTCGATGGACCTGTCTAGAAAGCATAATCCGAAATGCAATCTAGTATGTTATCTCCCATCAGACCCTTTTCACTGAGCCTAAAACTATCCTTCATATCATAGTCTATGGCAGATCCACGGTGTGGTTGCTATGGGACAGGCATATGCAACTGCTTGGGGCGTATTCAACACTATTCGTTGGGGTCTTATTATGGTGCCCGTTTTGGCACTTGAAAGTACCTCGAGTACATTTGTTGGTCATCGGTGGGGTATTTTCCAAAATGATAAAGGTGAAGGTGCTAAAGCGACATGGTCGGACGTTCGATGTGAGTCCTTCTCCAAACCTTCCATCACTGCTTATTTATCTATTTGAAAGTCATCGCAACACCTGCATTACGATCCGTCGCTATCGCTCTCCTGATAGAAATTCCAATGTGCATCGCGTTATCCATTCGCGGTGCTGGTCCTTTTGCCAAATACCTCTCTGGATCGGATGAGGTAGCAGCTATCACCGCCATGATGTGGAGGTCCATCGACTGGTGCTACATTTGCTATGCCGTATCTACACAGCTCGCAACAATTTTACTTGCAACAGAAACGCGATGGTTGGTTTCCAATACTATTGGCTTATAATTTACTTACCGAACATTTGAATTGTTCAGGTACCTCTACCAATCTCTGATCTCAAATATTTTTTATGCTCTTCCATGGGCGATTGCCCTTCCTCGTATTGGTATTACCCCCGATACTGCATGGAAATATCATAAATGGGTTTTGTGAGTCTATTCTTTCTTTCTTGAACTGTCTTCCATTTTATTGACGTTTGAATTTTGCAGTGGCGGGAGTCTTGTGGTTAGTCTTGGGATTATAATTGTTGTTGATCTCCTTTGGGCAGTTCGTCTAAGAGGATGGAGGATACCAAGGGCTTCGATTAATTGGGCTTAGATCTGCCTTATATTTCCCCTCATCACGATGAGTGGCATATTCAAATAAGCAGATATGTAACATAGTATAAGTATACGGCTCACTGTAAGTAATTGATATGCAAGCAATATCCAAGCGTCAAAATCAACGGAGTTCGAAATGGAACAAAGCGCGTACCTGTACCATCGTATGTCCGCCCATACTGCTCGTCTTGCTCGCCCTTTGACTCCAACCTATGCGAAACGGATCCATGCACAGATTGTTTTTGCAGCGGCGGCGACTGTTGTGAAGCCCAATGAACTCCAATCAGCCCTTGCTCGACCAATTCACGTCAGCGTTTATGAACCTCACCAATCGGTCTTTTATCTAGCAGCTACTCTCTCCTACGGTATTATTAAAGGTAACTTCTCTTTTTTTTCTTTTGCGAATCTTATCATGATATGAAACCCTTGAAGATTTGACTTTTTTTTGTTGTTTTTTTTTTGTTGTTTTGCTGGGCCACCCATTCATGGATGGAAACAAACGGATTATAACCATCATATTGTTATGGCCTCTGAACCCGCAACTTTTTTTCCTTGTCAGTTTTTTTGCTAGCAAATGAATATGTACGAGCGATGGGTTTTACCGGTTTAATGGAAGCGGAAATTATAGGTGATGTAGATCAGGCGGTGTCCAACATCGCTACTCGTTACATGGATGTTGCTGCTGGAAAACTAGACGTTGAAGGTCTGGCCGACTTTACGAGCCCTCGTAAATGATGATGTGGTTTCATAGTAACAAGCATTGTCGTGCCGTATAGGAGGAGGAAGACGGGACAGCCGTGTTTATTATCTGGAGGGCTAACCTGTTATATATGTCTGTCTACTTGCCTTCACATCTTTGCAAAGAGTAGAAGTGACGGTCTACTTGTCCCAGTCTCTCACGGGCAGACACTTCCCGCGTCTACCATCGGTTCGTCCACGCTGAAGCTGCCGTCAATGGTCCCATTCCTCCGACTCCCACTGGGGCTCCATGAAAGCCACTGCTTAAGCCAAGTTTCGGACCACTTCTGTCACCGGCGCATCCAATGTATTCGGTTTTTGAGGTTGGGTACTGGGCATGAAAAGATGTTACAGGGGATAGGCGGGTTAGAGGTATTGGTCATGCAGGCGTCGGTATCTTTGTGGTTATTTATTGATCATTTCTGTAGACTATGGCCGGCGCGGTTAGTGGTGTCGTAGAAGCTCTTGGTGTGTTCCTTTTGTTAAAATAAACTGATTATAGTTTTCTTAGGCCTTGGATTGATAGATGATATACTCGGATCCATGGCAGTGCTTGGACTTAGTAGCTGTCAACATTCTCCCTTGACCCCTTGTCATTCTCCCCAGACCACAGCAACCTTGATACCTTACATTTGCTGACTAGCTGTATTTAGAGATGCTTGTTTACCTCGAATATCAAAATGAAATTGGACCCGCTTACTCGCCTTCTCGTCTAGAGTGGTTAGTACATCTTATCGAACGAACTCCTTGCCGAGTCACCTACATTTCCTTGTCTTCTGACAATCTTCCGATGAAAAGTATCTTATCTACCTTCACCATATAATCTCAAGGGTTAGATCCTATTCAGCCATATTCTTACTATCTATAAGGCATTCATGCTAATAGATGCAGCTTCATAATTGAAGTTTGGGCCACACCAGTAGCTCGGAAAGTACACTTCTTCCCGGTCAGTGGTAGATAGACGGTCGCCAGTCATTGATATTCATGCGGTACAAATAGTGTACCACACTACCATCCCGATCACCATTGGTTGCAATCGAGCTGTTCTAATCATAGTTTTAGCCACCGATTCGGTGTTGCTAAAAATATTTACTATCCCTGCACTGACCTACCTTTCGTCAACTTCGAATATCTAGCTTAATTTTCGCTCTAATGACACCAAACTTTGTAAATGACATCTAGGACCTTACATTAATATACTTTTAATTTATTCTTTGTGGGTGAAAAAATGCAGTTGGCAGTGAAGAGGTTTGTCAGACTCACGCTGAGCAATACGTGACTTGACGAAAGGTGGGTCGCTGTGGATGTGCTCTGACAAAGATTTCGCCAGTCCGGCCGTTCGGTCAGATTTCCCAAAGCAGTAAGTTTTGGTTTGATTGCTGAACTCGCACAATTCTCTTTCCACGTGTTATCACGCGCGCAATTTCCAACTAGATCTTGAGACTCGAGGCCAACCCGAGGTGTCATACTTCGGGTACTCAAGTCAAAATGTGCAATTCTTAAACTATTACCCAGCTTTCAGAAACCATTGCTATTTGACTAAGTATGATACAATTGCCGCAGAATTTTCCCCTGGCTGATGTATCGATGAACGTTATCGATGAACCCACAACGCGGGGACGAGTGGAAGGAGACCTACCTGCGTGATTGTGTGGCTGCATAGCCACGAGTTATTCACTGCAATTTCTCACCTTCAACGGGGCCCATGAGATTCTGAGGATATAGATTATATCTAACTATACATGAGTAGTATTCGTCTCAAAGAGAAAATGTGGGATAATTACTTAGGCAGTTCAACGATCGCAATATGCCGAGCTGTGTCTCTTTTGTAAACCCGATCGTTCGCCGAATCGACGAATCGACCAAATTTCCAGGACCCAGATGTCCGCGATAGTAGTGTAGGGCCCGTTTGTGTCCCATATTTTTCTTTGGCTTTCAAACACTGGTTCGTCTTTCCAAAAGCTGGGTTTGCGAAAAGTAGGCTCTCACGCATTTCGGGTTTATGAGTTTGTCACAAGAGAGCACATCGCTATGAGAGGTTTCTCTAGAAAAACATCCCCTTTTCTCCGAGAAAGGATATTGCTAAAACAATTATCTCCTTGTTGTCAAAAGAGCGGGCGTAAGGACATAGTTCTAGCCCTACACAGCTTTCGGATATGAATAGGACGAAGATGTAT
>Ga0193743_1001403_pt1 | contig 17950 bp, 18 predicted proteins | sample L2c2metaG_FD_143038 | JGI IMG/M metagenome (GOLD analysis project Ga0193743, IMG submission 143038) | Soil microbial communities from a riparian zone of the East river system, Colorado, United States - L2c2 | ecosystem: Environmental > Terrestrial > Soil > Riparian zone | place: USA: East River...
GTGGGCCTGTTCCACGCCGAGGCGGTCGCGTCCTGGGCGCGATCCGACCTGGCTCGGCATTGCATGCGGGCGATGATCGAGTTGCAGGCGGATGCGGACGTCGCCGTCGCGGACGACATGCTCGAGCGTGTCCTCGCCGTCGGTTCGCCTGCCCCGGTGCTGCTGCACGGACTCGACGAGAGTTGTTGGCCGTTACTGGAATACGCGGGGGTGCGCGGCGTGCAGACGCGGATTGGCCTTGAGGACACCCTGAGGCTGCCGGACGGGTCCGTCGCGCCCGACAACGCTGCGCTGGTGTCGGCGGCGGTGAGCCTGCTCAGTCGGTAGCGGCAGCCAGGGCGAAGTCGGCGAAGTCGAAGCCGGGCACCACAACGCAGCTCACCAGGACGGGTTCGTCGTGGCGCGGACGGGCCCGCTGCCAGTGACCCGGCGGGACCAGCAGTTGCGGTTGTTCGCCTGCATCGACGTCGCTGCCGAGCAAAAGCGTTGTGGCACCGTCCTGTTCGGGCCCGACCTCCAGCAGCAGCGGGCTGCCCCTGTGGTGGAGCCACAACTCGGCGCTGCGCACGGTGTGCCAGGCCGACTGCTGGCCGGGCATGAGCAGGAACAGGATGGCCGTTCCGGCGCTGCGCGGGCCCGTGTAGTCCGGCGGCAGGGCGGACTGGGGAACCGTCAACTCGCTGCGCCACGTCTCCCGAAACCAGCCGCCCTCCGGATGCGGGGCCAGGTCGAGCGTGCGAGCCCAGCCGGGTAGCTCCGTCATGGGTCCAGCCTACGTCGAGGTGACCGGCCAACCCGATACTCTCATCGCATGGCTCGCCTGCGCCCCGCATGGTTCGTCGTGCTCTGTGCGTTGGTGCTCCTGGTGAGCGGGTGGCTGCCGTGGTTGACCACCAGCGCCGACGGCGGCGGCCGCGCAAATGCGATCGGCGGAAAGCTCGGTCAGATCGCGGTGCCCCCGCCGGGGTTCGGCGTCGGACAGCTGATCGTCGTGCTGTCGTCGACGTTGGTCGTGGCGGCCGCCATGGCGGCGCGTGGCTTGTCGGCGCGGATCGCTTCTACTACGGCACTGTCGATTTCGGTGCTCTTGACGGTGCTGGCATGGTGGTACTTCCGGCTGTACGTGGCACCGCCGATCGCGGCGGGCTACGGGTTCTACGTGGGTGGGGCGGCGACCGCCCTCGCGGTGGTGCTGTCGGTGCTGGCCATGGTCGCGGCGTGGTCGGAAGCGAGTCGGCACCGATGACGGGGTTCGTCGAACCAGTGGTGCTCACCGGCCAGCGGTGGCTCAGGCTCGAACCGTTGCGTGCCGCGGACGTCCCGGAGATCGCTGTGGCCTCGGCCGACGGTGACGTCGGTGGGCTCTGGTTCACCAGCGCGCCGTCTCATCGGACCGCGCGGGAGTGGGTGGACCTGCGGTTGGCCTCGCAGCACCCCGACACCGGGTTGACGTTCGTCGCGCGCACCCCGGACGGTCGCCTGATCGGATCGTCGAGCTATCTCAACGTGGACCCGCCGAACCGGCGGCTCGAGATCGGTAACACCTGGTTCTCCGGGTCGGTGCGCAGGACCGGGGTCAACACCGAGGCCAAGTTACTCATGCTGGGCCACGCCTTTGACGAGTTGGGTTGCGTGGCAGTCGAATTCCGGACGCACTTCTTCAACGCCACCAGTCGCGCCGCCATCGAGCGCGTCGGCGCCAAGCTCGACGGCGTGTTGCGCAGCCACCAGCTGTTGCCGGACGGATCGCGGCGCGACACCGTCGTCTACTCGATCCTCGACGTGGAGTGGCCCGCGGTGCGCAACAACCTGCGGTTCCGGCTGGACCGATGACGGTGGGTGCTGACGACCTGCTCGCCGGGGTGCGTCGGCATTGCCTGGCATTGCCTGAGGTGACCGAGGCACTGACCCACCGCGCACCGACTTGGTTGTGCGCAGACGGTCGTTCGCCAAGTTCATCGATCCCGAGGACCACCGCCTCGACGAACCACACATCGCGTCGTGGGCCGCCGCGCCACCCGGCGCCCGTCAGGAGCTCGTCGCCGAAGACTCGCGCCGCTTCTTCGCTCCACGATTCGGGGGGAGTGACTGGATGGGGATGCGACTGGACCAGCAGCCCGATGGCCCCGACTGGCACGAAGTCCGCGAGATCCTCACCGACGCTTATCGTCAGGTGGCGCCGAAGTTCCTCATCGCCCGTCTCGGCTAGACGGCGGTGACTTGTGTGCCACGCAGCGGGCCGGCGCATTGATCGCAGGCCAGCACCGCGTCGAACCGCTGGCCGCAGCCCGTGTGGGTGAGGATCACGGCCGGTCCTTCGGGGGCCAGGAACCACAGCTGCGCCCACTGCAAGGAGGACACCAGAACTCGGAAGAATGCCCGCCCCTTCTCGGTCAACCGGTAGCGCCCGTCGCCTGCGGCGAGCACGCCGTTGGCCGTGAAGATCTGCAAGCGGTCGGCCAGGGAGCCGGGTGGCGCACCGAGTTGGTCCCGGAAGTCGCCGAACCGGCTGGCGCCGACGAACGCCGCCACCAGCAAGGCGAACGCCCATCGATCGCCGAGGATGCTCATGGTCTCCGGGAACAGGTCCGCCCGGCCGTCGACGCGGTCGGAGCTCGATCGGCGCCGCGTGGAGAGCACGGGCATCGACCGCGACCAGCCACCGCTCGGACCCCAATGCGCACCAATGTCCTTCTCCGTCACCGGCTCCGTACATGCGGCGCACTGCAGCACAGGCGCGAAGTCCTCGCCGCAAACGGTGTGGTGCATCGCGGGCAGTCGCTGGGCGTGGTCGGGGACCCAGTGTCTTTCCCACTCCCAGATCGACACGAGTACCGGCCACAGCGCGCGTCCGCGCGGCGTGAGCACGTAGCCGGCCCGCGGCGGCTTGGCCTGATAGGTGCGCCTGGCCAACAGCCCGTCGTCCGTCATCGCCCTCAACCGCCGGGTCAGCACCGCATGCGAGATCGGCAGGCGGGCTGTGAATTGCCCGTACCGCGTCGCACCCAGCGTCGCCTGCTGCAGGATCAGCAGCGTCCATTCGTCGCCGAGTAGCCCGAGCATCCGGCCGACGGCGTTGGTTCCGCCTGCGGGCAATGCGGTGGGCACTACAGCCCGATCGCCTCGGCGGCGGAGTCGGTCTCGCGCCAGCGGCGAAGCTCCGAACCGGGTGCCCACGTCGAGTGGGTGCCGCTGGAAACCCGTTCCGGCAGAGCCAGTTTGCACACCGGGCCGTCGGTCACCCTGGCGGCGTCGAACACCAGGCAATAGGAGGCGTCGTCATTCATGTCGGTGGTGATCGTGACCAGGTAGCCGTCGTCCTCGCTTCGGCCGCCCATTCGCGGCGCCATCGCGGTCTCGCTGCCGTACACCCCGTCATCGAAGGCGAACCGCTCCTCCGCACCGGTCTTGAGGTCGTGCTTGACCAGCCCGTCGAACAGGAACCAGGCAGGCTTGCCCGTCGCGGCGTAGGTGTAGCGGTACTCGCTACCCGCATACTCCGAGTTGATCATGCCGAATTCCGTGATGCTGTCGGACAGTTGCTCCTCGCGCACGCCGCCGGTAGCGAGGTTGAATCGCCAACGGTGCAACCGGGGCTGCATCCGGTCCAGTGCCAGGAACCGGAACGCCCGCTGCCACTTGTTGCCCATGCCGTTGTCCGCCGGCTCGGGGTCGCCCTGGAAGAAGCCGTCGAGCACGATCTCGTCGCCGTCCTCGTAGGCGTTGGTGAAGTGCAGGACGTACGTCGGATCGGCATGGAACCACTGGACGTCCGACGACTGGCCGCGCCGCGGGATGACGGCGAAGCGCGAGGGCATGTCCCGGTGGAACCGCGCGACGTGCGCATTGCGCTCGAGGTACTCGGGCTGCCAGAACAACGGAAAGTCGTTGAGTATCACGTAGTTCTCGGTGAACGCCATGTCGTGGGGCAGGCGTGGCCCTGGCAGTGGCACGTCGACGTAGTGCACCAGCTCGTCGTTCGCGTCGACGACGCCGTAGTGCATGTAGGGCGCCCGCTTGCCGTAGTTGAAGAACAGCAGTTCGCCCGTCCGGTCGTCGACCTTCGGGTGCGCCGACACACCCAGGTCGATCGGGAACGCACCACCCCAGTCCTGCTTGCCGAGCGTCTCACCCGAGTACGGGTCGACCCGGTACAGGTCGCCGCACTGGTAGAAACTGGTCAGCGCGATGCCGCGGTGCACCGTCACGTCGGTGGACGACGCGTCCTTCATCAACGTCCTTGCGCCCCAGCCGTAGTCACGCTGGGCCAACTCGACCGGTTCGGCAATGCCGGGCCACAGCGGTCCGCCCGCATCGTTCTCTTCTGCGAAGCCGTCGGTGCGGACGAACCTGTTGCGGTAGAACGCTTTTCCGTCACGGAAGCCGACCAGGTGCATCATGCCGTCGCCGTCGAACGGGTGGTACGCCTTGAGCGCAGGGTGCAGCGGGTTCTCGGTGTTGCGCAGGTAGACGCCGTCGAGGTCGGTCGGGATGTCGCCCGCCACGACGGTCAGGTCGTCGGCGTCCCACTCGGTGGTCTGCGGGCGCCACGGCCCGGTGCGGTAGGGGTGGTCGTCGTCCTCGGGCAGCGTGGACAGGAACTTGCCGACGATCTCGGGGCTTGTTCGGGCGGTCATCCTCAAACCCTCACTGCCGAACCGATGACGAAACTGACCGTGGTCGCCGTGCTGCCGCCGAAGTTCAGCGTGCCGAACGTTCGTGCGCCGTCGACCTGATAGTCGCCCGCGGTGCCGCTGACCTGTTTGGCGGCGTCGAGGAGCATGCGCACCCCGGTCGCGCCGACGGGATGGCCGCCGCCGATCAGCCCGCCGCTGGGGTTGATCGGCAGCCGGCCGCCGATCTCGATCTCGCCGTTCTCGATGGCCTTCCACGATTCCCCGGGACCGGTCAGCCCGATGTGGTCGATCGCGAGGTATTCGCTCGGCGTGAAGCAGTCGTGCACCTCGATGCCGTCGAGGTCGACCAGTGAGACCTTGGCGCGCTCGAAGGCGTCCAGCACCGCTCGTCGCACGTGCGGCATCACGTACGGGTCGTCGGCCGCGCGGTCGAGTTTCTGCTGCAGGCCCAGCCCGACGGTGCGGTGACCCCAGCCCTCGATCCGGCCGATCGGGCGGGCGTTGGGGTGGTCGCGCAGGTAGTCGTCGCCGACCAGAACGAGGCCCGCGCCGCCGTCGGTCATCTGGCTGCAGTCGAATCGGCGGATCCTGCCCTCGACGACGGGGTTGGTCGCGTCTTCAGGGGCGGAATCGTCGCCGCGCCCGGCGACCAGGTCGGGCACGGTCCAGTCGCGGGTCTGGGCGTTCGGGTTGGCCCTGGCGTTGGTGAAGTTCAACTGGGCAATGGCCCGCAGGTGGCCCTCGTCGATGCCGTAGCGGCGGTCGTACTCGTCGGCGATCCGGCTGAACATGTATGGCCACATGAACGTGGCGTCCTGACCTTCGTGCCCCGTCCAGGCGGCGGCGCCGAGGTGCTGGGCGGCGGTGTCGCCGGGCACCGTCTTCTCCAACTCGACGCCGACCACCAGCGCCGTGTCGTAGGCGCCCGACCGGAGGTCGGCGATCGCCGCCAGGGTGGCGACGCTGCCGGATGCGCAGGCGGCCTCGTGCCGCGACGAAGGGGTGTCCCACAGGCCGTCGACGACGCTGGCCGGCATGGCTCCGAGGTGGCCCTGAGCAGCGAACATCTCGCCGAAGGCGTTGCCGACGTGGACGACGCCGATGTGGGCCGCGTCGATCTTGGCGGCCTGCATCGTTGCCGTCACAACCTCGGCGGTGAGATCCGCGAAGTCGAACCCCTCGCGGGTCAGGTTCCGTGCGAAGTCGCTTTGGAAGCCGCCGAGAATCCACACGTTGGAGCCACCCATGACCGCACCGTACTACAACTAACAGAGTGACTCGAGATTCATTGCAGAAAAGTGTCGGTTCTGGCTGCCCCCCGCCCTCTTACCGGTATGAGCACGACAACGACCTACGACCAAACGACCTACGACATCGTCGACCGGCTGCACGCCAGGCGCGCGGCCCATGTGCCGGGCGACCGGATCGCCGCCACGGTCTCCGCGTGGTTGGCCGAGCTTGGAGTCGACAGCCCGATGGCCGAGGACCTCGCCCGCGCCGCCCGCGCCGGCGACTGGCCCGCAGTCCACGCCATCAGCGACTGGCTGTCCGTCGACGTCCTCGTCGCGGCCTGACGGCCTCACCGGCTCGATTCTGAACCGGTGAGACCTCGGCGCACTTGGTTGTGCACCACCAAGCCCACCTGTGTGCGAGCATTGCCCGGCTCCTGGTGACACAAACGTTCGTACCCATCGGATCAGAGGGGGATGATGCAGCTATGGCGTCGCAGAATCACGACCTCGCCCTCCGGATGGCGGAGCTGTCGCGTTCGATCGCGCTGCGCAACGTCGATGAGGTGCTCGCCGACGTCACCGCTGCCGCGATGCAATTGATCGACGGCGTCGACGTCGCCGGGGTGCTGCTGATCGGCAAGGCCAACAGCTTCGAGACCCGAGCGCCCACCTCCGACCTGATGTTCAAGCTCGACGAGCTGCAGATGCGCTATCTCGAGGGTCCGTGTGTCGCGGCGGCGCTGGACGAGGTCGTCGTGCGCACCGACGATTTCCGCAACGAGCCGCGCTGGCCCAATTACTCCCCGGCAGTCACCGCGCTGGGGGTGCGCAGCGGCCTGTCCTTCAAGCTCTATACCGCCGACCGCACGGCCGGGGCGCTCAACCTGTTCGCGTTCGAGCCGAGGCTGTGGGACAGCGAGGCGGAGACCATCGGCATGGTGCTGGCGGCGCACGCGGCGGCGGCGATCCTGGCCAGCCGCGAAGGCGATCAGCTCCAGTCCGCGTTGTCGACGCGTGACCGCATCGGCCAGGCCAAGGGCATCATCATGGAGCGGTTCGGCATCGAGGACGTCCGCGCGTTCGCGATGCTGCGCCAGCTCTCCCAGGACAGCAACACGAAGCTCGTCGACGTCGCACAGAAGGTCATCGACACCCGGGGGCAGTAGTCCTCGCAAGCTGGTCCAGAAAAGTGTGCACTTTGCGGTGCCTCGCGACTCCTAGCTAGTGAACGCTGCCCGCCAGGGCGGCCGCACGTTAGGAGATCGGAATGAACAACTCAGATGACGCGCCCCGCACTGGACTCATCCTGGGCGTTCTGGTGGCCAGCTTGATCGGCATCGGCGCGATCTGCTTGGCGGCGCCCGTCGATTCCGGCTCCGCGCAGGTGCCCACGGTGCAGCAGTCGACGCTGCGCTGAGCCGTCGGCGCAGACGTTGGTGTGAGGTTTTTACCGGCAGCGGGTATGCCACTCGGGTGCCAGTGGCAACGACAGTCGCTGGGTCGAGTGCAATCGTTGGTGTGGCTGCGGTAAACCGGTCGCATCCACCAGTGTGATGACGGCCCAGAGTCCAACCGCCCGACCGAGGAAGAGGACCCAACCATGAGCAACGTTCCCGCAATCGAACTGAACGATGGTGCGCACATCCCGCAGCTTGGGTTCGGTGTCTTTCAGATCGGGGCGGAGGATACGGCTTCAGCGGTCAAGGCTGCCCTGGAGACGGGGTACCGGCACATCGACACAGCCGAGATGTATGGAAACGAACGGGAAGTGGGCCAGGGCGTCCGCGACGCGGGGCTGGATCGCGCCGATGTCTTCATCACCAGCAAGCTCAACAACGGTTTCCACAGGCCGGACGATGCACGGCGTGCGTTCGACAACACACTCAGCGCGCTGGGATCCGACTACGTCGACCTGTTCCTCATCCACTGGCCGCTACCGACGCTTTACGATGGCGACTTCGTCTCTACCTGGAATGTTCTCGAAGAGTTCGCCCGAGACGGACGCGCCCGCAGCATCGGCGTATCGAACTTCCAACCCGCGCACCTCGACCGACTCGCGAAGGAGTCCGGCACCGTCCCCGCGGTGAATCAGGTCGAGGTCCACCCCTACTTGACGAACGAAGTGGTTCGCGCCTACGGGCGCGAGCATGGCATCGCTACCGAGGCGTGGTCGCCGATCGCTCAGGGCAAGGTCCTCGGCGACCCGGTTGTCGAGCGAATCGCCAACGCCGTCAACAAGTCACCCGCCCAGGTCGTGCTGCGCTGGCACATTCAGCGCGGCGACATCGTCTTCCCGAAGTCCGTATCGCCCGACCGAATGAGGTCGAACTTCGAGTTGTTCGACTTCGAACTGAACGACGGCGACATGGACGCGGTCTCTGCCCTCGACAAGGGCGAATCCGGGCGGACGGGCCCCAACCCGGAAGTGTTCGCCTACATCCCCGAGTAGACGTTTCATGGCCAACCGGGACGGTTTCCATCCAGACTTGACGGAGACGAACGCCGAGCAGGTCCGCGCGTCACTCCGAACGCGAGTACACCACGTCAAGGTTTCAGAGCTCAGCTCCGGAACGGCCCAGACTGCGGGTATGCAGCGATTTGCGGCGATCAGCGGTAGCTCGGTCGGTTCGGAGAAGATCTGGATGGGTGAGACCAGTGTTTCGCCGGCGACGGTGTCGGACAACCATCATCACGGCGACTCCGAAACCGCGATCTTCGTACGAAGCGGAAACCCCGAGTTCGTCTTCCACGATGGCGTCCAGGAGGTCCGTATCGCCACTGCGCCCGGCGACTACGTCTTCGTTCCACCCTTCGTTCCGCATCGGGAAGAAAATCCGGACCGCACCCATCCCGCCGTGATCGTGATTGCACGCAGCACACAAGAGGCAGTCGTGGTCAACCTTCCCGGTCTCTACGCGCTCCCAGAGAGTCCGTCCGGGTAGCAGCTAGCGGGTACCCGGCTCTGCTGCTAGCAGCAAGCGGCAATGGGCGGCAGCGTTGACGACACCCGATGCGGAAAACGCGATCCTAGGAGACATGGCCACGCTCCCGTACCCGTACCACGACGATCGTCAACGTCCACCAGGGACCGAAAGGCCACCCTCGGCACATCGCACGCCGCCCAAGCCTTTTCGAGGTGGCGCAGTGTTCGCCGCGGGCGTGGCGGTGGCAGTGGTGTCCGCCGGCATCGGTGGGTTCACCGCGTTGGCCGTGCAGCCACACACCGTCGTACTCAACACCCTGGCGACCGCGGCTGCCGCCACCCCCCACGCGTCGGCGGCCAGCCTGCCCGCCGACTCGATCGAACAGGTTGCCGCAAAGGTGTTGCCCAGCGTGGTGCAGCTGCAGACCGCCCTGACCGGCCAGACCGAGCAGGGCTCGGGCATCATCTTGAATCCCGACGGGCTGATCATGACCAATGCCCATGTTGTGTCGGCCGCAGGCGACGCCGGCCCTACCGAACCCGGCGGAGCCCACACCCTGGTCACCTTCGCCGACGGCCGCACCGCACCCTTTGGCGTGGTCGCCATGGATCGAACGAGTGACATCGCCGTTGTCCAGGCGAAGGGAATCTCTGGGCTCACCCCCATCACGCTCGGCTCGTCTGACCATCTTCGCGTCGGCCAGAAGGTGGTGGCGGTGGGATCCCCGTTGGGTTTGGAAGGCACGGTCACCACGGGCATCATCAGCGCGCTGAACCGTCCGGTCTCCACCGTCGACGACGCGGCGTCCCAGGCCACGGCGACTCAGGCAACGGCGACCGACGCCATCCAAACGGACGCCCCGATCAACCCGGGAAACTCGGGCGGGGCACTGGTCGATGCGGACGGTCAGCTCATCGGGATGAACTCGGCGATCGCAACTCTGGGCGGCTCGCCTGACGCCCAGAGTGGTTCGATCGGTTTGGGTTTCGCGATTCCCGTCGATCAGGCAAAGCGCATCGCCGACGAACTCATTGCTACTGGCACGGCGTCGCATGCTTCGCTAGGTGTGCAGGTAGGTGACGACGCAAGCGCCCACGGCGCCAGGATCGTCGACGTGACGAGCGGCGGCCCCGCCGCGGCCGCCGGCCTGTCCGCCGGCGTGGTGGTGACCAAGGTCGACAGCCAAGTGATCGACGACGCCGACGCGTTGGCAGCAGCAGTGCAATCGAAGGCGCCCGGCAACATGGTCACCGTCGACTACCTCGACGCCACCGGCGCCACCCGCAGCGCCCAAGTCCTGCTCGGCACCGACCAGGTTCAGCAGCCATAACAATCGGCAGCGGGTCGTCGACACCGAGGAGTGCCCAGGTAAGAGTCTGTCCGCCAATGGGCTTGCGCTTCGAGCAGATCGCCAAGCACAACCCACCACCGTGGCCCCGCGGCTGGTACGGGGTGATGCGGCGCCGTCATGGCTCGAACGTTAGAACCTCACCAATGGTTGACGTGAAAACCCCGCGTTGATCAGGCCCCGCACACCATCGATCTACTGGACGAGTGACATAGGCCGACGGAGCTCCGGTCGGTACGGCTTCTTATCGTCGGCCGTCGCCTCGATGCGGTGCAGGACGCTCGGATGCAACATGTCCGTCGGCCGGATCTTGCGGTGTCGCCAGCCCCCGGCAAGCCACCACGCCTTCTCGTTGGTGTGGATCGTTCCCACGGCGTGCTCGGCGGGCAGGTCCTCGTTGAGGTGGGCATGCAGGAGCGTGTGGTAGCGACGATCGTCGACAGCAAGGTCGACTCCCGCGGCCTCCTTCACCATCCACGAAAAGGCGATGTCCGACAGGTCGTGATCGTCGGGGAACTGGCCGCCGACATCGCTGTGCACGCCGGCGAACCACAACTCCTGGAAACGGCCGCCGGAGGCCGCGACGACATCCTCGCGGAAGCGATATTCCGCGAAGGGCCTGCGACGTTCGTCGATCGCCATGGCATGCCGGGCCGTGGCGACATTCTCGACATTGGCCGTGAACGGCCATCGGGCCATCTCTATCTGGCCCTTGAGGTTCAGCCAGCCAACGGATTTCACCGTGTCCCACACGCCGAGGAAGTGCACCTGCCTGCGGCTGGTATCGAAGTGGTCAGGAAAGTCCGGGCTGCCGAACTGCTTGGCGAAGGCGCGGCGCACCTTCCAATACTCGCTTTTGGCCTTCTTGACGGCGGGATCGTCTTCATGACCCGGTTTGGCCTTGGGCGGGCCGCCCTGCGCGTAGAGCTTCAGCGCATACGGCGCGAGATTCTCGGTGCCGGGGCGCAGTAGACCCACGGTGCTGAGCATCCCGGTGAGGGCGCGGGCAGTGTATGCGCCGCGCGAAAATCCGAACACGTAGATTTGGTCGCCGGGTTGGTACTGGCGGGAGAGCCAGGTGTGGGCCTCTTCGATGTTGTCCTTGATGCCGTAACCGGCGACGAGGCCCGCGACCCTGGTGAGTGCTTGCCCGATCTGCGTGACTGCACCACGTGCGCCCATGGTGCCGACGCCTGGGTCGTAGTAGACGAGCTGGTGCTCGTCCTTCACGGCGACGTCGTACAGCCGCGCGACGTTCGTGACGCCGTGCTCGGGTTCGTTGCTGGTGCCGTCGAGGCAGATGACGAGATTGCGTGGTGTGGTCATGGCCCTCCCTTGTCGAGCCCAACGATAGGACGGTGGTGTCGATTGAGGGTGAGTAAGTGACTACCCGATTTGTGGTCGAGGGCGCGCTCAAAGTCGAGTAGCCGACCACTCATGAAGATGAGCCGTGCGCGTTGAATGATCAAGGCCCATTAATCGTTCGGCGAAAGGCATCATCATGACCAACCCAACGCGCAGCGGGCCGCAGTACACCGGCCGCCAGGTCGTCGTCCTGGCTCCGAGTAAGGGCGGCGCAAACCCGGAGCGAGCGCTCATCCGCATCGCGGGACTGTCAAACATCGCCCGCACCAAGGACTTCGAATTCCAGGCGCTGGAGGTCAGCGTAGCCGGTGACGCGGACGCGACGATCTTCGACGAGCTCGGCGTCGCGGTGGTGGCCGGGGATGCCGACCAGCATGCCGCATTGAGAGCCGCCGCCGAGCGGGGCGACGTGGTGCTGTCGGTGGAGCCAGAGTTGATCCACCACGCGCTCAGCGTGACCGCCCTGCCGACGATGGCACCGCCGGCAGACACCGACGCGTTTACCTGGGGTCTGCAGGCCACCCGCGTTGACACATCGCGGCGAACCGGTCGAGGGGTCCGGCTCGCGGTGCTGGACACCGGGTTCGATGTGGATCACCAGGACTTCGTGGGCCGCACCGTCACCACACAATCGTTCATTGTGGGGGAGTCGGTCCAGGACGCTCACGGTCACGGCACCCACTGCATCGGCACGTCCTGCGGTCCGGCCCATCCCGACTCGGCACGGCGCTACGGCGTGGCCGGCGGCGCGGAGATCTTCGCCGGAAAGGTCTTGGGCGACGACGGCTCCGGCTCCGATACCGGCATCCTGGCCGGAATCAACTGGGCGATGGCCAACGACTGCAAGGTGATCTCGATGTCGCTGGGCGCCGATGTACGCGAGGTGTCGCGTGCCTACGAGACCGTCGGGCAGCGAGCCCTGGACCGTGGCACCTTGATCATCGCGGCCGCGGGCAACAACGCCGAGCGGCCGGGCAATCCGGGCTTTGTCGGCGTGCCGGCGAACAGCCCGTCGATCATGGCGATCGCCGCGGTCAACCCCGCCAACGTTCCGGCGCCGTTCTCGGCGAGGTCGGGCAGGGTGGACGGTGGCCGGATAGATCTCGCCGGCCCCGGCGTCAAGGTGTTCTCGTCGTGGCCGATGCCGAAGGGCTACAACTCGATCAGCGGCACCAGCATGGCCACCCCGCACGTGTCCGGCATTGCTGCGTTGTGGTGCGAGGCGTCCGGGTTCACCGGGCGTGAGTTGTGGACCGTGTTGGTGCAGAACGCACTGCCGCTCGAGAGTCCCTCCGTCGACATCGGCGCCGGATTCGTGCAGGCGCCGCAATGACGCAACAGAACGTCACGGTGACCACCGACGGACGCGACATCGACAAGACGGTCGAGTCCCTGCGATCGGCGGGGATGACGGTGACGGCCGTGCACCGCGAGATCGGTGTGGTGTCAGGAACTGTCGCTCCCGCCGACCGCGACTCGCTGGTCGTCGTCCGGGGTGTCGCGGGCGTCGAATCGGACCGCACGATGGAAATCGCGCCACCGGATGCCGATGTCCAATGACCGTCACTCCTCAGCGCGGACTGCTCGCCTGCAAAGGGGACCCGTCGAGTAATCGCTAGCCGCTGCCGCCGCTGCGGATCATGGTGGCCAGTTCCTCGCGGTCGCAGATGTCGAGCTTGATGCAGGCGCGGTAGAGGTGCCCCTCCACCGTGCGCACCGACACCGTCAGCCGGTCCGCGATGTCGCGGTTGGTCAGGCCTGCCGCCACCAGGTTGGCGATCTCTCGTTCGCGAACAGTCAGCGGCAGCGGGTGAGCGGCGAGGTCCAGTGCCGGTGTCCGGATCCCACCACATCGGGCGGCCAGCCGGTGGGCGGCAGCGGCCGCTTCGAGGCAGCCGCGACGATCGTCGGCCCGCTGAAAGGTGGTCGCCGCCTGTGCAGCCGTATCCGCCGCGGACAGCAGCGCGCCGACTTTCTCGAATTCCTGTGATGCTGCGTATATTCCGGCCGCATCACAGTCCCGCACGGCGTTGGCGTGCGCCGCAATCACGGACGCCAGCCGACCGCCGGTACCACCCGGGAGCTGGACCAGCCGGTCCAGGCAGGTCTGGTCGCCGAACCGCACCGCGTCGTGCAGGGCCAGCATTTCGATCGCCCGTTGCCCGGATTCCGATGCCTGCCGCGCGGCGTCCAGCGCCAGATCAATTGCGGTGCTGACATTTCCCTCTGCCGCGGCAAGCCACGACTCGGCGATGCGCAGCTGCGGCCCGAACACCGCGACGTGCCGACCGGACCGCGTCCGCAACTCGGCCACCATCTTGGCGCCCGCGTCGGCCCGACCGAGCACGCAATACGACTGTGCCAGCAGCAGCCGGGCCGGGAAGCTCCACGACGCCGCCGACTCCGCGGTCAGGGCCGCTACGGTCTGTTCCATCCGAGACACGGTGTCGGCGAAGTGACCACGGGCCAGCTCGACGGTGCCTTCCAGCACGTTTGCCATGCCCCAAGCGAGATACTGACCCGCCGATGTGATCCGGACGATGTCATCGGATACCTTTGCGGCGGTTTCGAAGTCGCCGCCCAGCGTCAGCGCGCGAACCTCACCGAACGCGGTGAGGTAGCGCAGCAGGCCGTCGACCTTGTTCTCGATTTGACGGCCGCGCTCGGCGACGATGGCGACATCGTCGCCCCGGCCCATCAGCGCCAGCGCGTACGCGCCGCCGAACACCGCCCATTCGACGGCGGCCGCCGACGCGGTGGGGTTGGCGAGCACACCTTCGGACAGCGCGACAGCCTCGCCGAGTTCGTTCTCGAACAGCCGCGACGCGGACGCGACGCCGTCGACAACCAGCTTCAGCCCGTCATGAGTTACCCCGCAGCGCAGTAGCTCCAGCACCTCATCGGCGCTCTCGGCGTCGCCCATGGACCAGTGCAGGTTGGCGATCCGCGCCGTACCCCAGCGCACTAGGTCGAGTTCGTTCATCTGTTCGGGATCGAACGAACTCAGCGTCTCCTCGGCTTCGGCGGCTTTGCCCTGCCACAACAGGGACCGGGCCAACAGCTCGCTGGCAGCCAGGCCGCCACCCCGGTTCACCGCCGCGCGGGCCAGCCGCTCACCGAGGGTCACGTTCGTCAAAGCGATGGCGTCCCGCGCCGCGGTGACCAGCAGCTCCAGGTCGGGAGCCTGATCGCTGTCGAGCGTCAACTCCGCCAGCCGGATTCGTTCGCCGGGCCCGCGCAACGGCTGGCCCTGTAGCGCACGGACGACCTCGCCGCGCAGCCGTCGTGCCCCCGCCATGCCCAGGCGCCGGCGGATGACCTCACCGAACAGCGGATGATTGAACCGCACGTCGACGCTGTTGTGGTCCTCCACGACGCGGACCAGGCCGCGATTCTCGGCCTCCTCGACGGCGTTGGCGCCGACGATGCCCGACAACGTGTCGAGGTTCAACGGCTCGCAGAACGTCAGCAGGCGCAGTGCGTGCAGCACGTCGTCCGGCAGCTGATCGACTCGGGTGTCCAGCAGCGAGGCGAGTTCGGATGTGACGGCCGTCCGGCCGCGCAGTTGCCACACGCCACGGACCTGACGCAGGGTGCCCGCCTCCAACGCGCCCTCCACCAGATGCTTGACGAACAACGCGTTGCCGCCCGACGCCTCCCACATCAGGTCCGCACTGAGTCCTTCGACTCGGCCGCCGAGCGCCTCCTCGATCAACGTCACGCACTGGTCTTTGGTGAACGGCAACAGATGCAGGCGCTGAAGGTATCCGTCCTTCCACAGGGAGGTGATCGCGTCCGGTACGGCCTCGCCGGAGCGCACGGTGGCCACGATGCGTACCGACCCGTCTAGCGCCAGCTGGTGAAGCAGCGTTGCGGAGAGCTGATCCAGCAAATGCGCATCGTCGACGCCGATCACCGAGTGTCCTTCGGCCAGAATCGTTTCGCGCGCCGCCGACAGGAAAGCGACGGGATCGCGTGATGTCGCAGCCCCGACCAAATGCGCGAACACGCCCAGCGGGATGCTGCGCGCCGACTCCGTTCCGGCCACCCACTGCACCCGCGACGGCAGCGCCTGCGTCACCAAACGAGCTAGCGTCGTCTTGCCGACGCCCGCATCGCCGATGAGAACGATGCCGCAAACGCCCTTTTTGTCGACGAGTGCGGACTCGATGGTGATGAACTCGTTGTCGCGCCGGACAAGAGGCCAGTTCTCGGCCACGGACTGGGACATTTCTACCTCGAGGGGTTCAGCGTCGGTCGTTGTCACAGCAGGATGTGCTCCACTTGCACGAGTTCGCGTGGCAATCCGGTCGTTTCGAGCCGTTCCAGCGGGTCGGCGGCAACGTACGCGGCCAGGTCCAACCCGGTGAGATCGGCGACGCGACGCACCGGCACCTGGAACGTGCGATAGCCGCCGTACGAGAACGATTCCGGCAGCTGACCGGACGGCCGCTCGGTGCGGAACTCGTCCAACAGTGACCGCTGGCTGAGCAGATATGCTGTGACCGAGGGCGTTCCGTCGGTGCGGACCATCGCCACGATCTTCCAGTACTGCAGCGGCAGCGAGACGCCGCGATAGGCCGGATCGGCGTCGTCGAGCACCGGTCCGCTCAGCACGGTCACCTTGAGCCCGGATGTCACCGCGTTCTGCAGCACATAGTCCTCCAGCCCCAGCCATTGCGTCCGGCCGGCGTTGAACTCGTGATGTTGCGGTGTGCAATTCGTGAAATGGAACGTGTCGTCGACCGCGGCGACCGATTGCGGGCCCCATGCCGGATCGAGCCGGCGAACGAGATGGCCACGGTCGAGATCGTTGTCGCGGTACACGTCCTCGCCGGTCTGTTCGGTGACGGGGAGGCGGGGGTCGAGGATCCAGGCATCGCGCTCCCGGCGCGGCTGGTCGGCGCTTCCGCCGTCGATGTTGACCGCGGTGAACAACGCCAGCCTGCGGCGCCGATGCATGACCACACTGAAGTGGTGATACGGCAGCGGCGGCGACGCGAGCTCGGCACCGGCCGTCAAGTTGGGTAGTGGCAGCGAAATGCCCAGGAAGTCAGCGTCGTAGCCGCCGCGGGTGCCGTAGTTGGGATCGATCGACTCGGGGCTCGACGGCGCCGGCGCCGTTGCATGAACGGTCGGCTCGACGCTGAGCACGGCGGCCGCACCTTGCGGCAGGGTCACCTCGAGGGTCATCGGAAACCGGATGGATAGCGGCGAACTGCCATTCGCTGGGGGCGCTGCGGCCGGCACGGGCCGAGGCGCGGCGGTCGGCGCCCACTCCGCGTCGGGCGGATGCAGGATGGCGTTGGCCAGGTCGCGCTGATCCGTTGCCAGCTGGCCCGCCTCGACGGCGCCGAGGATCGCCGACACCCGAATGCCTTCGTTGAGGATGCCGCCGAATTCAGTGTGTTCGGGGGCCTTCACGCTGGCGTGATGCAGCGCGACCACCTCCCACTGGTCGTTGAACACCGGCGAACCCGACGATCCGGGTTCGGTGTCGGCGGAGTAGTGCACGTAGCGATCCGGTCCGTCGATGACGCGGTTCTCTCGCAGCGCGACCTGCTTCTTCTCCCCGCGGGGATGCTGCACTATCGTGACGAACTCGCCCACCAGTACCTTGCCGTCTGATTTGATGAGCCGGTTGAAGCCAAACGGCGCAAGCTCTTCGGTCCCCGCCCGCACTGCCACGATTGCGAAATCCAGGGCCTCGTCGGCTAGGAAGAACCGATCGGGGTCCAACCCGAACGTAGTGACGTTCAACAGCTTTCCATCGATGCCGTCCTGGTAGTCGAATTCGACCTGGCTCGTGGCTGCCGCCTGCGCGGTGTCCAGAACGTGATGGTTGGTCAGCATCAGGTTCGGCGAGATCATTGACCCAGTGCCGTAGCCGATCAGCCGGCCGCGGTCGTCCTTGATGACGACGCGTGCGACCGCGCGGGCCGCGGCAACGCCTTCGTCGAGATACCGGGTGCCGACGAAGTCCGGGGTGTTGATGATGGCTTCGAGCAAATCCTCGCGCGTCGCCGAGTCGGGCACCTCCCGCGCACGGTCGATCGCCTGCGCGACCAGCTGGTCGGGCGCAGCGGCCGGGGTGGTCTCGGGCAGCACGTCGCCGGCGCGATAACGGGTGATCCGGTCCAGGCGCTGCGCGATGCGTTCGGGAGTGTTCGCCTGCGCCAGACTCGACGGCGACGCGAGCGCCTCCTCGTGCTCCAGGCGCGGCACGACACGCTCGGCGACGCGGCGCTGCACGGCCTCCTTCTGTTGTTCTTGAAGGATCTGGCGGCGCAGCTGCGCATCCCTGCGGGGATCGCCCTCGGCGGGATCGCGGTAGTCGGGATCCATCGTGATAATGGTCATGGCGTCAGTGTTCGGTCCACCGGCCGCCGTGTCGTGCGTAGTCGACTACTCGAGTTTCTCGGTGTTGCGGCGCAATTACGTGGC
>Ga0193743_1001404_pt1 | contig 17950 bp, 19 predicted proteins | sample L2c2metaG_FD_143038 | JGI IMG/M metagenome (GOLD analysis project Ga0193743, IMG submission 143038) | Soil microbial communities from a riparian zone of the East river system, Colorado, United States - L2c2 | ecosystem: Environmental > Terrestrial > Soil > Riparian zone | place: USA: East River...
GGGCTGACGTCGGGCTGGGGGCTGGTCCCGGTGGTCATCAGCGGGGTCGCCGGCCTGGTGGCGATGGGCCTGGTCGTGCTGCGCCGGTTCACCGCCGCCCGGCTGAGCGCGGCCCTGGCGGTGGCCGCGGTCATCATCGGCTGGGCGGTGGCGCAGCGGCCCTACCTGCTGCCGACGACGCTCACGGTCGAGGCCGCGGCGGCGTCCGACACCACGCTGATCGCGCTGATCGTGTCGCTGGCCGTCGGCGCGGCGGTGCTCTTCCCCAGCCTGGTGCTGCTGTTCCGGCTCACGCTGGCCGGGCGCTTCGACCCGACCACGCAGGGCCCGCCGCCGGCCCCGGCCGGGCCGGTGTCCCGCGAGCGGCGCAAGCACGCGGCGCAGACCGGGATTGGGTTCTTCATCACCGGGTTCGTGCTGCTGACCATCGCCGAGCCGGCGGTGGCGCACATCTTCGGTTTGATCTTCCTGGGCATCGCGATGTTCGCGGGTTTCCGCGCGGTGGGCCCGGTCGAGTTGGCGCAACGCCCGGCACCGGACGTGTCCGGGCTGGTCCTTCCCCGTCCTCAGACGGCTCGCCGCTTCTCGGCAAGCCGTCTTGTGGTCACGCTGCGCGAGCTACTGCGCCGTCCCCGCTGACACTTCGGATATTTCCGACTTGGGTGGTCTGTGCCTGGGGCGGAAGTCCGACTCCCGGCCACAGATGCGCAGGCCAGAAGCTTGTACGCTGCTCTCCATGGACATCGGCAAGGAGACCCACGAATACGAGTTCGCTCCGCTCACGGGCGACCCGTTCGCGCCCCCCTTCGAACCCGCCATCCCCGCTCCGGTCGAGCCGGCGCCAGTCAAGGAGCCGGCAACCACGTGACCCGGTCGCCCTTCCAGGACCAGTTCAGCTCCGACCGGCCGACGACCCTGGTGGCCGGCACCGTGCGCGGCTACCGGCAGTGGGAGGTCACGCTCGACATGAAGCTCAAGTCGGTGACCCAGAACCACGTCTGGCACTCGCCGATGCGCGCCATCTGCCGCGATCCCGTCACCAGCCACGCGGCGCCGCACAGCGCCTGCGCCTGCGGCATCTACGCCTGCCACCGGCCCGACGACGACCAACTCGCGGAGTCGTCGGTGCTGCACCCCGGCTGTGTGGTCACCGGCGTGGTCGAGGCGTGGGGCCGGGTCGAGATGGGCGAGCGCGGTTTCCGCGCCCAATACTCGGAGATCAAGGCACTCGAGTACGCCATGCCCACTTCGGCCAACCTGGTGAAGGCGCTCGGCGAGTCGCGTTACATCTTCGACGAGCGGCGCCGCACCGAGCTTCCGGACGGCCGGGTGGTGAAGACCGTTGAGTTGGTCTTCTACCTCGGCAGCCCGCGCAAGTGGCAGCAGAAGCTCGCCGAGCGTTTCCCGTCGGCCCGGGTCTTCGGCGACCGCAGGTCGATGGTCGCCGCCTACCCGCCGGTCGACATTTCGGGCTTGCTGCCCGCTAGCTAGGCGGCCTGCTGCCCGCTAGCCGTTCAGGTCGGCGCGCCGGCGTTCCAGGAAGCGGCGTTCGGCGGCGTTGCCGGTGCGGGCGATCGCATCCGCATACGCCTGGCGCGCGTCGCGTTGTCGGCCCAGCCGGCGCAGCAGGTCGGCGCGCACCGAGTGGTAGAGGTGGTAGCGGTCGAGGTCGAGCGTGGCCACGATCGCCAGCGCCGCCGCGGCGCCCTCGACCTCGGCCACCGCGACCGCGCGGTGCAGTTCCGCGACCGGGCTCGGCGCGACCGCCAGCAACTGGTCGTAGAGCGTCACGATCTGCCGCCAGTCGGTGCCGCCCTCGTCGGTGTGCACGGCGCTGATCGCGGCCTGGATCTGGTAGGGCCCGGGCCGGTTGCCGGCCAGGCAGGCCCGCACGATCGCCCGGCCCTCGGCCACCAGCGCGGCGTCCCAGCGGCTCCGGTCCTGGTCGGCCAGCAGCACCAGGTCGCCCTCCGCCGTGGTGCGGGCCGCCCGGCGGGCATCGGTGAGCAGCATCAGCGCCAACAGGCCGGCCACCTCCGGCTCGTCGGGCAGCAGTGACGCGAGCAGCCGGGCCAGCCGGATCGCCTCGGAGCTGAGCGGGTCGCGGGTCAGCTCGTCGCCGGACGTCGCGGTGTAGCCCTCGTTGAAGATCAGGTAGAGCACCGCGAGCACGGACCTCAGTCGTTCGGGCAGGTCGGCGGCGCCGGGCACCCGGTAGGGGATGCCGGCGTCACGGATCTTGCCCTTGGCGCGGACCAGCCGCTGCGCCATCGTCGGCTCCGGCACCAGGAACGCCCGCGCGATCTCGGCGGTCGTGAGCCCGCCCAGCAGCCGCAGCGTCAGCGCGACCCGGGCCGGCAGCGCCAGCGCCGGGTGGCAACAGGTGAAGATCAGCCGCAGCCGGTCGTCGCCGACCAGTTCCGGGCCGGACGGCTCCGGCGCCGGGAAGAGCAGCGCGGCCTCGGCGTAGCGCGACCCCCGGGTCGCCTCGCGGCGGGCCTGGTCGATCCCGCGGTTGCGGGCGGTGGTGATGATCCAGCCGGCCGGGCTGGGCGGCAGGCCGGTCTCCGGCCAGCGGCGTACGGCCGTGGTGAAGGCGTCCTGGACGGCGTCTTCGGCGGTGTCGATGTCACCGAAGACGCGGACCAGGACCGCGACGGCACGGCCGTACTCGGTCCGGAAGATCCGCTCGATCTCCGCGGGATGCGCCGCTGTCACTCCAGCTGGCCGCCCGCTTCCTGGAACGGACGGACCTCGATCGGCAGCCGGGTGGCGCGGGCATACCGGCGGCCCCAGTCCAGCGCCTCGTCGAGGTCGGCGGCCGCGACGATGGCCAGCCCGCCGACGTGTTCCTTGCCCTCCACGTAAGGGCCGTCGGTGATCACCAGTTCGTCGCCGTCCTGCCGGACCACGGTCGCCGTGCTCGGCGGGTGCAGGCCGCCCACGAAGACCCAGGCCCCGGCCGTGCGCATCTCCTCGTCGACGGCTTTGACGTCTTTGGTGATCGGCTCGAGCTGGTCGGGCGACAGCGGGGTGCCGTCGCCGGGCTGCTGCACGCTGAGCAGGTAGTGCTTCATCCGGGTTTACCTCCGATCCGTCTCAATGCCTACACGAATGCGGCCGGTTCGGATCGACACCCGGTGCGAGAATTTCCACCGTGATCGAGTTTTCGCTGCCGAACCCCAACGGCTACAGCCAGGTGGCCAGTGTGCCCGCCGGAAGCCGGCTGGTGTGGACCAGCGGCCAGGTGCCGGTCGACGCGAGCGGGTCGGTCGCCGCGGGCGACTGGGCGGCACAGACCCGGCAGGTGATGCGCAACGTCGGCGTGGCGCTCGAGGCCGGTGGCGCGGCCTGGGCTGACGTCTTCAAGCTGACCATCTACGTCACCGACACCGCGGAGCTGGCGACGGTCCGCGCGGTCCGCGACGAGTTCGTCGACCTGGCCCGCCCACCGACGAGCTCGCTGGTGCGGGTGGCCGGGCTGGTCCGCCCAGAGTTCCTGATCGAGATCGAGGCGGTCGCGGCGGTCGGTTAGTACGGCACCGGCGTGGGCTTCCGGGTGCGGGTCACGGCCACCGCGCGGTAGAGCAGCACGATGCCGACGATCTGCGCCAGGTGGTAGATCGAGTCGTTGTCCAGGTTGACGAACCCGGTGACGTCTTGGGACAGCGCCTTGGCGCCGGCGGCTGCGGCGCTGGCCACGAAGGCCACCAGCACCGGCAGCCCCAGCGGGTGACGGTGCCGGGCGGCCCGGGCCCAGAGCCCGATGATGAACGCGAAGGTGATCGACTCGCAGGCGACCAGCGCGCCGATGCCGGCCCCGCTGGTGATCACCAACCCGATGTACGCGCCGAGCCCGGCCGCCCGCAGCAACCAGAACACCCGTCGGTGGCCCGGGCCCAGCACCTCCTCCACCGTGGCGGCGAGCAGGCACGAGACACCGAGCACGATCGCGATGCTGATCAGCGTCCAGCTCACTGTCGCGGCCGCCGGCCACCGGACAAGGAAGCCGTGGTGGACGAAACCGCCCAGTGCGGACAGGGCGACCCAACCGAGGGCGTACTCCCAATAGCGATGGGTGGGCCGCACCCGGCGGCGGAAGAGGGCGATGGCCAGCGCCAGCACGACCAGACCGAGCAACAGGTCGGTCAGCGACTGCGCGGGCTCCGCCAACATCACTCAACGCTACGCGCCGCTATCTGGCCATCCGCTGCCCATGTCGACTTCACCTGCCGGTCGGCCAGCCTCGATACTTTCCGCTGCATGTCGGCGATCCCGGAAGTCAGCGTGGTCATCCCCACGTATTCGCGGCCCGCGCTCGTCGCTCGAGCCGTCCGTGGCGCGCTGGCGCAGACCTTCGACAACATCGAGGTCATCGTCGTGGTCGACGGCCCCGACGAGGCGACCGTCGAGGCGCTCGCGGCGATTCCCGACCGGCGGCTGCGCACCATCGTGCTGCCCGGTCAGGGCGGTGCGTCGAACGCGCGCAACACTGGTGTGCGGGCTGCGCAGGGGCGCTGGACCGCGCTGCTCGACGACGACGACGAGTGGCTGCCGGAGAAGCTGGCGGTCCAACTCGAGCTGGCGAAGTCGGCCGGCGTCCCGCTGCCGATCGTCACGAGCAGATTGATCAACCGTACGCCGCGGGCGGATTTCGTCATGCCGCGCCGGCTGCCGGAGCCGAGCGAGCCGCGCAGCGAATACCTGACCGTCCGGCGTGGACTGTTCCACGGCGACGGCTTCGTGCAGACCTCGATGATCATGGCGCCGACCGAGCTGCTGCGCCGGGTGCCGTTCGCCGTCGGCCTGCCCCGTCTGCAGGAGCTCGACTGGACGCTGCGCGCGCTGGTCGAGGACGGCGTCGACCTCCTCGTGGCGCCGGAGCCGCTGGTCGTCTGGCACACCGACGAAGACCGGCCTCGGCTGAGCCTCGCGTCACCGTGGGAGCAGATGTTCGACTGGTCGCGAAGCAGCCGGTCGCTGTTCACTCCGCGGGCCTACGCGGCCGTCACGCTGAGCGTGATCAGCTCGATGGCCGCGTCCACCGGCAGCTTCCAGGTGTTCCGCGCGTTGCTCCGTGAGGCCCGCAGGTGTGGCTGTTGCCGCCGGGCCTGCGCGCGACACTGCGCGACCGGGTGCTGCGTCGCCGCCGCGCGGCCGAACCCGCGCCCGAGCCGGTCCCGGCGCCGGTCTAGCGGCGGCCGAGCCGGGACTTCAGCCGGCGGCCGGTCAGCGAAGCGACCATCAGCGCCGCCCGGGCCAGCGAGCGCACCCCGCCCACCTCCATAGTGGACGGCATCGGCCGGGAGCGCCCGCCCCCGTCCGCCGCGGCACCGTCGGCGGTGACCCCCACGGCCGCGGCCGGCTCGGTCCGGCTGCCGTAGACGGCGGTGACCGCGTCCTCCCGCGACTCGCCCGCCGCCCGCACCAGCTCCGCCCGGCGCAGCGCCGCCGTCCGCCAGAGCAGCACCGGCTCGTCGGTGGCTACCCGGACCAGGCCCACCCGGTGGTGGTCGGCCAGCTCGACCAGATGCCGCAGGCTGTCCGGCGCGAGGCGGTAGGCGGGCGGCAGCTCCAGCAGGTAGGGCGCCGGGAACGCCGACACCGGCTCGGTGACCAGGCGGACCCGGGGCTCGCCGCGGTAGGTCGCGGCGATCAGCCGGCGGTCGAGGTCGGGGTCGGCCAGCGGTGAGACCCGGCCGTCGTCGAGCTTGTCCCACGCGCCGAGCAGGTTGACCCGCACGTCGAGGTCGGTGCCGTGCAGCACCGAGTCGACCGCCGCCCGGATCCGTTCCAGCGACTCGTCGCCGACCGGGATGACCACCTCGGCGAGCGGCACCGTCCAGACCGTCCCGCCGGCTTTGCGGGTGTGCCGGGGGTAGGGGATCCGGTCGGCGAAGAACGCGGCGTTGTAGCGGGCCACCTGCTCGCGGGCCCGCATCACCTGGGTCCGGCCGAGGTGCCAGCTGCGCGCCGCGGGCTCGGGCACGAACACCGCGCCGGCCTGGGCGAGCCGGTAGCCGAACTCGGTGTCCTCGCCCAGCCGCAGCTCGGTGTCGAAGCCGCCGGCCGCCTCGTAGAGATCCCGGCGCAGCGCCGCGGTGGCCCCGACGTGGATCCGGAACGCCAGGTGGTCGGCGGTGCGGAGCTGGTCGGTCTGCGCGATGTAGCGCTCGACGTAGCTGTGCGGCTCGCCCGCGGCACCGCCGAACAGGTCGCCGGCGGCACCCCGGCGCCAGGCGTCGACCACGGCCTCGGGCGCCGGCCACGGGCCGTGCGTGGCCGGGTCGACGAAGCGCTTGTAGCCGAGCGTGACCGCGTAGGGCAGGACGTGCTGCCAGCGGGCCTGCGCCGCGACGTGCTCCGGGTAGGCCACCATGTCGGCGTCCAGCCAGTGCAGGATCGCGCCGCTGCTGTGCCGGCCGCCCCAGGCCAGCGCGTTGGCCCGGCCCCAGCCCGCACCGACCCGCAGCAGGGTGGTCCGCGCCGGCCGGATCGCGGGGAGCTCGATCGCCGGCTCGGACCCGTCGTCGACGACGATCACCTCGAGCAGGTCGGCCGGATAGGTCTGGGCGCTCAGCGAGGCCAGCGTGAGGTCGAGGGTGGCTTGGCAGCGGAAGGCCGGAATGATCACGCTGACCGTCTTCGTGGGCTGCCAGCCGGCCAGATCAGGCACGGCTACCGTCGACCAGTCGTTGCGGAGCACACGCGGAATGGCGTTCATGACCAACCCTTCAGCGGCGCCGCCCGTACGGGCGCGAAGGATAGCCCGCCCGCGTTACGGGCCGGTGGACGCGAGGTGGACCGCGGTCAGCGGGACACCCGGCGCCGCCGGGCCCGGAGCACCTCGACGCCGATCGGCACCAGCGACACCGCCACCACGCCGATCAGGATCAACTCGATGTGTGCGTGCACGAACGCGATCTGGCCGAGGAAGTAGCCCAGGATCGTCACGCCGCTGCCCCAGAGCACGCCACCGACGATGTTGAACCAGACGAAGGTGCGGTAGGGCATCCGGCTGGCGCCCGCCACGATCGGGGTGAACGTGCGGACCACGGGGACGAAGCGGGCGAGCACGATCGAGCGGGCGCCGTGCCGGCGGAAGAACTCCGCCGCGCGCTCCAGGTTCTGCCGTTTGAACAGCCGGGAGTCCGGCCGGGAGAACAGCCGCGGCCCGACCCGGCGACCGAACAAATAGCCCACCTGGTCGCCGGCGACGGCGGCCGCGGAGATCAGCACGCACGCCAGCCACAGCGGCAGGTGCAGGTAGCGCCCGTCGGCGATCAACAGCCCGACGGTGAAGAGAAGCGAGTCGCCGGGCAGGAAGAAGCCGATCAGCAGCCCGGACTCGGCGAATACCGCGACCAGGATGCCGAACATCCCGAACGTGGAGATCAGCCATTCCGGGTTGAGGAAGTGCGGCACGGTCAGCGCCGTTCCGGGACGGCCGGCAGGCCGCGGGCCAGCCGCCCGACGAGGAGGACGGTGCCGACCGCGACGAGCGCGATGACCAGGCTCGCCAGGATGTCGGCCGGGTAGTGCACCCCGACCCAGATCCGGGCCAGCCCGATCAGGGCGGCGGCGACCAGCAGCGCGGCGCCCCAGCGGCGGTGCAGGAAGGCCGCGACCGCCAGCGCGACCGCGAACGCGGCGGTGGCGTGGTCGCTCGGCAGGGACGTGCCGGGCGCGTGGGCGATCAACTGGTGCACGCGATGCGTCTGGAACGGCCGCTGCTCGAGGCCGAGCGCGGCGACCCCGAGCCCGGTCAGGAACGCGACGGCCAGCGTGGCACCCACCTCGACCACCGGCCGGAACCGGCGCCGCAGCAGCGCGTGCACACACAGGCCGGCGGCCACCGCGAAGACCGCGAAGACCAGCCAGACCGCGATGAACTCGACCGGGTCGTCGACGCCGTCGACCCGCCCGGCCAGCGCGTTTATCGCCTCGAACACGCGGTAGTTCACCGGCCAACGCTCCTACAATTTGTAGGAGCTGTCAAATCGACGCGCGACGTAGACCACGGTCGTCGCCACCGCCGCGTGCGGGACGTGGCCGGCGAGCGTGTCCACCGTGCGGGCCAGCGGACGCGACCAGCCCTGCCGGTAGGTGCCCGCCGGCGCCACCCCGAAACCGTGCCGGCCCACGATGCGGAAGCCGTGCCCGGCGAGCAGGTCGGCGACCGCGCGGTGGGACAGTTCGGCGAACCAGCGGTCGGCCCGGTGCCGGCGCCGGCCGAGACCGCGCAGCGAGCCGCTCGGCCCGTGGTTCTCCACCAGTAGCTGTCCCGCGTCCCGGTCGGGCAGCGCCCGGGCCGCGAAGGCCAACGCCGCCGCGCGCCCGTCCGGCGGCGCGTTGAGCAGAAACCGGAACAGCGTCACCAGTGCGGGTGATCCGGTCACCACCGGTTCGGCCGGCGCGCCTTGGGCGATCAGATGCAACTCCCCGGGTACGGGTCGCGCGCGGGCCCGCGCCAGCATGGTCGCCGAGGTGTCGTAGCCGTGTGCGCCGGCCACCAGGCCGTCGAACATCGTCAGCACCCGGCCGGTGCCGCAGGCGAAGTCGTGCTGCACCGGGCGTGTGCCGGCCGGGAACGCACCCCGCAGCCAGCGCCGCAGGCGCACCCGTTGCCGGCGGTCGACCGCCGCCGCCCAGCCGCCCGGCGCGTAGACCTCTTCGTCGTAGCGGGCCGCCGCGGCGGCATCCTGGAACACGTCCGCGTAGTCGAACATCGGAACCCCTTTCGGTCTTAGCTCCTACAACGTGTAGGTGTTAGCTTCGTTACGGACCGGGGGCTCCCGGCGTTGGGCGTTAGGGTGAAAGACGGAGGTGGATCGATGGCCGTGAACGCGGGTGCTGGCCGCCGGCCGCATGGCGCGCTCGAAGCGGAGATCCTGGCGACGCTCGCCGCCGCCGACGGGCCGCTCAGCGCGACCGAGGTCCAGCGGGCGCTCGGTCACGAACTGGCCTACAACACCGTGCAGACGATCCTCATCCGGCTGCTGGAGAAAGACGCCGTCCAGCGCCGGGTGCGGGGTCGTGGCCACGTCTACTGGGTCAAGCACGAAGCGGCGTCCGAAGCGGCCCGGCGGATGAGCGCCACGCTCGCCGGCCGGCTGGACCGCTCGGCGGTGCTGCAGCGGTTCGCCGCAGAGCTCGACGACGACGACGCGCGTACGCTGCGCGCCCTGCTGGCCGAGCCACCGGAGGCGCCGTGACCCTGGCCGTCTACCTGCCCGCGCTGCTCTCGCTGCTGCTGGTGGCCGTGTCGCGACTCGCCGTCCGGCACGCGCTGCCGGCCGTCGCGACCCGGAGCCTCGCCCTGGCCGCGGCGGGCGCCGCGACCGCGTACACCTGCTGTCTCGGCTTTCTGGCCCTGACCCTGCTCGACGACGTGCCGCCGCTCTCGGCGCTGGACCACCTGCCCGGGCTGCCCAAACCGGTGCCCGGCCCGGTCGCGGTGGTCGCTGCCGGGTTGCTCCTCTGGGGCGCCGTGCGGCTGGTCCGCGACCAGCGGCTGCGCCGCGACACCACCCGCCGGCTGCGCGCGGCCGGCACACCCCGGGCCGATGGGCTGGTGGTCGCCGACTGGGCCGCGCCGCACGCGGTCGCCGTGCCCGGCCGCCCCGGCCACGTGCTGGTCACCACCGGCCTGCTGCGCGCCCTCGACGGCCGCGAGCGGCGGGTGGTGCTCGCACACGAACGCGCCCATCTCCGACATCGGCACGACCGCCTGGTCTCGATGGCCGCGGCCGCGGCGGCGGTCAACCCGGTGCTGGTGCCGCTTCGCGAGGCGGTCGCCTACCAGGCCGAGCGCTGGGCCGACGAGGAGGCCGCCGCCCAGGTCGGCGACCGCGGCCTGGTCGCCCGCTGCGTCGCGAAGGCCGCGCTGGCGGCCAGTCCGGTGCTCGCCCTCGGCGGCACGAGCGTGGTCGACCGAGTGCACGCGCTGCGCCGCCCGGCACCGCGCGGCCGCTGGACCCGCCTGCTGGTTCCCGGCGCGGTCGTCGCCGGCATCGGCGTGGTCACGCTGGTGGCCGCCGCGGAGTTCGCCGCCCTCGCCGCCGCCTGGCTCGGAGCCGCGTAGCCCGCTGTTTGGCCTGGGTGCGAGCGGGTAGGCGACGGGCTGACGCCGCGAACAAAGGGGAGTCACGTGTTGCTCATGCGAGACCTCGCGCACCAACTGCCGCTCCGGCTCGCGACGGGCGCGTTCGTACTCAACTCCGGGTTGACCAAGCGCGGCGCCGACGACGCGGCGGCGAAGGGCGTGCACGGCTTCGCCTCGACGGCCTATCCGTTCCTGGGCGAGATGGATCCGAAGAAGTTCACCCGGCTGCTGTCCACGGCGGAGATCGCGGTCGGCGCGGTGCTGCTGTTCCCGCTGATCCCGGAAGGTGTCGCCGGCCTCGCCCTGACCGGGTTCTCGGCCGGCCTGGTCGGCCTCTACCTGCGGACACCAGGCATGCGGCTGGACGGCAGCCTGCGCCCCACCGAACAGGGCGTTCCGCTGGCCAAGGACACCTGGCTGCTGGGCATCGGCCTGTCCCTGCTGGTCGACGACGCGGTCCGGATGTTCGACCGCTGGCGTGGCTGACGGCTGGCTCAAGCCGCGCCTGGTCTCCACCTGGGCCGACCGCTGGATCGTGCTCCAGATCGGGGCGGCCGCCGGGTTGGCGTGGTTCATCGCCGGCAGCGTGCTCGGCCAGACCAGCGCGTTCTTCGCTCCCGCCGCCGCCGTGCTGGTGGTCAGCGGCTCGATCGGTCGGCAGGTGAAGCAGACCGCCGAGCTGATCGTCGGCGTCGCGGTGGGGCTGATCCTCGCCGACGGCCTGGTCCGGCTGGTCGGCCGCGGCCCGCTGCAACTCGCGCTGGTGGTGGTGCTCGCCGCCAGCCTCGCGCTGGTGGTCAGCGGCGGACGGATGGTGCTCAACCAGGCGACCACCACCGCGGTGCTGATCGTGGCCCTCTATCCGCACGCCGGTGGCGGGATCTTCTGGGAACGCTGGGTGGACGCGCTGATCGGCGCGGGAGTCGCGCTTGTCATACGCGCGCTCGTCGAACCCCGCCAGCCGCTGCGCGCGGTCCGCCGCGCGGCGGACGCGTTGCACGACCGGCTGGCCGAGGCGTTCGAGGGCGGTACGACCGCGGTGCGGGCCGCCGATCCGGCGGCGACGCTGGCCGCGGCCGAGCGGCTGCACCCGGCGGAGGACGCGCTGAAGGTGCTGAGCGAGGAGACCACCCGGGCCGCCCAGCTGGTCTCGATGGGGCTGATACACCACCGGACGCGGCTGACCCTGGCCCGGGTGGACGCGGCGGCGCCACACCTGCACCGGGCGATCGACAACCTGCACCAGGCGCTCCGCCACGAGGCGGCGGTGCTGGGCGTGCCGCTGGCGCCCGGTCTGCTCGATGCCATGGCCGCGCTGGACAGCGCCAGCGACGAGTTGCTGCGCGACCTGGTGAACCCCACCGCGAACTGGCGCGGTGCGGAGTCGGCCCGGGGGGCCGAGGCGTGGGCCGGCCGCGCCGAGCACGAAGACCCGCCGACGGTCACGACGGCCGTCGCTGGCCACCTGCACGCCGCCGCGGGCGAACTGCTGCTGGCCGGCCGGCCCGGGCCGTTTGCCGAAAACGGCCCGACCGGCCGTACCGCTGGATGTAATGACCTCTTAAGCGGGAGTCGGCGGCCCGAGGGGTGATCGATGCGGGTGGCGGCGGTTGGGGGAAGCCGGCTGCTCAGTGTCGGTGCTAACCGGCCCGCGCGGGTGGTGTCCAACGCCGAGATCTGCGCGCGGATCGACTCCACCGACGAGTGGATCAGGCGCCGCTCCGGCATCGCCAGCCGGCGGTTCGCCGACGACAGCGAGACCGTGGTCAGCATGGCGGCCGCCGCCGGGCGGCAGGCCGTCGAGCGACGATGGCCGGGCCGGAGGTGTTCCGCTGGGCGGTGCAGGAGGTCACCGCGACCGCCCGCGCCGCGCTGACGGTGGCCGGGCTGGATCCGGCGTCGCTGGCGGCGTTCGTACCCCATCAGGCCAATGCCCGGATCACCGACCGGATGGCCGCCGACCTGGGACTGCCACCGTCGTGTGTGGTCGCCGCCGACATCGAGACGGCCGGCAACACCTCGGCCGCCTCGATCCCACTCGCGCTGGACGCGCTGCTCGCCGCGCCGGACGCTCCGCACGGCGCCGCCCTTTTGGTCGGTTTCGGCGCGGGACTCTCGTACTCGGCGATGGTGGTGGATCTGCCCTAAGCGGCGGCACCCCGGTGCTCGAACGCGGTCAGGCCGAAGTCGGCCGGGTGCACGTGGTCGAGGTCGAGGTTCGGGTAGAGCACGTGCTGCGAGAGCAGGGCGTGTACCCGCTTGCCGGCCTCGTGGACGGCGTCCGGCTGGGTGCTGAACTTGGCCTTGCTGGCCGGCTTGCCGCCCTCGCCCTGCGCCGGCGACGTCGCCGCCAGCACCCGGGAGATGATGTCGGCGATCTCCTCCATCTCGCCGGGACCCATGCCGAGCGTGGTCAGCGCCGGCGTGCCCAGCCGCAGCCCGCTCGTATACCAAGCGCCGTTGGGGTCGCCCGGGAGGCTGTTGCGGTTGAGCGTCATGCCGCAGTCGCGCAGCGCCTGCTCCGCCTGCCGGCCGGTGAGCCCGAAGCCCTCTTCGACGTCGACCAGCAGCAGGTGGTTGTCGGTGCCGCCGGTGAGCACCGGGACGCCGCGCTTGATCAGCCCGTCGGCGAGCGCCTGCGCGTTGGTGACGATCCGGGCGGCGTAGTCGGCGAACTCCGGCTTCGACGCCTCGCGCAGCGCGACCGCCTTCGCGGCCATCACGTGCGCCAGCGGGCCGCCGAGGATCGCCGGGCAACCCTTGTCGACCGCCTCGGCGTATTCGCCGGTGCAGAGCACCATGCCGCCGCGCGGGCCGCGCAGCGTCTTGTGGGTGGTGGTGGTGACCACGTGCGCGTGGGCGACCGGGTCGAAGTCGCCGGTGAACACCTTGCCCGCGACCAGGCCGGCGAAGTGGGCCATGTCGACCATCAGCGTCGCGCCGACCTCTTCGGCGATCGACCGCAGCTCCGCGAAATTGATCTTCCGGGAGTATGCGGAGTAGCCGGCGAGCAGGATCAGCGGCCGCACCTCGCGGGCCTTGTCCCGCACCGCGGCCAGGTCGAGCAGCTTGGTCTGCGGGTCGACGGCGTAGGAATGCGCCTCGAACATCCGGCTGGAGATGTTGAACCGGTAGCCGTGCGTGAGGTGCCCGCCGGAGTAGTAGTCCATCGCGAGCAGCCGTTGGTTGTTGAGCTCGGTGCGCAGTTGGGCGAACTGCGCGGCGTCGAGCTGCGGCAGCCGGAGCGGAGCGTCCGGGCCGCCCAGCTTGGCCAGCACGTCGGCCTCGACCCGGGTGGCGAGGATCGCCAGGAACGCGACCAGGTTGGCGTCGGCACCGGAGTGCGGCTGCACGTAGGCGTGCTCGGCGCCGAACAGGTCGGTGGCCAGCTTGGCCGCCGTCGCCTCGATCGTGTCGACGTTGTCGCAGCCGGCGTAGAACCGGTGGCCCGGAAAGCCCTCCGCGTATTTGTCGGTCAGCAGCGAGCCCTGCGCGGCCTGCACGGCGAGCGAGCTGAAGTTCTCCGAGGCGATCAGTTTCAGGTGTGACCGCTGGTCGAGCAGTTCCTGCACGGTCGCCGCGGCGATGCCCGGGTCGACCGCCCGCACCGCGTCGAGCATCGCGTAGAACCCGATCGCGGACGGGTCGAGCTGTCCGCGGTCGACCGCACCGAGATACCTACCGACGATCGTTTCCACCGCACGCCTCCAGCGATTTTCGAGCACCACCGCCGGCCATTCTCCGCCAGCCACGTCGGCGCGTGGCGAGCGGGTGTCCGAATAGCGGGGTAACGTCCGGACGCATGACCGCCCTCCCGGACGACGTGGTCCGCTTGCTCGACGAGCCGTGCACCGCACACATCGCGACCCTGCTCCCCGACGGCGCGCCACACAGCGTCCCGGTCTGGGTCGGCCGCGAGGGCGACCACATCGCGTTCCTGACCTCGCCCGGCTCCCGCAAGGCCCGCAACATCAGTCGCGACCCGCGGGTGGCCATCTCCCTGACCCGCCGCGAACGCCCCAACGACATGGCCTTCCTACGCGGCCGCGTCGTCGAGGTGGTGGATGGCGACCGCGGCTGGGAGATCATCGACCGGCTGTCCCAGAAATACCTCGGCGGCCCCTACCCCCTGCGCACCGACCGCGCCGCCTACCTGGTCGCGATCGACCACGCCGGGGCGCTCAGCTTCTGAAAGGGAGGGCCCGCGGGGGCCCTCCCTTTCTAGCGGTCAGGCCAGGAAGGCCTCGAACTCGGCGGCGCGGACGAAGTCGTCCTGGATGCTGCCCGCGGCGCAGTCGGTGGTGAACTGGGGGTCCTGATCGTGCTCACCCGCATAGGCGGGTGCGCCGGTGCACTGGTTGCTGACCACCTCGAAGCGCAGGTGGGTGGCGAGTGTCAGCGGGATCCGGAAGTCGCGCGCGATCAGTTCGGGCGCGCGCGGCCGGGGTGCGATGGACGGGAAGGCGTCTTTCGGGCTGGTGTAGACGGCCCGGAAGTCGCCCGGGTTGGCGCACGTGACGGTGCCCCGCGCCGTACACGCGGAGACCTTGAACTGGCGCAGCGCGCTGAACCTGTTCTGCGTGCCCGCGTCCGGGTTGCCGGCGACCGGCGGCCGGAGCATCGCGCTGACCTGCACCCGGCTGACGAGTTGGGCGCCGCCGGCCAGGTCCACCGTCACCTGCTTGCCCGCGATCGGGCTGTTGAGCGACGCCCAGTTGGTCGTCTCGTCGTCGTCGATGAGCTGGGCCTGGTTGACGCCGTCGCCGGTGGCGGTGGCGCCGGCCGAGCCGGACGCGAGGTTCTGCAGCATGACCACCGGCAGCGGCACGGTCTGCCCGGCCTTGACGGTGATCGGGCCGACCCGGGCCAGACCGCGGCCCGGCGCCTGCACGACGAACTCGTAGGTGCCCGGCACCAACCGCACCTCGCTGCCCAGCGGTGTGCTGGCGTCGGTGTCGGCCACCGGCATCGCGCGGGCCTGGTAGCGGCCCACGAACAGCTTGGCGTTCGCCAGCGCGCCGGTGCCGCCGCCGAGGGCGATCGGCTTGAACAGCAGCTTCGCCTCGGTCGCGTGCGGCGACGCGAAGCTCGGCACCGGGTTGACGTCGGCCGGGCCGGCGCTGGTCGCGCCCTCGCCCAGGCCGCGCTTGGCGAACGCGTTCCAGAGCAGATCCTGGTTGGCGCCGCCGAAGCGGATCTGGTCGGCGGCCAGCAGTGCGTCGCGCGAGTCGACCATGCTGACCCCGCTGACGGCCATCAGCAGGTAGGAGTCGAAGACGAGCTGCATCCAGCGCCGGTTGCCCGGGCAGGCGGTGACGGGCCGCTCGCCGTTGGCGCAGGCCTTCTGGATCTTCGCGTCGCCGGATCCGTACCGCTTCATCATCGCGGCCCGGATGTCGAAGTTGGTCGCCGTCCACACCTCACCCGAGGCGTGCACCTGCAGGCCGACGAAGTCGTAGTCGACCGAGCTGTAGTTGAGCGGGCTCTGGCTCATGTTGTAGTTGCGGATTCCGGCGATCGGGTCGGAGGTGACGTATTGCCCGATCGTGTAACCGCGGGTCCCGGACGGCGCGTAGCCGTGCTCGGACAGGTATTCCATCGCGAGCAGGTCGGACCAGCTCTCGCTCATGCCCTGCGGGCTCGACAGGCCCATGTTCGGGCCGGCGATCATGCGGTTGGTGATGGCGTGGCCGTATTCGTGCGCGATCACCGACATGTCGTAGTCGCCGTCGACGCACGGTGCGTAGAAGCTGCCGGGGATCGACTGCCACAGGTACATGTTGGTGATCGGCGCGGTGCCATCCGGTGGCGTGATCTGGTTGGCGTTGTCGCGGGCGGCGAAGCTGGGGAAGCCACCGGCGATGCCGCCGGCCTGGGCGTTGCCCTGCTCGAAGTCGCTGCCGAGGCCGCCCTTGCCGAAGTTGTCGCCCTGCAGGTTCCAGGCGGCTTCGGTGAAGCCCAGGTGGTAGGACCAGTCGTGCATCCGGTTGTGCATCCCGAACAGGTTGGCGCGGGCCGCGTCGATGTCGTTGCGCTCCGGCGAGGTGAAGGTCGCCGGGTTACAGCCCTGCTCGTACCACTGGTTGGTCCAAGGGTATTGGTAGTCGCGGTTGGGCCGCGCCGTCGCGCTCTCGGTGCCGACGGTGAACGGGTCGGCGCTGTTCCAGTTGTGCACGGCGATCGCGTTGTTGCCGCGGGTCGTGTTGGTGGACAGGCCGGTCGCCGGGTCGACGTCCCAGGCCAGCGGAGACGCCGAGGTGCCGACCGTCTCGTCGCAGCCGCGGCCGTTGGCGAAGCACCAGTCGACGCGGCTGTCGGTGGAGCTGTAGTCGACCCGCGGCGAGTTCGGGAAGACCGCCCACTCGGGGTTGTCGGAGTCGGAGTCGTGGTCGACCAGGTCCTCGCGGACCAGGACGCCGCTGTCGCGAGCATCCACATAGGTGGAATAGCCGACCGGCTCGGCGCCGTTGGCGACCACGACCACCTGGTAGGCGGCCCGGACGCCCCGGTCGGCGGTCGGCACCGCCACCAGGTCGGTGCGCAACACCCGGGCACCCGGCGCGGCGGCGTCGGCGATCGCGACCCGTTCCGCGTCGGCCGCGGAGATCGTGGCGGGCTCCGGTGCCGCACCGTCGCGGGCCAGGGAAGAGCTGACATAAAGGATAGAACCGGCGCGTACCCCCACGGACAGGGCGCCGTCCCGCCCGGCGGGCAGCCCACCGAAGTGTTGCCGCATGATCACCGCGGCGCCTTCGCCCATCGGCCGCACCGTGAGCACCTCGAGCGCGGCGGCACCGGACTCGGTGAGGCCGAGCAGGTCACGGTTGGCGGCCACGTAGTCGCGGGCGGCCTGTGCCGGATCGGCCGACAGCCCGCTAGCCAGCGCCTGGTTGGTCGGCGCCGCCGTCGCGACGGTGCCGAGGTTGTTGAAGCTCACCCGAGCCGGCGTGCGGCTGGCCCGGCTACGTTGCTCACCGGTCGGCGCGATCGCACCGCGGCGGTTGTCTTTGTCGCCGGAACCGGCGTGGTCACCCTGCACCACCACGCCGTCGCCCGGCCCACGCTGCTGCGTTGCCGGCCGGGCGGCGCCACCGGCCGCACCGGACGCGAGAACCAACACCGCTGCGGTCAGCAGCACGGTGGACCCTCGCGAGCCAAGAAGTCGTCTTTGCACGGCCCCTCCTCTCGGACGGCCGCGTTGCCGTCGGAGAGAAATTTACGTGCATCACTGATCTAGCACATCCCCTAGATGGACGTGAGTCGATCCTTCCGCCTATGCGGTAGCCCGGGCGCGATGCTTCGCGTAGGCCTTCTCCGGGACCACTGGCGCTTGCGACTTCGGCGGATAATCTGCTACGGACCTAATTGGGTATGCTAAACGGCATGACCGCCATGGCGCCCCGGCGTGACAGCCCAGACCTGTCGTTCCTGCTCGACCACACCAGCCACGTGCTGCGCACCCGGATGGCCGCCGCGCTGGGCGAGATCGGGCTCACCGCCCGGATGCACTGCGTGCTGGTGCACGCCCTCGAAGAGGAGCGCACCCAGATCCAGCTCGCCGAGATCGGCGACATGGACAAGACCACGATGGTGGTCACCGTCGACGCGCTGGAGGAGGCCGGGCTGGCGGAGCGGCGCCCGTCGAGCACCGACCGGCGGGCCAGGATCGTCGCGGTCACGCCGGAGGGCGCCCGGGTGGCCCAGCGCAGCCAGGAGGTCGTCGACCGGGTGCACGAGGAGGCGCTCGGCGCGCTGCCCGCCACCGAGCGCAAGACCTTCCTGCGCGCGATGGAACGACTGGTCGGCGACCACCTCGCCGCCCCGGTGGAGAACCCGCGCCCGGTC
>Ga0193743_1001405_pt1 | contig 17943 bp, 25 predicted proteins | sample L2c2metaG_FD_143038 | JGI IMG/M metagenome (GOLD analysis project Ga0193743, IMG submission 143038) | Soil microbial communities from a riparian zone of the East river system, Colorado, United States - L2c2 | ecosystem: Environmental > Terrestrial > Soil > Riparian zone | place: USA: East River...
ACGAGGCTGGTGGTTTACTGGAATTCGGCACTGGGTCAAAGTGCCCGCAGAATGTCCATAGAGCCTTCAGTTGAGTAGAGTGGGAGAGGTCATAAATAAATGAATGAACCTGTGGGATAGAAAGGAAGCAAGAGGATAGAGGGACTCACGATTCCGTTGGTTAGGAAGCGTTCGACCAAAACAGTGAAGGCCTCCCTCCGTCGACGCTTCATGACCATTTCCCTCGAGCGCCTGCAAGTTATTGTGAGTTCCTGTGCCGCAATCTCCTCTTCCGACGCCATTAATAAAATAGGCTCCAGGAGTTCCGGGGGAAGCAGCCTTCCATCGGGTGAGTCAAAAATGAATGGGTCTGGTATCGGAGAGTCGAGCTCGAGTGCGATCATTCCATCTTGTTCAACACGAAGGTATGCCGGGACCCTGCCCCCCAACCATGTTCTCCGAGTCCATGCCTCTTCAGACCTGATGAGCTTCGGGATTGTGTCGAACAGTGCATCCTCGTGCATTTCCTCTAACCCACTGAATATACCGTCGCGAGTAAGGTTCCAAGTGAACTTGCAGCTCATTATTTTGATTTTCTGTCTGCCTTGAGAGTACATCGTGAATGGGGAGCTAAATTCCCCTTTTCCGTCGGCATGGAAGGTGATGCGCTCTGGAATTATGGACCAGAGACTGGGATCCAAGTTATACCATGTTCGTGATACTGTCTGGGCGATCTTCACGGAGGATTTGGATGTCAGATTGCAGACGTCTGCTGTTGGAAGAGGTACGAATGGCATAATTCAGGAGGGCTAAAGATGAGATCGAGAAAGAGTGATGTTGGCTCTCACAGATGGATGTTTATACATCTATGTACAGCTAAATGTCGAGTTGGAGAGCGAGATTGTACGTTCCCAATGGGGTGGGAAGCTCGAGCTCGCCTTGGAGTTCCTGCGTACTGATGGCTTTCGTTATCATATTTTTCTTACACCGTCATCACTACTTACTATCAACAATACTGTCCTCTGTGCCCTCATTTCCACACATGATAAAACACTGATTGAAAACCGCGAGATCTCTTCAGCGCCCCGCTTGTCTTCATCCAATGTCCACCATTCCAAATTTCGGGCAGACCTTTTACAGCAAGTCACCACCGGACCATGAAGCCCTTTCTTCCGGCTCTACGACATGCATTTATGTTGTGATCCCATATTCTCAGGGTGAAATTGAAAGTTGATGCAGGACCCTGGGTAGTAGGCAATTGATGACACCGATGGTGCATGTGCGAAGTGACTTCAATCTTTCAAGCAAAACAATATCTACTGGGCACCTTCAACACGATTCCTTTGTCTACTTGATTCCAAAATCTCCGAGACTCAAGCTCAAGGACTGTTTATTGAACTTTTACAGCAGGACCTGTCACATTTCCGTGATTTCCAGAACGGCCAAACACAGTTCAAGGCCACTATCAAATGGTTTCGAGGGCAGAAATGTTGAACATATATTTACACGTAGACATTCATTCTAAGCTAGAATTGTGTTTTTCGAGGCAGGCGAAGTTCAAAACAGCGGTACAGACCTTTTTCGAGCCCTAGAATGCCTGTGTCGATCCGGACAAAAATAGCTAGGTCAACGATCCGGACACTTTTTTTTGAAAATTTGAGAACCTAGGTGCAGTCTGGACAAAAAATTGAAATCTGGGATCTAGCCTCTCACCCTATTGCCCAGGTCCTTGAAACGGCCGCTTCGAAATGGTTGCTACAGTTTCTAGTGAGGAGGAGGGCAGACAGTGAGCTTGACGGCGGGCAAAATACTGTTATTATGGATTTTTGATGTATCTGAGTTAAAACCCTTTATTTTTATCCTATTTTTAGCATGCCTCCACTAGCATCAGTCGAGGGAGTTAAGAGGAGTTCGACTCGGACGTAGATGTATACGAATGTCTTGGTTACAGAAAGATTAATTACAACTATAACGAACTTCCTATACCTTTATTTAGGTAATCACCCTATGCTATATACCTCGAGCCCTGTCCATAGACCTGAAAGTAGCTTAAAAAGTCAGGTGGCCTGCTCTGAGCAATTTACATGCTTATAGATGTTGGAAATACATTTCATGGCATCAATTCACTTAGCTTCTATGCCTTCCATAACACTATCAGATAAGTGTTGAGACTTGTCTTTACTTAGGCCTGTATCCTCATCTTCAATGGGAGCCATAGCGACAAACGACTCTGCCAAAGAGCCGACCGTTGTCACCGCCATATCGAGTACAGCTTCCACTCGTTTTTTCAGCGCCGTGTCGGAACTAGCGACGGTCTGTCGAGCACATGAGCTACCTGAAATTTGCAACGAATAAAACGGTGCCCATTAATTACCATTGATATCAAACTGATTTGGGCAAGGGCGTCATCAAGTCGAACCAAAAAGGATGGTTCACTTTCATCTTCGGCCGGCTCATCGGGATTGATTTCTGGCATGTGCAACTCGACTTCTCCGAAGTGGGCCTCGAGGAACATGGCTAAACGTTGAATCCTTATAACCGAAGACGAGTCGCCATCAGAATCCGCGTGTGGATGGGAGTGGGAATGGGTATTTGTTGTCACTCCACGACAAAGTCAGCACGATTGAGGATAGGATGCGCATAATGAAAAATAAAACATACGTTTTACAGAAGCAGGGCTTTTGTCTATTCCATTTACAAGCGCCAAGGTCGAATCCGCAATCATGTCATTGCTAGAGCTCGACTCCCATTCAATGGTCAGTTCATGCTCTTGTGTATGCTTGACATCAACGACTCCCATAACCTAAATGTTTATACAGTAAGATGTACACGAGATTGGAGAAACCATTAGGTACTAACCCGCATCGTTGAAACGCCATCCTTGTCCAGCCCTTCTTCGACGCTGCCATACATGCCTTCGAGATGCCATTTGACTAAATGCCATCCAACGCCTAGAACAATCTTTTGGCGTTGGACAAGAGCACATGTTGAAAGCCCTGCGAAGTCACGTAAATCACGAGGGTCGAGCAAGGTGTATGAGTAATCTTTTGACACGAGCAACCCAGACACAATATCATTGGTTTGTGGTGGTTTGTCTGCAAGAGTGCCGATTGCCTAAAGACAGCTGTGAATAAGGCGTACAAATTTAGACCTTTGACCTGCCTTTGCAACCCGTTCACCTCTGAAAGAAAGATTCAATGTTTCAAGATTACGCGGAGTATGTATCTTAACGTCCTCGTCCCGTTCTTTGTAGCGAGACGTCATCGCAGCACGCAAACGTCCCATGGCTGTCTGTTCGCCATGAACGAGAACCTAGGAAATAGGCGTTGAACCCTTAGGAGACGAGACTAATCATGTAGAGGACCTACAACATGCTGGGCTTTGACAAGCTCGATGAATTCAGAGTTTTGTGAATAGTCAACGTGAGCGCTGAAGGAGATATATTCGACTGATATCTTCCTTGGGATTGTTGTTCCTTTCAAGGAGATAAAGTCTTCAGGTTCGTTCAGGATATCCTAAATTTAAATATTAAGTTCGGGTTCCGTGATCTGATGGGGGTGGGGATGGGAATAGCTTAATATCCATTGTGTTCCCAAGTATATACAAGAAGTTGCGGATGGAATACATCTCCCTATATACGGACCACTGATTGTGCGACTCACCCTGGCTAACGTTCCCTCAACAGAGTACCCAGTGATAATGAGACCATTTCGCGAATCTGGAGCCCAGAGCTCAAACAGTTCGCGGCTTGGACCAACTTCCATAAATCCAGGACTCGCAAGTACAACACAAGGAGGGCCTTCAGCAATCTTTTTCTCCCAGCCGCGGGCTTGTGGTACATTAGATATATGCCTGGTGATGAAATTAGAAGGCATACGAACTACGACGGTCAAAACACGCACTTGAAAACAAACGGGTTGTCCCGTTTGGCGAACCGTGAACGAATGTTGGAATTCATAGTATGAATGTACGTTTGATACACTGCCATACATTTCCGGGCAAGACTCGATGCGTAATAAATTGGAACATTATGCAAATCGGGATGTTTCTTCCAGTACTCATCCAGAATGAGGAGCAACTCTTGAGCTCGACCCAAGGCAAATGCTGGGAGAAGAACATGCCCTTCCCGACGAATAATGGAATGTACTAGAGTTGTGAAGCGTTCTTCTTTTTCTTCACGGCTTTCCGAACTTTGGACACCATAAGTACTTTCAACAATCAGAACATCTGGGCGAATTGGCGGCAGCTCTGCTTTAACAAGATGCCGATCTTCCTCCCGAGAATAGTCTCCGGTGTAAAGAATTTTGAGTCCTGCAATGTCGATGAGGAACATACAAGCTCCAAGGACATGTCCTGCATGATACGGCGTGAAGGAGACCCCAGGACATACAGTGATTAACTGGTGGGCAGATATTGGGATAATAGATGCCAGAGACATTGACATATCCAGAGGTGAGAACAGAGCATCCGAGGAGGAAGAGCTGAAGGATGAAGTTTCAATGCACAGTGTATAAGACGCTTGATTTTTTCGCACCTCATTCGAACATAGTCCTGCATCATGAATTTGTGAACTGCTTTCGTTGGGTGGGTCATATAAACCTTCCCTTTACCATCCCTAAAGTTTGTCTAACGCAGAAATTCAGAACATGAAGGATGTCGACAGAAAACAGCCAAAAAGAGAACTTTTTCAGTTATATATGTCAGCGCTGCAGCATGGTCCAGATGAAAGCTGCGTTTATTGGTGGTTAACTCAGATACCATAATCAATAGTTGCTTTTCTCACTGAGTAATAAGAATCGCATCAACTGTACTCCAATCTAATTCATCGATGAAGGGAAGGGAGGCCATCCCACTGTGCGCAGGATGAACCCCTGCATCACATACGATAGTTCTTCCCCGGTACTGGAGCACACAACAAGACCGTCCCACTTCCTGACCAGCACCAAGCATAGTCAAGCTCAGGGTGGGTGTGTCTGCCATGTCGAAGAACTGTGGTCTCAAGCAGGGAGAGCAATGCGGTCGTTTGGATCTGACGGACTGCTTGCGTAAGCAATTACTTTCCTGAGTCTTCCAACTTTTTTTCTGGATGGCCGATCTCAAGCCCAGAAAGTCTACAAGGAATGGAGGAAAGAAAAAAGGCGATGCGAAACAAGCCTTGAAGAAAAAGCAGCTCTCATGCAAATCTAAAAACGATGATCTACGCGAAATTCTGGACCGCCAAGCACAGTCTCTCCATCCTGTGCGTCCCGAGCCTCATGTATATCGAGTCTGACAAGGGATGCTCAATATATTCGCAGGTGCATGGTGTTGCAGAGTCTACTCCACAAGTTAATGTTGCGCAGGCGCATGATATATCACAAACCTTGACCGACGTTTTGGCAAATTTGGCAAGGTTGTGAATATCATTGCCATTAATCTACAAGAGTTGGTCGAAGATCACTCGCTGACCATGTGGCTTAAAAGGTGGGACTGCTATCCGAAATGTGTAGGTTATACTCTCTTCATTCTGTATTTCCAGCCTCTCATACTGAGCCGATCAGGATGCAGCGGCGAATGTCATGGTTCCAGCAACAGATACATATCTTTCTATCAGAGCTTTTGCGAGATGTCGTTTGCAGAGATATCGTAATCAGGGCATGAGAAGCATGACATTCATCGAGGTAGCTACGTACAAAAAGAACATGAAGTATTCTAGCTTGAGGCACGAATACATAATACTACAACAAGTTAGATGGTGGTATATCATCTTCATGACAGCAAAACGAATGAAATAAAAAAAAGCACAAGATTCCTCCCAAAGGTAACTAACTACTAACAATAAAAAAAGAACAAACGAAAATCGTACGAGTTATATAACCAGAATGGAGCGAACATACATTTTAACTCATATCTTCCCATGCCAGGCGAGGCATACCAACAGACAGCTTGCCCAATTGTTTCCTCTGCTTCAGATTCTTGACCTCGGTATTGATTAAATCTCGAAGACGTTCGAGGTCTAGGCTCCGTTCAGCCCGAGATCCCATAAGGATATTGCGCCAGATCCCAGCAGCAGCAACTGAATTGTCGATGGGCAGCTGCATCGGGCGATGTAAACGAACCATCTTTTGCATGAGGTGATCTGGGCTGGGATACATTGCGTTTGGCCAGGCTACCCGAATAGCAAACCACCATCCCAGAGGCTGAGAAAAAATAAATAGATGTCAATTGATATATCAAGCGGACAGTATGACAAAACTTACTCGGCCGTCAGGAAGTGTCCGCTCGGGATAAGAATCGTATGTCGTCAGACCTCCATCAGGCAATGAGAATCTAGGTTCGGAGTCAGTGGACTGATCAAAAAGACTATACCAGGGTTTATGCACCTGTGCACCACCCAATGATTGGGATCCGATCGATGTTTCGCAAGGACCACTAAAAGACGTGGCATCCCCTCTAAACCGAATGGTGCCCATAAGTCTCTCAACATTCCACAAGCATCTCCATGTCGACCATTGAAGACAGCATTGCTAATTGTGTCAGCCACGTTGGGCGGCACAAACAGACGATCAACCACGCCATGCGGACTATCCGTCAGCCTGGCACGAACATAGCGCTTGTACGTCTGAGTCGACCAGATAGTCAACGCAACTTCATCAACTTGCTGTCCTCGAGTAGTACTGTTGAGTGCATTCTCGAGCTCGGTCATGGGCCAGACCATTGCCCAACTGAGTAAACGTCCATGAATACGCTGCCAAGGAGACATTCGCTGAGCATCTGTGTTATAATCAACGGTGCCCCATGGACCTTGTGGATGCACTGCCATCGCCTGGGTAGCTTCCGCAGGTAGGTCAGGAAGTGGTGGAGACAGCGATCGATCACCACCGCCTTCACCTTCACCTTCACCCTCGCCCTCGCCGTTAGCATATCCATCACCATTGGTATCCGGAATCGTAGGCAAACCTGAAGGCTGAACATGGTCATTGTCCTCATAGTCGTCATGGTCGTCATCAGGGGCAACCTCCCAAGTCCTATGCGAGAGACCAGATTGATGAGGTTTCTGTCGGAGCTTATACAATTCTTCTTCGAGGTACTGTTTACCAGGCGAATCATCCCTTTCATTCTCCGATTGCTGGTAAGCGCTCTGGGGGAGGGAACGGGTTTCCGCATCCGTATGGGGATTGTGGTTTTCAGTGAAATCATCGTATTCACGAACAACATTGCCATCGTCATCGATGAAGACATCTGTCGCTGGAGCGTGGTACATCGAATCTGCCAGGGTGCCGGTAGGTTGAGTTTGTATGTTGACTGTCTGTGTCATCGGAGTTTCCGTAGATTCATCAGCTTCATTAGCAAATCTCGAACCGTCATTGAAAGATCTATCTCTTAAGCCTTCAATCTTAGGACCCAGAGACTCGATACGTTGTTGCATGAGCACGATCTCTCGTTTAAGATCAGACGCCCATTTCGGTGGTTCCTAGCACGTATCAGCTTGATGAATGGATCGCATAGGAAGTTAGCATACCTCAGGCAAATAGTCTGCACGAAGGTGCACACTAGGGTCGTGATCGTGAAATGACTTTCGGTACTGTCGTATCGACTGCCAGGAGGATGAGCGATGTGTTCATGCAATTTCCAGGCCAAGAACATACCTCATTGTCATACTTCATACCAAGTTTTTTCACTCTCTGCCTGACTGCTTTCCTTAGAGCCTTCTTCACGATCTCATGCTGAGCCGGGTCGTTTTCTTGGTGAAGCAAAACGCACAACTCCATATCATGGTAATGACTGGCCACCTCTGGTTCCAGTGGAGCAGCATAAATAGATGTGCGAGGTGTTTGAGCTGCTAGAGCATCGTTAACGATACGCGCCTCTTCAGCATCCAGTTCTGGAGAATGAGGTCTAGATGGTGTTGGCGTCACATCCTGATCTCTCTCAATTCTGCCAGAACTGTATGTATGGGAGGGAACGGCAGACAGTGGCTTCGCCGCAGATAACTGTGAAAGAGGTTTGCCCTCTTCAATATGGGATAAAACTTTGCTTTGACGAGAAGGCATCTTAGAGAGAGATGACGATGTCACAGAGCGTTCCTTCTCAGGTTCTTCGGGAATAGTAAGCGCACGTCCTCTAACCGCGGCATTGAGAAGGTCTTCTTGAGTTGGGGCATGCCGATATGGCGAGAACGGCCGGCTTTGATGGCCTCCAGACATGACCGATCCAGGTGGAGGGGAACGACCTTACAAAAACAGTCAGATGGTACGTGTGATTTAGAAGCTTCTCAAATTTACGTACTACCACCGTTACTATACTGTGGCTTTGAAGCAAAAAGTTGGATTCTTTGGGAGGGTGAATCAGATGGTGAGATTGAGGGTGCCATTGAACGTGCACGTGATTTTAAAACTGGGGAGCCATAACCCTCGGGGCTAGTATCACCCATTCTGCTTTCGGGCAAAGGAGGATAAACAGTGCCTTTTTCTGTTGCACGCGTCACTTTCGACCTTCCAGAGAAGGGTGACCAAGGGCGCTGATCCACTTCACCTTTGTTCGTTGCTCTACTTTGAGTGCGAGACGGAGGCTTAGGAGACTGCAAGAAGACGGTCAATATGGATTGTTTGGTAAAACTATTTTCTCACGCACGGTTGTGATGTCGCGTTCAGAAGCGACACGCGATTTTGAAGACGGACTTTCGACATCAATAATCACAGAGGTCTGTCGGGGCGTACCATGGTTGGAGTTTGCGGGAGGACTAGATGCCAATCCAGCTGGATAAGCAGACAATCCTCCTTCAGTTAATCCTGTAGGATTTCCTTGAACACCATTACTCCGCGGCGTATCACCATTTGGTTTGCCAACGATATCCACCCAATTAGGCTGGTGACGGATGTCAAAGAAGCCACGTCTACAAATTTAGAAAGGGCAACATACATTCCAGGTAGGATGAGCATACGGGTTATTCGAAGCCTGAGGATGATCATCTACAGGTAGCGGTCCGAAATTTCCGAATGAAGGTCCCGAATCATAGGATTCGTACTTTGGACCAGGTGGATCGTGGGGACCAGGTTCGGGCTGCTAGGGATTAGAGAACAATATAAAGAGAGGTGGATTGAAAACGCACGAAAGGAACCATTTCCCCAAGTTCGGACCTCACGCCTTCCTGTACATTGGAATCCACGTCGTCTCCTGCATTATGGCCAGCGTTAACCTTCGAACCAGCTCTCTGATAACTTGTGCCAAAGCCATTAGGACCAATTAATGTGCCGCTTGCTTTGCTTTTCGGTGCCGGAGAATATATTTGAGGTGAACGTGCGCCGCTGCGGGTTGATGCAGCCCTGCTTCGTGACTCGTTCGCGTCTGCCACTGAGCGCGGAGGATCGTTGTCAAGATCTTCGCCTGCCTTGTCTATTCCTTGTAAGTACTGAAAGACTAACGTAAGAGTTGTTGAGGGGAGTAAATTATGTGATGGAGTCATCGAAAGTACCTTTCTCATTCGCTGCTGTTGGTGGGGTGAGTGCTTAACTTGATACCGAATAATGTTGAATACACACCAGGTGTAGATGATCGAAGTTGAATGCTGGCAAATACCCCTTGTTCGACGGACATGATGAGTAACGCAAAGATAGCTGGTTGTGTGTTAAGGTATAAAAGGCAGAAAGAATAAAGCTGGGGTGCTGGGGGATTAATAAGATCTAGACAAAGCTTGGGTAGGATATCGCAAGGAGGTGTAACAAGAACTTCAAGTTCAAGTTAAATAATCACAAACGATATTCGCACATCAATTCGAACCGTGCCAAAATAGCGTCAAACCATGTCACAATATGTCGGGACAGCTTCGGAACCAAACAAAGACATGTTATCAATATTGTATCAAATTGAATAAAGCAACAGAATTTCCATTCCAAGCACAGCGCAAGTTGAATTCGATCATTGATCTTGTCACATGAGCATAGCCTGGGAGGAGGCTTGAGCAGGGTTACTTGATAACAACTTGACAGTAAAGTAATGCCTGCAGAATACATCACCGCATTCAAGATGATCGTGACAATCATCAACGTCAACGGGTTGGAAGCCGATGATTGAGATCATGTGGTGACACGAACAGGCCCTGAGTCATGGTATATTTATCAACGATTCAACAGATTATCATTAAGCCACACCCAAACGAGCTCGGATTCTCATTGGGTTTGGCTTTGGGGGAGGATGGAATTCGGTTTCCTTAGAGGTTCAATTCGATCAAACTTTAACCACGTTGTCGTCGGCTCTCTACGCTGTAATCTCCATCTTAACATGAACTGCCAAAGACCGACATGGTTCAAAAACAGGGAGTGTAGAAAAATCAGAAAGAGGGATTTCTTAAGCTGTTTGGCGGCCTACCACAGAACCAAGTGGATTGGCGCAAACGAGTACTGTATCAGTAAGATTCAAACTGCATATATACCTAAGTAGATACCGACCATGCAATGAACACGATAGGAGAGGTGAGACTGCAATATTAATGCTCGGCATGCAATAGTTTAACCACTGCTATATCTTACCGAGTACACTATAATAAGTGGCTATTTTTTATTGTACCTACCTATGAGGAGTCCGTTTGCCTCGCAAGCCCACCAAAGTCCCTCATTCTGAGTTACAAGTGCCGGATAGTCGAATGGATGCCAAATGGATCATATCAATATTATGAGGCCCGACTAGAGGATCATCTGGATGATTATAAAGAAACCTGAACTTGAAATCAATGTAATATTTCAATGGGAATAAAATCAAAAGTAAATGCCTCCAGCCCAGAGCCTCATTATTTAGTATGAGTATAGTGTGGGCCGCCTTGCCTACCAATCCCAAGTCTGGTTATTGGTACTTCATGCAAAAATGCCGTATTGCAAAGTAAAGCAAAGAAGTTTCAGTTATAAGTGAAGACGGTTAGCGCGCTGAATATTTTCTTTGGCCCAACCGTCCGACACAAATGTGTGTGGATTACTCCGCCTTTAGCGTAGAGGCTATGTATAGTTTGGCCTGGGGAACATTATATGTAGATAACCGGTGGAACAGAATTTCCCCGGGAAACGTCATTGAACATGACTTGAACATGCTGCCCCAACTTCTTTGTGGAAGCTCTGCCCGGGCATGCAATGGCAAACTTGGTACCTAGTTACGTTTTGCCACAATCTCTTACAACGTTAAACGGGTATATGTAGATTACATGTTCAGTGTGCGTTAGGTCCAACCTTTTCAGTGATACCTGCTGGATCTGGAGTATGGCTTTCATAAATAGTACCATGACTGTTTGGTTCGGCATCCACCGAATCATGGGGTCCACCGAACGGGAATTGATTTCGGGATTGGAGGGTGACACTATCGGCAGGGCGATCGATTGTGATAGGCCGAAATCGAAGGGTTGAAAGGTTTCCCGGGCACTCAGGCACGCCGTGAATGGTGGACTCGGAGTATATGGTAGATGTCCAAGCGGTTCCTTGGGCCACTCTAAAGATGATCATATATGATGTGGTAGCCTGTAGACAGAATTAGCCACTGATACTAAAATATCGAAATCATTGGCGTTACCTGGACCTGGACCAGAGTTGACAGAGGAATGTTTGCAATCGGATTACCAATTGCAAATGGAATAAGAAAAAAAATGATCACAACGTCCAGAATAGCCGCTGACTCAATCAGTATAGCGATGATACTGGTATAATGCGCTGCGTGATGACGACCCATGAGTGTCGTGATGTTTCTGCGATGAAGGTAGAGTCGAATGACGATCGTGAGGGTAAGGACGATGTTTAGGCTGAGGCTTAATATCCCGTAGATCAGCGTAAAGGTGGCGTTTTTCCAGGGCGAGGAAGACGGTCGAGATATCCTGTCAAGATAGATAATTCCTGTGACTAAAATCACGTTTTAACGTTTAAGGTCAAACAAATGGAGAGGCAAATTTACTGAATGACGCTAACAACATCAACCCCGGTAGAGCCAGGACCAACTTTACAGAGGTCCTTGAACTTTTGTATATGACCAAACAACGCCATAACTAAAGCAGGTTTGTCAATCAGTGAAAAAAAAAGTGTAAATGACACCATTGGAAGAAATACCAGCAAGCTATCTGAGAACCAGTTCATAAGAGAGAAGCAATAGTTCCCCAGACTACTGATCGGAATCGAAAACATTAATTCCTGATAAGCCGCTGGCCCTCCAGGAAAGTCCCGATTTTCGATAAACCCGAGTTGAGTCATCTTAGCTTGGGACGCAATGGTCAAAGTACTGAGGATAAACATCACACAGACGTATATCAGGAGACATATCGTCTGTCGTGATGCTCGACTGTCACGTTTTATGTCGAGTTTGGCACGCGCCCTAAGCAAGGAGACGTTCAGAATAAAAAGAACAAGATTGATTCCATAAGCAACTGCTGAGAGAATGGCTCCTTGAAGCCAGGTTTTCTCATCGAACAACTGTGATTCTGGAACATTTGGTCGCCAAGATGGCTGTGAGGACATGTGTCGAAGGTGTTCGTGAATTTGACAATAGCCTGAAGGTTACCAAGTCCCCGTGGTAGGTAAAAGGAGAGAAAGGTCCCTAATAAGCGATGAGTTTCACTCGCCGACGTTGACTTGCAGCTTCGGCCGTTTAATTGCCATATGCTTACTACCATGGGCAAGGGAAGGAGGGACCGCTCGGCCATGATTGGGTGACAGATGTGTTTACATCGGAGATGAAAGCATTTCCTGGACTGTCAATCAACCAGTCAGATGGAAAGTCAGATGGAAAGTCAGATGGAAAAGGTAATGCTTAGGCATACACGTTGTGTCGCTACTGTTCACCTCGTGTTGGTTTCAGTGGCATGGCTTCCCTACGCCTGCTTGTCCTCAACTTGATCCAGGTGTTCAGTTTCTTTGTTCTTCTGTAAAACGGAAGCCAGTGACATGTTTTTTTAGCATTTTGATGACAGTAGGAGAAGTATGCGTAGAGAGGTGGCGAGGTGTCAGTGAGTCGGCAAGAATGCCAACATCGTCATCTCGAGTCATTTTGGTGACAGAGAAGCGAGAAAAAAGGAGGCATGTGTTTGTAAAAATAACGAAAACTTGGTTTCGAGGTTTAAGGAGCTCTCGAAAAAACTTGGTGAGGACTGTGGCGTTATCTTATCCGATAATGAGCTATTGCTCAATGGGGAACTTTATTTGGTACCTAGTTACGTTTTGCTACGATTTCTTACGGCGTTACAGCTGATTAATTATCGATAGACCCAGTTCGCTAAGGCAGCTCTTAGTGCCTTTGTTTACTTGTGGAGTGAGCACAAACAAAAACTAACCAAATTTGGGTGATGATCTGAATACTGCATCCGAGTGGGCTACGCATCACCACAATCTACTACTTATTCCAACATCCCTGGCAGTATTTGACCTTCCAGTGAGTACTATGCTCTTTCGACTTGTTGTTTCTTTCAACTCCAAAAACTGAAACCTTGCTCCCCTGTTTTTTCAGGCTGAGCCATACTTGATTGTTTATTGCACGACCTTGAGTTGTGCCTCAAGTCAAACAAGATCTGAGATGCCTATCAAATTTGGTTAGTTTTTATTTGTGCTTGCTCCACAAGTAAACAAAGGCACTGAGAGCTGCATTTGCAAACTGGGTCTATCAATAATTAATCAGCTGTAAATGGTAGGCTCATGACCAGCCATTACCTTTTGAGCTCTGCTGAGAATCTCCAGGTAACGGCTAAGAGCAACAGTTCACTTTAGTAAGGCCACACTTTGTCACATGGGACTTAGTGAAGATTCATTGAAATTGAACATTGTCTACTAAATGTGTAGCTCACTCCTCTTCTCCTACTCCATCCACACTTCCTTCACTTGAGCTATCTGACCAATTGTCATCCTCGTGTACAAATATATCATCCATATCCAACTTTCATGTGATATCCCTATGCCATGCCTGCGCACCCACCACCACCCTTCTACGGTTATTTCAGATGCCAATGCAACTGCCAAGGGCGCCCAATCCACCTTCTTCAAATATTGGTTCTCAGGAGCCTAACCCACCCCACCATCGGTGAGTGCGGGTGCTCAGAATGGAGGTGGCCTTGCTCACTTTCAGTGACGAAGTTCAATTTTATACAGTACTTTACACTCCCCCCTCTTTCCTAGTGGAGTCCACTAGGAGTCCGAGGAGAGTCCTAATAATCTGTATGTAGTCTGAGGACAGTCTGAGGACAGTCCTAGTGTTGGAATAATATTTACAGCTAGGATATAATAAGTCTCAACTTGAATAGAAAGTTGAGACATGTACAAAATCTGTCACTGTAATGTTGATGTGATTATGTAATATAAGGATGTCCGGTGATTGATAAGATAAAAGATATAAAATATAAGACATAAACGAGATAATTACTTGTATATTTCAACACTCCCCCTCGAGTTTAATGAGTTTGTGTCATCTTGTGTATGTGTCGTGACCATGTGACTCCAAAACCGTTTATAACAGATCGATAAGGTAAAACACTCTTGTACTTGGACCACACACACTCTTGTGTGGCCAGGACTCCCCCTCAATTATATATCATGACACACATGTTTTATCGGCTGTGGCATTGTCGTCAAAACTTGGTTAGACCCAGTTTTGCGATGAACCCTTCGAATTTTGGCCTTGCAAGCGCCTTTGTAAAAATGTCGGATAGGTTTTTGTCCATTGGTATGTACGTCACCAAGATTTTTCCATCTTCAACAGCCTCATGAATTAAATGATACCAAAGGTCGATATGCTTGGTACGGGAATGGTACTTGTTGTCTTTCGCTAGCGCAATCACCCCTTGGTTATCGCAGTTGATATTCATTGCCTCTACCTTCGCTCCCCGAATCTCCTCCACAAAACTCTGTAGCCACAGCGCTTCCTTTGCTGCATGTGTTTGCGTGATGTACTCAGCTTCAGTGCTAGACAACGCTATGATATGTTGTTTCTTCGAACTCCAAGATATCGCACCAGATCCAAAATGAAATGAATATCCAGATATGGAGTGTCTATGTTTTTGACTGGCCCAGTCTGCATAGCAGTACCCCTCAACTAGGGTCTTGGATTTTCCCCCAAACGTGAGCCAGAGATCCTTCATAGTTTTCAGATATATAATGATTCGCTTTAGGGCTTCCCAATGTATTGATCCTGGATTCTGTATGAACTGCGATAGTATGCCGACAGCAAACACAATGTCTGGTCTGGACACCACTGCTGGCCAGAGTAAGCTCCCGATTGCCTCAATGTACAGGACCCCTTGCATCCAAGCTGATTGATTTGGTGTCGATGGACATTGTTTGATTGAAAAATGTACATTTGGATCCATAGGCGTATGGACGGGCTTTGCATTTGTGAGTCTAAAATTTTCAGCTAAGCTTTTGATGTTCATTGATAGAAGACTGAGTGGTCGGCGGCTGATCTCTTAAATCCAAATTCTTTTATAAAAACTCTGCTCATCTCTTGGTACCACCCTCTCCCTTCTTGCTTCAACCCATATAGGCCTTTCAGCAACCTCAGAACCTTTCCTTTCTGTTCAGATTTCAACACTCCATGTGGTGCCTTCATATAGACTGTTTCTTTGAGCGGCGCATTTAGATAGGTGCTCTTGACGTCTACGTGTTCTATTTCCCAGTTCTGTTGGGCGGCGTTGGCAAGTACAGCATGTATGGTTGGCATCTTTACTGCTGCCGAGAAGGTTTCTGAGTAGCTGACACCTTCTACCTGCCTATGTCCACCTGCCACAATCCGCACTCGGTAGGTTTGTATTTCTCTGTTTGGGCCTCTCTTTATCTTTAGGACCTCACTACAGGGTATTGCCATGTGTCCCTTTGGTAAGTCTTCAACCACCCATGTCCCAAAAATTTCAAGCTGATTGATTTCATATTCCAGCACGGTTTGCCATTCTTTCACATCTGGTCTGCATAGGGCTTCATCGAGCGAGCCAGGTTCTGAGCTCAGACCTCCAACGAGTGCAAAATCCGGTGGTAAGTTGTTTATCTCATTGTTGTCTTCCAGATTTTTATCTACTGACTCAACATCCTGCAGGCTGTCGATGACAACGGCAGCAACTAGGCCATTGTTCATCACTCTGTAGGCTCCTTGTGGTTTTCTTGGGCGTTGACCACGTCCGTATGGCTGGTCCTGGGTCTCATCTACCGGTTCTGCTTCTACTGCTGATGTTTTATCATCAGTGGATGGGAATGGGACAGAATTGGATGTTTGAAATGTTTTGTGTGTTTCCACTGCTTTTGAATCAGGTTGGGTATCACTGACTGCCTGATTGTTAGTGTTTTTGGCATTATTTTTAGGTTGTTGGATGATTTTTTCTTTCTCCCCCTCAGCCAATGGATCCCCTGGAATAGTGGCGAGATTATCGGGAGTTCGCACATCATCTTTATTGAAAACAACATTTCGTTCAACCATAATTGACCGTTTTCCTGGCCAATAGGTCCTGCATCCCTTGGACTCAAGATCATACCCTACAAAATGACTGAGTTGAGCTCTAGAGTCCAGTTTTCTGGCTTTCAAGTCCTTCACATAGGCGGCCACTCCAAACTCCTGGATATCTGCAAGGTGTGGCTTCTTTTTGTTCTTAGCTTCGTAAGGTGTCTTCCCACCTAACACTCATGCAGGTGTACGGTTTTGTAACCAAGTGGCATGTTTCATTGCCTCCTCCCACAGAAAACATGGCAATCCAGATGCCAGAAGCATAGCTCAGGCACGTTCAGCCCTCATTCTCATTCCGCGTTCGGCTGTACCATTTTGGGGTGGAGAATCGTGTACTGTGAGTCCTCAAACCATGCCCTTTTGATCTTGGTGCTGAATCATTAGCTTAGATTGGAATTCTCCCCCTCGATCTGAATGGACAACTTTTATGCGATTTCCAGTTTGGGTTTCGATGTAAGCTTCGTCCCTTTTATAAGAACTAAAGGTCTTGCCCTTATTTTCTTGGAAATACAGCATTGTTCTCCGAGTCACATCGTCTATCCTTGCAGCTACATAGTGATGGCCGTTTAGGCTTTTCACAGATGCCGGCCCCCAAAGGTCCCAGTGCACACGGTCGCCGTATTTCTCCGCTCGGGTGTGTGACTCTTTTGGAAATGGTTGATGTGTGGACTTGGCCTTAGCACATGCTTTGCAGAACTCTGGTTTGGAGCTCTCATCCAGGTTGATTCCTGTGATGAAGCCTTTTGATACTGCATGTTTTATGGCTACTGAGGAAATGTGGCCGAACTTTTGATGGGCTTCGTTTATGTCCATTTTTTCAATTACCACATTTGTGTGCTGCCCGTTAGAGGCTTGGTTTGAAGTGATGACATGGTATAGACCTTCTGAATGGGGTATGGTTGCAATGGTACATCCCTTCGAGTTCTTTATAGTGCACATTTGCTTGTGGAATATCACTTTATGGTCAGCTTTATCGAGGCAGCTTATTGATAGGAGGGTGAATGCCATCTCCAGTGTGTGTATGGCGTCTTTGAAAACCGTTTTGGTTGTTTTCGATCCATTTGGCAGGTCCAGGGTCAAATCCCCCATCCCAATGGCCTTAACTATTCTTCCATCTGCCATCGTTATATCGTGGTCAATGGTCCTGTAGTTTGTGAATTTGGAATGATTGGGCAAGTCCCAAGTTTCGACTTTGGCACCTGTAGGATTTTGGTGATGTCTGCATAATTGGAGGTGCACGTATGTAAGCGCAAACAATTCTTCATTGTTGTTGTTAGTTGCCGCTACCGTTGCTGTCTCGGTTTTCTTAGCTTTCCTCTGCCTGGGGCCTTGCCTGTTAGGGCAACTGCGGACGACTTAGTCGAGATCTAGCAGGGGATCCTAAACATATATATAAACATAAAATACGACAGGAAAGCGCACCTAGCAGGGGATCCTAAAAGAAAAGGATAAAGCCCTGCTAAGGTGGGATGCATGTCTATATACCAAAAATCGGAGTCGAAATAATAAAATGATGAAAAATAATGAAATGATGAAAAATATGGA
>Ga0193743_1001406_pt1 | contig 17942 bp, 13 predicted proteins | sample L2c2metaG_FD_143038 | JGI IMG/M metagenome (GOLD analysis project Ga0193743, IMG submission 143038) | Soil microbial communities from a riparian zone of the East river system, Colorado, United States - L2c2 | ecosystem: Environmental > Terrestrial > Soil > Riparian zone | place: USA: East River...
GAACATCGCCAACCTACTGCTGGCTCGCGGCGCCGCCCGCCGTCAGCAGACCGTGGTGCAACTTGCGCTGGGCGCCTCACGCGGCCGGCTCATCCGGCAGTCACTCACGGAGAGCATCGTGCTGGGACTGCTTGGCGGAGTGCTGGGTCTGGTCGTGGCATTCGCGGGCACACGCCTCATGCTGCTATTGGCATTTCACAGCGCAAAGTTTCTGCCCATCCGCGCGACGCCTTCCCTGCCCGTGCTTGGATTTGCCTTTGCGCTCTCGCTCTTGACCGGCGCATTGTTCGGCACCGCCCCGGCGTGGCTGGCTACGCGCGCGCATCCGGCCGAGGCACTGCGCGGAGCGAATCGCACCACGCGTGACACATCGTCACTGCCGCAGAGACTCTTGGTGATTGGGCAGGCCACCATCTCCGTCGTGCTGGTGACGGCAGCCGGCATGCTGACCCACAGCCTGCGCAACCTGGAGCATCGCGACTTTGGATTCGCGACACAGAACCGCATCACGGTCTGGCTGAACGATGCGCCAGCCAGCTACACGCAGGAACATCTGCTGGCGCTGAATCAGCAATTGCAGGATCGGCTCGCACACCTGCCGGGGGTGGAACGTGCGGCGCTGGCGATGTACACGCCGTTCACCGACAACTGGGGCGAGGGCGTAGCGGTGGAAGGCAAGCCCATCAACGCGTTCGCTGATGACTCCGGCTCCTCGTGGAACCGCGTGGGCGCCGGCTTCTTCGAGACGATGGGGCAGAGGGTGTTGCGTGGCCGCGGCATCGAAGAGCAAGATACCGCCGGCTCGCTGCATGTCGCGGTAGTCAACGAGACCTTCGCAAACCACTTTTTCAAAGGCGAAGACCCTCTGGGCAAGCATTTCGGCATGGACCTGCCCGCCTACGCTTCCAGCTACGCCATCGTGGGCGTGGTGCGCGACGCGAAATATACCGACCCGCAGAGCAAGACGCGGTCGATGTTCTTTCTGCCGCTCACGCAGTCCACGCACTTCCAGGAACCGGTGATGCAAATCGTGGATACGCGATCGCATTTCATCCATGGCGCCGTCCTGCTCTTCCACGGCGACCTGGGGCTGCTGGAGCCGCAGATTCGCAAGGCGGTCGCCGAGGTCGATCCCAACCTGACAGTCACCGGCGTCCAGACGCTGGGCGATCAGGTTGCTTCACAGTTCGATCAGCAACGCGCCGTGGCGCAGCTTGCCGGTCTCTTCGGCGGACTCGCGTTGCTGCTGGCCGGCGTCGGGCTCTATGGCGTGACCGCCTACACCGTGGCGCGGCGCACCAGCGAAATTGGCGTGCGGATGGCGCTTGGTGCGAATCGCACAAACGTGATCCGGCTGGTGCTGCGTGGTGCATTGCAACAGGTATTGATCGGACTGGTGATCGGCATTCCGGTCGCAATCCTCGCGGGCAGGCTGATGGGCTCGCAACTCTTTGAGGTGAAGAGCTTCGATCCGGCGGCACTTGCGGCTGCAGTTTGCATGCTTGGGATCGCCGCCGTCGTTGCGGCGTTCATTCCGGCACGGCGCGCTGCGTCGATCAACCCCGTGGTGGCGCTGCGGACTGAGTGAGGACTCGCTACTCGGCGCGCAGCGCCTGCATCGGGTCGAGACGCGATGCGCTCCATGCGGGCACAAGGCATGCGAGAACCGCAACGGCAAGCAGCACGGCGCACACCAAAGCGTAGACAAGCGGGTCGAGCGGGTGCGTATTCACCAGTAGCGACTTCATCAGCTGGGTGACCGCCGCGGATCCCACCAGGCCCAGGACTAGTCCGGCGATGGCCGGGCGCAGTCCATCGAAGAGCATGAGCCGCAGGACTTGCTGCGGCGCGCGCCGAGGGCAATGCGCACACCGATCTCCGTTGTGCGCTGTGTGACCAGGAACGAGAGCACGCCGAAGAGGCCGACTGCGGCGAGCACCAATGACAGCACCGCAAAGCCGGCAAGCAGAGTGGCCTCGAAGCTGGTGTCGACGGCCGCTTGTCCGATGACTTCATCCATCGTCATCACATCGGCAATCGGGAGGTTGCTGTCGATGGACGCGATGGTGCGCTTCACCGGCTCGGCCATGGCGGCGGGATCGCCAACAGTGCGGACGGCGAGCATGATGTAACGCTGGGTACCTGCCAACAGCGGGTAGTAGATGGTGGGGAGCGGATCGGCGGCAGGCAACTCGCGTGTGTCCGCCACCACGCCAACAATCTCCAAGGTGCGTGGCAGGTCATCCATGGCGGGAACGTTGAGATGCTTGCCGAGTGGATCCTCGCCTTTAAAGCTCTGGCGCGCCAGCATCTCGCTGATGATGACTTTGTCGGCTCGCTGCAGCCGCTCGTCATTCGTGAAAGTGCGACCGGCGATCAATGGGATCTGCATGGCCTGGAAGTAGCCGGGATCGATGAAGCGCCTGGTTGCGTCTAAGACCTGCCCTTTGGGCAATGGCGGATGCTCGCGGATGATGTAGACATTATCCCCATCAGACCCCTGACCTGGCAGCGCAGTAATAGCGGCAGCTGCTTTCACCCCCGGAATCTGGCGCACACGCTCGAGCAAAACATCATAAAAAGCAGCGATTTGCTGTGGTGTCTTGACCCCTTTCGGCTGATTGAGCGCCATCGTGAGGACATCGCGGGTAGCGCATCCCAAGTCAGAAGTGCGCATGGCAGAATAGCTCTTGATCAGAAGACCTGCAGCAATGAGTAGTACGACGGTGAGGCTGACCTCTGCCGTGAGCAGCAGGCGGCGAAGATGCGCGCGGCTGCGGCCCGAGCCGGCTGAGCGGGATGACTCCTGGAGTACACGGAGAATTTCTTTGTCGCTGGCAGAGAGGGCCGGAAGCAGTCCGGCTATGAGTCCGCAAAAGACAATGCAGGCTACAGCGAAGAGGGCTGCGGTGCCGTCGATGCGGATAGCATCGACACGCGGCAGGTCGGCGCGCACGTGCACCAGCCACTGCACTGCTCCACAGGCCAGCGCAACCCCGAGGGCGCCACCCGCAAGAGAGAGCAGCAGGCTCTCGATGATCTGTGCACGGATGAGTTGCACGCGACTGCCGCCGAGTGCAGTGCGGATGGCAGTTTCGCGTCCGCGCGAGGCAGCACGGGCCACCAGCAGATTTGCGATGTTGAGGCAGGCGATGAGCAGCAGACAGCCGGTGGCGGCTAGCAGCGCATACAAGCCCTGTTTTATGTTGCGCACTTCGCCGTCGAGAATGGGCCGCAGGTTGACCGCATCGTTCACCGGGCCATCGGGATTCTGTTGCCGGATCTGCCGCTGTATGGTGTTCAGCTCGGCGGTCGCCTGCGCCATCGTGATGTCGGGCTTCAATTGACCGACGACGTCGAAGGTATGCCTGTCATAGTGCTGCATCATCTCGTGCGAATACTCGTGGTAGAGCGGGGTCCAGAATTGGACGCGCGTATCGGGATAGCGGAACCACGCCGGCAGGATGCCAATGACAGTGTAGGGTTTTGAATCGAGATCAATGGTCCGGCCGACGATGGAGCGATCACTGCCATAGCGCCGCTTCCACACTCCTTCAGTCAGGATTACGGTTGCATTTGCATCGGGACGGTCATCGTTCGCATTGAAAAGCCGGCCGGCGATCGGGTGGACGCCAAGCATCGGCAAGAGATTCCACGAGGATTGCTCCGCCTGGACAACTTCCGGGAGCTGCCCGGAACCTGAGAGGTTATAGCTGTGGCTATTCTTGATCGCCAACTGCAGAAAACTGCGCGACTCCGCCTGCCATCGTACAAAGCAAGCGCCGGCTACGGTGTTGTCCTGAAATGCGCCATTGCTTTTGGCCTCGTAGACGCGCACCAGGCGATCGGGATGAGCCACGGGCAACGGCTTGAGCAGCACAGCGTTGACGACAGTAAACAATGCGATGTTGGCGCCGATGCCCAGCGCAAGGACAAGAATCGCCGTCAACGCGAAGGAAGGTGCGCGCATCAGCCGGCGCGCACCCTGGCGCGTGTCGCGTGCGAGCGTTTCCAGCCACTGCCAGCTCCATGTTTCACGCGCGTGTTGGCGGACGACTCCTGGATTGCCGAAGAGGCGCAGCGCCGCCTGGCGCGCTTCCCTCTCGCTCATTCCTGCCGCGCGATTTTCCGCGATCTGCTCGTCGAGGTGGAAGCGTAGCTCTCGATCGAGCTCGGCATCTGCCGACTTGCGGCCGAAGAGGGTGTGGAGCAGCATGCGCAACTTGTCGGTCCAGCGCAGCTGTGAGATGGGCACTGGGAGGACTCCTCTAGCCTTCCTGCACCACGAGGTTGATCGCGCCGGAGAGGCGGCTCCAGTTTTCCTTCTCCGCGGCAAGCTGGGCGCGCCCTGCGGCGGTGAGAGAGTAGAACTTGGCCTTGCGGCCGGTGTCCGTCTCCGCCCATTTCGCGCGGACCCACCCCTGCTGCTCCAGGCGATGGAGCGCCGGGTAGAGCGAACCCTGCTGCACCTGCAACACCTCACCGGAGATCTGCTGGATGCGCTTGGCGATGGCCCAGCCGTGCTTCGGCTCGAGCGAGATGGTCTTCAGGATGAGCAGGTCGAGAGTTCCCTGCACGAGATCGCTTGGTTTCCCCATACTCTGACTATCTACACTCATGGTGTAGATAGTCAAGGGGTGGGGCCAAAGTATGTCTGCTCAGTGGCCGGAGGGTTGGTGGGTGAACCGCTCCATCAGGACAGCATTGCGTTTGGCCTGTGATGGGATCGAGTCGAGGTAGATAGTCTCTCCCTCCGCGTGCGATCCATGGCCGAGTGCGCCGACGCCGACCAAACCCGGCAGGTACGACGCGACGAAGGAGATATCGCCCGCGCCGCGCGTCATCGGGCCCGCCTCGGCGACCGGACCAAGACCGAGCGCCTCGCTCGCATCGCTCCACTCGCGCAACAGATCCCTGCCCGCGGGTGTCACCGCCATCGCAGGATACCCTTCGCCGAAGGTGATCTTCGCGTCGGTCTTCGGTAGATGCTGTGCGACGATCGCGCGCATCTTCTCCTCGACACGCGCGGTCTGCTCATTGCTCAGCGTGCGCAGGTCGCCGTATGCAATCGCGGCCGGCGGAATCACGTTGTCCTTTCCGGTTGCCTGTCCGCCGGTCTGCTCTGGGTTCATCTGCGCGGTTGCGCCACCCAGCACCAGACCAACGTTGTAGGTGAGGCCGTCCTCGGGCAGTTGCGTGCGAAATGCGTCCAGGATGCGCGTGAGCTCATAGATGGCGCCATAGCCAAAGTGCTCGCCGAAGATCTGCGACGAGTGGCCGCTGAGCCCGGTGGCCTCGATATGCCACATGGTGGAGCTGCGACGCCCGATGCTGATGGTGTCCTGTCCCTGAAGGCGCGAGCCCGGCTCGAACTCGAGCGCGACATCGCTTTGCTTCGCTGCTTCGATCAGGTCATGCCGCGCCTTCTCGATCGGCACTCCGCCGCGCTCCTCGTCCCCGCTCAGCACAATGCGGACCTCGGCGTTTTTGAGCGCGCCTGCCTCCTGCATTGCGTGCAGTGCGGCCAGCATGATGACGAGACCGCCCTTCATGTCCGCTACACCTGGACCAGTCGCATCTTTGCCGGCCGAGTCGGCTACAGGGGCATATTTCTGGAAGGCGCTCGATGGCTCAAAGACGGTGTCCATGTGGCCGATCAGCAAAAGCCGCTTGCCGCAATGAGCGGAGCCCGCTGGACATGGATGCTCGGCCACCAGGTCGCCAGCGCGCGCAGTCACATTTTCCATGGGAACCCAGCGCACGTGAAAGCCCAGCACCTCAAAGCGTGGCACGAGCACATCCTTCACCGCGACGACGCCGGCGAGGTGCATCGTGCCGCTGTTGATGTTGACGAGTTGTTCGAGCAGCGCGCGGTCCGCGGCGCTGTTCGCATCGATCGTCGATGCCATCCGAACCTCATCCGGAGTGAGCGGGGCGGCGGTGTTCGTCTGGCTCCGGGCCGAAGCCACAGAAGCCATGCCGATCGCGAGAATCATGGCCGCGACTCTTGGGGAGGCTTTGGGATACTTCATCCATGTGCGCATGCGAGAGCAGCATACTGGATTGCCCTCGCCAGGTCCGGTAACTAGTTGCACGACCGCCGGGCTGGCAATTGCCTTCCCCGGTCCATACAATGGTGGTAGACAGTGACGGCGAGCACGGACGCTGACGTCGAAGACAAGAAGGAGCATGCATGTACCCAGAGATTATGGTGATTCCGATGCGCGAGGAACTGACACGCGCCGGCATTCAGGAGACACGCACGGCGGCCGAGGTGGACGCAGCCCTCGCCAAGCCGGGCACGACCATGTTGGTGGTGAATTCGATTTGCGGATGCGCCGCGGGCAAAATGCGGCCCGGCGTGCGGTTGGCGATGCAGAATGCGGTGAAGCCGGACCAGAGCATTACCGTCTTTGCGGGCCAGGACCGCGAAGCCACCGAGCGGGCACGCTCCTACTTCGAAGGGCAACCGCCTACATCGCCCGCAATCGCAATTCTGCGCGATGGCAAGCTGGTGTACCTCATGCAGCGCTTTGTAATTGAGGGTGCGACGGCACAGCTCATCGGCCAGGAACTGACGCGGGCCTTCAACGAGTATTGCGGAGCCGCCACAACCGCCTAAACTTTTGTGCCGATCTATCAGGAGCCCAGCACTGTGCTGGGCTTTTCTGTTGCGGCGGCTGACTCTTATGGCTGCGATGCGTCCGGATCGTGCTGTGCGAGGAAGCTGCCTGCGGCGATGCCGCGCGTGAGCGCAAGATGCCAGGCATCGCTTACCTCTGAGCTGTGATAACCGGAGTCAGGAAATGTATCGAGCAGCGTTCGCAGCCTTGGTATGTCGAGGAGATGACGAGCGAGCGGCGAACACTCGATCCGCGTGAGTTCGACCGAGAGGTGCGGACGAGCAGCTCTCAGGGTCATGTACCAATCGGCGCTCTGCATACCACGCGTGGTACGGCGCAATGTGGACTGAGGGAGTCGGCCTTCCATTGCGCGGCGAATGAGCGAACGGGCCTGGCCGCCCGCCAGATATTGTTCGATCGGAATGCCGAAACAGAATTCGTAAAGGCGCTTGTCGAGCGTGGCGTCGCGCTGCTCCACCTGCCAACCGGCCGCAGCAGCTGCGTTGTGAATTCCGGGATCGTAGTACTCGTAAAGGCTGCAGCGGACAGAGTCGGTGCTGCCATCGACACCAAAAAACTCGGCCAGGGCATGCTCTCTGAGCGCGTATTGCTCCGCGATCTGCGGATGCACGGCGCTGTAAGACATAGAGAAGCCGCGCATGGTTGGATGGTAGAGACGGAGCAGCCGCTGCGGGATGATCCATCCGGTCGCCCATCCTGCAGCCCCACGCCACGAGGTATGGCCGCCAGCACGCAACTCATGCGTCAGGCGAAGAAGTTTAATCCAGCGTCCGCGACGAAAGAGCTCCGACAAGCCTATAAGGCCACCGAAGCTGATGGTAGAGTTTCCCCCTGCTGCCGATAACAGCACGCCCAGTCCGCGGCTCCGCATGCCGTCGAGAGTGGCGTCGATCCAGAGCATGTTCGTGGGGTTGAAGGTCGGTTGCCCGGTGAGGCGGGAGTCGCGACGCGACGAGGCAAGCAGGTCACGTCCTTCCGTGTTTAAGAAAACATGGTCGATATTGGGATAGAGGGCGGCGACTTCGCCGGCCATCGGGCCTTCGTCGCCGAAGCGGCCAGCCAGCGCCGATCCGTCGTAACCGGGCATCGGTATGGCGGTGAAGGAAGTGAGCCGCCTGCCCTGCTGTGCCAGCAGACGTGCCGCAGTGACAGTCACGGATGAGCTGTCCAGACCCGCGCTCAATTGCGAGGCGATACCGTCCGCCCCGGAAAGACGGTCGGCGATCGCACGATCGAAGCGTTCGCGAAAATCCTCGATGTATTCAGCGTCACGCAAATAGCGGATAGGCCGGCTCGAAATGGGATGCCAGTAGCGGCGAATCTCGACACCGGAGGGAGATACCTTCATCCAGTGCGCGGGCAGCAGGCGCTCGACGCCCTCAAAGAATGTCTCCGTCTCCACCGGGGAGAGCACGGCGAGAAAGCGCGCCATCGCTGCCGTATGGATGCGCCGATTTACTGAGGAGAGCGCGCACAGGCCCGGAGGCATAGAGGCAAAGGCGAAGCCGCCCTCCGGACCGAGCGAACGGGCGAAGTACAGGGGCCGTTCGCCGACGTGATCGCGAGCGAGAAAGAGGGTTTGGCGCGCAGGATCCCAGCAGGCGAAGGCGAAGCCGCCGATCAGGTGCTCGACGATTGCAAAGTCCCACCGCGCCCAGGCATGCGCGAGTACCTCATCATCCGAAGCGCTGGACGGTAGATCAAGCTCACGCACCAGATCGTCGTGGTTGTCGATGCGCAGATCGGCGACGAATTGGGGAAGGTGCGCTTGCTGAGTGAGTTTGCCGGATGGCGAAGGTGAGGGGCGGTAGTCGCTGGAACCGAGAATGACACCCGGGGCTGCCTGCGTGACCGATGCAGGCGACTCCGACATCGCGGCAAGCATGGCGAGGCAGTTTTCAGGGGCGGTCGGGCCGCCGGAGAAACATAAGCCGGCAATGGCGCGCATCCGGCTCCGCGGCTGGTCCGCCATCAGGCTATAGACCCTTTACCGGGAAAAGGAGGAAAGTGCCGAAGATGCCGTAGGGGACGTTTCCAGGCATTCTCGGATGGTGGATTCAAACAACGAAGGAGCGGGCTGGGCAGGATCAGTTGGACTTGTGCTTTCCAGCGCCGTCAAAAAGGGTCCAACGACCATGCTCAGCGTTCTCCAGAGAGAGAATGTCTAGCACGGGCTTCTTCCACTCCCGTTTCTGCGGGACGCTGGCCGATGCCGGATGTTGGGCATTCATACTGGGGGTGATCGTCATCCATCCTCCGAAGAAAACGCGACCGCATGCCAAATTCGATCTTGTGGCGGCCCATGGTGCGGTTGCTGTTGGAACTTACGTTGCAGGAGTGTCCCTGCGCTCGTTGCCTGGTAAAGCCCTGTGTTCCTCTTTACTACTCGATCAAGGAGTAACCGACACGAACTCCTGCATAACAAACGCCGCGCTCGTCTACACCATTGTCGGGGCAATACGTCAATTCGATATCCTATGAAACTCCCGGGCCGAGTAACATCAACCGTTACCGCGCTTTGAATCATTGCAGCGACTTGAAATGAAGACAGATGCTCCTGTCACCGGACCTGCTCCGGTGACCTTGTTCAGTATGCTCACAGCCCCCAATGCAGGGGAATGCACCTTCCGGGGGATGGAGGAAGCCGACTCTGAATAGCTACCGGATCGGCCCGTTCCTCTATGTAACTGAGCTGCTACTTCCCGAACTGCCACTGGCGGCGGCGGAGGAGGGCGAGCGGCCGGTCAACATCCGGCTGGGCACCACGCCGGCGGCCCTCTCTGCCCCGCTGGCTACAGCCGAGAGCTATGAGGCCAACGACACAGAATTCCTGCTTCGCCTGCCTGGCATCGCGAACTACTACGTCCGCGACGGGGTGGAGATTGTCGTCCATCCGGACGCTGGCGGGCCGGAACTGGACGTCCGCTCCTATCTGATGGGAAACCTGTTCGCGGTGCTCTGCCACCAGCGGGGCCTGCTTCCCCTGCATGCCAGCGCCATTGCCACGCCCCAGGGGGCGGTAGCCTTTCTTGGAGCATCGGGCGCGGGCAAGTCATCCATCGCTGCATTTCTGGCGCGGCGCGGTCATCGCATTCTGGCCGATGACATCTGCCTGGTCGACCCGGCGGCTCCTCGGGATCAGCGCGTGCTGCCGATGGCCCCGTGGCTCAAGCTATGGAGCGCCACACTGGACGCCATGGGTGAATCGAGCCAGGGGCTCCCGCGCATCTTTTCCGACGATGAGAAGTACCGTTACGTGCTCCAGCAGCCGGAAGCCCCCACGCCACTCGCGGAACTGATTCTGCTCGATCGCGCGGAAGGCCAGGCTGGGGCAAGCTTCGAACCCTTGGCCCCGGTTCACGCGCTGCATGCGGTGCTGGACTTCACCTATCAGTCCTGGCTGGTACGCGCGACAGGACGAATGGACCGGTACTTTCTGCGTTGCGGACAGGCGCTGGATGGCGTTCGCGTGACCCGCATGCGCCGGCCCTGGGGGTTTGAAGCGATGGATGCGACATTGGAGGCCCTTGAAACGCATCTGGCAGTGAGGCGTTGAAGAGATCCGTCAGGGCTGTTCGGTGCCTGTACCCTCGGCGCCCGCCCGCGTGGAGTGAATGGGGGCGAAGAACATGGCGCTTTCACCGCCGAGCAGCATGCGGTGGTCCACCTCCAGCCAGGTGTGTGCGCGCATCTTTCGATCGGCGGAACGCCGCACGCCGTAGTGCATGACGCTGCGAATGCCGCGACGGCGCAGCATGGCGTGGGCCGCCAGCGCCTGCGGAAAGCATACGAACGATAGCGGGCCGTAGCGGGCGACGGTGAGCACGGCCCAGCGGATGTCGTCGACAATCTCGGAGCCGTTGGGCACAGCAGGGTGGCGCGGCGGCCTCTCCAGCCAGTGGAAGATCCAACGCACCGGCAGCAGAACCAGTGAACAGCGCGCGGTCAGCAGGGCGGCGAATGCCTCCAGCAGCAACCATCGCCTGGAGCCCGGAAGCTTGCGCCAGCGATGCCATGCGCTGCGCCGCCTGCGTGCCACACCCGCAGGTGAGAGCCAGCGATGGAAGAGCACCCACTCGACCGGGCTGAGCAAGGAGTAGAGCGGAAAGAGCGAGTCCGGCAGATCAAAACGCTCCCAGACGCGTGGCCGCAGCAGAACCCGCCGAAATATTTCGATGCGATAGGCAAGGCCCGGCCGCAGACCCAGTTCATAGCGCTTCAGTGGCCAGCTTCCCGCTCCATCCTGGGTGGGCTGAAACCGCTGCGCCAGGTGCTGGGTCCGCGCGTACTCCAGGATCCATCGCGCCTCTGGGCTGGTGGTCTGCAGTTGCATTGCAGGGCTGAGTGCATCGGGCGCAAGCAATGAGAGCTCCTGCGCAAGCTTGAGCGCCGCAGCCATCTCAGGCAGAATGCCGTACTCGCGCGCCTGATCGGCCAGAACCGATCTCTGCCCCTCCGGAAAGCCATGCCATATGGCGCCGACATCCACCAGAGACTTGAAACGAAACCACCCGTCGAGCGCGCCGTGCACGCAGAGATAGAGGAAGGTGCGATCGAGCGGGAGAACAGCAAAAGAGGTTTCTCCGAGACCGACCTGTTCGCTCGACGCCGCGCCGGCGTCCGCCAGCGCGTTGCCCGGCATATGTGGATTGCGAAAGAGCCGCCAGTGCAGATCGATCTCAAAGTCATCGCGATCCGAGCGGTATGTATAGGTCTTACCGTGTTTACGCCAGGAGCGCCTGCGGCGCGGTGTGAGCCGAGCCGCCGGATCATTGCGGCGAAAGCCCTCGGCGAGCAGGATGGTGTCTGCTGTCTCCTCCGTGCCCGCTGCTATCAGCAGATCGATATCGCCGACATCGCGCACGCTGGGGTCGGAATAAACGCGCTGCGACAACGGAACACCTTTAAGCACCCGCGCCGGTACCCCCGCCTGCTGCAGCAGATCGCAAAGTCGCCGCGTCTGGACGAGATAGCGCATGACGCTCAGCGCATTTTCGGTCGCGCCGGCCTTCAATGTGGCAATCGTCGAAGCCGGCACCTCCGCGGCTGCGACGGAGATCGCTCGATAGACAAGGGGTACGACACCATGATGGCCGCACAGCGAGAGGAACCGGCTCCAATCGATATCCTTTGCCGCTACGAGCGCACGAATGGCCGTGCTGCCCTCCGCCGGCCATGGCCAGCGCGCGCACTGGAGCAGCAGGCGCATCTCTGACGGCAATGGGAACGCGGATTGAGCCTGCTCAGACATATGCGACGAAGTGTCAGTATCATATGCGAGGCTGCAGGCAGCGGAACGGCCCTGGCCGGAGGCGAACCATGTCGCGCGAGATACCCATCACGGCGGAGAGCGTCGTGTCCTGGAGCGAGACCCCCGTCGCCACCGAGGTGGACCAGGAAGTTGTTCTGATGAATGTCGGACGAGGCCGTTGTTATGGACTCGGCGAGACCGGTACCTCCGTCTGGCGCCGCCTGGGCTCGCCCATTCGCGTCGATGACTTGTGCCGTGAGCTGATGCTGGAGTACCAGGCCGACCCGGAGGTGCTGGCGAGAGACGTGATCACGCTACTGGAGCACCTGCAGGAAGAAGGACTGGTCAAGGTGGTCGCCGTCTAAGGAGTGGCACCCGACTAGCCTTTCAGTAGAGGGCTTTCGCTCGGCACGGCTGCCGTTGAGTTGCGCACGATGAAATCCGGTTTCACCGTGAGAGCCGGCGGCATCTCCTCGCGCGCCAGTAGGCCCTGCTGGGGATCGATGTAACGCAGCAAGGCATTCGCAGCCATCTCACCCATCGCACGCAATGGCTGGCGCACCGTCGTCAGGCTGGGGTTATTGGTCTGCGCACTGGGAATATCGTCGAAGCCGACCACAGAGACGTCCTGAGGAATCTGGAGGCCGTGCTCTTTCAGCCGCGCGACCGCGCCGATGGCTGAGTGGTCATTGAAGGCGAAGATTGCCGTGAATGGCACACGCCGCTCCAGCAGCCGCGCCGTGGCTTGATAGCCGGGATCGCTGCCCGCTTCCGTGCCCTCCAGCTGCACGCACAAACGCCGATCGATCAACAAGCCAAGCTCCTGGCTGACCTGCTCGATCGCTGACCAGCGATAGTGTGTGTCGGAACTGAACTCCTGACCTTTGATGAAGGCAATCTGCCGATGTCCAAGCTCGCGCAGATGGGTGAGCGCCATACGGACTGCTGTGGTGTGGTCCAGCTCGAGGTTGGTGACGTTTTCCATCCGCTGATGGCCGGAGACGGCAACCACCGGGATGGGAAGATGCCGATCGAGCGGGGTGTCGATCGCGATCAAGCCTTCGATGGCTCGTGAGAGCAGCAGTCTGGGATATTCGCGCAGCAGGTCAGCGCGATGGTGATGGCTGACAACGAAATAGAAATAACCCGATTGCAGCAAAGCACCTTCGATGCCGCTCAGGACGGATGCGGAATAACCTTCGCTGATCTCCGGCACCATGACGCCCATGGTGTAGGTCTTCTTGCGGCGAAGCGCGCGGGCCAGGTGATTCGGCTCATATTGCATCGCCTCGGCCGCGGCCCACACCAGGTCCTGGGTTCGCGTAGAGATGCGATTGGCTGTGGCGGAGCGGTTGAGGACGCGGGAGACCGTAGCCACGGAGATTCCGAGATGCTCGGCCACTTCCTTCAACCCAACCGTACGCGCCGGCCGATCTGAACCCTGCCCACGATCTCCGCGCCGCTCGGCCAATACCGCCACCTCCGTTTCCAGCGGGATCATCATACCCGCAGGCGAGCCGGCAACTTGACTGTGCTGAAGGCGAAGTGATATTTCTTCGACGCTGGCGCAACCGTTTGCGCACAGAGACGCCAGGGAGTTCCTCCGACCGCGAGACAAGCTGAGGCACCCCGCACGAAGCGAAGCGAATCACAACGGACATAAGACGTTCACATAAGTAGCAAACGGGTTTTCTTGGGAGGCATATGAAGCAGGAATTGAGCCGGGCCAAAAGGCTGGGACGGCATATCACGCTTGTATTTGCCAGTGCAGCACGCACTGGTGTCGTGCTGGCAGGCATCGCCACGCTGGCCATCGCAGCCCACGCGCAATTTCGGGCTTCCATCACAGGTACAGTCACAGACACATCTGGCGCCGTGATTCCGGGTGCGACTTTGACTCTCACCAACAATGGAACCAACGCAACGCAGGTCCGCACCAGCGACGCCAACGGCTTTTACAGTTTCAATGCTTTGCCTCCCGACAGCTTCACGCTGGTCGTTACCAAGGACGGATTCCTGGACCGACAATTTGTGAATGTGCAACTGAATGCGGAGCAGGCAAACTCGATCAATGTCCAGCTTACGGTGGGAACAACAAAGGCAACAACAGTGACCGTAAATGCCTCTAGCGTTGCTGCGCTCGATACAGACACCGCGAATCTTGGGCAGTCCATTTCGGAGCGTGAGATCCAGCACATGCCGGTCTATCAACGCGATGTGACCAGCCTCATCCAGTTGGCTCCCGGAGTTGTGGCCGATGGCTCAAAAGATGGCGGCGGAGGCGGATTCCAGTCACCTGGCACGCAGACTGGAGCATCATCGGGCGGCGGCGGCAACCTGGGACACTCGAGCAGTATCTTCGCCACCGAAAATGGCGCCTCCGCGAATGCGAACGGCGGACAATTTGAAACCAACGGTTACACGGTAGACGGTATCAGCACTGTTAGCGCAGTCTGGGGTGGCTCCACCATCGTTACTCCCAGTCAGGATTCGGTTGGCAACGTCAAAATAGTTACGAACGCCTACGATGCAGAGAATGGGCGCTTCTCTGGCGCGCTGACTCAGATCACATCGAAGGGTGGAACCAACGATCTGCACGGCAGCTTTTTCATCCAGGTCACTCGTCCGGGATTGAACGCGTATCAGCGCTGGAACGGTCCATCTTCAGTCCAAGCCTTTGACCCTGCGACAGGAGCCAAGCTGACACCAGAGCAGCGTGGCCTGCTGCGGGATGAGGACCGGTATAACCAGCTTGGCGGCAGCATTGGTGGGCCAATCTGGAAGAACAAGATCTTTGCCTTCTTCGCCTATGAGGGACAAAGCCAGACAGTTCCCGCGACGGGTACCGGCTGGTACATGACCTCTGCACTGGCCGCATTAGCACCCACAAACAGCATCGCCTCGAAGTATCTCAACTTCCCGGGAGCCGCTGTTCTCGGCACCGTGATTGGCTCCGCAACCTGCGCTAATGCCTCACTTGTAGAGGGGGTCAACTGCAGGACAATTCCCGGGAAGGGGCTGAATATTGGTTCGCCTTTGACAAATGGCCTTGGCAAGCAAGATCTGTCTTATGTCAATCCCAGTACTCCGGGTGTTGGGAACGGCCTCTCAAACACTCCAGACATTGCCTTCTACTCGACGCAGAATCCGACGAGCAGCGACTTCAAACAGTACAACGGGCGGCTCGACGCAGATGTAACCAGCAAGGACCACGCGGCCTTCGCTATCTATTGGGTACCGGCGACCACAACCACATTCAACGGCGGCTTAGGCTATCAGCTTTTCAATCACACCCAGACGAACAATGCCTTCTCGGTGATCTGGAACCACATCTTCTCGCCGACCTTCCTGAATGAAGCTCGTGCCAATGCAGCGGGCTGGCGCTACAACGAACTCGACACTAACCCGCAGGCCCCATTTGGTCTGCCGCAGGATCAACTGTTCTCCCCTGACGGCCAGAACCAGATTGGATCGATCTCCATTGGATATGTTGGCGTGGCGGCGCCTGCACATCTCAATCAATGGACCTACGGTTATAAAGATGTGGCCACCAAGGTGCTGCATACACAAACGCTGAAATTCGGTTTCGATTTCACCCGACTCTACTATCTGAACGATCCGATAGGAGCACCCAACTACACCTTCTATAATATTTGGGACTTTCTGAATGACGCCCCGCAAGCAGAAGGTGGACCCTTTCAGGCGACGGCGACAACCGGCATTCCTGGCGGCTTTCGCAACGACAACCGCCAGAACCTGTTCGGTGTCTTCTTCCAGGATGACTGGAAACTTCGTCCGAACCTTACTGTGAGCGCCGGGCTCCGCTACTCCTACTTCGGACCGCTCACCGATAAAAATAACAACATGGGCGTGCTTTCCTTTGGCAACGGTTCAAGCCTTCTGACCGGGATTTCCATACGCACTGGAATTGGTGCCTGGGACGCGCAGAAGATGAACTTCGGACCGCAGATCGGCTTCAACTGGAGCCCTCTAAAGTCGAAGGGCAACATCGTCTTCCGTGGCGGTTATGGGTTGAACTACAACCAGATACAGATTGCTAACTCGAACGCGAATGATTTCAACCCACCGGGAACGAGTTCCGTTCCTGGAAGCAGCAAGAGTCCAGCAGAAATCAACCCGAATATCATCTACGCTACATCCAGCAGCCCCACTAATATCTTCGGATTTCCCCCCAACCCTACTGTGATCACGCCGTTTAACTCAGCCGGTCTGCCGGTTGGAGGCTCGGCGAACCTGAGTGCCCTGCCGGGTGATCTGCCTACCCAATACACGCATCATTATTCGCTCGACATGCAGTGGAACGTTGGGTATTCATGGGTTGCGAATTTGGGTTATGTAGGCAGTTCCAGCCATCACACCCAATACAACTATGATGGGAATGCTTTCGGGCAGATCAGGGGAGCGCCGCTGAACCCTCTGGTGAACAGCGTAAACACCGCGGGCAGCCAGGGTAAATCGAACAACAATATGATGCTCGCCGGGCTTAAGCACCAGTTTTCCAATACCTTCTCATTGGAAGCACAGTACGCCTGGGCCCACAGTATGGACACCAACTCTGGCCCATATTTCAGGGATCCATATCTGTATAACACCAGGTACTCCTACGGGCGCTCCGACTTCGACATTAACCAGAGCTTCAAGATCTTTGGTGTCTGGCAGCCGGTTATCTTTCGTGGCAGCCACAGCTGGGCGGAAAAGATCGCTGGCGGATGGACGCTTGCGGGAATTGCGACCTTCCACTCCGGCTTTGGGTGGACTCCGATATACACGGCGCCGCATCAGATTTATTGCAACAGCTGCAATTACGGATTTCAGAACCTTCGACCGATTTATCGCGGCGGTGGTGGCCGTAGCACCAGCAATGATGCCTTCAAGACGGGAAGCAATTTCCTCAATCCAGGCACTGCGGACACAGGCGCAAACCAGGACCAATTCCGCAACAATTACTTTGAGGTTCCAAACTACGCGAATGCGATTGCGGACAATGCGGGGCAGACGGCAAGCAGTTTCATCCCTGCACCTGGAATTGACCGCAATTCGTTCTCTGGTCCAGGGTACCGTAACGTCGACCTAAACCTCGCCAAGGCGTTTGGCTTGCCCAAGATTCGAGTTATCGGAGAAGACGCCAAACTTGAAATCAAGGCAAACGTGCTCAATGTATTCAACCTCTTGAATATCGATCCCACCAGCCTCAACAACGACATTGCAGGCAGTAATCTTGGTCAGGCTCAGAGAGCGTTGGGAGCTCGAACCATCGACTTTCAGGCTCGATTTAGCTTCTGATTTTTGGCGGGAGTTGGTGCTGGTATCAACTTCTTCCGCTCATAAGGTTGCCCCCTGTAGAAATTCCAGTGGCCTGTCTTTCGCGACAGGCCATCTTTTTTGTTGCGGGGATTGCATCTTAGTCGGTGAAAGGACATTTTTCTCCGATGAAGCTATCTACCGCACTTGGTTTGTCTATGCTGGGCGCTTCCCTGTTGTTCTCAGCCGGCTGCAATAAGCAGGCGGACAACACGATGAACTACAAAGCAGCTATCAACGACTACTACAAGGCACACCCCGCCTGCCTGTGGTCGGAGGCGAAGAAGTTCCCCGTTCAGGCCGCGACCTCCGATGACGCGAAGACCCAGGGTTACGATGCATTGACCGATGCTGGCCTGCTGACGCGCACGACGGGCGAAAAGAAGGTCTTGATTATCGCGTCGAAGCAGGTGAATAACTACGATGTTTCCGATAAAGGCCGCAGCACTTGGACGCAGGATGCGACACAGCCCGGCTATGGAAATTTCTGCTATGGACATCGCGATGTGACCTCCATCGACAACGTCACTGCTGCTGTAGATAGTTCAGGAAATAAGACGGCGCAGGTGAGCTACCACTACACGATCGGCGACCCCGCTGCGTGGGCGAATACCCAGGAGATGAAGACGGCGTTTCCTGACCTGACGACAACGCTCTCCGGACCACAGGCGGACAATGCATCGCTGACGATGACCGGAGACCATTGGCAACTGGTGAAGCAGTAG
>Ga0193743_1001407_pt1 | contig 17934 bp, 19 predicted proteins | sample L2c2metaG_FD_143038 | JGI IMG/M metagenome (GOLD analysis project Ga0193743, IMG submission 143038) | Soil microbial communities from a riparian zone of the East river system, Colorado, United States - L2c2 | ecosystem: Environmental > Terrestrial > Soil > Riparian zone | place: USA: East River...
CGCGGGGATCCTCGCGCAGGTGCCGTTCGTCGACGCGCTCACCACGATCCTGGATCCGTCCTTGCCGCTGACGGTGACCGAGTGGGACGAGTGGGGCAACCCATTGGCCGACGAGGACGTCTACCACTACATGAAGTCCTACACGCCGTACGAGAACGTCGAGGCCAAGGACTACCCGGCCATCCTCGCCATGACATCGCTCAACGACACCAGGGTCTACTACGTAGAACCTGCCAAATGGGTTGCGGCCCTGCGGCATACGAAAACTGACGCTCATCCTCTGTTGTTGAAGACCGAGATGGTCGCCGGCCACGGCGGAATCAGCGGGCGCTACGAGCGCTGGAAGGAAGCCGCGTTCCAGTACGCCTGGGTGCTAGCCACCGCCGACCGCGACCACCACGGCGGTGGCCAGGTAGACCACCTCTTCCCCACTCCGGACGCTTAACCGCGACGTCATCGACTTCGGCGGGTTGGGCATCCGGGACGCGTAGACGTTGGCCGGGAACATCACCAGCATCAACGCGAAGAGGCACACCGCCGCGGCTACCCGCGTCGGCGGGTAGAGCAACCCGACCGCGCCGAGTAGCTCGAATACACCGGTGATCGTCACCAGCCGCGCGGGCTTCGGCAGCCGCGGCGGCACGATCGCGACCATGTCGCGTCGCATCCCCGGCACGAAGTGGGCCATCCCGGTCATCACGAACATCACCGCGAGTCCGACGGCGATCGCCGCGGGCCAGGTGTCGACGTAGTCGACGCCGAGCCACCCGACGACGCGGGCAGCGAGGCTTCCCAGAACGAGGCTCAGAAGGACGGCCATGACAGGCACCTCTCAATCTAGACAACGACAAGATGAGCGTAGCAACAATCTATCCACTGTCAAGATTCCCGGCTATGCTGGGCGCATGAGCAGGGACTCGTATCACCACGGCGATCTGAAGGCTGCGATCCTCGCCGAGGCCGCGACCCTGGTGGCCGAGCGCGGTGCCGACGGGATATCGCTGCGCGAGCTCGCGCGGGTGGCGGGCGTTTCACACGCCGCGCCGGCCCACCACTTCACCGACCGGCGCGGGCTCTTCACCGCGCTGGCCACCGAGGGGTTTCGGCTGCTTGCCGAAGCGCTCACCGGCGCGCGGCCGAGGTTCATCGACGCCGCGCGGGCCTACGTGCGGTTCGCGCTCGACCACCCGGGCCACTACGCCGTGATGTTCGACAAGTCGCTCTACGACGACACCGACGCCGACCTCGTCGCCGCCGAGACGGCCGCGGGTGCCGAACTCAGCCACGGCGTCGGCACACTCGACGACGCGCACGCCAAGGCCGATCAGGAGGGTGCAGCGCTCGCGGCATGGTCACTCGTGCACGGCTTTTCGCTGCTGTGGCTCAACGACGCCGTCGACAGAACGGGTGACCCGATCGCCACCATCGAGCGCCTGGCGCTGATGCTGTTCGACGGTTAGGTAGCGTCAAACACATGACGCAACCCCTAACCGGCATCGCCTTGACCACGCTCTCGGGCGAGCCGACCACACTGGCCGAATATGCCGACGGCGCACTGCTGGTGGTCAACGTGGCCTCCAAGTGTGGTCTGACGCCGCAGTACACCGCCCTGGAGAAGCTGGCGCAGGACTACGGCGACCGCGGGCTGACGGTGATCGGGGTGCCGTGCAACCAATTCATGGGCCAGGAGCCGGGCAGTGCCGACGAGATCCAGACGTTCTGCTCCACCACCTACGGCGTGACGTTCCCGCTGCTCGCCAAGGTCGACGTCAATGGCGCAGACCGACACCCGCTGTACGCGGAGTTGACCAAGGCCGCCGACGCCGACGGCGAGGCGGGCGACGTGCAGTGGAACTTCGAGAAGTTTCTGCTCGCGCCGGGTGGCGAGGTGGTCAACCGATTCCGTCCGCGCACCGTTCCCGATGCGCCCGAGGTGATCGGCGCCATCGAGGCCGTTTTGCCACGGTAATTGCCACGGCAGCGCCCCAAACGGTCAACTTCTGCCCACGTGTCGTAAACCGTTGGGACACCTGACGTTGCCATACTGCAAACGTGGCTGGAGAACTGATCGTCTCGATCTCCGGAATCAAGGACCGCACGATCGACGATGTCGCCGCCTTCCGCGCCGAGCTCGAGGCACGGAGGGTGCCGGTGTCGCTGCTGGTGGCGCCGCGGCTCAAGGGCGGCTACCGGCTCGACCAAGATCAGCCGACCGTCGAATGGCTCCGGCTGCGTCGAACCGCCGGTGACGCCCTCGTTCTGCACGGCTACGACGAGGCGGCCACCAAGAAACTCCGGGGTGAGTTCGCGACGTTGCAGGCGCACGAGGCGAACCTTCGCCTGATGGGCGCCGACCGGGTCCTCGAACATCTCGGGCTGCGCACCCGCCTGTTCGCCGCGCCCGGCTGGAACGTCTCACAGGGAGCCGTAACCGCGTTGCCGCGCAACGGCTTCCGACTGCTCGCCGGAATCAACGGGATCACCGACCTGGTGCGACACACGACGGTGCGGGCGCGGGTGCTTGGCATCGGCGAAGGCTTCCTCACCGAGCCGTGGTGGTGTCGGACCCTGGTGCTGGCAGCCGAGCGCACAGCGCGCCGCTCCGGCATCGTCCGTGTCGCGGTAGCGGCCAGGCAGCTGCGCCGGCCGGGTCCCCGTCAGGCGATGATCGACGCCATCGACCTCGCCCTGATGCACCACTGCACGCCCGCGGTGTACCGCTGGGAGCCCAGACCCGCACTGACGGACGCCGCCTGAGCCACGACGGTAACGTGGCGTCATGGCTGATGCTGACGTCATAGTCGTCGGAGCAGGGCTGGCCGGACTGGTCGCCGCGTGCGAGGTGATCGAGCGAGGCCGATCGGTGCTGATCGTCGACCAGGAGAATGCGGCCAACCTGGGCGGACAGGCGTTCTGGTCGTTCGGCGGGCTGTTCTTCGTCGACAGCCCCGAACAGCGCAGGCTCGGCATCCGCGACAGCCACGAATTGGCGCTGCAGGACTGGCTGGGTTCCGCGGGGTTCGACCGGCCGGAGGACCACTGGCCCCGCCAGTGGGCGCACGCCTACGTCGACTTCGCCGCAGGCGAGAAGCGCAGCTGGCTGCGGGAGCGCGGCCTGCAGACGTTCGCGCTCGTCGGTTGGGCCGAGCGCGGCGGATACGACGCCCGCGGGCACGGCAACTCAGTGCCGCGGTTCCACATCACCTGGGGGACCGGGCCCGCGATGGTCGATATCTTCGCCCGTCGACTACTGGCGGCCGGGCCCAAAGTCCGCTTCGCGTACCGTCATCGCGTGGACGAACTGATCGTCGAAGGTGGCGCGGTGACCGGGGTACGGGGCGCGGTACTTGAACCGACGTCGGCCGCGCGCGGTGTCGCGTCGTCGCGAACCACCGTGGCCGAGTTCGAGTTCCGCGCACCGGCCGTGATCGTGGCCAGCGGTGGCATCGGCGGCAACCACGACTTGGTGCGCAAGAACTGGCCGGCCCGGATGGGGCGGGTGCCCGAGCAGTTGCTCAGCGGGGTGCCCGAGCACGTCGACGGCCGGATGATCGGCATCAGCGAGGCCGCGGGCGCCCGGGTAATCAATGCCGACCGGATGTGGCACTACACCGAGGGCATCACCAACTACGACCCGATCTGGCCAAGGCACGGCATCCGGATTCTCCCGGGGCCGTCTTCGCTGTGGCTCGACGCCACCGGAAAGCGCTTGCCGGCACCGCTTTACCCGGGCTTCGACACCCTCGGCACGTTGGAGTACATCGCCAAGACGGGCCACGACTACACCTGGTTCGTGCTCAACGCGCGGATCATCGCGAAGGAGTTCGGGTTGTCCGGGCAGGAGCAGAACCCCGACCTGACCGGCCGCAGCGTGCGCGACGTGCTGGCCAGGGTCAGGCCCGGCGCACCGCCGCCCGTACAGCGCTTCGTCGACCGGGGTGTCGACTTCGTCACCGCGAACTCGTTGCGGGACTTGGTGTCCAAGATGAACGAGATTCCCGACGTGGAACCGCTGGACTACGCGGCGGTGGAGGCCGAGGTCACCGCCCGTGACCGCGAAGTGGTCAACAAGTACACCAAGGACAGCCAGGTGACCGCGATCCGCGGCGCGCGCAACTACTTCGCCGACCGGGTCAGCCGCGTCGTCGCTCCGCACCGGATCACCGACCCGAAGGCCGGCCCGCTGATCGCGGTCAAGCTGCACATCCTGACCCGAAAGTCCTTGGGCGGTATGGAGACCGATCTGGACGCCCGCGTGCTCAAGCCGGATGCCACGGTGTTCGATGGCCTGTATGCGGCGGGTGAGGCGGCCGGCTTCGGTGGCGGCGGCGTACACGGCTACCGCTCGTTGGAGGGCACCTTCCTGGGTGGCTGCGTGTTCTCCGGCCGCGCCGCGGGCCGCGCCGCCACGCGCGACACCGCTTAGAAGTCCGTACCGTTCTCGGGGTCGAGCACCTGGAAGTCGGCGTTGGTCATCTCGGAGAGGCGGCCGTAGTAGATGCCGCGGGCGCCGGGGTCGATGATCGCTTGGTGGATCGGCACGGCGCGGGCCGGCGCCACAGCCCGCAGATAGTCGACGGCCTCGGAGATCTTCATCCACGGCGCTGCGGCCGGCATGGCCAGCACGTCGACGGGTTCGCCTGGGTTGAACAGCGCGTCGCCCGGATGCATCAGCCGGGCCGCGTGCTCGCCGTCGCCGATCAGGTACGAGATGTTGTCGATCACCGGGATCTCCGGATGGATCACCGCGTGCCGCCCGCCGACCCCGCGGACGGACAGGTGGCCGATGGCGAACGCGTCGCCGACGTGGACCGCCTGCCAGGGCTCGCCGAGCTGGGCCGCGGTCTGCGGATCGGCGTACAGCGCGGCCTGCGGGTTCGCCTCGATCAGCGCGGGAAGTCGCGCGGTATCCGCATGGTCGGGATGTTGATGCGTGACGAGAATCGCGGACAGGCCGGTGATGCCCTCGAATCCGTGCGAGAAGTTGCCTGGATCGAACAGCACCGTCGTATCGGTGCCCGAATCCTCCCGGAATCGTGCGAGCAGGCAAGAATGTCCGAAGTGGGTGAGCTGCATACCTATATTGTGGCGCGCACGAGGCGTGGCGGGGGGTGCGATCACGTGCGATTGATTCTGGCGTCGGTGTTGGTGGTCTGGGTGGCCGTCAGCGGGTCCGTCGGTACGACGGTGCCCGCGCACGCCGTGCCCGGCTACTGTCCGCCGTTCTGCGACGGCATCCCCGATTCGGCGTGGATCGCGCCGGACGCCGTGCCGCTGGCGGACGTCTACCGGTGGCCGGCCCTGGCCGGGCTCGCCACGAGCACGCCGTCACCCCGGTTCCGCTTCCAAGAGACCTGCGCGTCGCCCCCGGTTCCGGCCGACCCGCGTGACTACGCCGTCGCCGCCCGGGCGCAGGTGACTCAGCCCGCCGAGCAGTGGCAGCTGCAGGTGCAGGTGCTGCACTGGCGCGGCGATGTCTGGCAGTCGGGCCAGTTGGCGGTCGCGGCGTTGCAGAACGCGCTCGGTGCGCTGCGGGCGTGCGCGGTGACGGCGCCGTGGAACTCGCCATCGATCACCACCGACCAACCCGGCCGGGTGGCCGCGGTGATCAGCACTGCGGGCAAGCGGGTGCTGCACGAGTACCTGCTGGCAGACGCGCGCAGCGGCACGCTGGTGGACCTGGCGATGTGGACGTCGTTGCCGCAGGCGGTGGAGTGGCGGGCGGTGCCGGACCCGGTGGTCTTCGACGCGATGGCCAACCCGCTGTGCACGGCCTATGTCGGCTCGTGCCGGTGAGTCGCGCCTGCGGTTGCCGCCGGTAGAGTAAGCGCCGATCGATTCGTCGGACTATAAGGAGTCGCGCGTGGCCCGTGTCGTAGTGCACGTGATGCCCAAGGCCGAGATTCTCGATCCGCAGGGTCAGGCGATCGTCGGAGCGCTGGGCCGCTTGGGGGTAGCCGGCATCTCGGATGTGCGGCAGGGCAAGCGCTTCGAGCTCGAGGTGGACGACGACGTAGCCGACGACGCCGTCGCCGAGATCGCCGAGTCGTTGCTGGCGAACACGGTGATCGAGGACTGGACGGTCAGCCGCGAGCCGTCCGGGGACCCGCAGTGAGCGCACGCGTCGGCGTCATCACCTTCCCCGGCACTTTGGACGACGTGGACGCGGCACGCGCCGTGCGAGCCGCCGGCGCCGAGGCGGTCAACCTGTGGCACGCCGACGCCGACCTGAAGGGCGTGGACGCCGTCGTCGTTCCTGGCGGCTTCTCCTACGGCGACTATCTGCGCTGCGGCGCGATTGCCAAGTTCGCGCCGGTGATGGGCGAGGTGATCGACGCCGCCGGCCGAGGTCTGCCGGTCCTGGGGATCTGCAACGGTTTTCAGGTGCTGTGCGAGGCCGGTCTGTTGCCCGGGGCGCTGACCCGCAACGCCGGACTGCACTTCGTCTGCCGGGACCTCTGGCTGGAGGTCGCATCGAATGCGACGGCGTGGACGACGCGCTACGAACTCGGCGCTGATCTGCTGGTGCCACTGAAGTCGGGGGAGGGACGCTACGTCGCCTCCGAGGCTGTGCTCGACGAACTCGAGGCGGAGGGGCGCGTGGTGTTCCGCTACCGCGACAACCCCAACGGTTCGATGCGCAACATCGCAGGGGTCAGCTCGGCCAACGGCCGCGTGGTGGGCTTGATGCCGCACCCCGAGCACGCCACCGAGGCGCTCACCGGGCCGTCCGACGACGGGCTTGGCCTGTTCTACTCCGCGCTGGACGCGGTCCTCGCCGCCTGAGGTTGGTGCGTCGGAATCGCCAAGGGTGGTACATGAAAACCTGTGCTCAGGAGCCACTGGATCGGGTGTTACCGTCGAATGACCGTTTCGGCTGGCCTGTATGGGCGGCTTCTTGAGGTAGCGCGCAGGGGGCGTTCATGCTGGTAAACCCGGAACTACTGCGTGCCTTTGCGCACCAGGTGGACACTGCTTCCACATCGATTCGCAGCGCCGACGTCGGGCACAAGGCGAGTACGGCGGCGGACGGGCTTCCGGTTTCGACAACCCAATGGGCCATGCGGCTTGTAGGCGAACACATGACGCAGCAGGCGAATGAGATCGCCAAGAATGTCCAAAACATGGGTATGGCGGTGCGCGGTGCGGGCGACCGGTACGAGGTGGAAGACGATGCGCTCGCCGGCAACTTCGACGAGTTGTTCTGACCGTTGTTACCCTCACGATCGCGGTTGCAGGGCTGGAACCCCGACTCGCTGTCACCGGCGGCATCGAAGATCAGCGCTGTCGGCCAATCCGTGTACCACGCTGTGCGGGACCTCGATGACGGATGCGATCGGATGCCCGAGGCGCGGGCATGGTCGGGACAATCTCACAAGGCGGCGACTGTGATGTTTCGACGGGCGACTGCAAAGACATCTGAGTTCGCGCATTACAGCGAGGGGGTCGCGACTGCACTGAACACGGGTGCTGGGTCAATCGGTGGTGCTCGGACCTCGTTGTTGAATCACGCGAACGAGGTAGACCGCGGTGAGCTCAGCGTCTCCGACATGTGGGCGGTGCTCATCAAACCGGCCCGCGTATCGGCCGAGAAGGCGGCCAGCCTGCAGGCGCAGGCGCAGGCAGAGCAGGCCGAGATCAACCGGTTATTGGTCGCGGTCGGCGATGCCGACAACGGAACTGCGGCGAAGGTGCAGGCCGCCGCCAAGGATTCTGGCTTCGCCCTTCCAGGTCCGGGCGACCCGCGAAGTTTGGACCCGAACTCGGGGCTGGCCAAACCGGCCGACGACGTCCCCAATCCGATGTCACTTGAGGGCCTCATTCAGCAGGGCATCGTTCGCGACAACGACATGGCGCAGACGGTCCGCGAGAGCCGCGAATGGACGACCGAAGACGGTCAGACCCGCAAGACACTAACGATGATGGATGGCAGCAGGCACGAGATATACGAGTGGAACGAAATGCTCCCGTGTGTTGAGGACACTTACTACGACAAACACGGTAACGAAGTCTCGAGCACATTCTCGCAGGACAAGACGAAATACGACGGCACCAAGTTCACCTCCATCAAGTTCGCTGACGGTACCGAAGTCACCATGACGCGGACCGCCGACGGCAAGTGCACTGGCGGTGTGACAGCGGCCGACGGCCGCCACGGTGTCCTGCCGGACGAATTCTTCACCCATCCTGCACTCACGACCGTCGGGGGCGCCCTCACCGGGCTGGAAGAGCAAGCCAAGCGCGGAATCCCGATGCTGTCACCCGCGTCGGTGGAAAACCTCGGAACGATTGGGAAGTATGGTGGCCCGACCCTGGGGATTGCGACGGCGCTGTACGACACCGTGACGGCGAAGACGTATCAGGACGCCTGCGTCGCCGCCATCTCGGGATCCGCCGGGGTTGCGGGCGGGTACGCTACGGGCACACTGGCGGCAGGACTGGTTACCGGACTCGGCAACCCCGAACTGGCCCCCGCCCTCGCCATGGGTGGGGACATCTTCGGCGGGTGGACGTTCGGTTATGTCGGCGGCATCATCGGCAATATCGTGTGCCGCTGATGAGGCTACTTCCGACCGCGATACTCGCCTGGCTTCTCTTCGGCGCCATCGGAACTCTGGGTGCAATTTTGGCGGTGCGCAGTGTCGTGCGCGGTCAGTACCCCTCGGCCGTCGTGGCGCTCGGTGCCTGCGCGTTCTGCTACGGCTTGATAATCCCGCTAGTGAAGGTCGTCCGAGGCAACGTGATCCCGCGCGGAGAAGTCGATGACGCCGGGACGACCATTCGGCCCGATCGCGGCATTGACATACCAGTTCTGGTGTCGCTATTCGGCCTCGTCGTAGCCAGCGCGCTGATCGCGGTGCTCGCACCGCTCGGGAAGCTTGATATCCCGGTGCCCCCCGCGATGCGGTTCTCACTTCCGTTCGTTAGCGCTGTAATCGTGGTGACGGGCGGAACGGTGCTGTGGCGAAACCTACTTCGTGGCAGCACCAAGTACCTGCGACTTACGCCCGACGGCTTCGAGATCGTCCAGGGCTGGCGGCCGCAAAGCGGTGATTGGGCGCAGGTGGCGGACGTCACCGACGCGGCGCCGAATCAGTCTGCTCCAACGCCAACCGCGATCGTGGTGGTCATGTCCGACGGTAGTGCCCCTTCACTGGCAGCTGCCTCGTCCACTCCCGATGGGCGAGCCCTCCGCGAGCTGGTCCGCTTCTACTGGCTGCACCCCACGGATCGCGCCGAACTCACCGACGGTCGAGCGCTTGAGCGGCTTCGGAATGAACAGTTCGACGTGGACGTGAATTGACGACAACGGGTGCTTCGCCGTCACGGGTTCGCCGATGGTGGTCGTCGCAGCGGTGACCGCCGTGGTCTTCGTGACCGCGCCGAAGCAGACAGGCCAGCCGGTAGCGGTTCCGCCCCTTGGGCTTCCACGGCAGGCGCTGCTCACGTCTTCGATGTGGAAGGAGCCGGTGCTCAGCTGGAAGACCTCGTCTGAGGAGCTCGGTCTGCCACCCGGCACCGTCCCCAAAGTGCTCGGAAACGTCGGCGATCACGGGTACTTCCTCGGGATCACGGGTAGAGGCTGGTGGCTGGTCGCGATCGATGTCGCCACCGGCCGCCGTACCGCTCCTCCAGTCGAGCTCGGTCTTTCCGACAACGCTTTGGCCTTCAACTGTTTCATCAACGGCCCGACGGCGGTGGTGTGCCTGCGCCAGGACCGCGACCCCGCTCGGCCGGCACGAGCGTGGGTGGTGGATATGGAGCGCGGGGCGATGATGTACGACGGTCCGACCGACCTCCGGATATCGACGACGGACAACCATCCCAATCTGTACCAAGTGGGCGACTATGCCGTCGCTGCGGTGACCGGTGAGGGCATGCACGGAGTCGGTCCGCACGCCGAACTCACGTGGTTCGTCCCGGGCAACGGAATCGTCGGCCCGGTAGAGGATTGGGACCGTGACGCCGCACCCCTAGCCACTTGCCGTTCAGGGCGGAGTCGGTTCGTCCACCACGGACGTGGTCATCTCGGTGGCCGACGGCACAGTGGTGAAACCCGAAGTGCCGCAGGGTTGGCGGTTCGGGCAGGCAATCGTCTATCCGGGCGGGTTCGGATATGAGTACTCGGCAACGGGGGCTGCTCGAACTTCCCAAGTCGACGGCAATGCCGGATGTCCGCCGCATCGGGGAGCGGCTCTTCATCGCCAACGAAGGTCAGCAGCGGAGTTGGCAGCAGTACGACTTGAGGAGCGGTGCGAGCGGGAAGACGTGTGAGATCGAGAGCCTCGGCTACTCGTACATCGCGTCGGATGGCCAAGTAGCGGTCCTGTCCGGCAACGAAACACCCGCCCAGTGGTACGACCTCACGACCTGCGCAAGCTCTGGTCGCTTCCAGGCTCTACGCAAAGCGAAGCCAAGGACGTGTGGAAGGTCAACACCACCCTGATCCAGCGCGTCAACGACGAGTTGTTCTCCTTGGTGGCACCGGCTTAAAGCGACTTCGGCGCGCAAATCCGCGTCACACCGCGGATATTCGCGCCGAAATCGCCAAGGGGGAGGGTCAGGCGGCGGGCTTGATCGCCTGCTGGCCGCCGCCGATGGTCAACACGGCGCCGTTGACGTAGCTGGCGGCGGGGGAGGCCAGGAACGTCACCGCGCCGGCGATCTCGTCGGCCTCGGCAGTACGGCCCAGTGCCGTGGTGCGGCCAAGGCCTTCGATCATTTCGGCGGGGAAGTCTGCGGTGCCCAGTGTCTGAGTCGGTCCGGGAGCGGCGGCGTTGACGCGCACCCCCGCGGCACCGAACTCGTCGGCCCACAGCTTGGTCAGCAGTTCCAGGGCGGCCTTGCTGGCGCCGTAGATGCCCGCGCCCGCGGTCGGGACGGTCGCCGCAACGGTGGTCACGTTGATCACCGAGCCGTGGCCCCGCTCGACCATGCCCGGTACGAGCTTCTGGACTAGGAGATAGGGCGCCCGCAGATTGGTGTTGGTCTGGTCGTCGAAGTCGGCGTCCGTGGTGTCGAAGGTCGGGGCGAACCGGTAGATGCCCGCGTTGTTGACCAGGATGTCGACGTCGCCCGCCTCGTCGGCCAGCCGCCGAACGTCATCAGCGTCTGATACGTCGGCGGCGACGAAACGTGCCTTGCCGCCTGCATTTTCGATGTCGCGCACGGTCTTGGCGCCGCGCTCGGCATTGCGCCCGTGCACGATCACCTCGGCGCCTTCCTTGGCGAGTTGCACTGCGATCGCGTAGCCGATGCCTGCCGTCGCGCCGGTGACGAGGGCGGTCGAGCCGGTGAGGGTGTTGGTCATGGGATCTGCCTCCAGAGGAGAAGTTGTGTCGAAGCCTCTCCACACAAGTCCCATTACTGACCGCTTATTCCATAAACCTTGGCCAGGGGCCGCGAGGGTGCATGAAATGCCGACGATTCACGGCGCGTCGGGCGACAGACACGCACGCTCGCGGAAATGCGGCTAGGGAGTCAGGGCGACCGACGCCTCGGCGGTGTAGCAGAGGAACGTCAGCGTCTCCTCGAGGTAGAGCTCGACCGAGTTCGCGTCGTGTGACAGGTAACCGATCGACACGTCGGTGCCCAGCTGCAGGTCGAAGTCGCCGCCGCGGGTGGACAGCACGAACGCGCCGTCGATCGCGGGCGCCCAGATGATCTCGCCGTCGATGAGCCGGTTGAGGTGCTCGCGGATCGGATAACCGTGCTCGGTGGTCTCGCTGACCTGCGTGTAGACGTCGGCGGACAGAAGCACGCAATACGGGCCGTCGACGCCGGCCAGCCGCAGCTCGGAGAGCGCCTGGCTGATCACGTCGGGGATCTCCCGCGGATCAGCGGGCAGCGCAAGGGCGGGGTTGGAACTGCACTTGCGGATGCCGCCGATCGACGCCGCCTCGTAGCCCTCGAAGATCGCGCGGTCCTCGGCGAAGGCCAGCTGCTTGGCGGCGTCCTTGACCGCGTCCCAGTCGGAGTCCTGCGAGCCGCGCTCGACGTCGTCGACGTCGGCGCGGGAGACGGTGAACGGCACTCGCAGCCGCACCAGCGGCCTGCTGTCACGCAGGTGCGCGACGACGCCGTCGCCGGGCGGGGCGACGTCGAGCAGATGGCCGGTGCTGACCGCCGCGGTGACCGGCCCGCCGGGGTCGCTGACGTCGATGACCCTGCGCCCGGCAATGTTCCGCTTGAACGTCCGCGTCGCCTCCAATTCGATTTCCGCCCAGGCGTCTTCGGTGATCGGCGCCAGGTCGCGATAGAGGTTGTTCATTGGGGTCGTCCTTTCAGGCTGCCGATCGACAGTGAGCCGTCGTTAGGGGGTGCAGGTGTGGGCGGGGCCGCCACGGCCTCGGTACCGGGCAGTGGCGGCGGGTCGTCGAGGAAGTCGATGGTGGGGGTGAAGAACATGCCGCCGGTGACCGCCGTGGAGGAGTCCAGGATCCGGTCGGTGTTGCCTGGCGGATCGCCGATGAACATGTTGCGCAACATCCGCTCGGTGACCTCGGGATCGGCGCTGTAGGCGATGTAGTAGGTGCCAGACTCGCCGTTGCCCAAGGTGCCGAACGGCATGTTGCCCCGCACGATCTGCAGTTCGTTGCCATCGGCGTCTTCGATCACGTTGAGCGCCAGATGCGAGTTCGGCGGCTTCGCGGCGTCGTCGAACTCGATGTCCTCGAGCTTGGTGCGGCCGATCACCAGCTCCTGCTCGGTGACGCTCAGCGAGTTCCACGCCGCCATGTCGTGCGTGTACTTCTGCACGTGCACGTAGCTGCCGCCTGCGAAGTCGGGATCTTCGTCACCGATCCGCGCGGCGACGACGGCGTCGGGGCCGTCGGGGTTCTCGGTGCCGTCGACGAAGCCCAACAGGTCGCGCTGCTCGAAGAAGCGAAAGCCGTGCACCTCGTCGACGACGGTCACCGTGCCCTCGGTCGCGGCCAGGACCCGGCCGCCGAGTTCGAAGCACACGTCCATGGACTCGCCCTTGATGTGGAAGAGCAGATCGCCCGGTGTGGACGGCGCGTGGTGGCGTTCACCGGCGATTTCGACGAACGGATGGAGCTCGGCCGGCCGCGGTCCGCTGAACAGCCGGTCCCACGCCTCCGAGCCGATCGAGGTCACCATGCTCAGTTGTGCGGCCGGCGTGCGGAACCCGACAGCCCGGACCAGGCCGGAGAGTTCGGCGAGCGCGTCGTGCACGACGTCCTCGCCGCCGTCGTCGATGGTGGCCACCAGGAAGATCGCTGCCTTCGTCAACGGAGTCAGCACGGCTTGTGGGCGTCCAGCGGGCACGATGAGAACCCTAACGTCAACTTCGGCGGGAATTCCGGTAAGGATGGCAACATGTCCAGCCCCGCGTCCAACGCCTCCGCAGCGGGACTCTGCGAGTTCATCGACGCCTCGCCGTCGCCGTTCCACGTCTGCGTCACCGTCGCGCAACGACTGACGGCGGCGGGCTTCACCGAGCTCACCGAGGCGCAGGCCTGGCCGGCTCGGGCCGGCGGCTACTTCACGGCGCGGGCCGGATCCCTGGTGGCCTGGCGGTCGGTGGACGACGCCCGGGTCCCGTTCCGCATCGTCGGTGGGCACACGGACAGCCCGAACCTGCGGGTCAAGCAGCATCCGGACCGGTTCACCTCGGGGTGGCAGGTGGTGGCGCTTCAGCCCTACGGCGGGGCGTGGCTGAACTCATGGCTGGACCGCGACCTCGGGATCAGCGGCAAGCTCTCGGTGCGGACCGGCAGCACCGTCGAGCACGTGCTGGTCCGCATCGACGACCCGATCCTGCGGGTGCCGCAACTGGCGATCCACCTCGCAGAGGACCGCAAGGCCGTCGCGCTGGACCCGCAGCGCCACGTCAACGCCGTGTGGGGAGTCGGTAGCGGCGCCCGGTCCTTCGTCGACTACGTGGCCGAGCGCGCCGACGTCGACCCGGCCGACGTGCTGGCCGCCGACCTGATGACCCACGACCTGACCCCGTCGACGGTGATCGGGGCCAACCGTGATCTGGTCAGCGCGCCCCGGCTGGACAACCAGGCCACCTGCTTCGCCGGGTTGGAGGCGTTCCTCGCCGCCGGGTCCGGCGACCAGCTGCCGGTACTTGCGCTTTTCGACCACGAAGAGGTCGGCTCGACGTCAGATCACGGCGCGCAGTCCGACCTGCTGCTGACGGTGCTGGAACGCATCACGCTGGCCGCGGGCGGCAGCCGCGAGGACTTCCTGCGCCGCCTGTCCGGCTCGATGGTGGCCTCCGGCGACATGGCCCACGCCACCCATCCCAACTATCCCGAGCGGCACGAGCCGGGCCACCTGATCGAGGTGAACGCCGGGCCGGTGCTCAAGGTGCAGCCCAACCTCCGGTACGCGACCGACGGGCGCACCGCGGCCGCGTTCGCGCTGGCGTGCGCACAGGCGGGAGTGCCGCTGCAGCGCTACGAGCACCGCGCCGACCTGCCCTGCGGGTCGACCATCGGCCCGATGACGGCGGCGCGCACCGGCATCCCGACCGTCGACGTTGGCGCCGCGCAACTGGCCATGCACTCGGCGCGTGAACTGATGGGCGCCAGCGACGTCCACGCCTACTCCGTTGCGCTTCGGGCATTCCTGTCACCGGGCTGATCTAGGGTCAGCGGCATGGCACTTTCCGTCGAGAACATCACGTTCGACTCCACCGACCCCGACCGGCTTGCCGAGTGGTGGGCCCGCGCCGTGGACGGCACGGTAAACGCATTGGCGCCCGGCTTCTTCGTCACCGTGACTCGGCCCGCCGGTCCGGGGCTCGCATTTCAGAAGGTTGACGATCCGACACCGGGAAAGAACCGTGTGCACGTCGACTTCTCCTCCGCTGACCTCGAGGCGGAGGTCAAGCGGCTGGTGGACCTGGGGGCCGCCGAGACCGGCCGCGGCGAAGCAGGGCCGGAGTTCCGCTGGGTGGTGTTCGCCGATCCCGACGGAAACGCGTTCTGTGTGGCCGGGGTCGACGTGGCCGCCGCTACCTGAACCGCCGGCGTCGGAGGTTCAAACTAGACTGTCGCCGTGACGTCTGGGCTCACCCACGTGGTCGATACCGTTGAACACGCCGCAACTACCCCCGACCAGCCGCAGCCCTTCCGCGAGCTCGGTCTGAAGGACGACGAGTACCAGCGGATCCGCGAGATCCTCGGGCGGCGTCCCACCGACGCCGAACTGGCGATGTACTCGGTGATGTGGAGCGAGCACTGCTCGTACAAGTCGTCGAAGGTCCATCTGCGCTACTTCGGTGAGACCACCACCGAGGCCATGCGGTCGGCGATGCTTGCGGGCATCGGCGAGAACGCCGGCGTGGTCGACATCGGTGACGACTGGGCGGTGACCTTCAAGGTCGAGTCGCACAATCACCCGTCCTACGTCGAGCCGTACCAGGGCGCAGCCACCGGCGTCGGCGGGATCGTCCGCGACATCATGGCAATGGGCGCACGGCCCGTCGCGGTCATGGACCAACTTCGCTTCGGCGCGGCAGACGCACCCGATACCCGCCGCGTGCTCGACGGCGTGGTGCGCGGCATCGGCGGCTACGGAAACTCCTTGGGGCTACCCAACATCGGTGGCGAGACGGTGTTCGACCCCTCATATGCGGGCAACCCGCTGGTGAACGCGCTGTGCGTCGGCGTGCTGCGCAAGAAGGATCTACACCTGGCCTTCGCGTCGGGAACCGGCAACAAGATCATCCTGTTCGGCGCGCGCACCGGTCTGGACGGCATCGGCGGCGTGTCGGTGCTGGCGTCGGAGACGTTCGGCGGTGACGAGGGGGGCGGCCCGGGACGCAAGAAGCTGCCCTCGGTGCAGGTCGGCGACCCGTTCATGGAGAAGGTGCTCATCGAGTGCTGCCTCGAGCTCTACGCGGCAGGCTTGGTGATCGGCATCCAAGATCTCGGTGGTGCCGGGTTGTCCTGCGCCACATCGGAACTCGCATCGGCGGGTGACGGCGGCATGGCGATCGAGCTGGACAAGGTACCGCTGCGGGCGAAGTACATGACCCCCGCCGAGGTGCTCTCGAGCGAGTCGCAGGAACGCATGTGTGCGGTCGTCTCGCCTGAGAACGTCGACGCCTTCATGGCGGTGTGCCGCAAGTGGGAGGTGTTGGCCACGGTGATCGGCGAGGTCACCGATGGTGACCGCCTGCAGATCACCTGGAACGGCGAGACCGTCGTCGACGTCCCCCCGCGCACCGTGGCGCACGAGGGGCCCGTCTACGAGCGCCCCGTCGCCCGACCCGACACCCAGGACGCGCTGATCGCCGACACGTCGGCGACGCTGCCGCGCCCCGGCACCGGCGACGAACTGCGCGCGACACTGCTTGCGCTGGTGGGTAGTCCGCACCTGTGTAGCCGCCGGTTCATCACCGAGCAGTACGACCGCTACGTCCGTGGCAACACCGTGCTGGCCGAGCACGCCGACGGTGGGGTGCTGCGCATCGACGAAGCCACCGGCCGCGGCATCGCGGTGTCCACCGACGCGTCCGGGCGCTACACCCAGCTCGACCCGTACGCCGGAGCCCAGTTGGCGCTGGCCGAGGCCTACCGCAACGTCGCCGTCACCGGCGCCACCCCGATCGCGGTGACCAACTGCCTGAACTTCGGCTCGCCGGAGGATCCTGGCGTGATGTGGCAGTTCTCCCAGGCGGTCCGTGGCCTCGCGGACGGCTGTGCGGCCCTGGGCATCCCGGTCACCGGCGGCAACGTCAGCTTCTACAACCAAACCGGCACCACGGCGATTCTGCCGACCCCGGTGGTCGGCGTGCTCGGCGTCATCGACGATGTCAAGCGCCGCATCCCCACCGGTTTCGGCACCGAGCCTGGCGAGACGCTCATCCTGCTCGGCGACACCCGCGACGAGTTCGACGGGTCGATCTGGGCGCAGGTCACCGCCGACCACCTAGGCGGCGTGCCACCCGAGGTCGACCTGGAGCGCGAGCGACTGCTCGCCGACGTTCTGTCCGCCGCGTCGCGGGACGGACTCATCTCAGCGGCCCACGATCTGTCCGAGGGCGGGCTGATCCAGGCGGTGGTGGAGGCCGCGCTGGCAGGTGAAACCGGTTGCCGGATCGTACTTCCCGAGAATGTAAACCCGTTCATACAGCTGTTCTCCGAATCGGCGGGCCGGGTGCTGGTCGCCGTACCGCGGACCGAGGAGAGCCGGTTCCGCGCCATGTGTGAGGCGCGCGGCCTGCCCGCCGCCCGCATCGGCGTCGTCGACGACGGGCCACGAGGAGAAGAAGCCTCCGTCGAGGTGCAGGGCCAGTTCACCGTCAGCCTGACAGAACTGCGGGCCACGTCGGAGGGCGTGCTGCCCGGGCTGTTCGGGTGAGGGCTCCGGCCAACACGCGACACCCCCTACTGGACTGGGCCTGGAGTCTGGTCCGACTCGACTTCGTCGGCGTGGCCTTCGCCGCGCTGTTCTTCTGCCTGTCGCTGACCCCATCGCTGCTGCCACGCGACTGGTTGTTCGCCGGCCTGATCGGTGGACTCAATGCGGCCATCGGCTACGCGATCGGCGTCGTCATCGGAAAGGCGTTCCGCCACTTCGTCTTACGGCGCAGACATTGGTGGCCACCGACCAAGCGGCTGCTGTACCAGCTCAAGACCGTCACCGTCGCACTGTCGATCGCCGCCAGTGTGCTGGTACTGATCCCGGCCGCCGCCTGGCAGCGTCAGGTGTCTGCGCTGATGGGCATCGAGGGACCGGCGACGCTGGGCTACCTGCGCACGCTCGTCCTCGCCCTGGTCGTCGGCGCCGCATGTGTCGGGGTGTCCCGGGTGCTGCTCGACGCGATCAAGCTGCTGGCGCGCCGCATCATCCGGCGGTGGCACCTGCACCACGAGGTCGCGTTCTTCATCGGGACGGCGATCGTCGTGGTGGTGCTCATCACGCTGATCAACGGGGTGCTGTACCGCGGCT
>Ga0193743_1001409_pt1 | contig 17927 bp, 16 predicted proteins | sample L2c2metaG_FD_143038 | JGI IMG/M metagenome (GOLD analysis project Ga0193743, IMG submission 143038) | Soil microbial communities from a riparian zone of the East river system, Colorado, United States - L2c2 | ecosystem: Environmental > Terrestrial > Soil > Riparian zone | place: USA: East River...
GGGATCAGTCCTGGGTCCGCCAGCACCAACTCCCACTGGTCGGGATTGTGGTGAAAGGCCATGACGCCGTTGCCCATCAGCTTGGTGACCGTTTCACTTCCTGCCGCGGCAATCAGCACCGAGAACGTGGCGATGTCTTCGTCGGTGAGCCGGTGCGTCACCCCGGTCTCGTCCTCATAGCTAGCAGTCACCAGCCGGCTGATGATCAGGTCGTCGGGTTTGCGCCTCTTCTCCCGCGCCAGGTCCAGGAAGTACTCGCCCATCGCCGCCGACGCTGCCACGCCGCTCTCGGTGGCGAACGGATTGTTCTCCTCGCGGTGCAGGAACCCGTCGGTCCACAGCCGGATCTGCTGGCGTTCCCCGGCCGGAACGCCCAGCATCGAGGAGATGATTTCGACCGGGAACAACGCCGCGAAGTCGGCAACGAGGTCGAAGTGATCCTTGCCCGCCAGGGCCTGCACATGCGACGTGACGATGTCGGTCACCAATGGCTCGAGGTTCGCGATCGCCGCCTTGGTGAACACCTGGCGCACCAGCTTGCGCAGCCGCTCGTGCTCTGGCGGATCCATCAGGATCAACATCTTGAGTTCGTCGAACCTGTGGCGCATCGACAATGCGTCAAGGGTGACGCCGTAAGCGCTGCTGAAACTCTCCCAGTCTCGGTGCGCGGCAACGACATCCGCGTTGCGGGTCAGGGCGTAGAAATCCCACCGGTCGCTGTAGTAGACCGGAGCCTCGTCACGCATCCAGCGGTAGGTGTCGTAGGGATCGTCGAAGAAGCTGTCGGAGTACGGGTTGAACTCCATGGGGGAGCCGTCGTCGCGTGCTTCGGTGGCAGATGGCGCACCCTGATCAGTCGACATCTCAGGCGTCGACCCGCATCATGTTCGCCATCGTGCCGCCCATCACCATGGCGATCTCTGCGTCGCTCAGCTCTGGGTGACGCTCGGCGTAGGTGAGCGGATCGGCGAGGCCTTCGGGATGGGGGTAGTCCGAGCCGAAGAACAGGTGATCGATCGGCACGAGTTTGGCGAGCTCCGCCACGTTCTCCTCCCAGAAGGGATTGAAGTACACGCATCGCGCGATCGCCGCCAGCGGATCCTCGCCGTAGAGCTGCGGCATCTTCTTGCGGGTGTCGCTGAGGTTCTGTAGGAGCCGGGGCAGCCAGGTCGTTCCGTTCTCCACCATGCCGATTCGGAGCTCGGGAAACCGGGTCAGGACCCCGTGGCAGGCCAACGCTGCGACCGCGTCCTCCGCCGGGTTGCGAGCCAGGGTGTAGTAGGACCGGAACGGCGTGGACTGGAACGGCGTGAACTCCCCTGCGCCCTCCCAGTCGTTGGCGTAGCGGGAGTAGCCGCTGTCGGAGGCGTGCATGATGACCAGCACGCCGGTCTCGACCACTCGCTTCCAGAACGGGTCGAACTCGGGTAGGGCGAATGACCGCGGACCGTGCAGCCCGGGAACCGGCGCCGGACGGATGAGAATGGCGCGGGCACCCCGTTCGACCACCCAGTTGAGTTCCTCGATGGCCTTCTCCACGATGGGCAAGGTGATGATCGGCGTGGTGAAGATGCGGCCCTTGTAGTCGAAGTTCCAGGTCTCGTCCAGCCACTGGTTCAGCGCGTGGATGATCGTGTGAGTCGCCTCGGGGTGCTCGCGGAAACGTTCTTCCACCAGGCTCGCGAGCGTTGGGTACATCATCGATTTGTCGATGCCCTGTTCGTCGAGCAGCGCCAGCCGGGGCGCCGGCTCGCGCATCGCGGGGGTCGACTCGATCGCCTTGCCCAGGATCTCGCGTTGCGACTTGCCTTCGGGGTTGCCGTTGTGGAAGTAGTCCTCCTGGGCTCCGGGGGCAGCGACCCTGTCGAAGGTCGGGTTGGGAATGTAGTCGCTGATCTGTCCCAACGTGGCGATCTTCGTCCGGCCGTCCACTTCGACGTAACGGACCGCGCCGCGATACTCCGGCGGCAAGAACTTCGTCAGCGCGTCGCGGGTCTCGTACATGTGGTTGTCACCATCGAAGACCGGAAATCCCAATCGCGGCGTCATTGAACTCCTCCTCGTGTCGATCAAAGCTGCGACGCAGAATGACCGCTGCACAGTCAGTGACCATAAGATGTGCGACTGACTCTAACATTGAGTGCGTCAGAAGAGGATATGCGTCTCCATTTTTGTCGTGTGCCAGTCCAGTGGCGGGTAACGTCACCTCCCACGGTGGCGCTACTGCGTTGTCGAACGTCGAGGACGTTGCCAAGATTGCGAAGGAGGAGCAGGTGGATCTGGGTCTGACGCGGGAGCAACGCGCGGTCCGCGAGGCGTTCGCCGCCTTATTCGGGAAACAGGCCACACCCCAGCGGGTGCGAAGAGCGGAGCTCACGGGCTTCGACCAGCTGCTCTGGCGGCACTACGCCGAGATCGGTGCGTTGGGGATCGGAGTGCCCTCGGACTGCGGGGGCGCCGACGGCGGCCTCCTCGAACTGGCATTGGTGGCCGAAGAAGCCGGGGGACGCCTCGCCCCGATCCCCGTCGCCGAGACTGCGGCCGCCGCCCGATTGTTGGGTCGCCTGCGCGAGAAGGAACTGCTGGGACCCGTCCTGACCGGATCGGTCATCGTGTCACTGGCCACCCGCCCCGGCCCGGTTTCGCAGCAGATGCTGGTCGACGGGGCGATCGCGGACGCGGTGCTGGCCCTCGATGGCGAATCCGTGGTCTACGTGACCCGCCCCGACGGCCTACCCAAGACTGCACGCCGCAACCTCGGCGGACTACCGCTGGCCCCGTGGTACCACCCGGGTGCCACCACGGTGCTCGCCGAGGGGAGCGAGGCGCGCACGGCGTTCGACGCCGCGGTTGACGAAGTCCGCGTACTGCGCGCCGCGGCGCTGGTCGGGTTGGCCTCCGCGGCCGTCGGGATCGGTTCCCGCTACGCGCTAGTGCGCGAGGCGTTCGGCCAGCCGATCGGGATGTACCAAGCGGTCGCTCATCCGTTCGCCGACGCCGTCACCGCCCTGGACGGGGCTCAGCTGCTGGTCTACAAGGCTTGTTGGGCAATGGATTCCGCGCAGGACGACGCCGCTGCGCTGGCGGCGATGGCGTTCGCGTTCGCGGCCGAGACCTCCTATCACGCGACGACGCACAGTCTGCACGTGCACGGCGGATACGGATTCATGGAGGAGTACGACATCCAGCTCTACTACCGCAGGGCCAAGGCATGGGCGGCGGCGTTCGCCGATCCCCGACGCGAGCTGCTCACCGTCGCCGACCGGCTGTTCGGCCCCGTGACCACCGGAGGTCGATGACCCGATGGACTTCACCGAACCTGCGAACTGGACCCGAATCCGCCGCGAGGCGAAGGAATTCGTCGCCGCACACGTCACCCGCGACGTGATCGAGAACGAGCGAAGGACCGGCGACGGCGTCGATCGCGCGCTGACCCGCAAATTGGGGGAGCGTGGTTGGATCGCGTCGGGGTGGCCGGTCGCCGAAGGCGGCGCCGGACTGGATCCGTTCGAGACGGCCGCGCTATGGGACGCACTGCGCAAGGGGGGAGTGCCGACCGCAGGCCCCGGTACGACGATGCTGCCTGCCAACGCGATCCGCGCCACCGGATCCGAGGAACTCAAGGCCAGAGTCCTGCCGGGCGTCGCCGCCGGTGAGGTTCTGATTTGTCTGGGATACACCGAACCCGCCGGTGGCTCGGATGTGTTCGCCTGCGCGACCCGGTCGCAGCGCGACGGAGACGAATGGATCATCAACGGGCAGAAGATCTTCACGACGTTCGCCCATCTCGCCGACTACTGCTTCCTGCTTACTCGCTCGCAGCCCGGATCGGCGGGACCCCGCGGCTTGACGATGCTGCTGGTCCCGCTGGATTCCCCCGGCGTCGAGATCCAGGCGGTGCACACCATGGGGCACGAGCGCACCAACATCGTGTTCTACAACGATGTGCGAGTCGCCGATGCGAACCGGGTTGGCGAAGCACACGAGGGCTTTGCGGTCATGCGGGCGGCGCTGGAGGCCGAGCAGAACGTCGCGCCGGGTTCGCGCACGGCCTGGGTCGCCAACGATGCGCTGGAGTTCGCCCGCACCCACCAAGGTCCCGATGGCACCAAGCTGATCAACGACACTCTGGTCCGGGAACGCCTGGCGCGCATGGCGATGGAAGGAGAGGTGGCCGACCTACTCGACCTGCGGGTGGCCCTCCTGGACACCAAGGGGGACAGACCGGGTCCGGTGTCGGCGTTGTTCGGGCCGGAGAGTTACGTGCGGGCTTCTGCCGCGGCGATCGACATCGCGGGCACCGCGGGCATGCTCGACTGGACCGACCCGCAGAGCGCAGTGGACGGCAGCCTGGAGGCGCACTACCGCAGCGCCGTCGCGACGACGATCTACGGCGGGTCCAGCGAGGTGCTGCGCAGCCTCATCGTGGAGAACCGGCTGGGATTCCCGCGCAGCCGTCCGCGGCGGTGACGGACGGTCCGGCGAGACGTCAACGCGCTCAGAGGAAGTCGCTGCCACCGTCCACGTTGAGGTGAGCGCCGGTCATATAGGTGTTGGCGCGTGAGGCGCAGAACGCAATGACGGCCGCCACCTCCTGCGGCAGCCCGAGCCGACCCAGGTCCACCGACATGCCGTGATCACGCCCAAGCAACCCGAAGGCGCCCACCGGATCGTCCATCTCGATCCCGGCGGCGGCGAGCACGGGTCGCGCCCAGTCGGTGAGGATCGGACCCGGGGCGACGGCGTTGACCAGTATGGCGTCGCCCGCGAGGCTGCGTGCGAGGTTCTTCGTCACGCTGAGCAGCGCGCTCTTGGCCGCGGTGTAGCTCACCAAGCCGGCCGACTGGTGCTGCACGGACATCGCCGTCACGTTCACCACCCGGGCCCACGGTGCGGCGCGCAGCAGCGGCAACGCCGCCCGCACACATCGCACCGCGGAGACCACGCCCTGGTCGAACGCCGCCGTCCACCCCGCGTCGTCCAGGTCATCGAAGCGCCCTGCACCCACCGGCCCGGCGGCATTCACCAGCACGTTGAGGTCGCGCCACCGTGCGCCGACCGTCTCGAAGACCGCGTCGACGTCCGGCGCCGAGCCCAGATCCGCGGCCAACGTCAGCACCTCCGGGCTGCCTGCGGCCTCCAGCGTCGCGGCGGTCTTCGTCAGGCGGGCCTCGTTCCTGCCGATGACGGCGACCCGCGCGCCGTGTTCGGCCAGGTACACGGCCGTTGCTAGTCCGATGCCGCGGGTGCCTCCCGCGATTACGGCGGTGGCATCGGCGAAGCCCAGGTCCACGATGGTTACTTCGGTGCGAACCGTTGGCCGGCGTCGAGACGGATCGCTGAGCCGTTGAGCATCTGGTTCTCGACGATGGCCAGCGCCAGGGCCGCGAACTCATCGGGTCGGCCCATCCGGCGGGGGAAGGCCGCGTCGCGGGTCAGCTCACCGGCCATCTCCTCGGGAATTCGCGACGTGATCCCGGTCGCGAACAGGCTCGGTGCGATGGCGGTGACCCGGATGCCGAGGCTGCCGAGGTCACGGGCCATGGTCAGTGTCATGCCGGCGATCCCGGCCTTGGCGGCGGTGTAGGCGACCTGCCCGATCTGGCCTTCGAATGCCGCGATCGAGGAGGTGTTCACGATGACGCCGCGTTCGGCGTCGTCGGGCTCGTTGCGGCTCATGTGCCAGGCCTGCAACCGGTTCAGATTGAAGGTCGCGATCAGGTTGAGCTCGATCACGGACCGGAAGGCGTCCAGGGAGTGGGGCCCGCTCTTGGACAGCGTGCGCGCCGATATGCCGCCGCCGGCGGTGTTGACCGCGATGTGCAGACCGCCCAGGTCCTCGACGGCCGCCGCGAGCGCGGCTTCGACGTCGTCACTGTCGGTGACGTTGCACGGATGAAACGATGCGCCGGCGCCCAGTTCCTTGGCGATGGCGGCCCCCTCCGACGTCGGCAGGTCCAGGACGGCGACCCGTGCGCCCCGCTCAGCCAATCGTTCGGCGGTGGCCCGCCCCATGCCCGAGGCGCCTCCGACGACCATTGCGGCGCTGTCCTTGACCTTCACGCGAACGTTCACCCCTGTCTCCTGTGTGATGACTGATTGTCCTCCCACGAAGTCATCACTGTACTAGAAGTAGGATGCCCCTCTACTATGACGGCGTACTACATGTTCGGCGGCTGTGACCGGAGGTGCGATGACAGAGCCCAGCCCGGCCGACCCGGTGGTGCGGCCCTTGCCTCACCCGAGCATCAGCAGCGAGCCGTTCTGGACCAGCGGCGCCGACGGACGGCTGCGGATCGCCCAATGCCGGGCGTGCAGCCAGTACCACCACCCGCCGCAGCCGATCTGTCCGCAGTGCCACGGCGTGGAGGTGACGATGACGCCGGTGTCGGGACGCGCGACTGTCGCCGGTTTCACCGTGAACCATCAGCAATGGTTGCCGAAATTTCCACCGCCCTACGTGGTCGCGGTCGTCGCCATCGCCGAAGATCCATCCACCCGACTGACGACGAACATCGTCGGCTGCGAGCCGGACGACGTCACGATCGGAATGCCGGTGCGCGTGATGTTCGAGCAGCATGACGACGTCTGGATTCCGCTGTTCGAACCGGATTCCGAGGCCGCCGGTGCCGGACCGGTACCGGGCCCCCGCGATCTGAGCCGCAACGTGCGACCAATGGTGTCCACCAGCAAGTTCGAAGACGAGGTGGCGCTCACCGGGGTCGGCAGCTCGACGATCGGGCGCCGCCTCATGGTCGATCCACTGTCACTGACCGTGACAGCGTGCCTGCGCGCCGTCGCGGACGCCGGCCTGACCTTGGCCGACATCGACGGCTTGGCCACCTATCCCGGAGGACACGCAGGGGGAATGTCCGAGGGCGGAGTCAGTGCTATCGAGGAGGCGTTGCGCATTCGGCCCACCTGGATCAGCGGTGGGGGCGAAGTCCCCGGACCCAGCGGCAGCGTCGTGTCCGCCATGCTCGCGGTCGCGGCCGGGCTGTGCCGGCACGTGTTGTGCTTCCGGACCGTGTGGGAGTCGACGCACACCACCTTGGCCAGGCGGGCGACGTCCCGCGGCGGGGGAGGTCGGGCGTCGGGGATGTTCGAGTGGCGTTCCCCGTTCGGTGCCATGTCCGCCGCGAACTGGATCGGGGTAAACGCCTCGCACTACTTCTGGCGCTACGGTGGCGACCGCGCCTCGACGCTGGCGCCCATTGCCCTGACCGCGCGCGCGAACGCCGCGCTCAATCCGGCCGCGATCTACCGCGACCCACTCACCCTTGACGACTACTTGTCGGCGCGAATGATCAGCTCTCCGTTCGGCCTCTACGACTGCGACGTGCCGTGCGACGGGGCCATCGCGGTGGTCGTGTCATCGATCGACACGGCGTTCGACCGACCGAAGCCTCCGGTGTTGGTCGAGGCGGTGGGCACTCAGGTGATCGACCGGATCTCCTGGGACCAGGACACTCTCACCCACGAACCTCAGGTCTTTGGACCAGCGGCCCACCTGTGGACCCGAACTGATCTGCGGCCTGACGACGTCGACGTCGCCGAGCTCTACGACGGTTTCACCTTCAACGCCGTGTCGTGGCTGGAGGCGCTCGGATTCTGCGGCCACGGGGAGGCCGCCGACTTCCTCGATGGCGGAGCCACCATCGCGCTGGACGGCACGTTGCCGCTGAACACGCACGGCGGTCAGCTGTCGGCCGGACGGACCCACGGGTTCGGGTTCTTGGCCGAGGCCATCGCACAACTGCGCGGTGAGGCGGCCGAACGCCAGGTCGCCGACGCCCGCGTTGCGGTCGTTACGACCGGTGGCGGTACTCCCGGGGGAGCGCTGCTCCTGCGACGAGGCGTGTAAGCGACACTGCGTCAGCCGAACTGGCGGGCCAGCCAGTCCGCGCTGTCGCGCGCAGCGGTTCGGGCGACCGCGGTGTCGGCGAACATGTCGAAGCCGTGCACGGCGCCGGCGTAGACGTGCAGTTCGGTGGGCACCGCGGCCCGGCACAGTCGCGCAGCGAAATCGATCGACTCGTCGCGCAGGCAGTCCGCCGTGCCGACACCGATGAATGTCGATGGCAGGCCGCTCAGTTCATTGGCCCGGGCTGGCGCGGCATCCGCTGGCACGTCGTCGGTGCCATACCGGTCCCCGAGATAACTGCGCCAACCGAACGCGTTGGATTCGCGGGTCCATATGGGCAATCCCTCGAGTTGGCTCGACACGGTGAGACCGCGGTCGTCGAGCATCGGATACTCCAAGTATTGGAACGCCAACGGGACGTTCGCGCCGTCGCGGCACCGCAGTGCCAAGCCAGCAGCCAGTGCCCCGCCGGCACTTCGGCCGCCGATCCCCACCCGCCGCGGGTCGATCCGCAACTCGTGAGCGTGCTCGACGATGAAGCGCAGCCCCTCCTGGCAGTCGTCCAACGGCCCGGGGTAAGGCACTTCGGGTGCCAGCCGGTATTCGACGCTGACGCAGACACAGCCCAACCAGCGGCACCACTCGATCAGGCGGGCGTCGTCCATGTACCGGTTGCCGATCACCATCCCGCCGCCATGCATCCAGTACAGGACGGGCGGCTCGTCGGCGGAGTCGACAAGTCGTAACAGGGACAGCGCGACGTCGCCGCGGTCCGTGGTCAGCTCGACGCGCTCGATGTCCGGTGCGGACTGTGGCTCGAACATCGTCCCGCCGCGCATGGCGGGAATGTTTTCTGCCGAGAAGTCGAAATCAGGGAAACCGCGCAGACTTTCGGCGATCTCCGGGTCGATCCAGTCGACTCTGGCCACCGTCATCAGCCGACACCCATCAGGTGCTTGCCCGCACCCACTAGCCCGCCGTCGACGCGGATGTCACAGCCGGAGATGAACGCCGCAGCATCGGATTCAAGGAAGGCCACCGTGGCGGCGATGTCCTCGGGCCGCCCTGGCAGCGGCCGGTCTGGGCGTTTGACCGGCGTCACCTCGATCATGACCGGAATGATGGGCTGCTGATCCAGTTCCAGCCTGCCCATCGGCGTGTCGATCAGGCCGGGTGAGATCGCGACGGTGCGTCCGCCTTTCTTGCCCCACGGCGTCGCCAGGCGCTCGGCCAGCCGCGTCACGCCGCGTTTTGCCAGCACGTAGGCCGTGGCACTGTCGAGGGGTTGGCCCAGGGCGTGCTCGACCGCGGCGAGGAACCCGTCGGCCAGCGGGTCGTCGAGCAACGGTTCCACGGCGGCGGGGACGTCGCTGTAGCCCGCGATCGAACCGATCAGGATCGCGGAGCTGCCCGGGCTGACCAAGGGGAACAGTGCATCGGTGATGCGCACCGAGCCGGCCAGGTCCACGTCCAGCACGGTGCCCGCATCGGCCATCTCCGGTGAGACACCTGCGGTATGCACGAGGCAGCGGAGCCGGCCGAGCTCGCACACCCGATCGGCGACTGCGGCGACATCAGCCGGGGAGGTTACGTCGCAGCGCAGCGTCTCCACGACCGCCCCTTGCGCGCCCAGGGCTTTGCATGCCTGGTCGAGTAGGTCTTCGCGCACATCCACCAGCAGTAGACGCCCACGATCAGCGAGTGCTCGAGCACAGGCCAGCCCCATGCCGCCCGCACCCCCGGTGATCACCAGAATGTTGTCAATGGCCATCGTGCCCTCTCGTCATCGAAGATCGTTACCGCCTGCGGCCGTCCGACACAGGGAAGTGTGCCACATGATCAACCTATGACATGCGTGAAGAGAGACTCTAGTTGTCCGAAAAAGAACGTGATGGTCTACTAGAAGCATGAAGGTGACAGTCGACCCCGATCTCTGCGAAGCCAACGCATTGTGCGTGGCAGAAGCGCCTGAAGTGTTCGATCTGAGCGACGACGAGGTCGTTGACATCGTTCTTCCGGAACCACCCGTCGAGATGGAATCGGCGGTAGTCGACGCGGTGACCGCCTGTCCGAAGCAGGCATTGCGGATAATCGCGGACTGAGTCTGAGCTTGGAAACGCTCTGATTAGCACACCTACATTGCAGAAATCGCACTCATCGTTCTACTGTGAGGGAAGTCCACTCGCAACATCTGGTGTGAGAGCTCGTGTACCAGCCGTTCCAGGAGGGAAATCCGCATGCTGCCCGACGACGCCAAGATCATCTCGGTCGACGACCACGTCATCGAGCACCCCCGCGTCTGGCTCGACCGGCTGCCTGCCAAGTACGCCGACGTTGCCCCGCGCATCGTGAAGCTGCCGGACGGCAACGACACCTGGCTCTACGAGGGCAAGCGGTCCGGCAATTTCGCCCTCAATGCCGTGGCCGGCAAGCATCCGCGCGACTTCGGGATGGACCCGCGCAGCTATGACGACATGCTGCCCGGCTGCCACGACATCGAGGACCGCATCAAGGACATGGACATCGAGGGCACGTGGGCCCAGCTGTGCTTCCCGAACTTCGGCGGCTTCGCCGGGAGCACCTTCCATGCCGCCACGGACAAAGAGTTCGCGAAGATATGCATCAGCGCCTACAACGACTTCATCCTCGATGAGTGGTGCGCCTACGCCCCCGAGCGCCAGATCCCGTTGATGATGGTCCCGTTCTGGGACGTCGAGGCGGCGGTAGCCGAGATCGAGCGGACGGTCGCCAAGGGCGCGAAGTCCATCTCCTTCATCGAGGCGCCTCACAAGCTCGGCCTGCCGTCGTATCACACCGACCACTGGGATCCGATCTTCCGCATCTGCGAGGAGGCCGGCCTTCCGCTGTCGATGCACTTCGGCTCCGGTGGCATGCCGCAAGGGCTCGCGCCGGACGGCGATATGTTCATTAGCATCGCGCTGTTTGGGCTGAACTCGATGATCACCACCGTCGACCTATTGATGTCCGACGTGTTCTACAAGTTCCCCAACCTCAAGGTCGCCCTTTCCGAGGGCGGCATCGGATGGATGCCGTATCTGCTCGAACGCATCGACTACTCCTGGGGCCGGCACAAGTACTGGTGCAACGTCAACGCCGACAAACTTCCCTCCGAGTTGTTCCGGGAACACATCTACGGGTGCTTCATCTCCGACCAATCCGGCATCGAGCAGCGACACCGCATCGGCATCGACAACATCATGTTCGAAAGCGACTACCCGCACTCCGACTCCAACTGGCCGCACACCCGCAAGCTGCTCGCCGAGCACCTCATCGACGTGCCCGATGACGAGGCGCGCAAGATGGTCGAGCTCAATGCCCGCACCCTGTACGACTTCTGGGCCTAAACCCGGCAGCCGCCCCGCGCCCTTTGCGCCACGAAAGGTGACCGATGACGGACCTCACACCGGGAAAGCGACTGCGTAGCAATGTAGGTGACACCGAGATCATCGTGGTGCGACCCCCTGCGACCCCGGTCGAGCTGTCGTGCGGCGGTCAGCCGATGACCGCGAACCCCGCGACGGCTGCCGCCGCCGCGGCGAGCACCGAGAACGACACCGTGCTCGGCAAACGCTACGTCGACACCGACACCGGGCTGGAAGTGCTGTGCACCAAGCCAGGACCGGGTGTGCTCACCGCAGACGGACGGCAGCTCACCATCAAGGCGCCCACAGCGCTACCCGCATCGGACTGAGGGACGCCGCGGTGAATGTTCTGACGATGCTCGACATGGCTGCGACGGGTATGCCCGACCGCGTGGGCGTCGGGCGCCTATGTGCGGCCGGACCGGCTCCAAGGGGATTGACCTACCCCGCGCTTCGCGACCGGGCGCGGCGCGGGGCCGGCCTGCTGGCGGCCCAGGGCGTCGAGGAACTCGTCTATGTGGGCGTCAACGCCGACGACTTCGCGGTGGCGTTGTTTGCCGCCGCGTGGGCGGGCGTCCCGCTGGTTCCGCTGAACTACCGGCTCAGCCGCGACGCGATGGGAAGGCTGCTCGCGCATCATCCGAACGCGCTGGTCATCTCGGATCTGCACCCTCCGACGACAGCCCACACCGTGACCGTGGCGCAATGGCGGGCGGCGTGTGCCGAGCCGGCCGGCGACGTGTCGCCCTGGTCCGACGATCCCGAGGCGGTCGCTGTCCTGCTCTACACCAGTGGAACCACCTCCGAACCCAAGGCCGCCATACTGCGCCACCGCCACCTGACCTCCTATCTGCTGGGCAGCGTCGACTTCGGCGCGGCCGACGAACGGGAGGCCGTCGTCGTCAGCGTGCCGCCGTACCACATCGCGGGTGTGTCCAATCTGCTCAGCAACATCTGCGCCGGGCGGCGGGTGGTCTATCTGGAGTCGTTCACCGCACAGGGATGGCTGGATTGCGTGCGCACCGAACAGATCACCCATGCCCTCCTCGTTCCTACGATGCTCGCCGCGGTCATCGAACACCTGGGCCAGACGGCCAGTGCGGACGTATCCACCTTGAAGTCACTGGCCTACGGCGGCGCCAAGATGCCAATCCCCGTGCTCGAGCGTGCGATTCGACTCTTCCCGAACGTCGACTTCGTCAATGCCTACGGCTTGACGGAGACCAGCTCCACCATCGCCGTCCTCGGCCCGGACGATCATCGCGCCGCGCTCCTGGGCGATTCGGTAGCCCGCGCCAGACTCGGCTCGGCCGGTCGACTCCTTCCTGGCATCCAGATCGAGATCCGCGGACCTGGCGGCCCGCTGCCTGCCGGCACTGCCGGCGACATCCACGTCCGCGGCGAGCAGGTCTCCGGCGAGTATCGCGGCGCAGGAAGCGTGCTCGATGACAACGGATGGTTCGGCACCCGGGATCGCGGGTGGGTCGACGAGGACGGCTACCTGTTCGTCGAAGGGCGTACCGACGACACCATCATTCGTGGTGGCGAGAACATCGCGCCTGCCGAGATCGAGGACGTGCTTCTGGAGCACCCCGCGGTCGTCGACGCCGTAGTGTTCGGAGTACCCGACGAGCACTGGGGCCAAGACATCGCCGCAGCCGTGGTCTTTCGTGCCGGCGGCACCGTCTCCACCGAGGAGCTGCGCGAATGGGCGCGGACGCGGTTGCGCGGCTCCAAGACGCCGGCACTGATCGTCGTTCGCGATGCGCTACCCCAAACCGCCACCGGAAAGATCCTGCGGCGTGAGCTACTCGCGGACCTACTCGCCACCGAGCGGGCACCGACTCCGTGACCAATCATCCACTGCGCCAAGCCACTCAACTCGACGGAGCCGACGACGATGCCTGACGCGTTCATCCTTTCAGCCGCCAGAACGCCGATTGGCCGTGCCCGCAAGGGATCTCTGACGTCGGTAGACGCCTACCAGCTCGCCGAGGTTGCCGTCAGCGCGGCAGTCGAACGATCGCAGATCCCGGTCGCCGACCTTGACGACCTGTTCCTCGCGGAGTCCCTGCAGGGCGGCGGCGTGATCGCGCGAAACATCGCGGTCCGCCTCGGCATGACGGGTGTGCCCGGGGCGGCGATCAACCGTCATTGCGCTTCCGGGGCCACCGCCGTGCAGTTGGCGGCCGCCACCATCATGGCCGGCATGGCAGACGTGATCGTCGCGGGCGGAACGGAGAGCGCCAGCACCATGCCCCGACTCTCCAAGGTGGCCCCCGGTGCACAGGAACCCACCCGCTGGTCGCCGCAGAGCCATCCCGACGCCCCAGGGGTGCCCGCCTTCGACATGTCGGTGACCATCGGGGAGAACACCGCCCGGCTGCACCACGTCACCCGCGAGCAAGCCGACGCCTGGTCCGCGCGCTCGCAGCAGCGGGCACTCAACGCGATCGCCAAGGGATACTTCGACGACGAGATCGTCGGGGTCCCCGTCGATCAACGGGGGGCGACCGTCATGTTCAGCACTGACGAGCACCCGCGGGACACCACGCCGGAGGCACTCGCCGGGCTGAAGGTGCTACACCCGGAGATCCCGGACGCCGTCGTCACCGCGGGCAACTCCGCGGGCATCAACGATGCGGCAGCCGCGCTCGTCATCGGCGGCTCCGACTTCGCAGCCAGTCACGGCCTGACACCGCTGGCGCGGATCCGGGGCTGGGCGTCCGTCGGCGTGGATGTGGAGCACACCGGGACTGCCCCGGTGACGGCAATCCCGCAGGCGCTCAAGCGCAGTGGTCTCACACTCGAGGATGTCGACCTCTTCGAGATCAACGAAGCCTTCGCCACGATGGCCGTGGCGTGTACACGTGATCTCGGATTGGACGAGTCAATCGTGAACGTCAACGGCAGTGGAATCAGCCTCGGCCACCCGATCGCCGCGACCGGTGCTCGGATGGTGGTATCGATCATTCACGAACTCGTACACCGTGATTCACGCATCGGGGTGGTGGCGATGTGCGCAGGCGGCGGTATGGGCTCCGCACTGGTGGTCGAACGAGTCTGAGCCCCAGCTGAATCGGTCAGCGTTGCGCGGCGAGCTTGGTGTATCGGCCGCCGAGCAACCACTCGGAGACGTAGAGGTTGCCGTCGGCGTCCGCCGCGACCGCATGCGGTGAATTGAACCGATCGTGTTGGGGGAGAAGCGGTATCTCCGCACGACCGTCATCGGACAGATCGTTGGGCCATCCCGGCCGGTCCGGCCACCCTTGCGCCGCTTCGGGATCCGGATCGGCTCCGATGTATCCGACGAAATTGTCGTCGGAATCCAGAACGGCAAGGCGTTGGTAGATCTCGGCGACCACCAGCAGGTCGCCCCACTGCACGAAATCGCTCGGACTGTTCAAACAGGTCTCACCAAACGTGCGCAGGTAGTGGCCATCCAGGTCGTAGACGAGGACACGCACGTTGATGCGGTCGGCGATGTAGAGCTCTGGCACCTTGTTGTTTCGGCGATCGATGAAGATCGCATGCGGGCACAGGAGTCGTCCACTTCCCTCTTCGCCGGTCAGTGTCGACAGATGGTTTCCGTCCTTGTCGAAGCGATGCACCAAGCCAGATCCGTATCCGTCGGCCACCCAGATGTCACCCGTTCCGCCGAACCGTTCTTCGTCCACGGCGCAGCCGCACGGGCAGTACGGCCCCATTGGGCCTGCCGGGACTTGCGGATCTTGCGGTGGGAGCGGCAGCTCGGAACGGATCTTCCCATCGAGGGTCATCTTCACCACCCGAGGTGCCTGCGTCTCGCAGTGGACACCCTTCCCGAACAGTGGAGTCCAGTTGGGGTCGCCATCATCGGCGCCGCAACTGAATACGAAACCGGGATCGCAGACCCACAAGTATGCCTCGTCGCCCTCGCGGACAAGGGTGACACCGTGGCCTTCGGTGAGGTCCGTCTCGACCGCCCGCAGCAGGCGGCCCTCGGTGTCGAACGCGACGAGTTGCCCGGCGTGGAAACCGATGAGTTCGCCGTCGGCGGTGGCGACGACGGCGTTGTGCACCCAACAGGACGCCGCGCCGGGCACGGCGGACAGATCTGCCCAGTCGCCGGTCACGTCGTAGGAGGGAAGGTTGGGCCTGCCGGAACCTGAGGTCACGACGTGTGCCTTTCTGTCGATGACGAAACCCTCTCGGGCTCTGCGTCGTTCGTTCTGAACCACACCTCTCCCGATCCGTCTTCGAACTGGATGTGCACCCGCGGCGAAGCGTTGCCTTCCAACTCGTATAGAGCAGAGGCGTGTTGATTTGGTCTTAGCCAGCGCGGGAAGTCCAGCGCCGTGTGCGCGGCCAGAAGGTCCATCCGATCGGTCAGTAATGACGGCCCCGGGGCCGGTGACACCACACCCGGGCCGATCAGTCGGCGATGCTCGGCCGGCCACGGGCCGGCCCTCAGCTTGGCGAAGACATCGGCGATCGCCTGCCTCGAGCGGCTGGCCCCGTCGGGCAGATCGTTGCCTGCGGAGTCGACCGCATCCACCGAGACGGTCACGCCGGTGACCAAAGTGGTGCCGTGATTCATCACTGTCACAGCCCAGATCTGCGGGCCCAGCAATGCCACAGGCGTCCGGTAGGTCGTTACGTGGCGGTTCGGCGCAGTGCTATTCAAGGGCACTGTCAGCGTGCTGAGATTGGTAATGACTAGATCGTCGGTAATCGCGGCCTGCAAGCGGCTCTCGAAGCGAGAGTCTCCGTCACCGATGAAGCGGGGAACGGTTCCTTCCTCTGTCAGCCGCTGCGTCACGTCGCTCAGCCAGGCTTTGTCAGCCGCGCCGAGGCCGTCCGAAGGTGGCTCGGCCACGAGCCACGCGAGTGCCAACTTTCCGGCGCGTTTTGCCCGCGCGACTTCGCCCATCACCTTTGCAGCATCTGGCCGCATCGGGTCGAAGACCGCGATGAACACGTCGCAGTGATCGAGGGTCTCGGCTGGCTGATCCGCGAGATCGAGATCCTCAGCGGCGGTGCCGTGCTGCCCGATCGACGACACGAGCACGATCTGATGTCGCTCCGCACTAATGCCGTTCCACCAATTCAGCGCGTAGCCGACGGCGGCGCGCAATCGGCCGCTGTCGTCGGGTGTCGCAATCACCACCTCCGCGACGTGAGCAGCGAACACTGGCTCATCTCCTCGTGGATCCGTCGGCACCCGCGCGGTACGCCATCTGGCCACACCAGGTGCTTCCGCAGTGTACCGACCCTTGCTTCTTACGCAAATGGCGTCCTACTATTGCGCACATGCCCCTGGAGTTCGAGCCGTTCAAGCCCGGTCCGCGTGAGCAGCTGCCGGCGGTTTACGCGGAGCTGCGGGAGCAGTTTCCCGTCTACCGGACCCGTTCGAACATCTGGGTGATATCGCGATTTGACGATGTGAAGGCAGTGCAGTCGAGTCCCGATGTGTTCTCATCGCGCCCCAACCCCTACGAGGGAGATTCGCAGCCGTCGGATGCCGAGATGAAACCAGAGGTCATCGAGCGACTCATGGCACTGGCAGCGGGGATCCCCGTCGACATGAACGAGATGGCCTCCGCCAAGACCATTGCCGCCGCGGATCCGCCCCAGCACACCCGAATGCGCAGGATCGTGAGCAGAGGTTTCACACCCCCGCGGATCAAGGAGATGGCAACCGCGATCAACGCGATCGTCGAACGCTGCCTCGCCGGCGTCGGTGACGAGCCTCGTTTCGACGTCGTCGATCGCCTGGCCGTGCCGCTGCCGGTGGAGATGATCTGTCACATCCTTGGCATCGATCGAAGCGAGTATGGCCGCGCCAAACGCTGGTCCGACGCGTTCGCCGCGGCCGCCGGTGCCGAATTCAGCAGCCCCGCCGAACGCAACGAGTTGATGCTGAGCACCATCAAGGAGTTCAGCACGTACTTCGTGCCGCTGATCGAGGCGCGGCGCACTGAGCCGAGGAATGACCTGGTCAGTGCGATGGTCGCGGCGATCGATAACGAGTCGCTGAGCAATGTCGAAACGTTGATGGTGGCGATCACGATCATGGTCGCAGGCAACGAGACGTCGACGAACCTGATCGGCAACACCGTGGTCGAACTGCTGACCAACCCCGACCAGCTCCAACTATTGCTCGACGATCCGGCACTGCTGCCCAATGCGGTCGATGAGGCGAACCGGCTCACGGCGCCGATCCAGTTCGCGTTTCGTGAGGCGACCGAAGAGACGGAAGTCGCGGGTACGACGATCCCGAAGGGGGCCATCGTCGCGCTGCACATGGCCGCCGCCAACCGGGACCCCCGGCGCTTCGACGACCCCGACCGTTTCCTCATTACCCGTCCGGCCGCCAAGAACCTCTCGTTCGGCCACGGCATTCATTTCTGTCTAGGTGCCCACCTGGCTGGCCAAGAGGTGCGGGCCGCGGTCGGTGGATTGCTGCCCTACCTCGACCACCTCGAACTGACAGACGCTCCGCTGCAGCGCAATCCAACGGCACTGCTCAACGGCTGGCAAACGGTCGAGCTCGCGTGGGTGTCGTAGCGCTAGGCCGACGCTCGGCTGAAGCCATTGAGGACACCCGGGCCTAGTCTGTCGTCGTGGATATCAATGGAGCTAGCGCAATAGTCACCGGTGGCGCGTCGGGTATCGGCGCGGCATCTGCACGGCAGTTG
>Ga0193743_1001410_pt1 | contig 17922 bp, 7 predicted proteins | sample L2c2metaG_FD_143038 | JGI IMG/M metagenome (GOLD analysis project Ga0193743, IMG submission 143038) | Soil microbial communities from a riparian zone of the East river system, Colorado, United States - L2c2 | ecosystem: Environmental > Terrestrial > Soil > Riparian zone | place: USA: East River...
TGGTGCGCGCTCGACGCCGACCTGGCGGAAGACGCCGCGGGCTGGATTGCTCCTGAGATCGACGCCGACTCAACGGCCTTCGTGCAGTACACCTCGGGCTCGACGGGCACGCCGAAGGGCGTGCACTTGACGCATGGCAACGTGCTCGCCAACCTCGAGAGCATCGGCAGGATCCTCGGGCCGGACGACAACGTGCGGGTGGTGAGTTGGCTGCCCCTCCATCACGACATGGGCCTCATCGGGACGACCTTCGGAGTCATGTATGCCGGGGGCACCTGCTTCCTCATGCCGCCATCGGCCTTCATTCAGCGCCCGATGCGCTGGCTCGAGACGATCTCCCGCTACCGCGCCGACTTCAGCGTCGCCCCTAACTTCGCCTACGACCTCTGTGTGGATCGCAGCACCGCCGAGGAGCGAGCGGCGCTCGATCTGTCCAGCTGGACTGCTGCCCTCAGCGGCGCGGAACCCGTTCGCGTGGCGACGATGCAGCGGTTCGTTGAAGCCTTCGCACCTGCCGGATTCCGGCCGCAGGCGTTTTGTCCCGTGTATGGCTTGGCTGAAGCGACCCTGATCGTGTCCGGTGAACCCGACCGTGGCGTCGGTCCGACGGTGCGACATGTGGACAGCGTCGCGTTGCGGGACAATCGCGTCACGTCGGTGCCGCGCGAGCATGCGACCGCCGCGTCGGTTGTGGGTTGTGGGCCGGCTGCTGAAACCCAAGAGATCGTCATCGTCGACCCGGTCACCCGCAGGCAGTGCGGCCCGGACAAGGTTGGGGAGGTCTGGGTAGGCGGCGCCAATGTCGCGCGTGGTTACTGGGGCAAGCCTGTCGAGACGGAGGAGACTTTCAGGGGGCGCATTTCCGACACGGAGCGCGGGCCCTTCTTGCGTACAGGAGACCTGGGTTTTCTGGTCGACGGTGAGCTCTTCGTCGCGGGACGGCTCAAGGATGTCGTGATCATCCGCGGCCGCAACTACTACCCCAACGACATCGAATTGACTGTGCAAGAGACTCATTCGGGCCTGATGAAGGGCCGCGGCGCTGTGTTCTCTGTCACCCCCCAGACGGGTCCCGAGCAGCTGATCGTTGCGCAGGAGGTCGACCGCGAAAAGATCACCGAGGCCGATATCGACGAGGTGATCGGCGCCATCCGCACCGCGATCACCGCCGACTACGAAATCCAGCCGCACGTGGTGCTTCTCCTCGATCCGCTGCGGATCCCGACGACGTCGAGCGGCAAAATCCGCCGTGGCGCCTGTAGACAGAAATTCATCGACGGCCAACTCGAAGCTTTCGCAGAGTGGCAGGCACCGACGAAAGGACGACCGCAGTCGGCGGCCCCGCCTCGTGAGACGACAACCGAGGGCTCCGGTCGTAGCGCCGAGGAGATCGAGGCCTGGTTCGTCGCTCAGCTCTCCGCCGAGCTCAACCTCTCACCGGCAGAGATCGACGTCACCCAGTCGTTCGCTTACTACGGTCTCGACTCGGTGCGGGCCATCCAGCTGATGACTGCTCTGGAAGCGTGGCGCGGGTGCAAGGCGTCGCCCACCCTTGCATACGACCATCCAACGATTGAGCTGCTCGCCGGTCACCTGGCCGCCGATACCGATGCGGCAACCGCTGACGAGCGCACCACCGCGGCGAGCAGCGAGGGACCGCAGGGCCTCAACGCTGACGAACCGATCGCGATCATCGGCATCGGCTGCCGCTTCCCCGGCGCCGACGGACCGTCGGCATTCTGGCGGATGCTCTGCGACGGGGTGGACGCCGTCACCGAAGCACCGCAAAACCGTTGGGATGCGGATGCATCGGCGAGCATCACCAGCCGTTCGGGCGGCTTCCTCGACCGCGTCGACGAGTTCGATGCCCAGTTCTTCGGCATCTCACCCCGAGAAGCGGCGCGGATGGATCCACAACAGCGCCTGCTGCTGGAGGTGGCCTGGGAGGCGCTCGAAGACGCCGGACAGGTGCCGGAGAACCTCGCCGGCAGCCACACCGGTGTGTTTACCGGCGTCTCCACCAACGAGTACCAGCACCTCACGCTGAGCCGGCCCGAGCTCATCGACGCCTACAGCGGCACCGGTAGCTCGATGAGCATCGTCGCCAACCGGCTCTCCTACATCTTCGACTTCCGCGGACCGAGCATGTCGGTCGACACCGCCTGCTCATCGTCATTGGTCGCCATCCACATGGCATGCCGCAGCCTGCGCGACGGCGAGTCGACTCTCGCGCTGGCCGGCGGTGTGAACGTCATGCTGACACCGGGACCCAGCGTGAACTTCTCGAAGGCCGGGGTGTTGGCGGCCGACGGCCGTTGCAAGGCCTTCGACGCCGCGGCCGACGGTTGGGTGCGTGGTGAGGGCGTCGGCATCGTGGTGCTCAAGCCGTTGAGCCGCGCACTGGCCGATGGCGACCCGATTTATGCGGCGATCCGTGGCAGCGCCATGAACCAGGATGGGCGCACGAACGGCTTGATGGCGCCCAGCCGACGGTCCCAGGAAGAACTATTGGCGGAAGCGTACCGACGTGCGGGCCTGTCGCCCGGCGCAGTTCAGTACGTGGAGGCGCAGGGCCTGGGCACGCTCCTCGGTGACGCGATCGAAGCCGAAGCCCTTGGCGCGGTTGTTGCCGACGGTCGGGCAGCGGACGACCCCTGCTTCATCGGAGCGGTCAAGACGAACATCGGCCATCTGGAGGCTGCGGCCGGGGTCGCAGGGATCATCAAAGTTGCGCTGGCTCTTCACCATCGGGCGGTCCCGCCAAGTCTGAACTTCTCGCAACCCAACCCCAACATCCCGTTCGACACGCTGCCACTGCGGGTCGCCGAGCGCCTGATGTCGTGGCCTGGAAGCGGCCGGGCGGTGGCGGGCGTCAGTGCGTTCGGTTTCGGCGGCACCAACGCACACGTCGTGCTGGCGGAGGCGCCGCAGGTTCGGGTCGCGGAGGCCGCCGACGACACCACGAGCGATCGCGTCGAGGTCCTTCCGCTGTCTGCCCGGTCCCCCGAGGCCCTCGCCGAGCTGGCGAGCCGCTACGAATCGGCCCTCGCCGGTGGGGCGCCTCTTGCCGACCTCTGCTATACGGCAGGCGCTCGCCGCGCCCACCACGACCATCGGTTGGCCGCGGTGGGACGGTCTCGCGATGAGTTGCGTGCGGCACTCGCCGCTTTACGGGAGGGTATGCCTCACCCGGCACTGTCGTCCGGGCGCCGCCATCCGGGACAGCGACCGGGCGCGGTCTTCGTCTTCACCGGCGAAGGGGCGCACTGGTCGGGTATGGGCCAGCAGCTCTACGCACAGGAACCCGCCTTCCGCGATGCGCTGACATCGTGTGATCGCGCGCTGCGCCCGTACCTCGAACGCTCGCTGCTCACCGAGCTTCTCGCCGATCCAACCGACTCTCATCTCGACGACGACGTCGACGTCGTCGCGGCCGCCGTCTTCGCGATCCAAGTGGCGTTGGCGGCTCTCTGGCGGTCATGGGGAGTCGCGCCCGCGGCCGTGATCGGTCACAGCATGGGCGAGGTGGCCGCGGCGCACGTGGCGGGCGCCCTGAGCCTGGACGACGCCGCACGCTTGATTTGTGCGCGCACCCGCCTCGTCCGGCGAACGAGTGATCGCGCGGCGCGCGCGGAACTGAATACGGTGCTGGACGGCCTTCAGCTGCTACCGGTGAAAATTCCGGTGTACTCCACGGTGACCGGTGACGCACTGGACGGCCAGCTGCTCGACGATGCGCATTGGATGGCGAATCTCCGTTCGCCCGTTCGCATCTCGACTGCGATCCGCCGACTGGCCGAGCGCGGTCACGACACGTTCCTGGAGTTCAGCCCGCACCCCACCATGCAGGGCGAGGCGGCTGTCGCCGGGCCGACGTGCACGCTGTTGCCGTCTATTCGGTCCGACGAGTCTGAACGCGCGACCATGCTGACAGCGCTCGGCGGCCTGTACAGCAGCGGACAGTCCGTCGCCTGGGAGCTGCTGCACCCTTGGGGCGGCCGAACCGTGACCGCGCCCATCTACCCGTGGCAGCGTGAGCGGTTCTGGCTCGACGACGCGCACGAGAGCGTCACGGCCACGAGTCAGGGAGGCACCGGTGTCAGCAAGCAGCCGGTCGGCGATGCGCCTGGACCGGAGGTGAGCCTCAACGTAATGCTGGGCCGTGCCGACCAACACGAGCGTCAACGGCTCCTGCGGTCCTACTTGCGCGATCAGGCCGCAGGCAAACTCGCCATGCCTCCGTCGCTTCTCGACATTCAGTCGCCGCTGACCAACTTCGGGGTCGACTCGCTCATGGCTGCGGAGCTACGTACACAGATCGAGCGCGACATCGGTGTCGTGGTGCCGGTCGTCGAGTTGCTTGATGGGCCAAGTGTTGCCGGCCTGGCCGACTGGCTCGCTGCCACGCTGTCCGGAGCGGGTCAACGGAAGCCGAATGGCGTCGTGCCTGACGATCTGCTTGTCGCCACCGCTGATCGGGCGGCGGAGGCGAGTGATCTCGCCGGCTCACGGTGGATCGATTTGCTCACACAGGTGCCAGAGGTGTCCGACGATGATGTCGATGCCCTGCTCCGCGAGGTTCTACGCGCTGAGGAAGACAACAATGACTGAAATCATCGATAGGGCTCTCGATATCTCGAGCCTGTCCGCTGACGAGAAGCGTGCGCTGCTGTCGCGGCTCCTGCGGGAACGCGCGGAGTCGTCTGCATCGACGGATCCGCTGTCCTTCGGGCAGCGGTCACTGTGGTTCCTCTACAACCTCGCGCCCGGTAGCCCCGCCTACACCATTACTTATGCCGGTCTGGTCAGCGGTGACCTCGACGTGCCTGCGCTGGAACGTGCCGCGCAGGCACTCGTCGACCGAAATGCCGTCCTGCGCACCACTTATGCCGTCCGCGACGGACAGCCGGTGCAGCTCGTGCACCCGAATTGGCGGGTGCGGATGGCCCGACACGACCTCGGCCCCCACGAGCGTGGGCTCGAGGACTGGCTGCGTCGGGAGTCGAACCGTCCCTTCGACCTGGAAACCGGTCCGGTGTTCCGGCTGACCCTGCTAAGGCGCGGACCGCACGAGCATGTGCTGGTCCTGGCGATGCATCATATTGCAGTTGACTTCTGGTCCATCGACATCATGCTCGACGACCTCCGCCTGCTGTATGCGGCGCAATTCGGCGCAGAGGCCCCTGCAGTGTGCCCGGCACGCTATGTCGAGCATGTCAGCCGGCAGAACCGCACACTGGAAGGCGATTACGGCGAGCGCCTTTGGGATTATTGGCGGGAGCAGCTTTCCGGCGAGTTGCCGGTCACCCAGTTGCCGACCGACCGGCCGCGACGGCTGGCGCAGACCTACCGCGGCGCGGTGCATCGCTTCACCGTCGACGCGGAGCTCACCGACGGCCTGAAGAAGATGGGCCGCGGCGCTGGAACGACGTCGTACATGACGCTGCTGGCCGCGTACGCAGCCTTGCTGCACCGCTACAACGGGCAGGACGACCTGCTGATCGGGTCGCCGTTCGCCTGCCGGGAATATGCGGGGGTCGAGGAACTCGTTGGCTATCTTGCCAACCCGTTGGTCTTGCGCGCCGATCTGCACGGCGACCCGACGTTCGCCACACTGCTCGGCCGCATCAAGCAGACGGTTATCGGCGCCCTGAGGCACCAGGAGTACCCGTTCTCTCTGCTCGTGGAGCGGTTGAGGCCGGTTCGTGATCCGAGCCACGCGCCGCTGTTTCAGGTCTCGTTCGCCTGGGAGCAGTTCCGCCGCTTCCACGACGGCCCGAGCGACGCGGCCCCTGGCCAGAAGGCGCTCGACCTGACGTCGGTTCACATCGGCCAGGGCGGTGCACCCGATGACCTGATGATGCTCGTCGGCGAGTTGGACGGGAAGTTGATCTGTGCTTTGCAGTACGACACCGACCTCTTCGACCACGCCACGATCGAGCGCATGGCCGGGCATTTCACCACGCTGCTCCGTGGTGTCGTGTCCGATCCCGATAAGCCGTTGTCGGAGCTGCCCTTGCTCACCGAAGCCGAGAAGCGGGAACAGGCGGCGTGGAACGAAACGCAGGTGCACTTCGAAGCCTCCGAATGCCTGCACGAACTCGTCGCGGAAGCGGCTCGACGCAATCCGACCGCCATCGCGGTGTCTTACGAGGACCGCGAGCTCACCTACGCAGAGCTCGACCGGCGCGCGGAGGCGCTGGCTCGTCGGCTGCAGACCATGGGTGTGGTTCCGGAGACAGTTGTTCCCGTCGTCCTGGATCGGTCGGAGGACCTCGTCATTGCCCTGCTGGCCGCGCTCAAGGCCGGTGGCGCGTTCCTGCCGATCGACCCGACGCAACCCACGAGTCGCATTGCCACCATTCTGTCCAATGCGCCGGACGTTCCGGTCTGCATCACGCACCAACGCCATCTCGACCGTTTGGGAGGGTTCACCGGTGAGCCCGTCTGCCTCGACGCAGTGTCGCCAGCTCTTTTTGAGAACGCGGTGGCGGCTCCGGCCGGCACGACGTCGCGCAACTTGGCCTACGTCATCCACACGTCAGGATCCACCGGCGCGCCGAAGGGTGCGCTGAACACCCACGGCGGAATCCGCAACCGGCTGCTGTGGATGCAGCAGGCCGACCCGCTGACCGCCGACGATCGAGTGTTCCAACAGACCCCGGTGGCCTTCGACGTTTCGGTGTTGGAGATCTTCTGGCCGCTGATCGCGGGCGCACAGCTCGTCATCGCGAAACCCGACGGACACAAGGACATCCAATACATAGTTCGAACCATCGCTGAGAAGTCGGTCACCGCAGCGTTCTTCGTGCCGACGATGTTGCGGTCGTTTCTTGCCCAGCCGACAGTGGCGGACTGCGTCGCACTGCGCCGGGTATCGTGCGGCGGCGAGGTGGTGCCCTACGAGCTCACTCAGCGGTTCCATGCCGTGCTGAACGCCGAGTTGTGGAACGAGTACGGCCCCGCTGAGGCCGCCGTCACGGCCACCTACTTCCATTGCAAGCGGGGCGCTTCGGGCCCGACGGTTCCGATCGGGCGACCGATTGCGAACGTCCGCGTCCATCTCTTGGACACCCATGGCCAGCCCGTGCCGGTGGGTGTTCCCGGCGAGCTGTTCATCGGCGGCGTTGGCGTCGGGCGCGGTTACCTCAACCGGCCCGAGGCGATGGCGGCGAGCTTCCTGCCCGATCTGTTCGCCGAGGACGAGGGCCCCTTGATGTACCGCACCGGCGACTTGGCGCGGTATCTGCCGGACGGCAACATCGAGTACCTCGGGCGCCTCGATGATCAGGTGAAGGTTCGCGGTGTGCGAATCGAGCTGGGCGAGGTCGAGGCCGCGCTGGCAAAGCATCCTGGTATCCGGGAGAGCGCACTGGTGGCCGGCAAGGACGACCGCGGAAACACCCGGCTGGTCGCACATCTCGTCGCAGCGGGTCAGGCCGCGCCAAGCACCAACGAGCTGCGCCGATTCCTGGTCGACCTGCTCCCTGCCGCCATGGTCCCGTCGGTCTTCTGCATAAGGGAGGCTTTGCCGCGCACACCGGCCGGAAAGGTGGACCGCCGGGCGTTGGTGGTGGCGGCCGAGGCCGCGCCGGCGGAGCAGCAGGAGTTCGTCGCGCCACGTACGCCCGCCGAGACGCTCCTGGCCGAGATCTGGTGCGAGGTGCTCGATGTGGAACGTGTTGGTGTTCATGACGATTTCTTCGCGCTGGGTGGCTGCTCCACCCACAGCATGGAAGTCACCGTGAAGGCCGAAGCAGCAGGCATGCCGCTGACTCCCGAAGCGGTGTTCGTGTGCAGCACGATCGCCGAACTGGCAGCCGAATACGGCCGCGCTGCCGACGATGACACGGAACACGCTGATCAGCCCGAGCTCGAAAGCGACGACGGCGAATCGGACAGCGCGGAGGACGTGGAAGAGGAGTTGCCCGCGCCCATTCCCGCCGTGCCGGTGCCCACGGTGAGCCAGCAGACGCGGAACACCGTGATCGAAAGCATCGGTACGTATCTGCCCGTGGAGGTCGTGTCCACCGACGCCGTACTCGCCGGGTGCACAGCTGAAGTCGGCATCCCGTTGGAACGCCTGACCGGGATCAAGAACAGGCGGGTGGCGGGACGGGGTGAGTACTCGATCGACCTCGCCCGGCAGGCCATGGATGACTGCTTGGCCAGGTCGAGTTACGGACCCGAAGAGATCGACATGGTCATCGCGTGCAACATCTCCCGCTGCGACGGCCCGGAGCACAAGTTCGTGTTCGAGCCCGGCACAGCAACGCGGCTGCGGGACCGATGCGGCCTGACCAATGCCATCGCGTTCGACATCAGCAACGCCTGCGCAGGAATGTGGACCGGCATCAACGTCGCCGATGCCTACCTGAAGACGGGTCTGGTGCAGCGCGCAATGGTGGTCAGCGGCGAGTACATCACCCACCTGACCGAAACCGCCCAGAAGGAGATCGAGGGGCCGATGGACTCGCGTCTTGCATGCCTGACTCTCGGTGACGCCGGAGCCGCGGTGATTTTGGAGCGCGGCGCCAACAACCGTGTCGGCTTTCACGACATCGACATGGCCACCTTCGGCGCCTACAGCAAGCTGTGCGTGGCCAAGACGACGACTGGACCGCACGGCGGAGCGGTCATGTTCACCGACTCAATCGCCGGGACTGCCGTCGCCGTCAAGGCCGCCGTGCCTTATGTCGCCGCCGTGATGCGGCGGCACGGGTGGCGTCCGCAGAGCTCTGACCACCTTGTCATCCATCAAACGTCGGAATCGTCGCTCAACGATGCGATGCTGGCGATCAACCGGGTTTTCGGAAAAGCCGCCGCTCATCCCGGCAACACCATCTTCAATCTGGCAGAGCGGGGCAACACCGCCAGCACGTCACACTGGGTGACCCTCAAGGATCACATCCTGGGCAACCGCATCCAGTCTGGCGATCGCACGGTGTTCGGTATCAGCGGATCCGGCCAGACAGTCGGGGCCGCGCTGTATACGTTCGACGACCTGCCTGACCGGCTGCGCCGAGGATCGAATGGCCGACGCGTGCAGGGTCTTTCGAGTGGCCGACGACCGACTGAGCTCCCCGCTACGCCGCGTGTGCGCATCGCCGGTGTCGGTACCGTACCCGCCGATGTCTCCGCGACTCAGGGGTCAGTGCAGAACGCGGTGCACGCCGCCAAGGCGTGCCTGGACAACACCGGGCTCGACCCGTCACAGCTCGGGCTCCTCATTCACGCCGGGGTGTATCGCGACGAGTTCATCAGCGAGCCTGCCATCGCCGCGTTCATCGCCGGCGACATCGGCGCGAACGACGACATTCAAACCGCTGACAGCGCAAAGACTCTGGCTTTCGATGTGCTCAACGGCGGGGTCGGGTTCCTGAACGCCTGCCATGTCGCCACTCAGATGATCGGCGGCGGGAAGGTCGAACACGCGATGGTGGTGGCCTCGGAGATCGAGAACAACACTGCCGAAAGCGGTCAGCCGCTACTCGGCGTCCACCAAACCGGCTCCGCCGTGATACTGACCGGCGGCGACGACACCGTGGGCTTCGGTCGGTTCGTGTTCCATCACGATCCCGAGCATGCCGACGCACTCACCACGTACACGCGTCAGGCCGATGGGCAGACCTGGCTACAGATCGATCGCGAACCGAAGCTGACGGCGCACTACCTGGACTGCATACCCGCCGCAGTCGAGGAACTGCTGCAGTTGGAGGGATTGGACCGTTCGGAGATCGCTGTCGTGATCCCACCGTTCCTACCTGCGGGAGATCGCGCCGAGCTGGCCAAGCGCATCAACATCGGCAGCGTCCGGTTCGTCGAATTCGATGGTGACTCCGATCCTTTCACCTCGTCGCTGCCGTTCGGCCTGGAGCACGCGTGGCGGGAGGGGCTGGTGAAGTCGGGCGATATCGGTCTGATCATCAGTGTTGGCTCGGGCTGTCAGGTCTGCTGCACCACCTACCGCTTCTGAGGTACCGATGACACAATCATCTGCTTCCGCCGCAACCGAGAGCCGAACGGCGATGAAGCCGGTCGGGAGGTTCACCGCTGACCTGCTCAAGGTCGGTGTGGACAGTCTCGCCGGTATCGTTCAGGACACAGTCATTGAGCGCGTCCGGCGCCGCAACGGCGCGGAGGACCCCGTTACGCGGTTCAATCCCTTCAAGCGGCAGACCATCGCCGATCCCTACCCCGAGTACGAACAGCTTCTCGCCGGGCCGCCGGTGCGGTACAACCCGCGGCTGGGCATCTGGATCGTGCCCCGATTCGCCGACGTGCGGGCGGGGCTGCGCGACCATGAACGGCTGTCGTCTTCGCAGAGCCAGAGCCGGTTCCGCGTCGCGTTGCCGATGATGATCGCGCAAGACCCGCCCGACCATACCCGGCTGCGCCAATTGGTTTCTCGGGCGTTCACGCCCCGCGCGCTCGCGATGTGGCAGATGCTGATCGAGCAGGTGACCGAAGAACTCGTCGAACGCATGCTCACCATGCCGAGTCCCGACGGTGTGCGCGATCTGGCCAAACCACTGCCCACCCGCCTCATCGCCATGATGTTCGGAATCCCGGAAGTCGATCACGCGAAGTTCCTCGCCTGGTCGGAGGCGCTCATCGACGGCTCGTTCGTTGAGGTGGGGCGACGAACCGTCGGCGTGGTGCAGCGGATGGCGCGCGCCACCTTCGCGATGCGCCAGTACGTGCGGCCGCTGGTCGACGAACGGCGCCGAAATCCGGGCACTGACCTGATATCGGTGATGGCGCTGGCCGAAGACGGCGACATCCTCGACGACGACGAAATATTTTGGGGCGTGGTCATGCTCATCGTCGCGGGCAACGAAACCACGGCGAACCTGCTGGGCTGGCTCCTGCACACGTTCGCCGGCCGCCCGGATGTATTCGACGCCCTCCGCAATCAGTCTGAGCTGATACCCGCGGCCATTGAGGAGCAACTGCGGGTCGAGTCACCGGTGCAGGGCTTCTACCGCACCGCTACGGTCGACTACCCCATCGAGCACCTTGTCGTTCCGCAAGGCTCTCGGGTGATGCTGCTGTTCGGTGCGGCCAATCGCGACCCCCGCCACTTCGAGGAGCCGAATGCGTTCCGCCTCGACCGCGGCGCGGGTGACCACCTGTCGTTCGGCGGCGGCGTGCACTTCTGCCTCGGGGCTCACCTGTCACGCATGGAAGCGCGCCAGATCATCAGCCATCTGACGCAGCGGGTCGCCGCAATCGAATTTGCCGGCCAGCCACAGCGCCTCCACAACGCGACGATGCGCGGACTAACGCGTCTTCCGCTTCGCCTGGTGGCCGCCTGATATGCCATCGGGTTTGGTCACCGACGACCCGTACAGCTTCCGCAACGGCCGCAGGTGAATACAGAACAGGATTGGTTAGTGCAAGCAATCAATGGCAAGGTTTTCGGGGATGCGGTGATCGAAGCCCGTGACCTGTCGAAGTCCTTTGGTCGCGGCGACGCGGAGACGCCGATACTCAAGAACATCGATTTGCAGATCTTTCCCGGCGAGTTCGTGGTGCTGATCGGACCGTCGGGCTCGGGCAAGTCGACATTGCTGAGCATCCTCGGGCTGCTGGAGCCGCCATCGAGCGGTGACGTCCTGGTGGCCGGGCAGAGCGTGAAGAAACTCTCTCGTCGTCAGTTGGCTCGTCTCCGGGGCAGGAAGCTCGGATATGTCTTCCAGTCGTTCAATCTCCTCGCGGGACTGTCGGTCGCCGAGAATGTCATGCTGAGCGGTCTACTGGTCGGTGAATCCGGTCGCGCGCAATACGACCGCGCGATCGAGTTGTTAGATCAGTTCGGCCTCGCCGAGAAGGCGAAGCGTGTGCCTTCAGAACTGTCCGGCGGTGAGCAGCAGCGGGTGGCGATTGCGCGAGCGCTGTTCATGAAACCCGACGTGATACTCGCCGACGAGCCAACGGGAAACCTGGATACGAAGAATGGTCGCAAGGTCATCGAGACTCTCGAGACCCTGAACGAAGAAGGACAGACGATCGTCCTCGTCACCCATGATCTGTCGATAGCAGAAGAAGCTCCTCGGCTCATTTCGTTCCGTGACGGTCGCATCGAGAGCGACATCCGTGGGACGGGCCGTCGAGCGCCTGAGCTTCGGCAAGTGACGCCGTAGCATGGCTGGCCGGCAAGTAGCTGCAACCCTCAGTGTTCTGCGGATCATCAATCTGCGGGCCCTGCGGCGGCACGCGCTGCGCGCGTTCTTGGCCGCCATTTCGCTGGGCGGCGGCGTGGCCGTCGTCGTCGCCGTCATGATCGAAGTAACCAGCGTCACGAAGGCTATCGAGGATGTCGGTTACCGCATCGCCGGCCCTGCGCCGATCCGGATTCTCGGGGCGGCCAACCGAGGCGGTGTCACGCCGGAGGCGATGCAAACCGCCCTCGCAATGCCCGGCGTGTCTGCGGTAGTGCCCGTCGTTCGTGCGATCACCATGGTCCGCACGGGCGACCGCGAAACGTACGTGCTGGCTCTCGGCATCGACTGTACGGCGCGCTGGATGATCGACCCGGCCGTATGTCCACCCGGCCGGCAAGAACCTCCGGTACCGGCGACATCCACCACTCTGAGCAAGTCGCTAGATCCTTCGTCGAAGTTGGTGACCGACGTCGGGCAGGCGTCTTTAACTGGGCTGCAGCACGTTTCACAGTTGGACACGCTCAACAACGGTCTGGTCGTGGTATTGCCGCTCAGTGCGGCCAAAGCACAGTTCGCCCGAGGCGACCGGGTCGACATGGCTTACGTAACGCTTACCGACGACTCCAAGGCACCTCAAATTCAGGCCCAGCTCCGTGACGCTCTCGGGCCCGGATACGGCGTGCTGAGTCGAAGCGACCCCGATCGTGGGTTCAACGTCAACATCGTGCTCTTGCCGCTGCTGGCGATCTTCGCGCTCATCGCCGTGGGCGTCGGTGTCATACTGATTGCCCAGATCACCCGCTTGTCGATCGAGGAACGCCGGCACGAGATCGCCGTGGCAGCCGCGCTGGGTGCATCGCCGCTGTCCGCAGTGACCGGGTTCCTCGCTGAAGCTGCGTTGCTCGGAGCCATCGGGTCGACGCTCGGCGCGCTGATCGGCATCGCTATCGCACATCCGGTGGTGGCGAGTGCCAGCACCCTCACGCAGTTGTACGTCGGGGTGAACACCCCGGTCGTGGTCGAGCCCGGCATCCTGGCGCTGGGAGTAGGCATTGGTGTTCTGCTGGCGATCCTGGCCGCCGCGGCTCCCAGCCTGTCAGCGCTGAGAACCGCGATTGCTTCCGAGCTGGCCGGCCGCGCTGCGCTACAGGACACCAGAGCACGAAGCATCTGGCCCAAGGCTGTGGCGCTTCTCACCTTCGGTTCATCGGGAGTCCTCGCGGCGAGATTCGCCGCGAGGTCAGGCGGACTCGAACAGTGGCAGGCCGCGATGTCCGGCTTGGGCGTGGTCATTGCGGTAATCGGAATGCTCACGGCAGCAGCGTATCTCAGCACGCAACTCATTTCCATGGCCCGGTTGGGGCCTGCCCGGGCGCGCGGTGCGACGTTCAGGATAGCGCTCACCGGACTTCGCGCGAATCCGACACGAACGACTGCGATCGCAGGCGCTGTCGCCGTGCCGGTAGCTGTGGCAATGCTGCTCTCGAGCTTCCTCGTCGGAATCAACCGTGGCTCTGCAAATCTGGCACAGGCGCAGGCAAGCGACCGGCTGGTGGTGACGACCTCGCGATTCAATGACTGGGGCCCGCTGGATGCAAAAGTGTCGCCCCACACCATCGCGCAGCTCGCTGCGCTGCCGGGAGTCGAGCGCGTTGAGCAGATGGTGGAGATCGAGATCGCGCTCGCAAATGGAACACCCGCCTATGTGCGCGCCGAGGATTACCCCACCTTTCCCTTCCCCGTGTTGGCCGGCCGACCCCCGCAGGCGACCCTCGATGCAAACCAACTCATCATCGGCGGCATCCTCGCCCGCGAGCAGCATCTCCGCGTAGGCGACAAGATTCTGCTCGGCAGCGGGCCGCAGGCTCAGGAGATGGTCGTCGGCACCATCGTTGCGACGCCCGAAGTGGGCGGACGGCGGATATACATGCCGTTCCAGGCCGCCAAGCACATCTTCGGGCAACAACCCCCGGGTTTGGTGCGTATCAAACCCGATCCGGGTGTGCCGCTTAATCAAATCACCACGGAGATCAACTCAACCCGGTTCAACCAGCTCGTCAAAGTCACCGACTCGGCCGGATACGAGGAAGCCACCGCCAGTGGCCTCGGCCGCTTCCTCACGACGTTGAATGCGCTCAAATACGGCCTCCTTGCCATCGCGTTCGTGTCGGTGTCGGCGACTCTATTGCTCGTAGGAATGCGCCGCCGACGCGAGATGGCCCTCATCCAAGCGCTCGGCGCCACCAGATCGAAGGTCTTCGCCGTCACCACGATCGAAGCCATCATCGCGAGCGCGGTCGGCGCCGTGCTCGGCGCGGTGCTATCCGTTGCGATCATGGAATCGGTGCGGCAGGCGGCTGTGGTCAATGTCGGATCAGTCAGCCCGCTGACCATTCCCTGGATGGAAGCCGTCAAGTACTCGGCACTAGCTACCACGGCCGCCATCCTCGCCGCGATCGTCCCCGCGTGGAAGAGCACCCAGGCAGCACCCTCGACGGCGCTCAGGGATGAGTAGGCCAAAGACAGCCGTGGGTGGCAGGTGCAGAAATTCGAAGTTGCATGGGGTAGTCCGGCGGACTTGCAGTCCACTTCAGTGGCGGCTCGAGCTACCGCGGTCATGCTGTCACGAACGCAGAAACGAATACCCCTCATAACGAAATCGTTCCAACTGGAAATAAGCGCGTCCATCATGCGATGCGGGCAATCACGCAGCAGAGGAGAGATGGTGACAACTTCTAAGACACCGGCGACCGAAGACAATGACTCGTTCTGGACTGATCTGCGATCGCGAACTGCCGAATGGCATGACGCGATCCGGGGTCTCGGTTGCGTGGGCCGCACAGTCCTGTATCAACTGCCGATCCTGTATTCACTACCGATGAAACTCCCAGATAGCGCCCACTTTTCGCGGCAGTGGCGGATCCACGGGTTCACACGCGACTTCCGGTTCGAGGGTGTCTGGGCGCTACCCACGCCGGGCATGCCGGACGACTTTCCCCGGCTGGTTCAGACCTTGACCTCCTTCGACGAGGCGCGGCAGCCAGGTTCGTTGGTCGGCATGCTGTTCGCGATGCGAGAGGCGATCGGCCGGGTCTTCGGCTGGGACAAAACCGTCGACGACCCCAGCAGGCCGAGTCTTCGTCACCGGTTGCCCCTGGACTTGCGCGACTTTCCCTCGACGGTGACGCCGCCGATGGGATTCACGCCCCTCTACCAGATTGACGACGAGTGGGCGGCGGAGCTCATCAACCGAACCGTGCACGGAGTCATTCATCTCGGTTGGGCGCAGGACGGGGCAGGTAACTACCGAGGCCAGATGACGATGTTGGTGAAACCCAACGGCCTGCTCGGCCGTGCCTACCTGGCGGCCATCACACCGTTTCGGCATCTGATCATCTATCCGAGGTTGTTGAGATGGGTGGGTCGAAAGTGGTTGTCGTACAACGATGATCGATCGTAGTTGGCAAACTGTGCGAATACGCGGATGCGTTTCGGGGTTGCCGGGATGGCTGTGGCCTGATCAACTGGCGCGTCCCGCAAGGTTCCGAGGCAAGTTTGATTACTGAAACGTGCGATCGGCGTGGTGCATCAGCGTTCCAATTGGCAGGCGAGCGTGTCGACAGCCGGTCGGGGCGGTGGTCAGAAAAATGGGTTGGACGGGATTCGGTTCAGGTTGATAGCGTGCGCGAGACCGTGACATCGCGCGAGGAGGTGAGACCCATGAACGCAATAACCATGTGGGTGCTCCCACCCGTGTTCACGGTCGGGCGATAGACGTAGGTGTCGCCGGGAGCGCCTGAACAAGGCAACCCCGAAAGGCAACACACCATGCATTTCACCTCTGAGACATCGTCGAACGGTGTCATCGAACGTCATTTCATTGTGGATGAGATCACCGGCGTGCTCTGGTCGCCCACATCCGGACCCGTCGGCTCACCACTGCTGCTGGCGGGGCACACCGGCGGCATGCACAAGAAGGCGCCGGGGCTGATAGCCAGTGCACTCCACAGCGTGACCAGCTATGGGTTCACCGTCGCCGCGATCGACGCGCCCGGACATGGTGACCGGCCGCGAAACCTTCAGGATCAACGGTGGGCCGAGGCGATTCATCAGGCCCTGGCGGCGGGCGAGCCGATCGCCCCGATCGTCATCGACTACAACCTTTCGCTGGCGGAGCGTGCGGTGCCGGAATGGCAGGCGACCCTGGACGCCCTGCAGGCGCTGCCCGAGATCGGCGTCGAAGCGCCGATCGGCTACGGCGGCGTGTCGTTGGGTGTCGTGACCGGGCTGATGTTGACGGCGGTCGAATCCCGGATCGCTGCCGTGAGCTTCGGTGGGGTTTTCGTGGACGACGCTCTGATCGAGGCGGCAGGAAAGATCACCGTCCCGGTCGAGTACCGGATTCCGTGGGACGACGAGGAATTCGACCGCACATCCGGGGTCGCGTTGTTCGACGCCTTCGCCTCGAAGGAGAAGACATTGCACGCCCACTCGGGCAGGCACTACCCGGTGCCCGCCTACGAGGGCGACAGCTCGGATCGGTTCTTCGCCCGCCACCTCGGCCGGGCCGCCGACACGGCTTCGGACTGACGTGAACAGGTATCTGCGTCCGGCCCCGCGCCGGACGCAGACACCGCCACACCGCTCGGCGAGCTCGACGGCATCCTCTACCGCAAGATGAACCTGGGGCACTCACCAACCATGCCCCATCCCGCAATCGGAAAGGGCAGCGAGGCGCGCGTGACTGATTCACTCGGCAGATCCCGCCGCGGACTGTTCACAGGAACGGCCTGGCACTACGCGCGCTATCGACCGGGCTATCCCCAGGTGTTCTTTGACGACCTCGTCCAGCGATTCCACCTGGACGGCACCGGACGCCTCCTCGACTTGGGCTGCGGCACCGGCCAACTCACCCTCCCTCTCGCTGAGCACGTCACCGAAGCTGTCGGCATGGACCCCGAGCCCGACATGCTCGCCGAAGCCGCCCGACAAGCCCATGCCGCCCACGTCGCCAATGCGACTTGGGTCCAAGGCAACTCGGCGGACCTCCCAGGCGAATTCGGCCGTTTCAGGCTCGTGACCATGGGCCGCTCATTCCACTGGATGGACCGCGAACAAATCCTGACAGCCCTCGATCGCATGGTCGATGAGGACGGCGGGCTCGTGATCGCCAACGACAGTTGCCTCGTGCGGCCGACCACGACCTGGCAGCGCGCTATCGAGGACATCGGGCGCCGCTTCCTGCCACCGGACCAGCAGCCCGGCAAAATGACCGGGTCCGATGCCCATCAGCCGCACGAGGAGATACTGGCCCGCTCACCCTTCGCGCACGTGCATCGACTGGTCTACGAATTCGACCGCCCATGGACGCTCGAACAGGCCATCGGCTACCTCTACTCGACCTCACTGCCGCTTCGTCAGCTCCTCGGCGACCAGCGGACCGACTTCGAAAAAGCGATCACCAGCGCATTGCTCGCGATCGACCCGAATGGGCAGTTCGCCGAACCGGTCACTCTGGAAGTGTTTGCGGCCACCAGAGGATAGGGCATTTGGAATCTGATCCACCACAGCTCACAGCCGACCGTATAGATGAGATTCGCTAAGCCAGGACACGAATACGGCGACCACTTACCGGTAACCCGCCGTACTCGATTCCGCCGTATTCGTCGGTGAGGGCGGGCGTTCGGAGGCGATGCGGTATGAGCCGAGAAGGTAGCTTGTCGCGACCGGGGCTGGCGGGTAACAACTTTCGGGT
>Ga0193743_1001411_pt1 | contig 17912 bp, 17 predicted proteins | sample L2c2metaG_FD_143038 | JGI IMG/M metagenome (GOLD analysis project Ga0193743, IMG submission 143038) | Soil microbial communities from a riparian zone of the East river system, Colorado, United States - L2c2 | ecosystem: Environmental > Terrestrial > Soil > Riparian zone | place: USA: East River...
GTCGTCGAGGTTCTCGGCGGGGCAGTGATCGGTATGCAGGGCCACGGTGACCGAGTAGTGCGATGCGACCTCGTGCGCGTAGAGCGCGAGCGCCTTCGACCCCGCGAAGCGGTTCCGAACCGTGTTTCCGGACAGATAGAGTGCCGTTCCCAGCGACACCTGGATGATGCCGTCGCTGTCCGCTTCGGCGAACCCCTGCAGGGCAGCGTTGAGTGTTTGGGAACTGGTCACGTTGATGGCCGGATATGCGAACCCGCCCTCCTTGGCGCGGTCGAGCATCGCAACGTAGTGATCGGGGGTTGCTATCGGCATGATCGAAAGTCCTATCGGTGAGCGTTAAGTGCATCCGCACGAATTGCGATGGTGGAACGTCGTCGGCACGCGAATTTGTTGCGGCGCACCATCCTGTCCCCGGATGCGGCGCAGAAGCAATTCGACCGCGGTGGCGCCGATCGTCTCGACGTCCTGCGCCGCCGCGGTGAGCTTGGGTTCGAAGAGGTCCGACCATTCGAAGTCGTCGTAACAGACGAATGCCACGTCGGCCGGGATCGACAAACCAAGACTGCGAACGGCTTTGAGTGTTCCAATGGTCATGGAGTTGTTCAAGGACACCAGCGCGGTGGGCCGGTTCTCCCCCGACATCAGCGAGTGCACTTCGCGTTCCGCCACGTCCGTGTTGGAGTCGCCGTCGAGGACCAGAGCGGCGTCGACCGCGATACCGCGGTCTGCGAGCGCCGTGGAGTAACCATCGAATCGCTCAGTGCTGGACGAGATCCCGGCGAGGCCGCGTACGACGGCGATCCGACGATGCCCGAGGTCGAGCAGGTGCTCGGTCAACGACCGTGCCGACGAGAAGTTCTCCGGGCCGACCTGATCGCACCCGACGTCGACACCGCGGTCGATCAGAACCAGAGGAGTTCCAGTGCGGGTGATTTCGGGGAGGGTGACCCGCTCCGACCCGGCCGCGGGTGCCACGATCATCCCGTCGACCTGCCGGTCCAGAAGCGAGTCGGTGACGCGTTTCTCCGACTCCACGTCGTCGTGGGAATCTCCGACGATCAGCACGTACCCGGCGTCCGACAGAGCCCGTTCCACGGCGTGAACCAGGCTCCCGAAGTACGGATTCGTCAACGCGGAGATCGAGAGTCCGACCGTGTGCGTGCGCCCGGCCGCGAGTGATCGTGCGACGACGTTGCGCCGGTACCCGGTCTCCTCGATGGCCGCTTCGACGCGCAAGCGAGTGGCGGTGTCGACCTTGCGCGTGCCGTTGAGCACGTGCGAGACCGTGGACGCGGAGACGCCGGCGATGCGGGCGACGTCGCCCATCGTGGTCACCGGAGACGCACGATGCGGTCCGCGCGACCTGCGGTCGACTCGATCAGTTGGGCATTGCGCTCGTCGGACCCGAGGGCCCAGAACGCCGCGTCCTCCGGGGACTTTCCGTACCCCTCGTGTCGGCGCAGCAGCCGAGCGTGGCGAACGTCGGTGTCGGGGGCCAAGAACCAGACCTCGTCGATACAGGACCGCGCCGCAGGCCACGCATCGAATTCCAGCAGAAGGTAATTGCCCTCGGTGACGACCAGCGGCACCGTGGGCGGGACGGGAATGGACGAGCCGATCGACTCTTCGATCTCGCGCCGGAACCGGGGCGCGTACACGACTGGATCGTCTACGCGCTGTGCCCGAAGGTTCGCGATCAGCCGTGCATACCCGCCGTCGTCGAACGTGTCGTGTGCACCCTTGCGATCCAGGATCCCCATGTCGATCAAGACTTCGTTGGCCAGATGAAAGCCGTCCATGGGTACGAGCACGGCGGCGTCCGGACCCAGAGCGGCGGCGAGTTGCTCTGCGACGGTGGACTTCCCGGCTCCCGGAGCTCCGGTGAGACCGAGAATACGGCGTCCCCCGGGAACGACGAGCGCCTTGGCCGACTCGACCAACTGGTCCAGTGTGGCGTCCTGCACGTCCAGCTCGATGGTCACCGTTCTCGCTTTCGAGTCTGTTCAATACGGAGTTCGCTCAGCCATGCCCGCGGCCCGACCACCGAACACCGTAGTGCCGCCACGCGAGCGGAGCGATCGATGCGCTCGGCAACACCGCTCTCGATCTGGGTCGAGAAGTACGAGTACGCACCATGGAAGGCATCGCCGGCGCCCAGCGTGTCGACCACCACCACCGGTTCCACCGGCACGGACCCGGACTTGCCATCCGACCACCACTCGACGGGATCGCCGCCGTGCGTGCAGACGACGGTGCGAACACCGCTGCGGACCAGCGCCGCGGCGGTGGACTCCGGGTTGTCGGTGCCCGGCATTCGGAAGTCGTTGGAGCACACCATGTCCGTCGCGTGCGGAACGATGTCGCTCATCACCGGTTTCCATCGGCCGGCGTCGACGACGAGTGTGGTAACCCGTGCTGCCGCATGTCGAACGGCAGCACGGGCGATCAGGGGGTGGTGCCCGTCGACGAGCACCACGTCGGCATCCGCTATGAGGTCACCGAGGTCTCCCGGTGGTGACGCGTCGGAGTTCACGGCGTCGAGCGAGACGACCGATCGGTCACCCGTCGATTCGACGACCGACACAGCGGAGACGGGTACCGCTCGGGTGGTGCCTGCCGCCGCGTCGACGACGCTGACGCCGTACGCAGCGAGGTCGGCTCGGATCAATTCGGCGACCGGATCGTCGCCGAGAGCGGTCACGAGGATCGCGTCGCCGCCCAGTCCTGCGAAGGTGACGGCCGCATTCGCGGCCGGTCCGCCCGCAGCGACGAACTGAGCGGTCGAGGTGATCTTCTCGTTCACCGCAGGCGCCTTCGCGATGCGGTGAACCACGTCGAGAGTCGCCAACCCGACGAAGACCCCGACCGGAGCCTTCTCAGAGACCGGCGCGTTCCTCATCGGTCGGCTCCTCTGCACCGGTCATGAGCGCCACCACCTCGGACATCGAGCGCTTCTTCGGATCGACGACGCCGGCACGTTGCCCGAGCCGGTGGATGTGAATCCGGTCGGACACCTCGAACACGTGCGGCATGTCGTGGCTGATGAGCACCACGGGAATACCGCGGTCGCGGATCGACCGGATCAAGTCGATGACCTGTCCCGACTCCCGAACGCCGAGAGCAGCAGTCGGCTCGTCCATGATGATCACGCCGCGGCCGAACGCGGCAGCCCGCGCCACCGCAACACCCTGACGCTGCCCACCGGACAACGTCTCCACGGCCTGGTTCACGGACTTGATGCCGATCTTCAGGTCCGCGAGGTGCTGCGATGCCTCCTGGCGCATTCTCGGCATGTCCAGTCGGCGGAACAGGCTGCCCGCGATGCCTTTTCGTCGTACCTCGCGTCCGAGGTACAGATTCGACGCGATGTCGAGAGCCGGTACCACCGCGAGATCCTGGTACACCGTTTCGATTCCGGCTGCTCTGGCGTCTCGGGTGTTCTTGAACGACACTGGTGTTCCGTTCATCAGGATCTCACCCGAGTCCGGAATGACCGCGCCCGCCAAAGCCTTGATCAGACTGGTCTTTCCGGCACCGTTGTCACCGATGACCGCGAGAACCTCGCCCTCGCGGAGCTCGAAGTCGGCCCCGTTGATCGCCGTCACGTTGCCGTATTTCTTGACGAGTCCGCGCGCTTCGAGAACAGGTGCGCCGCTCATTGTGATCTCCTGCGTGCGAATTGATCCACTGCCACCGCGACGATCACGAGAATTCCGGTCGCGATGTTCTGGTAGAGACTGTCGACGCCGGCCTGGGTGAGACCGTTACGGAGAACGCCGACGATCAACGTGCCCACCAGTGTTCCGCCGACGCCTCCGCGCCCACCGAACAAACTGGTTCCGCCGATGACCACCGCGGTGATCGTCTCGAGATTGGCGTTCTGGTACGCGTTCGGGTCGGCGTTCGGGATTCGACCGAGAGCTGCCCACGCGGCGATGGCTGCGATCACACCCGTCACGAGGTAGACGGAGAACAGCACCCGCCCGGACTTGATGCCCGACAGATTCGACGCCTGTGGGTTACCACCGACGGCGTAAATGTGCTTGCCCCAGGAGGTTTGGGACAGGGCGTACCACATCACGAGGTAGACCAAGAGCATCGCGACCACGCCGAACGTGGTCGAGAACGACCCGATCCGAAAGGACGTGCCCAGGAAGGTGAGCGGTCCTTCCTCCACGCGGTAGGTCTCGGAGCCCGCGAGCAGGCGGGTGGCCGCCTGTATCGCGGTGAACGTTCCCAGCGTGACGATGAACGGTGGCAATCGCAGGCTCGTGACGAGCCCGCCGTTGATCGCACCGAACGCCACGCAGACCAGGAGCGTCGACCCGAGCGCCACGACCGGCCCATTGGCGCCCGCACTCTGCGCCATCACGATGGTTCCGAGGACGGCAACCGCGCCGATCGAGAGATCGATGCCGGAGGTGAGGATGATCAGCGTCTGGCCGACGGCGAGAATGCCGACGACCACCGACTGTTGAAGGATCAGCGACACGTTCTGCGGATTGAGGAACGAATCCGAGACCGAGCTGAAGATGATGATTGCGATGACGAGTGCCACCAGCGGACCGAGCAACGGTTCACGCAGGACGTTCCCCACGTTGAATCGGCTCAATACCGATGGCGTCGCTGTCGCAGGAGCGCCGGTGGTCATGTACTAGCTCAGCCCCAGCAGTTCTTCTCGCCCCAGGCGGTGTCCTGCGACTCGAGTCCGGCAACAGGCTTGTCCGTGACGAGCTGCGAGCCGGTGTTGTTGAATCCGCTGGGCTTGGTTCCGTCCTTGGCGAACTTGACCACGGCCTGCACGCCCTGCTCGGCCATCTTCGCCGGGAACTGCAACACCGTTGCGCCGATCTTTCCTGACTTCACGTTCGCGATGCCCGTGCAGCTTCCGTCGATCGACCCGATGGTGATCTGGGCTGCGCGGTTGGCGGACTGGATCGCCTGGTACGCACCGGCGGCTGCTGGCTCGTTGATGGTGTAGAGCGCGTTGATACCCGGAGCGCGCTGGAGAATGTTCTCCATGGCAGTCTGCGCCTTGGTCTGGTCGCCGTTGGTGTTCTCCCGGCCGACGATCTCCGGCGAGTCGTTCGTGATACCGAAGCCCTCGAGGAATCCGTCGTGACGGAAGGTGTCGACGGTTCCACCCGGGGTTCCGTCCAGCATCACGACCTGGGGCGCTGTGCCGCCGAGTGCGGCTTTCACCCATTTGCCCTGGCTGACGCCCGCGGCCTTGTTGTCGGTGGCGAAAGTGGCGTCGACGGCGTCTTCGGGGTCGGTCGCGGTGTCGAGAGCGATGACGACGACGCCGGCGTCGCGCGCCTTCTTGATCGCGTCGAGCACTCCGGTGGAGGAGTTCGGGGTGATCAGGATGCCCTTCACGCCCTGGCCGACCATGTTCTCGATGGCCGAGACCTGGCCCTCGTTGTCGCCGTCGAACGCACCCGCCAGCGCGATCAGCTGGGCGCCGTCCTTGTCGGCCTGCGCCTGGGCGGCCTCACGCAACTTCACGAAGTACGGGTTCGAATCGGTCTTGGTGATCAGTCCGACCTTGACGCTGTCCGAATTCGATCCGCCGCAGGCGGTCAGACCGAGAACCAGCGAGCCTGCCATGAGAACCGTCCCGACCACGTGCGTGCTTCTGTTGCGCCTTCCGAACATGTGGACTCCCTTGTCCCCGATGCGACGCCGATCGCGCCGCGTGTTCTGCAGGAGCCTAGGGGCAAGGCAAGCGCTTGCGCATGCGCTTTCGCGAAATGGTTTCCGCCGATTTCAGTGCATGTGGCTTCCGCCGTTGATGTCGATGGTTCGACCCCGACTCTGGTTCGATCTACGCGTACCTCATCGGGCAGGGTCTCGACCTGCACGGAGGCAGGCACACCACCGCGTCACCTTCACCATCGACAACACCCAGTCCACGCCCCACGGGGCCGCCCACGATCTACTGGCAGCTTCATCTCCGGGGTCGGCACGCCGACCAGGACCACGGTTCCGGCCAGGTCGCGGGCGTAGAACGCCTGCTTCCAGGTCTGCGGCCGACCGACCGCCTCCACCACCACATCGGCGCCCTCGGCACCCTGGTGGTTCTGCGCGCAGATCTCCTTGATGGCCGCCACCGGGTCGAGCGCCGAGGAGTCGACGGTGTGGGTCGCGCCCATTCTCTTCGCCGTCTCCAGCTTCTTCGCGTCGATGTCGACCGCGATGATCGGCGAGGCACCGGCCAGCGCCGACCCCGCGATCGCGGCCACGCCGACACCACCGCACCCGATCACCGCCACGGACTTCCCGCGGGTCACCGCACCTGTGTTGATCGCCGCCCCCAGACCCGCCATCACCCCGCAGCCCAGCAGCCCGACCGCCGCCGGTCGCGCCTCTGGGTCGACCTTGGTGCACTGCCCCGCCGCCACCAGGGTCACATCCGGTCCAACCGACTCCACCACACCCGCGGCCTCATGGCCAAGCAGGAACGGGAACTCGTCATTGATGCCGCCCTCGCGGTAGTGCAGATCGGTGTGGCACACGCCGCACGCCTGCACCTTCACCACCGCCTCACCCGGGCCGGGGTCCGGGACGTTGATCGTCACGACCTCGACCGGCGCCCCCTTGCTGCGCGCGACCACACCCTTCACCTGCTGCATCCGGCTCCCTTTCGTGACATCCTTCGCGCTGCCAATCATGATGGCGGCCTTCAGAATTGGTGCACCGCGCAGGCGCAGTACATGTTCCGACACGTGTAGCAAGCAGGCATCGCGCGGCAGCGGGGGCAGACGTCGCAGCTGACTGGCTCGGTGTGTCGAACGGCGTCCGCCGACGTGTACGACTCCCCGCAGTGGTAGCACGGCGGACGCGCGCTGTTGCCGTCCTGCTCGGTGACCGCTGCTTCGTTCATCACGCCCGGACCACCATCAGGACGGCCATCCCCAAGAGCACCAGGCCGCCGAACAGATCTGTGCGGATCCGCACTTTGCTGGCCGCGAGTCTGCCCAATGTCAGCCCCACCGCCGACATGATCAAGGTGGCACAACCGCACACCACGGCCACAGTCACCGCCGAGGCGCCCACCACACCGAGGCTCGCGCCCGCGAACAGATTGTCGAGGCTCAACGGAAGCGGCATCCCCAGAATCGCCAAGGGATGGTCCAGGTCACCGGCCTCCTCCGTGCGCATGGCATGCACCACCAGGTAGAGCGCGTAGGCGCCCAGCGCGGCGGCCCCGGCGTACTCCGCCACCCCTCCGATGAATCGGCCGAAGAAGTTGCCTGCCCAGACACCGATCAACGGAGCCAGGGCGTCACACGCACTGAACACGATGGCGGCCTGGACGATCCGACGCCACGGCGGCTTCGTCGTCCCCAGTCCGATGGACGACTGGAAGTTGTCCAGGCTGAGCACGAACGCGATCGGGATCAGGGCGAAGAGCGAGTTCACGCTTGTACCTCCGACGTCGACGCGGTCGCCCGCGATACGGTGCGGCCCGGATGCGGCCGAGGAATCAGTACGCCACGCGGCCGCGTCGGGTCGTTGGCCGCCGCCACCGCCGCCGCGACCAGCTCGTGGTCGGCGGAGAGGTGGCAGACCGGGTCGGTGCGGGCGGCGTCGCCGGTGAGCGCGAAGGCCTGACATCGGCAGCCGCCGAAGTCGATGCCCTTACGTTCGCAACTGCGGCACGGATCCGGCATCCACTGTTCGCCGCGGAACCGCGTGAACAATGGGGACTCGACCCAGATCCACTCCAGGGCATGCTCACGCACGCTGGCGCGCAGCTCGAGGCCCCGGACCAGCTCCTGAGCGGCCGGGCATGGCAGCGCGTCACCGTTGGGCGCCACAGTGAGCTGGCGGCGGGCCCAGCCGTCCATGCAGGGCTTGGGGTACCGGCTGTAGTAGTCAGGGATGACGTAGATGATCTCCATCCGGTCCCCGTGCCGCTCCCGGGTCGCCCGAACGACCGACTGCGCACGCTCCAGCTGGTCCCTGCTCGGCAGCAGCTCGGCACGGTTGGCCCCCGCCCAGCCGTAGTACTGCGTGTTGGCGAGCTCGATACGGTCGGCCCGCAGATCCTCCGCCATGTCGAGGATGCCGCCGATCCGGTCGATGTTCTGCCGGTGCAAAACGACGTTCAGGGTGAGCGGCCAGCCCAGCTGCTTCACAAGCCGCGCCGCCACCAGCTTGCGTTCGAACGACGCAGTGCCGGCGATCCGGTCGGACAGGGCCCCCTCGTCGGCCTGAATGCTGACCTGTACGTGGTCGAGGCCCGCGTCGCGCAGCCGCTCGGCGCGACGGCCGGAGAAGCCGAGCCCGCTGGTGATCAGATTGGTGTACATGCCGAGCCGGTTGGCGCACTGGACCAGCTCGACGATGTCGTGGCGCCGCATCGGCTCGCCGCCCGAGAGGTGCAACTGCAGCACTCCCAGATCCGCGGCCTCGGCAAGCACCCGTTGCCACTCCTCGGTCGTCAACTCGTCGCGATACGCATCGAGCGCAAGGGGATTGGAGCAGTAGGGACAGTGCAGCGGACAGTCGTAGGTGAGCTCGGCGAGCAGTGCGAAGGGCCTATCCATGTTCTACCTCCATGTTCTGCTTGGCGATGAGATCGGCGAGGAAGCGGTGCACGTCGCCGTCGGCGACCTGCTCGTACCGGCTCTGCAGCTCGGCCTGGATTTCGGCGACGGTCCGCCGGCCGTCGCACAGCTCCACGATCGCGGCGCCGGTGTCGTTGACGACCCAGACCGTCTCCGGCGACAGCAGCGCGTGTTGCCCGCGCGCGGCGTCGAACCTCATCCGTACATGCGGCGCCAGGCGGGGCCGCATGGAGTCATCGATGCGTGCCATAGGCCTGGTCGATGGCATCGAGCATGCTCCACAGCACGTCGCACTTGAAGGACAGCGCCGCGAGTGCCGCTGCCTGCGTCTCAGGGGTGATGCAGTGCTTGCGCACCACCTCGAGACCGTGTTCGGAGTCGCGGGGCGCCTGGGTAATTCGAGACCGGAAGTAGGCGAGCTCGCGAGGGTCGATCCAGGTGTAGTGGCGTTCGAATGCGGCGAGCCGGTCAGCCATCAGGTCAGGGGCGAACAGCTCGGTCAGGGAGGAAGCCACCGCCTCGACCCACGGCCGGGTCCGCGTGAACGTTACGTAGGCGTCCACGGCGAAGCGCACGCCCGGGAGCAGGTGTCGTTCGTCCTCGATCTCCTCCCGGGTCAAGCCGACGGCCTCGCCGAGACGCAGCCACGACTCGATCCCGCCGGATCCTTCGGTCGTGCCGTCGTGGTCGATGATGCGCTGGACCCACCGGCGGCGTATCTCCCGGTCCGGGCAGCTGCTGAGAATCGCCCCGTCCTTCCGAGGGATGTTCGCCTGGTAATAGAAGCGGTTGGCCACCCAACCCCGGATCTCCTCCCGACTCGATCCGCCGTCGTTCATCCGCCGATGGAAGGGATGCTGGTGGTGGTAGTGCTTGGCGTGCGCGCGGAGCGCTTCCTCGAAGTCACCGGGCGCCAATGCTGCGGTCATCATCGCTCCTCAGATATGTAGCTCCAGCCCGTCCGCGGCAACCTCCATGCCGTGCCGGTCGAGGAGCCGTCGCTCCCGCGAGTCCTCGAGCAGGATCGGGTTGGTGTTGTTGATGTGGATGTAGACCTTGCGGTCGATGGGCAGCGGCGACAGCAGCTCGAGGCTGCCGCCCGGGCCGAAGATCGGCACATGTCCCATACCGCGCGAGGTCTTGCTGGCCAGGCCCAGGCTGGGCATCTCGTCGTCCCGCCAGCAGGTCCCGTCGACCAGCAGGCCGGAGCAGTCGGCCAGTTCCTCGAGGACGTCGGGCGTGAGCTGCTGCACGCACGGCAGGTAGACCACGCTCCGGCCGCTGGTGGTGTCGGTGACGCGGTAACCCACGACTCGGCCGTGCGTCGCGGCCCCGTGGAACCGCATCCGCTTGTCGGTGGGGACGTCGAACGCGCGGTACGACAACCCATTTGACCCATCGCCGACCGGCACCTCGGCGCCGGGTAGCACCGGTTGCCACTTGACCGGGCAGTACGCCTCGAGCGTCCTCAGCACCCCGGACCCCGTGGTCAGGGTCTCGTGCACCGATTCGGTCGCGTGCACCTCGAGACCGCGCCCCTCCCGCAGCAGCAGCAGGCCGAGCGTGTGGTCGAGCTCAGCGTCGGTGAGCAGCACGGCCTCCAGCCGGACCACTCGGCCGTCGTCGGGATACAGGTCTGGGAAGGACTCGATCTGTGACTGGATGTCCGGTGAGGCGTTGAACAGGAACCACTGCTGTCGGTCAGCGCTGACCGCGATCGACGACTGGGAGCGTGGGACGCAGGGCCGCGAGCCGGTCCGCACCGCGCGACAGGGGGGGCAGGTGCAGTTCCATTGCGGAAACCCTCCGCCGGCAGCCGATCCCAACACTCGCACCCACACGGCCGATCAGTCCCTCCACCGGGTCATCGGCGGGGCGTCGGGCAGAGTCGGCCCGCCGCCCCGTCGTGATCGACTAATCGGCCACGCGCCAGATGGCCGCGTAGGCGGTCACCTCGGCGGACACCCGGATCTCCGTGACCGTGGGGGATTCCCACTTCTGCAGAGTGCCGTCAGCGATCTGTCGCTCCATGGTGTTCTCTCTCTTTCTCTTTCCTGTCGGTTTCTTGGACAGGTACGGCGGATCGGAATCAGTCGGGCAGGGCGAAGGCGATCAACGCGCTGCCGTGGCCCGCGCCGAGCATTCCGGGGAGGATGCCCTCGAGCCAGCCACCCCAGCCGACCGGCACGACGACGTACTGCTTGCCGTCGACGCTGTAGGTCGAGCAGCTGCCGTGATGGCCGCTCCCGCAATTGAATTCCCACAGCTTCTCGCCGGTGCTGGCGTTGAGCGCAGCGAACTCACCGGTCGGAGTGCCTGCGAACACCAGATCGCCCGCCGTGGCGAGCACCGACGCGGCCATCGGGTAGTCGAGGCGCCAGCGCCACTTCTCCTCACCGTGGGAGTCGAAGGCACTGACCGAACCGGCCATGTCATCGATGTCCACCTGAACGGCAGCGCCCCAGTATGGAATGCTCTCCTTGAACTCGCGACGACGACGGGTGGCGGTGGCGCCCACGTCGGCGACGGGGACGTAGAACATGTCGGTCTTCGGGCTGTAGGCCGCGTGCGTCCACTCCTTCGCGCCGGCCGGGCCGGGGAAGAAGTGGACAGGCTCGCCCTCCTTGTCCGGATACTTGCGCGGGGTCATCTTTCCATCGCGGGTGATGACGCCCCAGTCGATCCGGTCCACGAACGGAGTGACGTGCTGCAGCTCCCCGTTGGTGCGGTCCACCACGAAGAAGTAGCCGTTCTTGTCGAAGTGACCGAGCAGCTTCTTGCCGTCCCGCTCGAAGAGAATCATCTCCATCACGGAGTCGTAGTCCCATAAGTCGTGCGGGGTGAATTGGTAGTGCCACTTGATCTCGCCGGTGTCGACGTCGAGCGCGACCACGCTGTCGGTGTAGAGGTTGTCGCCCTCACGCACGGCGCCGTCGAAGTCGGGGGCCGGGTTGCCGGTGCCCGCGTAGTACAGGTTCGTGTCGGGATCGAACGTCCCGGTGACCCAGTGGTTCGCGCCGCCGCGCTGCCAGGCCTCACCGTCGGCAGGCCAGGTCTCGGAGCCCGGCTCACCCGGCTTGGGCACGGTGTAGGTGCGCCACAGGTGCTCGCCGGTCTTCAGGTCCCAACAGTCGATGTGGCCACGCACGCCGAACTCGCCGCCGGAACTGCCGGTGATGAGCGTGTTCTTGACGACCAGCGGAGCGAGTGTGGCACTCTCACCCGCACGCACGTCACCAATGGTCTTCTCCCAGACCGTCTTTCCATTCGTGGCGTCCAGCGCGAGCAGGTGGGCGTTCGGCGTCACGAAGTAGACGTTGCCGTTGGCCACGGCGCAGCCGCGGTTGACGTTCCCACAGCAGAGCGAGACATCGAAGGGCGTTGCGTGCTTGTAGCGCCAGAGCTGCTGGCCCGTCTTCGCGTCGAGCGCCCAGAACCAGCCGTCCCAGCCGGTGACGTACATGACGCCGTCCACGACAAGCGGGCACGCCTCGAACGCATAGGTCGAAGCACCCGCCATGTGACCGGAGGCGCCGGCCTGGAACAACCAGGCCGGGCCGATGCGCTTGACGTTGTCGGTGTTGATCTGGTCCAGCAGGCTGTACCGCTGGCCGTCATAGGCGCCGTAGTAGGTGAGCCAATTGTGCGACTCCGAACGCGCATTGAGGAGGCGCTCATAGTTGACGTTGGTTGCCACCGCGGGTGCGGTGCAGGGGCAGGGGCTCAGTGCGCACTGCTCGATCGCCTCGCCGGCGTCTACGTATTCGACGGTCATCTTCGTTCCTTCCTATGGACGCGGCTGATCGGGACGGTCGAGACGGGCCTCCGGCGGCACCTCGCCGAGAACGACGATGGCGGCGGTCAATCCACGGCCTTCGTCGTTGCCGCCGGGCGAGCTGTACCAGTAGTAACCGGGGCCGTCGAGGTTCAGTTTCGCCCTGCCCTTCGAGTGGTTCAGCAGCCAGAGGAACTTCCTGTCACCATTGCTCGGAAACAAAGCCGCGTGCGTGTTCTTGTCGTCGTTGATGACCGTCAGTTCGATGTCACCGCCGTGCGGCATGACCAGAATGGCGGGATCCCAGCAGAGTTCGTCCTCGTTGATCCGGATCGTCGCCTCCATCGTGCCGTCCGCCCGCTCGGTGGCCTGAGCGATGGAACCAGTTCCCAGAACGCGGCCAAGGGCCGCGTGGTTCTGTTTGTCCAAGCCGAGCTCACGCAGTAAGTCGGGTCGTTCTTGAGCTACCGCCATTGGATCTGACCTCCTTGTCGGTGGGACCTTCTACTTGGTGTGCGAAAGTCGTTCGTGACGTATCTCTTCGGCCGCGTTCACTTTCCAATCCGTCCGCGAACGTTGGTGCGCATCTCCTCTCGGCATTGAGGAACTGCATCTGGCAGCGAAACGGCTTGACTCACACACCAATTCGCCGGCTCGAGCGTGTAGTTCGAGCCTGCAATACCGAGTACTGTATGCCGGCTGAACCCCTGCGTGCAGGCATGACCGTCGGACCATCACACCGTGCCGTTCACACGCCGCGAGGCGCCGCTCGTACTGAGATGTCGGTCACCTTGGGTCGTCACCGCGAGAGGGGTCACAGGCACGGCGAGCCCTTGCGCGTGGACCGAACGGCGCGGCGAGCCGCCGACGCTGAGACGGGATCAGGCCTGGCCGAACAAGTCGAGGTTCATGACCTTGTCCCACGCGGACGCGAAATCGCGTACGAACTTCTCCTCAGCGTCCCGGCTCGCGTAGACCTCCGAGAGCGCACACAGCTCGGAGTTCGCCCCGAAAGCGAGGTCGACGCGACTGGCGATCCACTGGACCTCGCCGGTGCGCCGGTCGCGGCCGTCGTAGGTCGTCGTCGCGGCGTTGTCCGTCCTCGGTACCCATTCGGTGCCCATATCGAGGAGGTTGATGAAGAAGTCGTTGGTCAGCGAGCCCGGTGTCGAGGTGAACACGCCCAACGGAGATTGGCCGTGGTTGGCGCCGAGCACACGCAGGCCGCCGAGCAGCACTGTCATCTCGCGGGCGCTCAAAGTCAGTTGGCTCGCGCGGTCGACGAGCAGGTGTTCCGCCGGCAGCCGTGTCCCAACGCCGACGTAGTTGCGGAATGCGTCCGCGGTCGGCTCGAGCGAGGCGAACCAATCGACGTCGGTCCACTCCTGCGTTGCGTCCGTACGCCCCGGCCGAAACGGGACCTCGATGTCATGGCCAGCCCTGGCGGCCGCCTGTTCGATCGCAGCGCACCCACCGAGCACGATCAGATCGGCCAGCGAGATCTTCTTGCCTCCCCGCTGGGAGTCGTTGAAGCGCTGCTGGATTCCCTCCAGCGTCCCTAGCGCGGGCACGAGCGTCTCGGGCTCGTTGACCACCCAGCTCCGCTGCGGTTCGAGACGGATGCGCGCCCCATTGGCTCCACCGCGCTTGTCGCTGTTGCGGAACGTCGAGGCCGACGCCCACGCCGTGAAGACGAGCTGCGATACCGACAGGCCCGAGTCGAGGAGCTGGCTTTTGAGCGCGCCGATGTCGTCGGCATCGATGAGCTCGTGATCGATTTCTGGCACAGGGTCCTGCCAGATCAGTCGTTCGGTCGGGACGAGCTGCCCCAGGTAGCGCTGGATCGGGCCCATATCGATGTGCGTGAGCTTGAACCAGACCCGCGCGAACGCGTCCGCCAGCTGGTCCGGATTGTTCAGGAAGCGCCGCGCGATCGCCTCGTAGATCGGGTCCTCTTGTAACGCGAGGTCCGTGGTGAGCATCGTCGGGGCATGGGTCTTGGATGGGTCATGGGCGTCCGGAACGGTGCCAGCCCCGGCACCGTCGCTCGGCACCCACTGCCACAGCCCAGCGGGGCTGAGCACCACATCCCACTTGTAGGCGAATAGCGTCTCGAGGAAGCTGTTGTCCCACGTTGTCGGGGTCGGCGTCCAGACCCCTTCGAGCCCACTGGTGATGGTGTCGGCAGCGTTGCCGGTACCGAATCTGTTCGCCCAGCCCAGGCCTTGTGCCTCCAGCGGTGCGCCTTCGGGTTCGGGACCCAGCCAGGTACCGGCGTCGGCCACTCCGTGGGACTTGCCGAACGTGTGCCCGCCCGCGATCAGCGCGACAGTCTCCTCGTCGTTCATTCCCATCCGGCCGAACGTCTGACGGATGTCACGCGCGGCGGCCCTCGGGTCGGGCAACGTGCCCGGACCCTGAGGATTGACATAGATGAGCCCCATCTCGGTGGCCGCCAGGGGTTCGTCCAAGTTTCGGACGCCACTGTGTCGTTCGTCGGCGCACCAGGTGTCTTCCGGGCCCCAGTAGGTCTCGTCGGCCTCCCACACGTCCGCCCGGCCACCCGCGAATCCGAACGTCGTGAAGCCCATTGATTCCAGCGCGCGGTTGCCCGCGAAGACCATCAGGTCGGACCAGGAGATCTTGCGCCCGTACTTTTGCTTCACCGGCCACAGGAGCCGGCGCGCCTTGTCCAGGTTCCGGTTGTCCGGCCAGCTGTTCAACGGCGCGAAGCGCTGCATGCCCGCGCTCGCACCACCCCGGCCGTCACCGACGCGGTAGGTGCCGGCGCAATGCCAGGCCATCCGCAGCACGAGCGGTCCGTAATGGCCGAAGTCGGCCGGCCACCAGTCCTGCGTGGTCGTCAGGACCTGGTCCACGTCGCGGGCCAGTTGGTCGAGATCCAGGGACGAGAACTCCCTGGCGTAGTCGAAGTCCTCGCCCCACGGATCGGCGGCGCGGTCGGGCTGAGCCAGGATCCTCAGGTTGAGCCGGTGGGGCCACCGGTCGGGTTGGTCCCCGCTCGCCGCCGGTTTCTTGCGCCGCCTCAGCGCGCCGACGGTCTGGTCGTACGTCCTGTCGACGTAAGCATCAGGGTTCCCCGGCATGGGACTCCTTCCGGCGGCTGTCGAACTTCAAATGCCAAGCACACGGCGTACCGCGCGCGCGTTCCGCCGGGACACCGGCACAATCGTGTTCTCGTTATCGTCCATGACCAGAACCAACTCGCCCCTGTCTCGACGTTCGACCTCCCGAACACGGCTCAGGTTCACGACGTACCGGCGGTGTACTCGCAGGAATCCGGCATTGGCCAGTTCGTTGTCCAGCTTGTCGAGGCCGGACGAGGTCGCCCGTAGCCTGCCCTGGTCCGTGGACAGCCATACCTCGTTGCCTTCCGACTCGGCCAACGTGACCTCTGGCAACCGCAGTAGCACCATCCGGCTCTCGCGGACGCCGACCACTCGGCGGGGTTGTCCCTGAGAGTGCGCGCCTACTTCCGCGTCCGGCAACGGCTCCCCCTCGGGAACACCAAAAGAGATCAGGTGTCCGACCAGATTGCCGTACTGGAAAACCGGACAAATCCCGATCGGCGTCGGTTCGTCAACGAGGTGGGTGAAGATCTGCGTCGATCCGATCCAATCGGGGTTACGGCTCGCCTGCTTGCTGGCATACCGGACGGCGTCGACGAACGCCGGCAGCCGCGGATTCCAGCGCACCGCCGGGTTGACTGCCGGGGCGTTGCCTGGCACACCGAGCAGCACACTCGCAGTGTCATCGGCGACCACCACCTTGCCCGACGTGTCGACGGCGGCGAGTGGCTCGGTTGACCCTACCTGGGCCTGGTTGTACGCGGCGACCAATTGGTCGCCCCCGTCGCGGGCGCGCATCCGCAATCTGCTCTGGGTGTGGGCTGCGGCGTTCGCCAGCCACCCGCGCGCGGACGCTGGCAGCTCACTGCGCCAACACGAGATGTTCAGGACCGCGATCGGCTCCTTGCTCACCACGTCCCGCACCGCGACGGCCACGCACGTCCAGTCGTGAAAGGCCTGGCACCAGTGTTCTTCACGCCGGATCACCACGGGGTGCTGCGTTTCGAGCGCAGTGCCCATCCCGTTCGTGCCCACCGCGCGCTCCGACCAGCAAAACCACGGCGCGAGGCCGGCCCCGGCGGCGATGGAACAGGTGGCCTTGTCGCCCCACTCGGCCAGGATCCTGCCGGTGGCGTCGGCGACTGTCACGATGCCACCGAAGTTGGCCACCTCGTGAACCATGGCGGCAGCGCGGAAACCCAGCTCCGCGAAGACGACGTCGTGTTCGAGCGGATGGGCGACCTCGGCGACCGCCGCAGGCGCTTCGGACAGGTACGGGTCGACGTGGTACTGATCACGGCATCGATGCCAGGAGATCGCCACTTCGGGCCGTACGCCGCGGATGTCGTTCTCGCCCTGCACGAAGCGTTCCCACGCGCCGTACACCGCGGCCTCGTTCGCGTTGCGCGATACCGACTCGAGTCGCTGGACAGCTGACATTAGAGACCGCCTTTGGTCTGCTCGACTCAATGGACGATACCCCTGGCGCCCGAGTGTGGGTACTCCGCGGTTGCCTCTACCGACCACTCGCCGCAATCGTGCTGATTGCCACATATCTACACGGCTGCAAGGGTTTTCGGCAAGGCGTGTAGGCCCGTTCCTACCCGGACGGAGAGCCAGAAGGTTCCGTCCGAACTTTGCCGGGGGCGCTAGCCAACCGGGTCGGCGACGTCCTCTGCTGCTCTAAGCACGCGGAGGACGTTCTCGCCGGCGAGCTTGGCCAGGTCGGCACCGGACCAGCCCCGGTCGGCGAGAGCGGCGAACAGCCGCGGATACCCCGACACGTCCTCCAGGCCCTCGGGCATGGCCTCCGCCCCCATGTAGTCACCCCCGATGCCGACATGGTCGACGCCGGCGACCTCACGCACGTGTTCGATGTGCGCCACGACCTGGGCCAACGTGGCGACCGGCGGTGGCGACTGCTCGGCCAGCCCCGTCATCAACTCGTCGTACGCCAGATCGCTCCTCTGGATCCCACGGCGTCGAGCCTCGGCCCTCGCCTCCGCGTGCCACCGGGCCACCGAGGGTGAGATGAACGCGGGCAGGAACGTCACCATGCACACACCGTCGTTCTCCGCCAATGCCGCCAACACATCGTCGGGCACGTTGCGCGGGTGGTCGCAGATTGCACGGGCGGACGAATGGCTGAAGATCGCCGGCGCGGCGGTCACGCGCAGCGCGTGCAGCATGACGTCGGCAGACACGTGCGAGAGATCGACGAGCATGCCGAGCCGGTTCATCTCGCGTACGACGTCCTCACCGAACTCCGACAATCCGTGCAGCACCGGGAAGTCGGTCGCCGAGTCGGCCCAGGACACATTCTTGTTGTGGGTCAGCGTCAGGTACCGCACGCCCAACGCACGCATCATCCGCAGAACCGCTAGTGATCCGTCGATGCAGTGGCCGCCCTCCATCCCCAACAGCGATGCGACCCGGTCACCGGACGCCTGGACCTCGTCGGCAGTCGTCGCC